>Ga0209317_1000418_pt1 | contig 51917 bp, 38 predicted proteins | sample RifGroB2_FD_183994 | JGI IMG/M metagenome (GOLD analysis project Ga0209317, IMG submission 183994) | Soil microbial communities from Rifle, Colorado, USA - Groundwater B2 (SPAdes) (version 2) | ecosystem: Environmental > Terrestrial > Soil > Unclassified | place: Rifle, Colorado | collected... | reverse complement strand
TTTGGGTTGCATGGTTGCCCAATTGACTTACGGAGTTCGCAAATTCGAAAATGTTGAAAATGAAATGCGGAAAATTATCCCGGTTTTACATCGGGTAACGAACGATCTCATTCCATTAATTGATGCAGACACCAATGCCTTCAACGATTATGTGGAAGCCATGCGTTTGCCAAAAGCAACCGAAGATGAAAGACAGGCACGATATGCTGCCATGCAGAGTGGTCTGAAAAAAGCGATTGAAGTGCCGCTTACAACGATGCGTATAGCTGATTACGCCTGGAATATGATGCTTGAAGTAGCCCGGTTTGGCAATCTTGCCTCAAAATCGGATGTGGAAGTTGGGGCAAAATCACTGGAGACCGGTATTTGGGGAGCGCATAAAAATGTGCTGATCAACCTGAAAGAAATTCAGGATGAAACCTACAAAGAAAAAATCTTGGCAGAAGCAAATACATTGCTTCAACGAGCACATGAAATGTGTGAGCAAACCATAAAAACGATCAACAAACGGGAACAATGAGCGATAATTACTATGAAAAACTGGGGCAGCTTATTTTAGGCTCGCGGCTTCGGAAACTCAGCGAACGGCTGATGCTCGAGATGGGAAACATATACAAAAACCGCAACATTGAGTTCGAACCGGGCTGGTTTCACATCATGTACCTGCTTTCTGAAAATGAAAAAATGTCGATTACCCAGATTTCCGACATGTTGCAGGTTTCGCACCCCTCAGTAATACAGGTTGTGGGGATATTAGAGAAAAATGATATTGTGAAAATCAGTCTGGATCCCACCGACAAGCGAAAACGGATGATTGAACTTTCGGACAATGGAACACGGCTTCTGATGCAGATTAAACCAGTTTGGAGCAAGATTGATCAGATGATGGCTGAATTTCTTTCGGAGGGCGAATTTAGCCGGAATATTCTAAATGCGATTACCGAAATTGAAAAAAACCTGGATGCAAGGCCCTTGGCAGAAAGAATGAATCAATTAGTCCCCTAATCCCCCAGACGGAGGACCTATCATCCTGCAAAATTGGTACGAATATTATTTAAAGATCAGATATTCAGAATTCCCGATGCCGAAACTCCCTTCCCTATTTTGGGGAAGGGTTGGGGATGGAGTCATTGCAAAACTTTTTTATACTCAAACATCCATTAAAAAGGAACCAAAACCAAATCAAAAAGAAAAACATGAACGAATTCAACTACGGATCAGATTTCCTGAGTATTGGCCTTGCCCTCGACCTTGCAAAAGGTAGGATAAAAGGAGTGATTTCGGATGAAACGAAGGAAAAAATCGCATTCAGCCGGAAAGCTGTTGAGGAAATTGTGAGCAGCAAAAATACCGTTTATGGCATCAACACCGGATTCGGGCCGCTTTGCACTACCATTATTTCGCCGGAAGACACTGCCCGGCTGCAATACAACCTTTTAATCAGCCACAGCGTTGGAGTTGGAAACTTTATCGAAGACGAACTGGCCAAGCTAATGATGATTATAAAGGTTCATGCCTTGTCGAAAGGATATTCGGGCATTCAGTTATCAACAGTCGAACGGATTATCTGGCTGATCGAAAACGACATCATTCCCAAAGTACCTTGTCAGGGTTCGGTAGGGGCATCGGGCGATCTGGCGCCGCTGGCACACCTTTTTCTGCCCCTGATCGGCCTTGGAAAAGTGAGTTACAAGGGAGAAGCAGCAGATACATCAACTGTTCTGAAGATGCTGAATGTTCAGCCTATCCTGCTTGGCGCCAAAGAAGGTTTGGCCCTGATCAATGGAACTCAATTCATGGCTGCTCACGGCATTAAAATCGTGGAGCGGTTGGCCAATTGCCTTGATTCAGCCGATATTATTGGAGCCATGTCGCTTGAGGCTCTCTTAGGGTCAGTAAAACCTTTCGAAGCAATCCTGCACGAAATCCGCCCGTTTCATGGTAACATTCATGTTGCCGAACGCCTGAGGTCGTTGCTGAAAGATTCCGAAATCCTGCATTCGCACATCGGCTGTTCCCGAGTACAAGATCCATACTCGTTGCGCTGTATGCCGCAGGTACATGGTGCTTCACGTAACGCCTGGCTGCACCTGAAAGAGATGATCCAAATTGAAATCAATTCGGTGACCGATAATCCGATCATTGTTGATTCAGACCATACCTACAGCGGAGGAAATTTCCACGGACAACCCATTGCTTTGCCCCTCGATTATGCGGCCATGGCGGCCAGTGAAATTGGCAATATTTCAGACCGGAGAAGTTATCTGCTTCTGGAAGGAAAGGAAGGTTTGCCCCTGCTGCTGATGAAAAATACCGGTTTAAACTCCGGATTTATGATTCCGCAATACACCTCGGCAGCTCTGGTTTCCGAAAATAAAACCCTTTGCTTTCCCGCATCGGTTGATAGCATTCCAACCTCACTCGGACAGGAAGACCATGTGAGCATGGGTTCGATCAGCGGACGAAAAACTTTACAGGTTGTTGAAAATTTAGAGAAAATTCTGGCCATCGAATTACTTTCAGCATCACAGGCTTTCGATTATCGCCGTCCCCTTCATTCGGGAATTTTGCTTGAAGCTTGTCACATTTACGTGCGTCAATTCATCCACCATGCTGAAGAAGACCGTGTTTTTGGCGAAGATATCCAGACTTGCATTAACCTGATTTCATCGAAAAAGTTAGTTTCAGTGTTAAACGAAACTGCCATTAACAACAACATTAAAACAAGTCAATATGACGAAGTTTACGGAATTTACTAAACAATATGCCTCGCACCCCAGCTACAAAGCGCCGCGTGGCAGCCAACTGAACGCCTTATCATGGCAGACTGAAGCCCCACTTCGTATGCTCCTGAATAATTTGGATGCAGAGGTAGCCGAAAATCCTGCTGAACTGGTCGTTTACGGCGGAACCGGACAGGCAGCCCGCAACCGCGAATCGGTGCTGAAAATTATCGAAATTTTACTTAAACTCGACGAAAACCATTGCCTTTTGGTTCAATCCGGAAAACCGGTCGGTATCCTTCGATCTCATCCTGAAGCTCCACGTGTGCTGATTGCCAACAGCAATTTAGTTCCGAAATGGGCCACCTGGGAACATTTCTACAAACTGAAAGAAGAAGGGCTGATGATGTACGGCCAGATGACTGCCGGAAGCTGGATTTACATTGGTTCGCAGGGAATTCTTCAGGGTACACACGAAACTTTTGTAGCCTGCGGTGAGAAGTATTTCAACGGCGACCTCAAACATCGCCTGATCGTTTCAGGAGGAATGGGTGGAATGGGCGGCGCCCAACCACTCGCTGCAACTCTGGCTGGTGCAACCTTTCTGGGCATTGATATCGATCCTGAAAGCATTAAAAAACGGATCGCATCGCGCTACATTGATAAAATGACCTTTTCGTATGAAGAAGCTGTAAGATGGACACTGGAAGCAAAAGCAAATGGTGAAGCTATATCGGTAGGACTGGTTGGCGATGCAGGTGATGTGCTGGAGCGTTTGTTGAAAGATGACATCATTCCGGATATCCTGACCGACCAGACTTCGGCTCACGAACCCGTTTACGGCTATGTTCCAAACGGAATGACTTTATCCGAAGCATTGATTTTGCGAAAAGAGAATCCGGAATTGTACAAACAAAAATCAATCGCTTCGATAGCGCGGCATGTGACGTTTATGCTCGAAATGAAAGCACGCGGTTCGAAAGTATTCGATTACGGCAACAACATCCGCGAATATGCTCTGCAGGGAGGGACTCTTGATGCTTATTCCATTCCCGGTTTTGTTCCTGAATACATCCGTCCGCTTTTCTGCGAAGGGAAGGGGCCGTTCCGTTGGGTAGCTTTGTCAGGTGATCCTGAAGACATCTATACTACGGATCAGGCATTAATGGAAGCTTTTCCCGAAAATAAACATTTAGTCCACTGGCTGAAGGAAGCCCGCCACAAAATCGCTTTCCAGGGACTTCCGGCGCGTATTTGTTGGCTGGGTGTGGGCGAACGCGAGAAAGCCGGAATGATATTCAACGATCTGGTTCGTACCGGAAAAGTAAAAGCTCCTATTGTGATTGGCCGCGATCACCTGGACAGTGGATCAGTTGCTTCTCCAAACCGCGAAACCGAAGCCATGAAAGATGGCTCTGATGCGATTTCCGACTGGCCATTGCTAAACCTGCTGGCAAATACATCCGGTGGCGCGACCTGGGTATCCTTTCATCACGGAGGCGGCGTGGGCATAGGTTTTTCGCAACATGCCGGAATGGTAATTCTGGCCGACGGAACTGATCGCGCCGAACGGTGTATCCGACGGGTTCTGTTCAACGATCCGGCTATGGGCGTTTTGCGCCATACTGATGCAGGATATGAAAAAGCGACTGAATGGGCAACCAAATTTGGACTCAAAATATGGTAACTAAACTCATTGGCCCGTTTTCCCAGATCGTGACCATGCACAACCTGCCGTTAAAAGGGGCACTGAGCGACGATCAGCTTGAAATTATTTCGCAAGGAGGAGTTTTGGTTTCGCATGGAAAAATTCTGGCCGTCGGGAAATACACCGATTTGAAAGCGAAAACCATAGGTTCAGAAAAAGAAGTGATTACTGAACCTATGGTTTTATTACCCGGATTCATTGACGCGCATACGCACATCTGTTTTGCAGGCGACAGGGCCAGCGATTACGCCATGCGCATTTCAGGCAAGTCGTACCAGGAAATCGCCCTGAATGGAGGAGGAATAAATAGCACCGTCGCCCACACAAGAGCTGCCAGTGAACAGGAATTGACAGAACTGCTCCTGCATCGTTGTGACAAACAACTGCAAAATGGAGTTACTACTTGTGAAGTAAAAAGTGGTTATGGACTTTCGGTGGAGGATGAACTTAAAATGCTCCGTGCAATCCAAACAGCAAATCAATCACATCAGATTTCGCTTATCTCTACTTGTTTGGCGGCCCACACCAAACCGGTTGAGTTTTCAACGAAAAGTGAGTACGTCAACTTTGCGGTTAATGAAATTCTTCCGCAGGTAAAACTTCAAAACCTTAGCAGTCGGGCCGATATTTTTGTTGACACGATTGCTTTTGACGAAACAGAAGCACGTATTTATCTGGATGCTGCAAAAAAACTTGGCTTCGAAATTACTGTTCATGCCGATCAATTTTCAAGTCTGGGAAGCCGGTTGGCTGTTGAGTACCAGGCCTGCAGCGCCGACCATTTAGAATCGAGTTCGGATTCAGATATCTATCTGCTGGCAAAATCTGATGTGGTTGGCGTTTTGCTTCCTGGAGCCTCTATGGGTTTGGGTTTGCCTTTCCCAAAAGGCCGCCGGATGCTCGATAAAGGAATGTGCATTGCTATCGCATCCGACTGGAACCCGGGTTCGGCGCCCATGGGCGATCTGCTCAATCAAGCTGCTGTGTTTGGCGCTTACGAAAAACTTACAACCGCCGAAACATTAGCAGCACTCACCTTCCGTGCTGCAAAAGCCCTGCGACTTTCGGATCGCGGTTCGTTAAGCAAAGGCAGTCTGGCCCACCTGATAGCCTTTCCATGTAAAAACTATCAGGAAATCCTTTATTATCAAGGCTCGCTCAAACCAAGTAAAGTCTGGTGTTAAAATTCAGTTTTAAATTATTCATACTGAATACTATTTTATCATTAAAACCTAAACATTGGTTATCTATTTTTCGTTATACAGCGAAAAAGAGATATGAAAAAACTATTTATTCTTTCCGCAATCCTTACATTCAGTTTATTTGCCCGTTCTCAGCAAAAGATTGAAGTTGAAATTGAAGAAAAAGGCATGTCAAAAGGCCTGCAAATGTCCATTTCAATGATAATTCCTGAATCAAAACCTAAGGATGTTGAACCAATTTGGAAGCAGTATGTCAACAACCGGGGTATTGGCGAACGATTAGACAACCTGGCCACGCAGATTGGCAATGCGTTTAAAAGCAATGAAAATCAGGTGAGCCGCGACAAACTCAAAGTTGAGAAAAAAGGAGATGAACTGTATGTCCGTTCAATTGAACAATCATCCATCACCAATCATTCCATGGACATTTATGCCCGATTGTCCGAAATGCCAAATGGCTGTCAGTTTAGCGCGTTTTTTCAATACACCGATTCCATATTTATTAACGAATCGAATGTTGATCAGGAACGAATACAAAACCTGAAAAGTTATATTCATGAATTTGGCGTAGAAGCCTATAAAAGTGTTGTTGACGATCAGATCAAAGAGGCAAAAAAAGTAGTATCGAGACAGGAAGATGTAAAAAAGGATTTTGAATCGGATTCAAGAAAAGAAGAAAAAGCAATCGCCCGTTTCGAATCGGATATTCAGGAGCTTAATGCCGGAATATTTGAGGTAGAAAGTGCCATTGTAAGGCTGAATGAAAACATAACAGCAAAGGAAGTTAAACTCACAACTATTACAAAAAAAACACCTGAATACGATGCTGCAAAAAAAGAATTAAAAGAACTGGCAAAAGAAAAATCAAACTTATTTAGCAAAAACAAATCGTTCAAGAGTAAAATCAAGTCGAAGGAATCAGACATCACATCAGCTAAGAACAGAATAGCAGGAAACGAGTTGAAAATGGAAATACAAAAAAAAGTGATTCAGGAAAAAGAACTAATTGTATTACAATTAATCGCCAAAAAAGAAAGAATTCAATAATTCGAAAAAAGAAAAGAGGAAAAAGGAATAAACAAGAACAGGCCAGTTACCATTTGACAACTGGCCTGTTCTTGTCTGTTCAGAAAATCAATGACCGGATATCCTGAATAATGGTTTGTGCAAGCAAATCAGCCTCTGTCATTGACGGAGCTTCGGCATAAATCCGGATAATCGCTTCGGTATTCGATTTCCGGAGATGTACCCAACGATCGGCAAAATCAATCTTCACGCCATCTATATCTGTCACTTGTTCATGCATGTATTTTTCTTTCATTTTAATCAGAATACCATCCACATCAATATCAGGAGTGAGTTCGATTTTATTCTTCGAGATAAAATAATCGGGATATGTTTTGCGCAACTCCGAACATTTTAGTCCTGATTTGGCAAGCAAGGTCAAAAACAGAGCAATACCAACCAACGAGTCGCGGCCATAATGCGATGCAGGGTATATAATTCCGCCATTTCCTTCACCGCCAATTACCGCGCCGGTTGCTTTCATTTTGGCCACCACATTTACTTCGCCAACCGCTGCAGCCGAATATTTGCCTCCATGTTTTTCGGTAATATCGCGCAGGGCACGCGACGACGATAAGTTGGAAACCGTATTTCCGGGAGTCTGGCTCAGCACATAATCAGCAATCGAAACCAGCGAATATTCCTCGTTAAACATCGAACCATCTTGGCTGATGATGGCCAGGCGGTCAACATCAGGATCAACCACAAAACCAACATCTACAGAATTTTCGCGGATTATATCAGCGGTTTCCACCAGGTTTTCAGGAAGTGGTTCAGGAGTATGGGCAAAATGGCCGGTTGCTTCGCAGTTGATTTCAACAATTTCACTCACCCCCAAAGCTTTTAACAAAATTGGTATAACAATTCCGCCAACCGAATTTACGGCATCAATAGCTACTTTGAAATTTGCATTCCGGATTGCTTCCACATCAACTAGTTCCAGATCGAGGATTTGCTGTATATGAATATCGGTATAATCTTTGGTAAAAACTTCGCCTAAATCATCAACTTCAGCAAACTGATAGGTTTCATTTTCGGCGATTTCCAAAACCAGCGCACCCTCGGAAGCATTCAGAAATTCACCATCGCAATTCAGCAATTTCAGGGCATTCCACTGTTTGGGATTATGGCTTGCTGTCAGGATTATTCCGCCCTGTGCCTGTTCTTCTTTCACTGCAATTTCGGTGGTTGGAGTAGTTGCCATACCCAAATCAACAACCATGCAGCCCATTCCTGAAAGCGTTGCCACAACAAGCGATTGCACCATCGGGCCCGAAATACGGGCATCGCGGCCAACTACAATAGTGATGGTTTGTCCGGGATGTTGCTGTTTTGCCCATTCGGCATAAGCCGCGGTATATTTGACCACATCGAGCGGGCTTAAACCTTCGCCGGGTTTTCCGCCTATTGTCCCGCGAATTCCTGATATTGATTTTATTAAGGTCATATTGGACATTTCATTGTTGCAGGTGCAACGGTTTCTTTGAAAAGCATTTGAATTGTTCTATCGGAATGTTAAAAAAATGGCTAAAAAAGTTGAGCGATTTTATATCTAGTGAGGCAGATTTTAAAAGTTCACTTTTGATGGTTTCGAATCCATAGAAGCGAACTAGTTCTTTAAAATCTGAAAGATTCCCCAAAGAACAAGTTCTTTCAATGACCAGTTGTTTGTTTTTTATTAAATCAAATCCTTCGAGGGTTACGTCCCATAAAAGGAATGTCCTGATTTTCAATGGACCTTGTGGTTTTGTTGTACGCATTCGAATTTATTTTTCCTGATTTCCTTTTACCAGTGTGAAAGTACAAAATTTCAAAGTCTAATCAAAGACGACTTGTTGATGAAAAAGTACTTTATACCGGCAGATTTACAAGGGAAATAAAAAAGCAGATGAAATAGTTCAGAACAAATTCAGGAATAACCGATATTTATCTAAATTTGAGAAATGCTCCGATTACTACATCTTTCAATATGAAACTAAACAATCGCCTAATCTTTATTACCCTGACCGCAGCTCTGGGTGGATTTCTGTTCGGATTCGATACTGCGGTAATAGCTGGTGCAACTTCGTCGCTCGAAAAGCTATTCAGTCTGGATAAATTCTGGCTTGGATTTACCGTTTCCATCGCCTTGATAGGGACAATTATCGGCACTATGGTCGTTGGAAAACCGGCAGATTTGTATGGGCGAAGGAAAATACTTTTTTATCTGGCCGTTTTTTACACCCTATCAGCTTTGGGCTGTGCCTTTTCTTTTAGTTGGATTTCGCTGCTCTTTTTCCGGTTTCTTGGTGGAATTGCGGTAGGTGGTGTTTCGGTGGTTGGCCCGATGTACATTGCCGAAATTGCACCGGCCAAATACCGGGGACGATTGGTCGGCATGTTTCAGTTTAATGTGGTGCTTGGTATCCTGATGGCCTATTTTTCCAATTATTTAGTCGGTTTGATTGGCTTAGGTGAAGTTGAATGGCGTTGGAAACTTGGAGTGATGGCAATTCCGTCCATTCTCTTTTTTGTTACGCTCTTTTTCATTCCCCGCAGTCCGCGCTGGCTTATAAAAATGGGATTGGTTGATGAAGCCCGGTCTGTGCTCTACGAAACGGGAGAAGAATTTGTTGAAAAGGAAATTGAAGAAATACAGGAATCTATTGAGTCAGAAAAGAAAACCGGAAAAGAAGTTCTCTTCAGTAAAAAATTTGGTTATCCCATTTTTCTGGCGGTGTCCATTGCCATGTTTAACCAGCTTTCAGGAATAAACGGCTTGCTGTATTACCTGAACGATATTTTTGCCCAGGCCGGATTCAGTAAGGTTTCGGGCGATTTGCAAAGTGTGGCCATTGGCGCCACCAACCTGCTGTTTACCATGCTGGCCATGTCAATCATTGATAAAGTCGGGCGAAAAATCCTATTGTTGATCGGTTCAATTGGTACTGCGGTTTCGCTTTCAGGAGTGGCTTTTATTTTTTTTACCAACAGCCATCAGAATTTATTGGTATGGCTTTTAATCAGCTATATCGCGTTTTTTGGTTTTTCGCAGGGAGCGGTTATCTGGGTTTACATCAGCGAAGTATTTCCGAACACGGTGCGCTCAAAAGGGCAGGCGTTGGGAAGTTTTACCCATTGGACCATGGCCGCTGTTGTTTCGTGGACTTTTCCGGTAATGGCTGCAAAATCAGGGGGTTACCCGTTCCTGTTTTTTGCTGCCATGATGCTGCTTCAGTTTTTTGTAGTGAAATTCATGTATGTCGAGACCAAAGGAAAATCACTGGAAGCGCTTCAAAAAGAAATTATAAAATAATCCTATGAATCCAGGTAAACCTATATTAACCAGCCTTGCTGCTCTTTCTTTCTTTTTGTCGGGAAGCGATGCCAAAACCGGAGGTGTTAAAAATTTGAAGCCAAACATCGTCTATATCCTGGCCGACGATTTGGGCTATGGCGATCTCAGTTGTTACGGACAGAAAAAATTCAAGACTCCCAATATTGACCGTTTGGCAAGCCAGGGCATGCTATTCACTCAGCATTATTCCGGAAGCACAGTTTGTGCGCCTTCGCGTTCATCGCTGATGACCGGTTTACATACCGGACATACTCCAATACGTGGAAATAAAGGATGGAAACCTGAAGGGGAATATCCGATTTCGGCCAGTGCCTTTACTTTAGCCGAAATGCTGAAACAAGCCGGATACACTACCGGAGCGTTCGGCAAATGGGGTCTTGGTTTTATTGGTACCGAGGGTGATCCAAACCAACAAGGATTTGATGAATTTTTCGGATTCAATTCCCAAAACCTGGCACATAATTACTATCCCGAATATTTGTGGGACAACGATCAAAAGCTTATCCTGAAAGGAAATTCCGATAATCAGTCTGGCCAGTATGCTCCTGAATTGATCCATAAACGGGCTCTTCAGTTTATCGGAAAAAATGACCCTTCAAAAACCGGCAAGCCATTTTTTCTTTTCTACCCAAACACTATTCCTCATGCCGAATTGTCGGTTCCTGAAGAAAACCTGAAGGAATTCAGGGGCAAACTAATGCCGGAAAAAATATTTAAAGGAGTTGAACCCAAATCGGAAACATTCAGGAAAGGTGGTTACGGAAGACAAAATGAAACTCACGCGGCCTTTGCGGCTATGGTTACCTTGCTCGACAAACAGGTGGGCGAAGTGGTTGCAAAGCTGAAAGAACTCGGACTGGATAAAAACACGATCATCATCTTTTCATCCGATAATGGCCCGCATCTTGAAGGCGGCGCCGACCCTGACTATTTTGACAGCAACGGTCCTTTGAAAGGCTACAAACGCGATTTGTACGAAGGCGGAATCCGGGTGCCAATGATCGCCTGCTGGCCCGGAATAATTAGAGCCGGATCGACAACAGACCATGTTTCGGCTTTTTGGGATGTGATGCCAACAGTTGCCGAAATTACCGGTATTCCTGCTCCTGAAAATCTGGATGGAATCTCATTTCTTCCAACTTTAACCGGACAAGCGGGACAAAAACAACATGAAAGCATGTATTGGGAGTTTCACGAATTAAAAGGAAGACAGGCTCTTCGGATGGGCAATTGGAAACTGGTTCGGTATAATGTACTGACTCCGGATAATACGACCACAGAATTATACGATCTGAAAACTGACCTGGGTGAAGAAAAGAATATTGCTGGTAATCATCCTGAATTGGTCAAAAAAATGATTGAAATACTTAATCATTCAAGAATCCCTTCGGAAGTTTTTAATTTTATGCCAGAATTTAAATTTATAAAATAACAACTATAAAACGCCATGATTTACGCCAGATTAAAAACCGTGATTGTATTGCTTTGCCTGAATCTTTTATCCGTTTTGGTTTCCCAGGTTAACGGGCAAAGTTTGAAAGAAATTGAATCAGGCCGCGTCTCTTTGCCGAACGGCTGGAAGCTTTCGCCTGTTGGTAAAATGTTGCCTCTTGGCGATTTACCCCTGAATATTGCGGTATCGTCTTCCGGGAAGATGCTGGCAGTAACCAATAACGGGCAAAGCGATCAAAGCATTCAACTGATTGATCCCGAAAAAATGCTCATTCTCGATTCGGTGACAATTGCAAAAAGCTGGCTGGGCTTAACTTTCTCAAAAGATGGAAAATATTTGTATGCTTCAGGAGGAAACGACAACTGGATCGTTAAGTTTCAGGTTAAAAACAATAAGCTGACTCCTTCAGACACATTAGTTTTCGGCAAACCCTGGCCTGAGAAAATTTCGATTGCGGGCATTGCAGTTGATGATGATAAGCAACTGCTTTACACCGTTACCAAAGAAAACAATTCGCTGTATGTGTACGATCTGAAAGAGAAGAAAGTAAAATCTCAATTTCCATTGGGCGGCGAAGGATATACCTGTTTATTGTCTGACGATTGTAAAATGCTTTACATTACCTGCTGGGGTTGCGACAAAGTCATTTTATTCGATACTCAAAAACAAAGTATGGCAGGATGGATTCCGGTTGGTGACAATCCCAATGACATCTGCATCACCCACAACGGGAAATATCTGTTTGTAAGCAATGCTAATGACAATTCGGTTTCGGTCATTTCGCTTGAGCAGAAAAGAGTAATTGAAATATTGAATGTGGCCCTTTATCCAGACTCACCTTCAGGAACGACAACCAACAGTTTAGCGCTGAGCGGGGATGAAAATACCTTGTACATCGCCAATGCCGATAACAATTGTCTGGCTGTTTTCGATGTAAGCAATCCAGGCAAGAGTTTCAGCAAGGGTTTTATACCTACAGGCTGGTATCCAACATGTGTCCGTGTAGTGAAAAACACCATTTTTGTGGCCAATGGTAAGGGATTGAGTTCCAAAGCCAATCCTTTCGGACCAAGTCCTAAAAAAGAGGATGTTGCCCATCATGCTGATTTGAATAAGAAACCAAAAGTGCAATACATTGGCGGCCTGTTTACAGGAACCCTTCAGGCTATTCAAAAACCAACTGAAGATCAGTTAGGTATTTTTTCGCAGGCGGTTTACAAAAATACCCCATATATCAAAGAGAATGAAATGCATTCAACCGGAGAAGAAGGGAATCCAATTCCATCGCGGGTTGGCGAACCATCACCCATTAAATATGTGTTTTATGTCATCAAGGAAAACCGCACTTATGATCAGGTTCTGGGTGATATTCCGGAGGGCAACGGCGATTCGACCCTGGTGCTTTTCGGAAAAAACATTACGCCGAACCAACACGCTATGGCCAAACAATTTGTTTTGCTCGATAACTTTTACGTGGATGGCGAAGTGAGCGCCGATGGCCATAACTGGACGATGGGGGCTTATGCCAATGATTATCTGGAAAAAAACTGGCCGACCAGTTATGGAAGTAGGGGAGGCTCATACCCAGGAGAAGGCTCGCGCGAAATAGCAAATAATAAAAGTGGCTTTTTATGGGATTTCTGTAAAAAATATGGCGTCTCGTACCGGAGTTACGGTGAGTTTATCGGTGATAATAACAAACCAAACATCCCAGCATTAAAGGATCATTTCTGCGAAAATTATATTGGCTGGGATATGGCGATTCGCGATACCGTAAGGTTTCGGTGGTGGAAACAGGATTTTGAAAAGTTACTTTCACAAGGCAAAGTTCCGCAATTTAACAGCATCCGGTTTGGCAATGATCATACCGAAGGTTTAAGAATCGGCAGGCCTACCCCGTTGGCACATGCGGCCGATAACGACCTGGCAGTTGGGCTTTTTGTTGAGCACCTCAGCAATTCTTCCATCTGGAATGAAAGTGTGATTATTATTTTAGAGGATGACGCTCAAAACGGGCCAGACCACGTTGACGCCCACCGAACGACTGCCTATCTGGCCGGCGGTTTTGTGAAACAGGGATTTGTTGACCACACCATGTATTCAACCTCCTCGGCGCTTCGCACCATCGAATTAATCCTGGGTTTGCCGCCGATGAGCCAATACGATGCCGCTGCCGAACCATTATGGCGGTGCTTTAACAAAACGGCCAATCATCCTCCTTTTAAGGCGCTTCCCAGTTTGGTTGACTTAAACCTTAAGAATACCGATGATAATAAACTTTCCAGATTAAGCGAAACATTCGATTTCAGCAAAGAAGACCGTGTACCCGATGCCCAGTTTAATGAAGTGATCTGGGCTGCCATCAAAGGATTCGACAGTCCTTGCCCGGCGCCGGTTCATGCAGCATTCTTTACGGTTGAGAAAGAAGAAGATGATGATTAAATTGATGTTGAATAGGACTGCATAACTTGCTATCAATAATTACATGTTTTATGATTTCTTAGAATTTGTTTAATGCCAAGTATGGAGTAATAAATTTTAATCAAGTTTTTAAAATATTGAGGTTGGTGGATGTGCAATTCGAAAAGTAACCTTGAGATTCTCGCTGAGTATTAATGAAAGTTTTGCTACATTTAAGTAACCAAAAAATCAGGTATAACTTTTAAAACTTATCGGAAATGATTGAAAATCTAAATGCAATAATTGAAGCATTCATTCTTTGGTACAAAAATGATCCACATTGCATAAATGAAGATGCTTATCCAGAACTTAAATCAAGTGAATTCCTTGGAAATCTGAATCGTGATCAATTTATCGAATACTTCTTCAATTTCAAACACGAAGGAGGCAAAATTCAATCACAAGGATATCGAACAGCCCCTAAATTCAAGTCAATGCTTGAAGTGGACTATGTGAAATTTAGAGAATTCATATTAAAACCTTTTAATATGAATTTCAACTTAAATGATTGGCTTAGCCAAGTGTTTGAATTTCAAAATTTCGGAAAAGGTGGATCTACAATCTATCTAAATCGGATTGACAAGACCAAATTTACAATTGTTAATAATAAGAGCAATGAGGCATTAAAAATATTAGGATACAGGATACAAGGTGATTTTATTTCGGAATATCACGCAATTGAAAAAGCCCAATTAGATCTTATCAAAAAATTTCCTGAGCTAAGAAATTTTTATGTAGCTGATGCACTTACACATTTTTTAATTGGTACTGAAGGAGGGAAGAAGTATTTAACCGAAGCAGCAAAAGATTTTAAGGAAAGATACAAACCAATAAAATATAAGCATGACGAAATGATAAACGAAAATATTGCTAGAGAATCTTTGCTGGGTAAAATAAATATTCCCCAAAACCTCATTCTCTACGGTCCTCCGGGAACAGGTAAAACTTACAAGCTAATAAACAATTACATCAAATATTTCATCGACATTGAAGATGGAAAGACAAAAGAAAAACGATACGAATTGATAACGTTTCATCAGTCGTACAGCTACGAAGAGTTCATTGAAGGTATCCGCCCCGTTTTTGATGAAGATGAGGAATTGAGGTATAAAATTGAACCCGGAATCTTTCTTCGTATCGCAGAGAAAGCCCGGAAAGACAACCAAAATAATTATGCAATTTTTATCGACGAAATCAACCGTGGCAATATTTCCAAAATTTTCGGCGAACTCATAACACTGATTGAACCAGACAAACGACAAGGAGCCGAACACGAAATTGAAGTGGTTTTGCCCTATTCTAAATCGAAGTTTTCAGTTCCATCCAATTTGTATATCATTGGCACCATGAACACAGCCGACCGCAGCATTGCATTAATTGACACCGCCCTGCGCCGTAGGTTCTGCTTCAGGGAAATGTTGCCCGATACCAGTCTGTTGAAAGAGGATGTGGATGGAATAAACCTTCAGCTTCTTCTGAGTAAAATGAACGAGCGGATTGAATTCCTACTCGACCGTGACCACACTATCGGGCATTCGTTTTTCATGCAGGCCAATTCGAAGAATGAGATTTGCGCTATTTTCAAGAATAAAATAATCCCGCTATTTCAGGAATACTTTTACAACGACTGGGAAAAGCTGCAACTGGTTTTGGGGGACAACAAAAGCTGGGGAAAAACCGAAGAACAAAAACTGGTACGGGTTAAAAAGCATTATGATTTGTCAGCCGAAAAAGAGCTTTTTGGTACCGATCTCGACGATTTTGAAGATGAAATCATTTACGAAATCAACCCGGCCCTTGAAGCTGAATATTTTGACCGGATTCCGGCTGGGGTATTCATCCAAATTTATCAGAAACCTGTAAAAACGATGGTGTAAATGGCTAAGTGCAAACATATTTGCGAGTTTGGCACTATTTGGAACAGTCGTGACTTCCATCCCGAAAAACCTAAAGACAGCTTTGACTGCCTGTTTCTTGACGACAGTTCGTTTCAAAGCCTGAAAAATTTTGTAGCCGAAAACAACGATCCGGCATCGGAAATTGAACAGGCATTTTCGCTCCAACGAAAAAAAGGCAGGGATTTTATTCAGGTTAAAAATTACGCTGGAGTGATAGAAACCCGGCAAGGCACAGTTATTGAAATACTTCCAAAGATTGTTCAATCAGAAAACAGCGATGAACCAATGAAAATAAAGGAGGCCAAAACTGTGTTGATGAAAATGCTCCGATCTCTTCGAAATTCTCCATTTAAAAGTATCGATCAGGCTCATTTGAAGGCCAGCCGGATGCCCATTCTTGAAATTTTCATCTCGGTGTTCCTGAAAGAAATGGAATTGCTGCTAAAACGCGGTATCAAGCACCATTATTCGTCAACCGAAGAAAATCAAATTTTCCTAAAAGGCCGACTACTATTTAGCGAAAACCTGAAGCAAAACCTCGTTAGGAGGGAACGTTTTTATGTGCATTTTGATGAATTTAAAGCCGATATCCCGCAAAACCGGATTCTGAAATCGGCACTTGTTTACCTGAAAGACAAAAGCAAATCGGCTAAAAATATTTTACAGATTATCAGTTTCTTGCATTTGTTCGAGGAAGTTTCTGAATGCAACCATCTTAATAAAGATTTACAAAATTTGAAAGGACAGAACCGTCTTTTCAATCATTATGAACTTGCTTTGCGCTGGGCAAAAGTTTTTTTACAAAACAAATCATTTACCAGTTACAAGGGAAATCATCTGAATACGGCTATTTTATTTCCGATGGAAATATTGTTTGAATCTTACGTGTCGCATAAAATCAAGCAGACTTATCCACACTGGGAAATCTCAACGCAGGATAAAAAGCACTTCCTGGTGAGCGATTTAAACCTCAGTCAAAACAAGTTTCGCATTCGTCCCGACATGGTTATCCATCACAATGAACTCACAATTGTAGCCGACACAAAGTGGAAAATGATCAATGAGGATTTGCCATCGGCGAATTACAACATTTCACAAACCGATATGTATCAACTGTTTGCGTATGGGAAAAAGTATCAGCAGAATAACGGGAATACCCATCTCATCCTGATTTATCCTGCTCACCCCGGGTTCAACAGACAGCTTCATTTTCAATACGAAGAGGATTTGAAGATTGATATTTTTCCGTTCGATTTTCAGGATGAGACCAATTCGCTGAAAGTGTATGAGGAAATATTTTCACCTAAATATCTTGTACCCGAAATTTTTCTTACAGGAATCACCAGACAAAATATTCATCAAGAGATTGATACAGGTCGAGCTACCGGAAATGAGATATGGTAAACACCCGAAATACCTATCCGGAAATATGAGTTTTTAAAAAGATGATTGCCAATTTCTTGTTCCTCCCCTTCGGGGAGGTTAGGAGGGGCTATTATTTCAAACTCGAAATCTGTTCCTCCAGAACTTTAATTTTAGCCTCGGCATCGGCCTGTTTGGCGCGTTCAACAGCGACAACAGCTTCAGGAGCGCTGCTTACAAATCGTTCGTTGCTCAATTTCTTCATTACTGAATTCAGGAAGCCTTTGGTATAATCCAACTCAACCTGAAGTTTCTTCAGTTCTTCTGCCACATTGGGTTTTAAAGTCGTAGTTGTTGTCGTGGTTGTAGACGTTGTTGTCGTTGTCAAAGCTGTGATATAAAAAGTTGAAGACCCAACCATAAAAGATGGAGCATCTTTATCTTCTGAAGTTTCCTCAATAGATGAAATATTCCCCATCTTCTCCAACACACTATTGAATTCGCTATAATAACCCTTTTCTCCAGCTTTAACTGCAATTTCAATCGGAAGTATATTTTTAATACTATATTTTATACGAAGATTTCTAATTCCGGCAATGGCTTCTTTTACATCTTCAAATTGGGCAATTAAAGTTTCATCGTAACCGGTTGACTTTGGCCATGAGCTAATTGTGATGCTATCACCCTTTTGGCGTTCTTTCAGCAACTGCCAAACTTCTTCGCTCACAAACGGCATAAACGGATGCAGGAAGCGTAACACTTCGTCGAAAATGTCAATCAACTCTTCATAAGTTTTTCCGTCAATAGGCTGCTGATAAGCTGGCTTCACCATTTCGAGCAACCATCCGGAGAACTCGTCGCGAACAGTGGTATAAACGCTCATTAAAGCATCCGAAATGCGAAATTTATCGAAGTGGTCGTCGGTTTGTTCTACGATCTGGCTGAACTTTTCGTGGAACCAACTGATGGCAATCCGGGAATGTTCAGGTTGTGGAATCATGGCATCGATTTCCCAGCCATTAACCAAACGGAAAGAGTTCCAGATCTTAGTAACAAAACCGGCTCCTTGTTGTGGCAGACTTTCGTCGAACATCAAATCGCCGCCGGCTGGTGAGCAAAGCAACATGCCCACGCGAACGCCATCGGCTCCATAGGTGTCAATCAGGTCGAGCGGATCGGGCGAATTACCCAGTGATTTCGACATTTTGCGGCGCTGTTTGTCGCGCACCATCCCGGTGAAATATACATTTTTGAACGGGAACTGATCGCGGTATTCGTAGCCGGAAATAATCATTCGGGCCACCCAGAAGAAAATAATATCCGGACCCGTTACCAAATCGTTGGTTGGATAATAATAGTTGATTTCCTTGTTATCAGGATTACTGATTCCGTCGAAAACCGAAATAGGCCATAACCAACTTGAAAACCAGGTGTCGAGCACATCTTCGTCCTGATGCAAAGAAAAGCCTCCCCCATCAGAGCCTCCCCTAACCCCTCCGAGGGAGGGGAATTTTTTGAGCACTAATTCGCGGGCTTTTTCCTCATTTTCGGCAACCACAAATCCCCAATCTCCCCCCCCGGGGGGATTAAGGGGGGCTGTGGGGCTTTCTATATACCACACCGGGATGCGATGGCCCCACCACAACTGACGGCTGATACACCAGTCTTTGATGTTTTCCATCCAGTGACGGTATGTATTTTTGAATTTCGGCGGATAAAACTGAATGGTATCGTCCAACACATTATCAATGGCAGGTTGAATGATCGAACCCATTTTCAGGAACCACTGAGCTGACAATTTGGGTTCGATTGGAACATGTGTACGTTCAGAGAAACCAACTTTATTGGTATAATCTTCCACTTTAGCCACATTTCCGGCAGCTTCCAGATCGATCATGATTTTCTCGCGAACGGCAAAACGATCTTCGCCGACAAACATTCCGGCAGCTTCGCTCATGGTGCCGTCTTCGTTGAAAATGTCAATGCTTGGCAAATTGAAACGCAGCCCGATTTCATAGTCGTTCACATCGTGTGATGGCGTGATTTTCAGGCATCCGGTACCAAATTCCATATCCACGTATTCGTCTTCAATAATCGGAATCGAACGGTTGATCAGCGGAACCAAAACCCGTTTACCTTTCAGATGAGTAAAACGCGGATCGTTCGGATTAACACAAACGGCAGTATCACCCAAAATCGTTTCAGGACGGGTCGTTGCGATGGTGACGAAGGCCCCAGCCCCCTCAACTCCCCCGGAGGGGGAGCTTTCGATCTGGTATTTCAGGTAATACAATTTCGATTGCATTTCCCGGAAAATCACCTCTTCGTCCGACAATGCGGTTTTGGCTGCCGGATCCCAGTTCACCATGCGAACACCGCGATAAATGAGTCCTTTATCGTGCAAATCAACAAAGGTTTTGATCACCGATTCGCTGCGAATTTCGTCCATCGTAAAAGCGGTACGGCCCCAGTCACAGGAACAGCCTAGTTTTTTGAGTTGCTCCAGGATGATTCCTCCATGTTTGTGGGTCCACTCCCATGCATGTTCAAGAAATTCATCCCGGGTCAGGTCAAATTTCGAAATGCCTTCATCTTTCAGTTTATTTACCACCCGGGCTTCGGTGGCGATCGAAGCATGGTCGGTACCGGGAACCCAGCATGCATTTTTGCCCAGCATCCGGGCGCGGCGGGTAAGGATATCCTGAATGGTATTATTGAGCATGTGGCCCATGTGAAGCACGCCCGTGACATTTGGCGGTGGAATGACGATGGTATAAGGTTCACGATCATCGGGTTCGGAATGGAAAAACTTATTTTCCATCCAATACTGGTACCATTTGTCTTCAACTTCGGCGGGGTTGTATTTGCTGGGGATATCCATTGTATTTATTTATGCTGTAAACGAAGTTGCAAAAATAGAAAAATAAGTTCGATGACCGAATCATTCAAAGTACCTCAAGTTTGTTTACTTCGAGATTTTCCAATTAATTCCAAATCCTGAAGCTTTCTTCCAAACTCATCATCCGCAGCCAGTTTCAGAAAATCGTCATGAAGTCCAAGTACCCTGAATACATTGAAATATGATCCCATTGAAACGCTTGGATTTCCTTTTTCGATCTGATAAAGCGTAGTTCGGTCAATTCCAGCCCGTTCGGCTACCTGAATGGTTGTTAGCTTACGCCTTTTTCGAGCCAGCTTGATGTTTTCGCCCAACTGCTCCATAATTCTTTGAAATTTAGGAAACAGTATTTGCTTTTTTGTTCGCATTTTAAATGTTGTTTATTATCCACAAATATATCAATATTGTTGAGAATAAACAACAAAAAAAGGCCGAAACTTGCTGTTCCGGCCTATAAATAAGGTTATCTTCCTAATTCCAATCTCTTAGCCTTCCCCCGGCGGGGGAATTGAAGGGGGCTTTTTACAATACTGTCAAAACATCCTGATAAGGAAGTCCAAATGCATCAGCAACGCCCTGATATACCACTTTTCCTTTTACCACATTCAAACCTTTTCGCAATGGTTCACTGTCCAAACAGGCTTTTTTCCATCCTTTGTTCGCGATTTCCAACGCATAAGGCAGAGTTGCGTTTGTCAAAGCCAGGGTTGATGTACGAGGCACCGCTCCCGGCATATTGGCTACACAGTAGTGAATAACATGGTCAATCACGAAAGTCGGATGATCGTGTGTGGTGGGTACAGTTGTTTCGAAACAACCGCCCTGATCAACTGCTACGTCAACCAAAACCGTTCCATGTTTCATGGTTGGAATCATGTCGCGCGTAATCAGCTTTGGAGCAACCGCACCGGGAATGAGCACTGCGCCAATAATCACATCGGCATTGCGAACCATTTCACGGATATTGTATTCGTTGCTCATCATGGTTTTCACGTTGGCAGGCATAATATCGTCGAGATAACGCAGGCGTTTCAGGCTCACATCGATGATTGTCACATCGGCGCCCAGACCACCAGCCATTTTAGCGGCTTCGGTACCTACAATTCCGCCACCGATAATCAGTACTTTTGCAGGTGGAACTCCGGGAACGCCTCCTAACAAAACCCCATATCCACCAAAAGTTTTCTCAAGATATTTAGCGCCTTCCTGAACCGACATACGTCCGGCCACTTCTGACATCGGAATAAGCAGTGGTAAGGAACGGTCGGCCATTTCAACAGTTTCGTAAGCCAGACAAATCGAACCGTTTTCGATCATTGCCATAGTTAAAGGCTCGCCTGATGCGAAATGGAAATAGGTAAATAAAATCTGGTCTTTTTTAATCAGCTTATATTCCGATTCGATGGGTTCTTTTACTTTGATGATCATGTCAGCAATGGCATATACCTCTTCAATGGTTGGAAGAATGGTTGCGTGTGCATAAATATAATCTTCATCTTCAAATCCGCTTCCCATACCGGCAGTTGATTGTACGTAAACAGTATGGCCATTTTTAACCAATTCAGCCGCTCCAGCCGGGGTTAAAGCAACTCGGTTTTCATTGTTTTTAATTTCTTTTGGAACTCCAATAATCATCTTCGTAATATTTTAAAGTTTTCTCAGCGCTCAAAAATAGATGATCTTAACCATGCAAAACATGATAAAATACAATGAATTTTTCAGGTTCGAAAATCTGGTAAAGGATTTAAAACCGATTTTGCTCAAATTGTCTTATCTGCCTATGAAATTGAAAGTTATTGTGCTGTTAAGATTTCACATTAAATGAAAAGCGAAAATTTTAATTTAAGATTGATAATCGTATATTTGCCGGCTTCATTGATAATATTTTCCAAAACATGCCAAATACATCGGAACGTGGTAATTTGATGCCGGATTCGCCCATCCGGAAGCTGGTTCCCCTGGCTGACAAAGCCAAGGAAAGGGGAGTAAAGGTGTATCACCTGAATATCGGGCAACCGGATTTGCCAAGCCCTCAAAGTGCGATTGACGCTATCCGGAACATTGACCGCAAAATTCTGGAGTATTCTCCGAGTGAAGGAATCAAATCGTTCCGTGAAAAGCTTGCAGCCTACTATCATACATTTAAAATTGATGTTTCTGCCGAAGATATAATCATTACTTCCGGAGGTTCGGAAGCGGTCACTTTTGCATTTTTAGCCTGTCTCGATCCCGGCGATGAGATTATTGTGCCTGAACCGGCCTACGCCAATTACACGGCTTTTGCTATTCTGGCGGGCGCTGTTATTAAATCCATTCCATCGAAAATTGATGAAGGTTTTGCCTTGCCGCCTGTAGCCGAATTCGAAAAACTGATCACTCCTCGAACGAAGGGAATTATGATCTGCAACCCGAATAACCCTACCGGATATTTGTATAACCGTACCGAAATGAGCCAGATTCGCGACCTGGTTAAAAAATACGATCTGTATTTATTCTCCGACGAAGTTTACCGCGAATTCTGTTACACCGGCGCTCCTTATATTTCTGCCTTTCATCTGGAAGGAATTGAGCAGAACGTGGTGCTGATTGATTCGGTTTCGAAACGTTACAGCGAATGTGGTTTGCGTATTGGCGCACTCATCACCAAGAATAAAGCGCTGAAGAAAAATGTCATGAAGTTTTGTCAGGCACGCCTGAGTCCGCCACTCATAGGACAAATTGCCGCTGAAGCTTCGCTTGAAAACAACAAGGCCTACATGCACGATGTGTATGACGAATATGTTGAACGCCGTAAGTTTTTAGTTGACGGATTAAACCGCATTAACGGAGTTTATTCACCCATCCCGATGGGAGCATTTTACACCGTAACACGCCTTCCGGTTGACGATGCCGATGTATTTTGTGCCTGGCTGCTTAGCGATTTTGAATATGAAAATCAGACCATCTTCATGGCGCCTGCTTCAGGATTTTATACCACTCCGGGATACGGAAAAGATGAAGTCCGTATTGCTTATGTGCTGAAGAAGGAAGATTTGGCTGTTTCGCTGAAGATTCTGGAAGAAGCATTGAAAGTTTATCCCGGAAGTAAAGTGAGACAAACAGCTATGTTACTTTAATGCAAAGGCAACAATCGTATTTCCTTTTGGGGTTCCTAATTTTTCGCCGCCACAAGCCATCACAATGTATTGTTTCCCATTAACACTATACATTGCCGGAGTAGCAAATGAAGCTGCGGGAAGTTTCGTTTGCCAAAGCAATTTACCTGTATATTTATTAAATGCCCTGAACATGCCATCCTTGGTTCCGGCTATCAGCAATAAACCATTTTCAGTAACTATCGGACCGCCATAATTTTCACATCCGGTTGGATTGGTCTCCTGATTTGGGAGACCCGGTGTAATTCCCAAAGTAGTTTGCCAAATATGCTTACCTGTGTTTAAATCAATTGAAGTGAGTGTTCCCCACGGAGGGGTAATGGCAGGCAACCCTTTTTCATCCAGAAATTTTGTATAGCCTGTGAATTTGTATAAATCCTGCGGAATAATTGACAGATCGGCAGAAACCGCTTCCTTCTTTTCTACTCCGTATAAATATTCAACCAATCTTCGTTTATCTTCTTTCGTGATGTTTGGAAACCCCGGCATCATACCTTTTCCGTTGTTGATAATCTGCAGCACATATTGCTGTGCCTGTTTCTGCGCGATGTTGGAGAGATCGGGGTAACCGCTGGAAGCAATGCCCCGCTTGTCTTCCCCATGACAAGAACTACAATAAATACTATAAATTTGTTCACCGGCTGATATTTGCTGATTTGGTTTGCCAGGATGAAGTGATTCATTGTGGCGCTCCATTCTCAGAAACCAGGCCATTTCATTTGCATTTACATATAAAATTCCGTTAAAGGGATCTGCTGCTGCGCCGCCGTATTCAGCGCCGCCGTCATAACCAGGCAACAACAAAACGTTATTGGTATCGGGTGGAGCGAATAATCTTTTATCTGAAGATGTTAATAAATGTTTAAGTTCCTCTTTATTAGTGGCGAAAGGGCTGACATCATTTTCAGTTAATAGAAAAGCTTCCCTCGCGAATGGTTTTGGCAAAGAAGGTACAGGTTGTGAAGACCATGCCTGCTCTCCAGGCAGAGATGAGACTGGCGCTGCTATTTCATTAATCGGGAACATGGACTCGCCCGTTTTTCTGTCGAATACATAAACGTAACCCTGCTTGGTAACCTGCGCCACTGCATCAACATGTTTCCCATTTTTAGTAACTACTATTAAATTGGGAGGAGCAGGCAGGTCCCTATCCCATAAATCGTGGTGTATCATTTGAAAGTGCCACTTATAAGTACCATCATCGGCATTAAGCGCCAGCAAACAGTTAGCGAAGAGGTTGGGCCCTTTTCTGTTGGCGCCATAAAAGTCAGGTGCCGCCGATCCCAATGGAATAAAGAGAATACCAGTTTTTTTATCCAATGCCATGCCTGCCCAATTATTTACTGCACCAACATTGATGTTCTTGTATGCTTCTTTGGGCCATGTCTCATAACCTTTTTCTCCTGGTTGGGGTATGGTATGAAATGTCCAGATCAATTTCCCTGTCCTTACGTCAAATGCCCTGATATGGCCTGGCGCGGCACCTGCATTCTCGTCAACCCTTACTGGCATTATAATTAAATTTTTAAATATTGTTCCGGGTGTAGTGCTTGTGATATACTTATCCTTCGCCTGATCGGGCAGCCCTGTGTGCAGATTTACTTTTCCATTGTTCCCAAATGTTGGGATCAATTTCCCATCCATTGCATTCAATGCCAACAAATTAGCACCCACGGTATAAAAAATGCGCTTATCATTTCCATCTTCCCAATAGGCAACACCTCTGCAGGTTCCACTGGTTGACGCTGAATCTTTGTATAGCCATAGTTCTTTGCCAGTGGCTGCATCCAGTGCAAATGCTTTTAAGGCTGCTGTTACCCCGTAAACTACACCATTTATCATGACAGGGTTCATTTGCATTTGTCCGCTATCAGGAGTTTCGTAAATCCACTCAATTTCTAAATGTGCTACATTATTAGTATCAATCTGAGAAAGTGTTGAATAATGATTTCGGTCAGGGCCTCCCAGGTATTCAGTCCAGGAATCGTAATTGGATTGGTCAGAAAATGTACAACCCCCCAGAAAGTAAACAACTCCCAATATGCAGATTGTTTTCATAAATAGATTCATATTAAATAGGTTTTAATTTTGTTGATTACCTGTTCCTCAGCCTGTTCATACATCTCACGTATAAATTCATGATTGAAATACAGTTCAAACTTTGAGACTGTAAAAATCAAGTTTTTACTTAAGCAGGAGCATTCCGGCCTGATCAACCTGCCAGCTCTCACCCTGAGCGCCTTCCCAGCAATGCCATTTGCCGTACTCATTCAGATAGGCACACATATTAAATGCAACTTTCAAATTTGGCTTAGGCTTTAACCCAATCGCTCTGAAAGGAATAGCCCATTCGGCAATCCAACCACCACCATTACCCCGCTTTTGTTTCATTTTTGGAATAAACCGTACTTCCTTTCCAAGATGTTCGGCCTCCCTGGCTGTTGCGCCGGCATCGGTTACACTTTGGACTGTTCCGTCAATGTATGTGCGGATCACGTATGTAACCGGCTTGCCTTTACCTGTCAAACCACCAAGAGAAATCTCAATACCATCGTCTTTTCCCCATGCGCTTCCCTGACTAATCTTTTCAGGTTCAAACATGGTAACTATTGCACCCAGGTACAGGAATTGATCATCGTAAGAAAACTTGACTAAAACAGGCGGCCCACTTGCCGGTAATCGCGAGGGTTCCCTGTCAAGCCGCTGAAAATCTCCGGGCCATTCATCAGAGGTAAGGTTTCCGTCAAGCGAAGGTGTTTTAATGGTGCGCAAAACCTCAATCGGATAGGATTTACGTCCGGGAATGGGCATGGAGGGCATTACAGAATCAATCGTGAATGCCTGCGGAGAATTGTTCAACCCACGACCGTTACTAAATATTTTATTGCCCTTCCAGATACTGATGGCATTAGGCTGGGTTATATTGATTTTACCCTTGGTAATTAGGGTATTACGTTCAAATGTGAAGTTGGCCGACGATTGAAATGACAAGGTCATATCTTCATCGGTGATGAATACATTATCGCGGATTATTGTATTGCGGGCAATATGGTTATGCACGGGTCTTGACACATTGAATGAAACATTTTTTTCAACTATACAGTCGGTTGCACCTTCGTCAAGGTAATAGGCGCTAACCCCAAATCCCTGGCCGGATTCCGAAATATCGCGCACAACATTGCCACGCAATATGATATTATTGCCTCCGGAAGCATAGATCGCGGCGCCATCATGTATTTCGCGCATAACCCGGTAGATGAGATTCTCTTCAACCAAAAGTCCGGTTTTACCAATTATCATTCCTGAATAGGGTGCATCATGAATTTCGTTGCGGTAAATATGGGTTCCTTTGCCGCTTGATTGTGTGTAAAATGCCACAGAACTTGGAAAATAAATACCCACATCGTGAATGTGATTGTGTGCAATAAAGGTATCGAACGCATTTACCTTAACGCCACAAGCCCCGGTGTTATGAATATGGCAGCCAATAATCCGGCCATCAGTCATTTGTTCTGCCACAATTCCCAGACCACCCACATTCGAGATTTCAAGTTTTTCGAGGCTGCAATTCGTCGTATTCCGCAAATTTAATGCGCCATCGAGAAAAGCGCCACCAAAGCCGGCTGGTTTGAGCGGTATGTTCGTAGCCTGAAGTTTCAGTCCTCGGATCGTTATATTTTCTGCATTCAAATTTGGTTCTCCGGTGATGCGGATGATTTGCTCAATTTTGGGTGCGATTATCTTCGCCTTCGCCATATCCTCACCTTCCAGGGGCCAGTAAACCAGACGACCGGCTGTACGATCGAGATACCATCGGCCAGGTTTTGTCATTCCTTCCCGTGTATTCCAAATGACATATTCTTTCTTGCCAAAAGCGCCAGGTGGATAAATTGCTGGTGTTGAGAAAATTAATTCATGCTTCCTGATATCGTTTTGGGCGACACCTACAAGCGATTCGTCCCACATGTGATAAACCCTCACCTCAGCATTCTTTACATCAAGAGTTTCAGGAATATCCTTTGGATTGTAGGCCATCACCTTCAATTCTTCAGGATAGGGTTGGCGTTCCCAGTAACCTGCTACCGCAGGAAGGACACGGATATCCCAGCTTTGCTGATGCAGGAAGGTCCCCGATTCAGGCATACGTGCACGCTCAGGCATCCATCCGTTCACAACCAAAGAACGGAAGTCCCAGGTTCCTTCTTTCACACCGGGCAAATCGGCATACCAAAATTTATCTCCGTCTCTATTCCAACCAGTTATCAGAGTTCCTCCATAAAGGATTACTGCTCCGCTCGTATCTGCTTCAATGGTGAGTCCATTATCCCTCCTGTCGAGTTCAAACGGTTTAGTGAGATAATATTCACCAGGCATAACAACGATTCGGTGGTTACCAGGCTGGGCCGATCGTGCAGCATTACGGGCAGCCTCGAGCGTTGCCAGTGGCTGCGAAAAGGTTCCCGGATTGCTGTCTGATCCTCCGGTAGCCACTATAAATGTTTTTCCTGAAGGTTCTTGTCCTGACACCAGATTACCTGAAGCGATCAATAGAAAAGCGATCAATAAAAGGAGTCGGATTAGCCCAAAATAGCATTTTTTGGATAACGAGCTAATTGGCAGGTTTGGTTTCATTAGGTTTCTGAAATAGTTAGGGATAAACTTGATGCAAGTTATTCTTTTTTTATACACGAATTCAAATCTCAAATTCATGTTTTCAACTTCGGGTGATGCGATTTTTAATCGCATTAAATAAGTAAAACCGGATCAATAGGAAGTTGGAAACTTCCTATCCCAAAAAAGGGAAAAGCACCCCATTTCCAGAAGTGCTTTTCTTTGAGCGAGAAACGAGACTCGAACTCGCGACCCCGACCTTGGCAAGGTCGTGCTCTACCAACTGAGCTATTCTCGCAAAATTTTTTAAACGTATTATAAAACACTAAAACGAGACTCCCTGCCCGTCATTCGGCTTATCAGGCAGGGAACTCGCGACCCCGACCTTGGCAAGGTATCAACTAGATTTTTAGTGGAATTTATGATCCTGAATTTGAGGTAAGTGATCTAATTCTTCTTGAAAATATGATTAACAAAAAATATAACTTTAAAACAAAATTCATAATCAAAATCTTATCTTTGGTTATGTGACAAAAATCAATTTTCTTGATTTAAAATATATCGATTCATAAAAATAGTCTATGGAAATAATATCAGAATGGGGGAAAATAGCAGGATTTGCAGGATTAGCTTTAGGCGTTTTTGTATTTCTTTTTAGAGCAACAATTGCGTTAAAAATTTTCTCAAAATTAAACCAAAAACAATCTTATTTAATAATTAGATGGTTTCTAATTTTGGTTTCTATAGTATCTTTTTTTTCAATAGGTATTGCCTATTTTAATGAACCTAGTTCCACTCAACTTACTGTCTATGTTTATGGACCAAAAGGGAAACAGGATATTATATTGGAAAATATCGGGATGCTTATTGTGGATTTTGCCAATGATAGAAGGACTCCAATGATTGGTCAAAATGGCAGAACAAATTTTGGAGAAATTCCAAAAAAGTTTTTAGGCAAAGAAATAGGAATTGGGTTGATCGCTGAGGGATATAAGTTAAATAAGCCAGAAAAACTTTACAAAATGGATGGTAATCCTATTTATATTCCTGTAATAAAAGAAGGAAATCTAGGCAGTATTTCAGGTATTGTCAAGAACCGTGATGGAAGTATCTTTTTAAAAGATGTTTTGATAATGATTGGAAATGACACAAGCACTATTACCAACGAATTTGGCATTTTTAAAATCACACTTCCTGAAAACATGCGAGTCCCTAATGACAAGATTCCATATTTGCTAACAATAAAAAAGGAAGGTTTTTCAGTAAAAACAGTTTATTATTATCCATCCTCGAAAGATCAAGAAATAAGATTAGATCTTAAATAGGCTTTAAACATGAAAAAGACATGCTTCATCATAATATGTATTGTTGTGCACTTGCAAGGTTTTACCCAAAGCCTATTAAAGGGAGTCGTATTGTATCAAAATAGTGGTGGAAAGCCTGCCGTTGGGATACAAGTGAGTGCCTTTGGCGCAAATCCACAAGATGTATATACAACAAGTAATGGCTTTTTTGTACTGTCTTTTAAAGCAAAAAAACCCGGAGAAAAGGTTAAAATAATTCTGGGAAGTACTGACGAAAAAGGTAAAAATATCGAGTTAGTTAATAATAAACAATTGGAAATGTTAAGAATTCCTTCGAATCCGGATGATGATCCAATTGAAATAATTATTTGCCCTACAGGGCAAAAAGACGAAACTGCTTTGCGATTTTATGAAATTTTAGCAAAAGCAACTAAAAATGAGTCTGCTGCCAAAAAAGATAATATAGAGAAACTTAAACAAGAGAGTAATCAGGAAACAGTATCTTCTCTTGTCGCACAAATGGATAAACTCAGCAAAGAGAAGGATGCTGCATTAAATAAATTAAGGGAACAAGCAGAATTCATCGCATCAATTAATACAGATAATGCCTCTGAAATAGTAAAGGAAGCGATTCGAAGCATTGAAAAAGAAAAAGATATTGAGACTGCACTTGAGATTTTAAATAATTTGAAATTGGAAAAAACCTTGCAATTAGCAATAAATAAAAAAAATAAAGGGGAAGAGGAGATAAGAGAAGTAATTGAAGGATATGCATTAAAAGTCAGACTTTTGTCTGCAAAGCTTAATTACTCAGATGCAATTATTTGTTTTGAAAAGATTATTGAAATTTATAATACCACTCGGTTGGACGAAACAGAATTAGCTTTTATATATGGGAATACTGCTTCAGTTTGTATTGATGACGGGGAGTATTCAAAAGCATTAGAATTTGAACAGAAATCAATTACAATCTTTGAAAAAGAATTCGAACCCAATAATCCCATCCTAGCTTTAGCTTACAATAACTTAGCTGTAATATATACACATTTACGTGATTATGGAAATGCACTTGTAACACAACAGAAAGCTCTTAAAATTCAGTTACAAAGTGATAACGCTAAAAGTGAAAGCATTGCATTAAGTTATAACAATTTAGCAGGAATATACCTAGGATTCGGAAGAATTGCGGAAGAGTCAAAAGCTGTAGATGACAAAATGAAGAAAATTTTAAAACATAATATCATTACCCCAAATTCGTACATAATCTTCCTCTGTGATAGTTTGGGCGGATACGAAAAAGCACTGCTAGCACAACAAAAAGCTCTTGAAATTCAAGAGAAAATATCAACACTGTATAACGAAAATCTGGCCTTATTTTACAATACTTTATCATTAATATATGAACACCTAAAAGAACATGAAAAAGCATTAGAAGCAATAAAAAAGGCTATTGCAATAAATATCCATAACCATGGATTAGATGATATAAAAGTCGCTAACAACTATTATAACCAAAGCTATATTTATTTTGGAAAAAACGATTTAAATAACGCAATCACCTATGGATTAAAGGCTTATCAGATATTTATAAAAAAACTGCGCACAAATCACCCTGATTTAGAAATATCCAAATTAGTATTGTCCATTTACTATAATAAAAGAGGGCAACAGTTTGAGCAAGATTTAAAATATAAAATGGCTATTGAAGATTTTACGCATGCAGTAGAACTTTCCCCTACAAATTCAGACTTAAACTTTCGTTTAGGTCAATGTTTTTATTACGAAAAAGACTTTCAAAAAGCTATTATATATTTAAAAAGGAGCCAACAATTAGTTATTACAGACTTCTTTGATATCTTAAATAATAGCGAATTAGGGTATGATGAAAAATTATTTGAATATTTGAATTTAATTAGTTTAGCATATGCAAAAAACAAAAATTTTAAAGATTCAAAATTATGCATTGAAGAAATGCAAAAACTTGTACCTAAAATAGGAGTAGTATATCGAAATTGGGCTGTATACTACATAGTGCAAAATAAAAATGATGAAGCTATTTCAAATCTTCAAAAAGCAATTGAAATGGGATATGATGACTTAGGATGGATAAAAACAGAGGAAAGTCTAGATAAAATTAGAGGGATGAGTATATATAAGAAAATAATTAAAAGATTAGAAGAAAACAAAAAAATATAATTGCATAGTTGAGAAAGCAAAAAGCACCCCGATTCCACCATCCGGGCCTCCTTAATAAGAGCGAGAAACGAGACTCGAACTCGCGACCCCGACCTTGGCAAGGTCGTGCTCTACCAACTGAGCTATTCTCGCAAAATTTATGATTCTGATTAACTCAGAACACATGATGCCTTTTTCAATATTATCCCGCAATCTGGTGGAAATTGCAGTATTTCTTAGGTTTGAACGTACTGTTTAGTGCTTTCGAAAACAGCGATGCAAATATAGTCGTATTTTTACTTTCTCCAAAAAAAGCAAAAACTTTAGCCGGGTTTGATCGCTTATTTTTTGAAAGGTTTATCCAGCCCGGTAATCTTCTTAATGTCGTTCAGCTTATTCAAGGCTTCGAGCGGAGTGAGCTGATTGATGTCCAGATTCTTGATCTCGTCGCGGATTTGTTTCAGCACCGGATCGTCCAATTGGAAAATACTCAGTTGAAAACCTTCCCGTTTCTCGGCCATGCCATCCAAAGGTTTAGAAAGTCCATCTTTCCGGTGTGTATCTTCCAATTGAAGCAGGATTTCATCAGCACGGCGAACAACCGAAGGCGGCATTCCGGCCATCCGGGCAACATGAATGCCGAAACTATGGTTACTCCCGCCCGGCACCAGCTTCCGGAGAAAAATGACTTTGTTTCCAACTTCTTTGACCGAAACATTGTAATTCTTCACACGGCCAAACGATTTTTCCATCTCGTTCAGTTCGTGGTAATGGGTGGCGAACATGGTTTTTGCCCGTGACTTCGCATGATCGTGAATGTATTCCACAATTGACCATGCAATGGAAATGCCATCGTAGGTTGAAGTTCCACGGCCCAGTTCATCGAGCAGAATCAGGCTTCGGTCCGAAATGTTGTTCAGGATACTGGCAGCCTCGTTCATTTCGACCATAAAGGTTGATTCTCCCAGCGAAATATTATCAGACGCTCCAACCCTCGTGAATATTTTATCCACAAATCCGATCTGAGCAGCTTCGGCCGGGACAAAGCTTCCGATCTGGGCCATCAGCACAATCAAGGCTGTTTGCCGCAACAATGCTGACTTCCCGGCCATATTGGGGCCGGTAATGATAATCACCTGCTGATCGTCCTGATTTAACACCACATCGTTCGAAATGTACGATTCGCCCATAGGCAACTGATGTTCAATCACCGGATGGCGGCCCCCTTTGATGATGATGTCTTTCGAATCGTTGATTTCAGGCCGGAAATACTTGTAATCGATAGCTGTGGTAGCAAATGACAACAGGCAATCGAGCTGGCCAACAATAGCGGCATTCAACTGTATCGCCTGAATATATTCGGCCAAAGCAACCACCAGTTCGTTGAACAGGCGAACCTCAATGGCCAGAATTTTTTCTTCGGCACCCAGAATTTTCGATTCGTATTCTTTGAGTTCTTCAGTAATGTAACGTTCGGCGCCAACCAGTGTTTGTTTACGGATCCACTCCGATGGAACTTTATCTTTGTGCGTATTTCGGACTTCGATGTAATAACCAAACACGTTGTTGAAAGCGATTTTCAGGCTTGAAATGCCGGTACGTTCAGATTCCCGATCCTGCATTTTGGCCAGGTAATCTTTTCCGGAGAAAGCAAGTTCGCGAAGTTCGTCCAATTCGGGCGAAACACCCGAAGCAATCACATGTCCTTTACTGATGAGCGCTGGAGGATCGGGATGAATTTCCTTTTCGATTCGCATCCTGATTGATTCGCAAGGATTGAGTTGCTCGGCAAAACGTTTCAGATTTGGGCTGTCGGTTCGACTGCAAATATCTTTGATGGGCGCAATGGCCTGAAGCGCATGTTTGAGATGCACCACTTCGCGCGGATTGATACGGACGACAGCAACTTTGGAAATGATTCGTTCCAGATCGCCAACCTGACGAATGTGGTCTTCCAGATTTTCTTTCAGGCTTTCATCATTGACCAGGTATTCAACCACATTCAGGCGATTGTTGATGGCCGCGATTTCCTTCAGGGGAAGGGCAATCCAGCGTTTCAGCAAACGGGCGCCCATCGGCGAAATGGTTTTGTCAATCACCTGTACGAGTGTTTTTGCACCTTCGTTGATCGAATTAAAAAGTTCGAGGTTACGGATAGTAAACCGGTCGAGCCAGACGTATTTATCTTCTTCCATGCGGGAGAGGTTGACGATATGTTTAGTCTGGTGATGCTGGGTCAGATCAAGATAATGCAAAATTGCCCCTGAAGCAATAATTCCGTAATTCAGCTCGTGTACGCCAAAACCTTTCAGCGATTTGGTCTCGAAATGACGCATCAGCCGGTCGCTGGCTGCACTTTCGGTATAAACCCAATCGTCCTGAGAAAAGGTGTAATATTTACCTCCAAACAAGGCGGTAAAATCGGCCCCTTTCCCTTTCTGGAACAAAACTTCTTTTGGTTGAAAAGAACACAGCAATTTATCCACATATTCGAACGAACCTTCAGCAGTTAAAAATTCGCCCGTCGAAATATCCAGAAAGGCAATCCCCGCCATCTTTTTATCGAAATGAACGGAGGCCAGAAAGTTATTTTCGCGATGCTCCAGAATGTTGTCGTTGTATGAAACTCCTGGAGTAACAAGCTCGGTAATGCCCCGTTTTACAATGTTTTTGGTCAGTTTTGGATCTTCAAGTTGTTCACATATGGCCACGCGTGCACCTGAACGAACCAGCTTTGGCAAATAAGTATCCAGCGCATGATAAGGAAAACCGGCCAGTTCAACATAGCTGGCCGAACCATTGGCACGGCGGGTGAGCGTAATGCCCAGTATTCCGGAGGTTCGAATGGCATCCTCGCCAAATGTTTCATAAAAATCGCCCACCCTGAAAAGTAAAACAGCATCGGGATGTTTCGCTTTGACGGCATAATACTGCTTCATCAAGGGCGTTTCAACGTATTTCGGAGTAGTCGTCAATGGTCTGTATGTTTAAGATGCACAAAGATAAGTTTTAAAGCAATGAGACAAGCATTGAAGATTTTTTTTGAAATCAGGAAATGAAAAATGATTTGAATGTGTATCTTTGAAAAAATGATTTAAGAAAATGAGCACTATAGAATTAAGACATATAATTACTGAACATTTAACTCATATTGATGATGTTTCATTTTTGAATGCTATAAAGACAATCATAGAGTCAAAGGTTTCTGATGGCACTTATAAACTAAGTGATTACCAAAAGAACCGGATTGATATAGCCAGACAGCAGCTAAAAGGCAGACAAACAATTTCTCATGATGAAATACAAAAAGAAATTGACCAATGGCTAAGTTCAAGATAGAATGGTCGGTTGAAGCCAGATCGGATTTAATGTATATTCTTGAGTTTTACATTAAACAGAATGGTACAGTAACTTATAGCATCAAGTTAAATTCAGAAATAAACAAGAGCATAAGGTTATTATCAAAAAATCCATATTTAGGCATACTGACTGATTATGATTCTATTAGAACATTTATAAGAGGTGATTATCAAATCATTTATGAAATTTTTGATCAATTGATCTTGATTATTATGATTTGGGATTGTCGTCGAAATCCTAAAGACAAAGTAATTGACAAAAGAATTCAATAACAAAATACATCGGCAGGCATGGAATCCTCATCAGGAATTTCATGCCGTTACTTTCACTATCCTAAAAAGATAAAGTCACACTTTAAATATTAGCCTCTTTCAAAATTACATCATGTGCTCCGCCTTCAATAATACTGGTTGAGGAAACCAGCGTAATTTTCGCATTTTTTTCCAGTTCAGGAATACTTAATGCCCCACAACTGCACATGGTCGAAATGATTTTTCCGAGGGTAATATCCAGATTATCCTTTAATTTTCCGGCATAAGGAACATAGCTGTCAATACCTTCTTCAAATTTCAGCGCTTCGTTGCCTCCTACGTCGTATCTCTGCCAGTTACGGGCCCGGTTCGATCCTTCGCCCCAGTATTCCTTAACAAAGTTGCTGCCCACTTTAAGCTTCTTGGTTGGACTTTCGTCGAAACGGGCAAAATACCGTCCCATCATGATGAAATCGGCGCCCATAGCCAGTGCAAGTACCATGTGGTAATCCTGAACAATACCTCCATCGGAACAAATCGGAACATAGATGCCCGTTTTTTTGAAATATTCATTTCTGGCTTCAGCCACTTCGATGAGCGAAGTTGCCTGCCCACGTCCAATGCCTTTCTGCTCGCGGGTGATACAAATGGAGCCCCCGCCAATTCCGACTTTCACAAAATCAGCCCCGGCTTCAACCAGGTATAAAAAGCCGTCCTTGTCAACCACGTTTCCGGCTCCCACTTTTACATTTCCATTGTATTTGTCTTTGATAAAAGCGATGGTTTCAGCTTGCCATTCAGAAAAACCATCAGAGGAGTCTATACAAAGTATATCGGCCCCGGCATCTACCAACTGGGGAACCCTTTCGGTGTAATCACGGGTATTGATTCCGGCGCCTACTAATAACTTTTTATTCGGATCGAGTAATTCATTTGGATTTTCCTTGTGTTCATCGTAATCTTTCCGGAACACAAAATATTGCAGGTTCTGGTTTTTATCAATTATTGGGAGCGTATTGAGTTTGTGGTCCCAGATGATGTCATTGGCTTCGGTAAGCGAAACGCCCAATTCTCCGGTTACCAGTTTTGAAAAGGGGGTCATAAACACACTGATTTTGGTATCCGGATTATCCTTCCCCTCGCGGTAGTCGCGACTGGTCACAATACCCAGGAGTTTGCCATTTGATGTTCCGTCGGCTGTAATCCCGATGGTTGAATGGCCGGTTCCGGCTTTCAATGCTAAAACATCTTTCAGGGTATTTTCAGGAGTGAGATTAGCATCGCTGACTACAAATCCGGCCTTGAATTTTTTCACCTTCCTTACCATTTCGATTTGCGATTCGATGGACTGAGAACCGAATATGAATGAGAGGCCTCCATTTTTAGCTAAGGCAATAGCCATTTTATGATCGGATACCGACTGCATGATGGCCGAAACAAACGGAATATTTAACTCCAATTCGGGAGTTGTCCCTTTCTGATACCTTACAAGGGGAGTTTTTAATGAAACATTCTCAGGAAAACAAACTTTGGTTGTTAAACCCGGAATCAGTAAATATTCATTAAAAGTTCTGGAAACATCGTTAAAATATCTGGCCATATATTCGACATTTAAATGAAAAATTGTGCAAATTTAAATAAAAAAAAGCGGGTTGATAGCCCGCTTTTTTCCTGTGATATTCTATTAATAGAATTTTGCCCGTTTGTCTTCGATGTCAACAACCTTTTTCAGGGATTCGAAAACCTGTGATCCGGCCCTGCTGCTTAAAGTTTGAGCCAACCTGACTTTTTCACCTTTCAGGTCAATGTCGGTGTTGGTAACGACCGAAGTAACTTTGGTGAGATAAACACCTGAATTCCCTTCAACCGGAGCTGAAATTTTACCTTCAGTAAGGCTGCATACCGTTCCGATCACAGCAGGTTCAAAACCTGCAGCGGGTATTGAGAAGGTGGAGAAATTTACTCCGGTAGCTTCTTTCACTTCGGTTGAAAGCCTGGAGGCAATACTTGCCAGATCAGATTGGCCCGAAGCTGCGTTTTTAAGTTTTTCTGCAAGCATCTGAGCCTTTTTCTCTTTGCGAACAGCTAAGTCAATACGTATTTTAGCTTCTTCGAACGATGAAGGTCCTTCCTCAGTAGCTTCAGTCATGGCGCCAATTACAAATTTATTGCCAAATTCGAAGATTGTTGATCCTTCGTTATTCACCAGAATTTTTCCTTTTTCTGCATTAAATGCTGCACGTACAAATGCACGAGACTGTTCCAATCCGGTCACTTCGCGATCGTTTTCCTTCAGTGTAGCCATTTTCTTATCCAGTTTTTGATCAACAACAGCTTTGTTAAATGCTTCGAAAGATTGGTTTTCGCTTGCAAATTTGCTTGTTTCAGAATAAATCTTCTGGTAAGTTTCGGTACTTGGCGCCACTTTTCTGGAAAGCGTTGCAATGCGCACCTGATTCGTTTCTTTTCCTTTTTGGGTCGGTTTAATCAGGTGAAATCCGAAGCGTGTACCAACAATATAAAGTTTGTTTATTTCGCCCGAGAAAGCGGCTTCCTCAAATTCAGCAACCATTTGCTTGCGTTTAAACCAGCCCAGATCGCCACCTTTTAGTTTCGAACCCGGATCTTCAGAATATTTCATGGCTACTTCAGCGAAATTTCCGCCTGATTCGATATTTTTCTTTAAACTATCAACCATAGCCCGCGCTTTTTCAATACTTCCAACCGTTTGAGGGTTGATCAGGATATGGCTTGCCTGAACAGAATCAGGCAACATTTTAAACTGATCAATTTTGGCCAGTTTGTATTCATTGTTTTCAAAGTATGGTCCATAGAAATCTCCGGGCTGAGCCGAAAATGCCCATTCGGCCATAGCAGCAGGCAATTCATCCTTCTTAAAATAACCAGGGTCAAAACGGGTGTCCGAATTAACATTAACATACTGCGCATTATCGGTGACAGTGGCAAACTCCTGTTTGCTGTCGGTTACCCATTTCAGAGTGGCTGCATTGTCAGTTGCTGAAGGAAGTACCTCGAAAGTTACATATTCGATCTTCCTTGTTTTATCCTGTTTGTAATCGTTTTTATGTTTGTTGTAGTATGCTTTCAGATCGCTGTCAGAAATGCTAACAGCCGTATCAGCAATTGAAGTATAGCTAAGTAAAACATACTGAAATGAAGCATTTCTGTTTTTCGCTTCCAGACTTTTTTTCGCTTCTTCTGAAGTTACATACAAGCCTTTTGATACCAGATTGTTATATTTTGAACGGATCTTATCTTGTTTAATCTGGTTTTCGATATACAGCCAATAGGATTTCTGCTCGGGGGTAGCACTGGTTTCCAACGATTTTAAGAATTGAATAATCGCCGATTTATCTACTGCTCCGGTCTGCTGATTTCTGAAAAGTTGCTGAATGATCGGATGGGGATTTGCTCCTTGCACCAAATCGAAAAGTTCTTCAACGCTTACCGTAATTCCAAGTTTTTCAGATGCCTTGCCTACAATATTTTCCTGAAGATATCCTTGCCATACTTGTTCACGAATTTGTTCCCAGGTGTTTTCATCTATTTGGGTTTGCTGCGAATTCATCTTGTAAATTTCAGAAAGCTCTTCAATTTTCTTTTGAAAGTCAGGATATTGTATAGATTCACCATCAATTTCTGCAATTTCCATCTGACTGGGCCTCATCAAATTACTTCCTGAATTGAGCATGTCGCCCAAAATAAAAGCGCCTAAGGCAAGACCGATAACGATCGCTATCATCAAACTCCCGCGATTCCGTATGTTCTGTAAAGTAGCCATTTACTGTAAGTTATTTTATTATAATTATTCGTTAAAATTTCGCGGTACGAAGATAATAATTTTCAATAATTAACCCCTGCATTCAATTTTTATTTTAGATCGTCCATTATCTCAAGGTGAACCAATTCTATTTTGGTATTGGTTGCTTTTAATATTTTAAAGCGATAGTATCCGATGGTAATAACCGTATTTATTTTGGGAATACTTTCGTGGTGAAAGAGTATAAATCCCGCGAGTGTTTCGAAATTTTCGTTTTCAGGAAATTCCAGGTTAAAATTCTCATTCAATTCATCAAGTTCCAACCGACCCGATAAGACAAACTCATGGGGAGCAACTTGTTTTTGAATTAAATCAGTGGTGTCGTGCTCATCTTCAATTTCTCCAAATATTTCTTCCAGAATATCTTCACTGGCAACCATTCCTGAAGTTCCTCCAAACTCATCAACCACAATGGCAATACTAAGCCGTTGCTGAATAAACATGCTTAATAGTTTGCTGGCCGACATGGTTTCAGGCACAATCAAAACATTTCTCAAATTTGATTTAATTGAATCGGGTTTGGTAAAGATGACCGAATGGTGAATGTAACCAACAATATTATCAATGTTTTCATCATAAAATAAGATGCGCGAATAACCGGTTTCGATGAACTTCTGATGGAGTTCTTCAACGGTAGATTCTATATGGAGAGCCACCATTTCCGTACGCGGAACCATGATTTCACGAAGCCTGACTTTGGAAAAATCAAGCGCTTTCCGGAATAATTTTACTTCACTGTCGGTTTCCTGAGTAGCTTGAAATGAATTGTTGTTTTCGGGTTCTTTTACAAATTGGTCGAGGTCAATCCGGCTAAATGCCACCTTTTCGTTAATATGATGGATTGGTTCGTCTAACAGGACTTTCAAAATGAATTTTGAAACCCACATCGCAATTTTGGTTACCGGGTAAAATAGAAAATAAAAAAAGGTTATCGGGAAGGAAAACAACTTTAACAGTCCGTTTGGATTGATCCGAAACAATACTTTTGGTAAAAATTCAGCAGTAATGAGTATGAATAACGCGGCAATTATTGTTTGGACCAATATAACCAGCGAATCGGTTTGCAGGTAGTTTGCCAGAAATGGTTCGAGAAATCTGGCAATGGCTATGCCATATATGACCAGCGCCAGGTTGCTCCCTATTAACATAGTTGCGACAAATTGAGCCGGATTTTGCGTACAGAGTGAAATTAAACCTGAAAAAAAGCGATTCTGTTTTTTGTCGAGTTCCAGTCTGAGTTTATTGGCCGATTGAAAAGCAATTTCCATTCCGGAAAAAAAACAGAAAACAGAATGGCAATACCGATGACCAAAATCAAATTCATAACCTGTTTTTTTATTCATCCACATTCACGTACATATTGCCTTTCAGGTTTTTGATGTGATATTCTGAAAAATCCTGATTCGACTCAAATCCAATTCCTGTATAAACCTGATCCTTTTGAATAATTTTAACAAACCGGTCAGAATAGATCTTCTGCTTTTCGGTGTCCCAAACCAGGTATTCGGTTTTCAGGGTATCTCCCTTAAAATTAACAGCAACTACATTGTTTTTGGCTTCCCACCTGTTGTCGGAATCAAAATTTTTAGCGTACAGGCATGTAATACTCGAAACAATATTCATTTCAGCGTCATACTTCTCAATTTTTACTCCTTTGGGAAATTCGGTATATGGATCCTTTTCGTTCTTGTGCCTGATGAATTCAGGTGTTTGAAGTTTAAAGCGTATAACAGTGGAGTCTGACACCAACATTTCAAAATCTTCGGCGGTGAGCGAAGGCAATTCTTCGGTAACCGAATTAATCTTGATTTTGGCAGTTTCTTTTCCGCACGAAACGAGAAGCATCGCTGTTAATACCATGAACAGCAATACTTTTTTTTGAATCAGTAACAGACTGATTTTCGTTGAAATATCAGATAAAGTGGATTCAGTTTTCATCATAGACAAACGCAGATTGGGTTTGGGTTTGACTTTCTTAATCAAATTTGCGTTGAACGAACCAGTAGTCGTAAAGATTGAGGTAGAGGCTCAGCTTCGCATAATTGTTTTTGATCAGGTTATCTTTCGTTGTTCCTTTTTTCCCAAATTCAACTGCAAAATTAGCGGTTGATTTTGATTTTGGGAACGGTATTCCAACTCCAAAACTTACACCAAACTCCTTGATCTGTTTATTGTTTAATTTTAAGTACGAATTCTCCTGATGGATACCAGCCCGATATTTGACTCTTTTCAGGTAGCTGCGGATTGAAAAAGCTTCAGGAATATATTCGAATCCGGCAGAAATCCTGCTCTGATCTGTGATTAGCTCATCTGTTTTTCCGAAAAAGGTAGCCTTGCTCCATCCGGCATAATAATAATCGGCATTGATCTCGAGTTTGTTCAGTTTATTGTACGACAAACCTATACCAAAAGTTGATGGAAGTTTAATGATGTCTTTGGTTTCCGGCACCAATTCAAGCGTATCGGTCAGGGTGCTGGCTCCAACCGTGATACCTTTGTATGAAAACACCCGGTGAAGTACGGTGATATCAGATTGTGGTTCGAAAGTAAGGCCTAAAGTCAGGAACTGATCTTTTTTTAGCTCATAATCGTACTGAAGACCATAAGTTAGCGAAAAGTCGCGAAGACGGGTTCCTTCTGTTTTTGAAATATAAAAGAGCTGCGGATTATTAAATCCAATGTCGGTATTTTGATTCAACCGGCCAAACAGGTAATTGAGGTTTGCCCCAACCGACAAGCCTTTAAACGGACTGATTGATGTGCCGAGGAAAGCTTTGGAAGTGGTTCCTTCTCCTTTATAACTATGGTAAACAAAACCTGCTCCGACCAATTCTTCGTTAAAACCCACTTCGTAACCCATGTCAGAAAATGGCTGAATGCCCATGCCTGCACCAATCCATTTGGCTATCGGCCAGCTCAGTGAAAAATACCTGAAATTAATATCTTTCGTATTCATGGTTCCCTGATCACCCTTATATCTGGAAAATGTTCCGTCAATCCCGAAATCAAAAACAAATGATAGACTATCATTGGCTGTGTAGGTAGCCGGGTTGGCAGAGTTTATCTGAACGGCATGACGGCTTCCGAGAGATGCGCCACCCATGGCAGCAGTACGGCCATATCCGTAATGGTGTAAATCACCAATTCCATATCTGGAAAAGGGAGAGCTTGTGTTGTTGTTTTGCGCAAAGCCAGAGAATCCGCAGATAATCAAAACCATCACGACTAGTAAAGCATTATTTCTTTTTAGCATTATATTCAAGAATCCTGTTTAAACCAATTAGGGTTAAATTAAAGTGTACAAAGATGGAATAATTTAACTTTTTATCAAAAAAATTAGAATCGCCCCCTGTCATAATGATCTGTAAATTTTGATAATTTCTGTTAAATATAGCGATGGTTTGATCTATTTCGTACAGCATTCCATTTTGAACTCCTGCCCTGATCGCATCGGTTGTGTTTCTTCCAATTAACTGAAATTCATCAGAATAATTGATTAAAGGAAGTTTTCCGGTGAACTGATTCAGGGCTTTAAAACGCATTTCCAATCCGGGCGAAATATTTCCGCCAATGAACTGATTCTTTTCCGAAACTAAATCATAGGTAATGGCCGTACCGGCATCAATAATCAGTAAATTCTGATCCGGAAACAGTTCGTTTGCCCCAACAGCAGCAGCAATCCTATCCTTCCCGAGAGTTTCCGGGGTTTCATATAAATTTTCTATGGGCAGTTCGGTCTGTTGATCAAGTTCAAGAAAATAATTAAAATTTCCGGATAAAAACTGAATGATTTCCTGATCAACAACTTTAACCGCCGATAGTATGGCTTTGTTTAACTGCGGATGTTCTTCTTTAAGCATTTTTAAATGATCCACTGTCAAAAAATCAATGGAAAGATTAAACATCAGGTCGTGCTGATTGAACAAAGCGATCTTTGTACGGCTATTACCAATATCTATGATCAGGTTTATCAAGGATTAATCTTCTATGCGTTGACTGATATCCAAAGCGCTGACCGAATGGGTGAGCGCCCCGATTGAAATGTAATCAACACCTGTGGCCGCAACTTCGCGCAGGCGTTCGAGTGTCATGTTTCCTGAAGCTTCCACTTTGGCCCTGCCCGCAATCAGTTCAACGCTTTTTTGCATAGTCTCGTTATCCATGTTGTCGAGCATGATGATGTCGGCTCCGGCATCAATGGCTTCCTGAACCTGGGCAAGGGTAGTGGTTTCAACTTCTATTTTGATTCCTTCCTTTATTTTACTCCGGACAGCATTTACTGCATTGGTAATTCCGCCTGCCACCTCAATATGGTTGTCCTTGATCATGGCCATGTCGAACAAACCGATCCGATGGTTCCCGGCCCCTCCGGTTTTTACTGCATATTTATCAAGCATCCTGAATCCAGGCAAGGTTTTCCGGGTATCCAAAATAATAGTTTTGAATTCTTTTACTGCATCGGCATATTTCCCCGACATGGTTGCAATTCCCGACAAACGCTGCAAAAAATTAAGTGCAGTTCGTTCGCCGGTCAGTAAAGCACGGTAAGTTCCTTCGAACTCAACGAGCACATCGCCTTTTTGTACTTTCGAACCTTCAGAAGCCAACACCTTCCATCTCAATTTCGGATCAAGGCTTTTAAAAACCATTTCAGCAATTGGCAATCCGGCAATAATCCCGTCAGCTTTGGCTACCATTTTAGCATTGCGCTGTGTTTCGGCTGGAATAATGTTGTCGGTTGTAATATCTCCCTCGCCTATATCTTCTGTTAAGGCGAGTTCAATGAGGATTTGAGCGGCTTTTAATTCGAGTTCGTTCATTTTATTTTCTGACTTCCTGAAATTGGTATGGATGGTCTTTTTGCTGAATGAGATGAAGGCACAATTCCGGGTTTTCGGTTTTGTAATCTTCCCGGATATGTCCGCCACGGCTTTCGGTCCGAATCAAAGCCGATTCGCAAATAAGGGTGCAAATATCTGTAATATGCTTGATTTTTAAAAGATTGTATTCATTAATTTTTTCAGGAAGTTGCTTTTTTATGACATTCAGTTCAACTATTGCTTCATTGAGTTTTTCTGCCGACCTGACAATACCAGCCTTTTTACTCATCAAACCTGCAATCTGATTTTTGGTTTCAAGAAAAAATGTTTCATTTTCCTGATTCAAACTGATCGGAATGACATTCTCAGGTTTCAATTTGACTTCTATTTTTACTGAAGCTCTTTCGGCTGCCCTTTTCCCAAAGACAAGGCATTCGAGCAACGAATTACTTGCAAGGCGGTTAGCCCCCATAACGCCGGTTGACGCCACTTCGCCACAGGCAAAAAGCCCTTCAATGTTCGTTTCTCCGTTCAAATCGGTCTGAATTCCCCCAACCATGTAATGTGCTGCAGGGGAAATGGGCAACAGATCGCTGGTCAAGTCAATATCATATTTTAATAAGGTATGGTAAATCGTTGAAAAACGTTTTTTGATCAGTTCAGGATTGAGATGTTTCAGGCTCAGATAAACAAAATCAGAATGATGCAGTTGAAGTTGGTTGTAAATAGCATGTGCTACCACATCGCGGGGGGCAAGTTCGGCCAAAGGATGAATGTGCTGCATAAATCGTTCGCCTTTCTGATTGAGCAGCCAGGCGCCTTCGCCACGGACGGCTTCACTGATCAGGAATGCCTCCTCTCCGGGGATGTATAGGGCCGATGGATGGAACTGGATAAATTCAATGTCTGCAATTTTCGCCCCGGCATCCCAGGCCAAGGCAATTCCATCGCCGGTAGCCGTATGCGGATTAGTGGTCCGGTCGTATATTCGGGACAGACCTCCTGTTGCGATAATGGTTGCCTTCGACCTGAAGATGACATTTTTTCCGGTCATAAAATCGAAAGCCTGTACTCCCGTACAAATCTGGTTTTCGGTCAGCAATTCGACGACCGTAGTATATTCGAAGACTTTTATATTGGTTTGCTCCTGTACTTTTTTCAGCATAAAGATAGTAAGCCCTTTGCCGGTTGCATCGCCGCCGGCATGAAGAATACGGCGATGGCTGTGACCGCCTTCAAGCCCAAGAACAAATTCGCCATTCTCCTGATCGAATTCCATACCCAGACTAATTAATTCATGAACACATTTTTGACCTTCGCGGACTAATATTTCTACTGCGTCGAAGTCGCAAAGCCCACGACCGGCCACGAGAGTATCCTGAATATGCGACTCAAAAGAATCTTCGGGAGCAGTGACCGCTGCAATACCTCCCTGTGCATAATAGGAGTTACTGATGTCGAGTTGCGATTTGGTAATTATGGCAACACTGCCTTTTTTTGACGCGTGATAGGCAGCCGTAAGGCCAGCCAAACCACTTCCAATAATGATGGTGTCAAATTCTTTGATTTCTATGGAATTAGAATGTGCCATTTACAGATAAAATTTCCCGGGAGCGCGCAAAGGTATAAAATCTGAACAACAGGAGTGTGACCTTTGTACAATTAGTTTAATTTGGACGACTGTTTCTTAATTCTGAAGGGTGATATAAATGATGCAGGCAGATTCTTTTATTCCTGATCCAGATAATGATCAATCTCTATTTTTAAATTTGGTAAATGATTCGATATAATTCCCCAGACAACAACATCATCCACTTTGTCGTAACCATGAATTACCCAATTTCGGGTATCTATAATTTGTCTCGCATTTTCAATTTGCAAATCAGGTGCTAACTTTATTATCCTGACCATAGCTTCTCCAATGATCTCCAGTTCTCTTTCTATTCCTCTTCGCAGCAATTTATTATTCTGATATTCAAAGAAATTCCTGTTTTCACCAAGGTAAGAATTGATTGAATCAATTGAAGTCCGGATATCATAAAGGTATTTTTTTACTTCACGCTTCATAAATCAATTCTTTGGTTTCATTTATACTATCAATGAAATATGGATTTGACAAGGTCCTTTCAGTAATCAGGTCAATTTCCCTGTTAAAAACTTCGCGCAATCTATATTGAAGCGAGAAATAATTGTTGGTATATTCTTCAACAGTCAGATTATCTGCAAACGAAAATAAAAAGTCAATATCACTATCCTCTCCAAATTTTTCAGTGACAACTGATCCAAAAGCATACAATCGTTGTACTTTTAGAGTTTTGCAAATCACTTTCAAAACTTCTTTCTTGTTTTCAAGAATTTCCTGCATGTTCTTTTTTCTTCAAAATTACATAAAAAACATAAATTGACTTTCATTTATTTTATTTCAAGCATAAATCCACTTCCATGAATGTTACGGATTTCGATGGATGCATCTTCCGTAAACAGTTTTCGGATTTTGGTAAGGTAAACATCCATGCTTCTGGCGGTGAAATAGCCATCGTCGCCCCATATTTTTTTGAGTGCAATTTCGCGCGGAAGTAATTCATTCAGGTTGTCGCACAACATTTTAAGCAACTCTGCTTCTTTGGGGGATAGTTTTTGTTTCGAACCGTCATGTTCGAGCGTACGAAGTTTAAAATCAAAGAAATAGCTTCCAATTTGGTAAACGCCAGATTCTTTTACCACACTGCCTGGCTGTCTTTTTAGAATTGCTTTGAGTTTAAAAATCAGGACTTCGGTATCAAAAGGTTTGGTGATGTAATCATCGGCGCCAATTCGGTAGCCTTTTAAGACATCTTCCCGCATATTTTTAGCAGTGAGAAAAAAAATCGGTATTTCGGTATTTAATTTTCGGATTTCCGTGGCAATGGTGAATCCGTCGACATTGGGCAGCATCACATCTAATATGCAAATATTAAAACTTGCTTTTTTGAATTGATGGAGGGCTTGCTGGCCATCATCCACCCAAACCACATCAAAATCGCTGATTTCGAGGTATGATTTAAGGACTGCCCCAAAGCTGAGATCGTCTTCGACCAGAAATATTTGAGGCTTTTGGTTCATTGTCAGTTATTACAATTTCAAAGGTAACTTACTTTTTTGAGCGTTGATTCTATTTCGTTCGAAATTAGTGCAAAGCTTTGTTCATCTTCTCTACGCGTACGATTTTCCTCATTCACAATTTTTACTATAAATATTTCTCACCTCTGGTGCTTTGAAAGAACAATCTAAATATCTATCGCCCAAAACCTTCCCCCACTTTGGGGGAATTAGAAGGGGGCTCTATTCCCTAATAAAAGGAATAAATACCTCAAACTTGCTTCCCCGGCCAGGTTCACTATGAACATTAATGCTTCCACGATTGGCTTCCAGCACCGCTTTCACATAACTAAGTCCCAATCCGAAGCCTTTAACATTGTGAATATTTCCGCTGGTTTGGCGGTAAAACCGTTCGAAGATGCGTCCCTGAACAGCTTTAGTCATTCCAATACCTTTGTCCTCAACTGCTATTAGTACGCCTTTTGAAGTATTGCTACTCGAAATTCTAATCTCGGGAGCATTAAGCGAATATTTGTTGGCATTATCGAGCAGGTTGTATATCAGGTTTGCAAAATGACTCGGATCGGTTGTTGCAACCGGGTTTGCAGCTTTAAGATCGCTGATAATGGTCCCGCCTTTTTTCTCCACCTGAAGCACGATGCTTTGAATGGCATCTTCAATGACCTCGTGCAGGTTGAAAGCCTCCCATTTAAATTCAAAATCCTTCTTATCGAGACGGGCGATGCTCAGGATATCTTCTACCTGACGGTTCATCCGGACATTTTCTTTTTTGATCATTTCAATGAAATACCTGATCCGCTCAGGATTTTCAATAATTTTTTGATTGGTAATCGAGTCGGCGGCCACCGATATGGTTGCAATGGGTGTTTTAAATTCGTGGGTCATGTTGTTGATAAAATCCGACTTCATTTCCGAAATCTTCTTTTGCTTCAGGATAAAGTATATACTGACTGCAAAAGTAACCAGAACGATGATTGAAAAGATCAGCGAAATGAGAAGCAACCAGTTCAGCGTTTTATAAATGAACGATTCTTTCTCTGGAAAATAAACCGAAAGCCGGATGTTTTTCTGAAAGATGTCGTTCGGGAACAAATTGACATTGTAATTACTTTTGGTCAGAAGGACTGAATCAGCTTTCTCCGTTTTCGATGAAATGAGCGAATCTTTGATGATTCCGGTTTCGAATGGAATGGGAATGTTCCGGTTTTCAAGTTCTTTTTTTAATACTTCATTTACCCGATCAATCGGAACATCTTCCTCCCAGGTTGAAATCTCCTGAACAACCTTATTGGCAATTCTCTTCAGTTTGTGGGTTTTAATTTCTATTCGATGTTTAATCTGGTCAGTAGAATCGGTCCATTCATCATACTGCCCGACAACTGAATCAAATTTATTAAGCCCGTGCTCATATACCGAACCAAGGTTTCGGACTACACTATCGGTTATATAAATGACATCACCACCCGGATGAAGGCTGTCGGTTTTGGTGGAAATCCGATACTGAAATCCATTTTTACTTTTACCAGCTTTAACAATCATCTCTATATTCCTTTGCGAAGCATCCCGGTTTTTTTTAGGAATGACCACACGTTTTGGTATTTTGCCAACAAAAACAGGTGGTGGCGGTGGCGGTGGCGGCATCAAACTTTTAAATTGCATGGAATCGCCAAACGAAAAATGATTAATCATCCTGAAATCCTGCATCGTTTCGAGCCGGTTGGTGGTGCTGTTCAGGGCTTCATTTACACTTCGGTCGAACAGTTCATTCCTGACCCGGATGGCGTTATTCATCCAGATGAGCTGAATGACGATAATCCCAAGTATCGAAATGCCCATTAAAGTGATAAGTCCGGTGATTACTTTTTTGTTCATGGCATCAAAGATAATCATTAAATGCGGCGCTGACAGGACTTTAACTTTTTGTTAACAGATTTTAACCGGGCTTTAACTCATTGTTCTGCTGCATCTGCCGTATCTTTGTTTCAGAATTTATTCATTAAAACTATACAACCATGAAAAACTATTTGACTTTCATCCTAATGGCTGGTTTGACTGCATTATTGTTATCTTCCACAGCTTCTGCCCAAAAAGGGAACGAACCAAAAGAGAAAAAAACGTCCCGTCATATTAAAATGATGAAAATTGAAAATGGTAAAAAACTGGAACTCGATACCATTTTTACCAATAACGATGTTTTTGTATGGAACGGAGATACTATAAATCCACCCAAACACTTCAAAAAAGTTAATCCATCAGGATTTGATAAAATGCAGCAATTTGATGTAAAAGTTGACCACAAAGACGGAAAGGAAAAAGTAATGATTATCAAAAACAAAGGTGGAAAAGCAGGTGAACCGATGATCTGGCATATGGATTCGGATAATGATTTGGAATTGATTACTGAAGATTGTGATTCGGTTGGAAAAAAGATTGTAATAAGAAAAATGATCAAAGACGGAAACCAAGATCATATGATCTATTTTAATGATTCAGATATGAAGCATTTTCCACCGATCCCACCTGTTCCGCCTCTACCTCACATGAAAATGATGAAAATGCAGCATTCCGGACAAATCATCAATTTGAATGATCCCAATATCATTTCGTACCGGAAAAAAGAAATGAGTGGTGGCCGCGAAAAAATTGAGATTATCCGAAAAAAATCGGATGGTCCTGAAAATATGTCGTTTGACTATAAGTTCGATAGCCAACTGATGCCTCCTCCTCCTCCACCTCCACCGCCCGCTCCTGGAATGATCAGGGAATTTAACGATGGGGACCAAAACATCAAGGTTATTGAAAAGAAAGTTAAAGTTGACGGAAAAGAGGGTAAGGAAATTAAAGTGGAAGTCGGGTCAAAAGAAAAAAAATAGTTTATCTAATTGTGTGCAAAGAAAGTAAGCTGCTAATTTTTGGCTTATCAGGGAAAACAATTAAACAGCAGAAACGGCCGGGATTTATTCCGGCCGTTTTTTTTGGAGTTATTTGTTGGTCATTCGGCGCAATTCATATCAAAAAGCCACCGAAGGGGGATTCGATGGCTTAAATACCTTAACAACAATATGCAAGGCGTTAACACATACCGTTGAATGAATGAAATTAATGCTGTTTAATTCTTTACATGAAAAAAATCGCGTTATGTGTTTCCTGAACCAAACTTAAAAAATAGAATCCCTACACAAAATTATTTTCTGTGAACGACCCGTTTTTCAAGGTAAACAGTGTTATTACCGCATGAAAGAGCGATTTTCAAAAATATTTTCTGCAACTGTAAAATCGCTATCTGATAAAAATAATTCCCGTGATCAGCTCAGGCCTGAAATAATCTCATGCGTTGATAAGTAATTGATATTGAAAGTTTACATGGATGAAACAATGGTAAAAACTATATCGTAGTTAATAGGTTGTTAGATGAAAGCTAAAAGTCAAATTAAACTCAAGCGTATGAAAACAAAATTAGTAGTTCAACTTTTTTGTGCCTTCCTGATGCATGGAATACTTCAATTGAAGGCTCAGGTAAATAACGTTTCAACCGATCTTAATTGGACAAGCCAACAGGTCTCCATAAAGAATTCTTCTGATGCTGATTTTATTATTCGTCTCGGCGATGTTGACAATCTCGGTTTTGGCTGGCCCGAAGGGTTTGATCCGTTTTGTGGTCGTATGACTGACCCGCACACCTTTCCCTGGGATGCCCGCAATGAGGATATTCCCGGTTTTGACCGCATTTTGCTGTCGTCAAGGTTCAAGCCCGAAGCCTTGCACGATTGCGGCGGTGATGGCTATTCCGCTAGTTATCACCCTCAACTGTCTCAGCCGGTAACCTGGACTATTCCTACCGGGGTACTACATGGTTCAATCATACAGAATGCTTATCTCCAACTATTTATTGATGATTTTCAGGCGCCTCAACTATGTTCAAAGTTTCAACTTTTCGTCAATGGAACCCGGTTTGCCGAAGGAGAAAAGCTGCTGAATGCCATAGACCAAACCGGTCCGGTCGGAAAACTTTTGTCAATTCCTTTGACGGAAGAGTTTTTCAATGCCCTGGCAACCAATAATTCCTTCAGTCTCAAAATTGATGAAAGTACCGGCGCTGCCGATGGCTTTGCCCTTGATTTTATCCGACTGCTGGTAAACCGAAAATGGGAGAATACCTGTAAAGGCGACATTCAGGGGAAAGTTCTGGAGAAAGACACTGATAACCCTCTTGCCGGGGTGAAAGTAAAACTTGCAAACAACCTTTCAACTATAACTGATTCGATGGGAGTATTTGGATTTCGTGATGTGCCTGCCGGATTCGAACTCGTCAGCGCTTCGTTCCCGGGTTATGCTGATGCCATGTCTGCTGCGGATATTGGCGCAGGAGACATGAATCCTGAAGTAATTATTTATCTGGAAAAAGGGAAAAATACTACAGAGTTTGGAAACAGAAAAATATCAGTAGGTGAAACAATCCGTTTAAATAACATCCTGTTTGATCTGGGTAAGGCTGATCTGAAAAATGAATCAAAAATTGAACTGGACAAGGTGCTTGCTTTCCTGCAAAATAACCTTCACGCAGAAATTGAACTCTCAGGTCATACTTCATCGGAAGGTGAGCCAAATTTCAACCGCTCCTTATCGTATCTCCGGGTAAAAGCGTGTAAAGACTATATCCTGACCAAAGGAATTGATCCAGGCAGAATTATTGCAATAGGATTTGGTCCCGATCGCCCGGTTGCCCCTAACGACACGGGAGAAAATCGTTCCAAAAACAGAAGGGTAGAAATGCGTATATCGAAATTGTAGTTCAGGGTAAAAAGTATTACAGCGGCATGTTTAAGCGTATGATATACCATTATATTTGTATGAACCAATGGACCGAAAATCGAACCGTATTATGAAACTTAAATTCTCCTTTTTCCTGATCAGCATACTGATAATCGGAATTGCCTGGTTGAATGCTCAACCTAAAACGCTGATCGTTAAAACTGGTACTCCGGTTGCCCCGATTGAGCCAACCATGTGGGGTTTGTTTTTTGAAGATATTAATTTTGCTGCCGATGGCGGTATTTATGCCGAACTGGTCAAAAACCGTTCGTTCGAGTTTTATAAACCACTGATGGGTTGGAAAAAGCTGGGCGAAGAGTATGCCGGACAATTTCAGGTCATTCATAGTCAGAATGAAAACAATCCACGTTTTTTACGGCTC
>Ga0209317_1000417_pt1 | contig 52028 bp, 33 predicted proteins | sample RifGroB2_FD_183994 | JGI IMG/M metagenome (GOLD analysis project Ga0209317, IMG submission 183994) | Soil microbial communities from Rifle, Colorado, USA - Groundwater B2 (SPAdes) (version 2) | ecosystem: Environmental > Terrestrial > Soil > Unclassified | place: Rifle, Colorado | collected... | reverse complement strand
GAAGTGGACCCGGCCTATTATGAACTGGAAGGCTGCCATGAATCGCTTCTCTATCCTTTTTGAAGGACGAGTGCCGAACCAATAAAATCAGTACCCTGTGACTTTACACAAAACGCTTTACAGGCCCCGCCAATCACCTCCGCGCAGTCACCCTGGAATAATAAAAGCCCACCAACTTCATTGGTGGGCTTTCTGTTATGTGGATTTTCTCTGACTATCTACATCAACGCATCCTGCATCAATCCCGGTTCTCTCTGGCAATGTCCCTGTCCAACCTGGCAAGCCTACGATTTATCTCGTCACGTTCCCCTTGGCTAAGACGCCCATCGTCCTTCATGCGGTCAATTTTGTTGAGAATCTGCCCCAACTCTTTATTGAGCCTGCGTGCTTCACGCCTGTTGAGAGTTCGCCGTTCAATACCCCGGTCGATCTTTAGCTTTGCTTCCTGAATCCTGGATCGTATCCCCCCACGCCAGTCGACTTGAACTGGGGAGGCTGCTACTACACCATCATGCTTTTCCTTGTAAATATCCCTGTCCAACCTGTCCAGGTCATTGTTTATCCTGTCCCGTTCCCACTGACTAAGCTGGCCATCCTCTTTCATGCGTTCAACTTTGCTGAGAATGGCGCCCAATTCTTCGTTGAGCCTGACTGCTTCACGCCTGTTGAGAGTTCCCCGTTCCACACCCCGGTCGATCTTTTGCCTAGATTCCTGGATCCTTGAGCGTATCCCCCCACGCCAATCCACCTGCACCGGGGGAGGCGCTACTACACCATCGTGCTTTTCTTTGAAAATATCCCTGTCCAGCCGGTCCAGGTCATTGTTTATCTGGTCCCGTTCCCTCTGGCTAAGCTGGCCATCCGCTTTCATGCGGTCTATTCTGTCGAGAATGGCGCCCAACTCTTGGTTGAGCCTGCCTGCTTCACGCCTGTTGAGAGTTCCCCGTTCCACACCCCGATCGATCTTTTGCCTAGATTCCTGGATCCTGGAGCGTATCCCCCCACGCCAGTCTCCTTGCTCCGCGTAGCCTGTTGCCAAGGTGCCGAACACCATTACCGCAAACATCGCCAAAATCATCACTTTCTTCATGCACTTCCTCCCGCTCTTTTTTATGATCCCATCAAACAGAGAGCATATGACATGCCAAGACCACAGTTGCCCGGAAGGGTTAGTGCCAGAGACGATAAAACTCAGACTCTCCGCCGGCTTCCGGCTCCAGAACCTTCGAGCAGGAGATATCCTGCAGCGGTTCCTACCGAAGGCGGCTCGTCATATATGGCAGCCAAATCCGAGTTTGACGGGCCGGTGGAAGGCACGTTTCACGAAGTGAAGGGGAAGCTCAAGGAGGCAGCCGGGAAACTGACCGACAATCCGAAGCTGGAAGGTGAAGGTCTGGGGGAAAAGATCGCCGGCAAGGTCCAGAAAAAGGTCGGCGAGATCGAGAAGGTTTTGGAGAAGTAGGAAGAAGTGCGGCAGCACCCCTCACCCCCTGGCCATCTTGGACTGGTAAAAACCGGTCAACGCTGGCAGGGGTTGGAGCGGGGAGGATGGGTGGCGCCTCCCGTGCAGAATGCCCGGGGGTGGTTACCAGATGACGATGTTCTGACGCGACCTCTTCACTTATTCCTGAAAATCTTATTGAATACGACCACCGCTACGACCAAAACGGCAAGTATCGCCCACATCGCCCCCGGTTGCATCCATCCATAGCTTTGGCTCATCATGGTAAAGCTCCTTTCCTTTGTCGAAATAGAACCGGTATTGTGGCCTGCAACTCCGATCAAGAGATAGCAATTGCCCGGCCAAGAGTCGGACGGTATCATTCCCCTGCAATTACAGCGCGCTATGGACTTCGGGGTGGCGAATAGAAGCATGCAACCGCGCACCATCCCTCAACATTCGATGGAACCGCGGCATCTGGAGGGAGGCGTTGTGGGGTGGATAGCGACAGGGCGCGGTTTACACCAGCACGTCCACGCTGAGCATTCCCCAGTACCGGAAATGGACCGGAGGGGGGAAGGTAAGGGACCTAGCACACAATGGGGGAAGACCCAGCGGAATCAAGGGGAGCTATAGGTAGGTAATGATTCAGAGGGGGGCCGTCGTTCTCACCGCCAGAACGCTGAAGACGCTAAAGATGCTAAGGAAGGACAACTGCGGACCGGAGGAGGACCGGAGCGGCAATGAAAAAGGCCCTTGGCTGATGCCAAGGGCCTTTTCTAATATGGTCGGAATGAGAGGATTCGAACCTCCGGCCCCCTGCTCCCGAAGCAGGCGCAGTAGCAATTCCAGACCTCACAACAATCGTTTTCAGACAACCCTGATTTCGACTTTGCCGTTGACAGCCTGAGCATACCGTTTCAGCGACCTAAGGCTAGGCAAAGGATGCCCGGATTCAAGGCGCGCAACGACAGACTGTGTTGTGCCCATACGTTTTGCAACTTCATCCTGGGTCAGATGTGCCTTTTTCCGGGCTTCGATGAGCTGTGAGGCAAGTGCGAACTCGTCCTCAAGTTCGATAAATTCAACTCGAAACTCTTCGTCTTTCAAGAGTTCCTCTTTCACTTCCGACATCTTTCTACCCATGATCAATCTCCTTCATTCTTGACAATGCCAGCGCAACTTCGCCCGGCGGTGTCTTTTGAGTCTTCTTCACAAATACCCGTAGAATAACGACTCGTCTGCCAACCACAGTAACATAGAGTGCCCGAGCAATCCCTGACTTACCTTTACCTCGTATCTCCCAGAGTTTGTCTTGAAGATGACGAACATAAGGCATGCCTAAATTACCAAGACCGTGGGACTCGATCAGATCGGTAATGCGGATCAAACGAGCCTGAAGATCCTTGGGAATGGAAAGGAACTCTGCTTCGACCGCATCATCCAAAAACTCGACGGTCCATACACTTTGCATAAACTCACTATAGCAAAAAAACGATAATTTCCAAGATATTTAATTCTCTTGGAAAGGAGCAACCTGATACCTACGGGTCAGGTCTGGGGTCAGGTCTGGACCTTGACACGACCTAACGAGCGCAGAATCTCTTTTACCATGTCGCGGAGGGCTGCTTCGCTGTTTAACCGTGCTTCCAGCCTGGTGCTCGCCTTCACGACCGCAGAATCACCAAATCCGAATTGCGCGCCGATATTCTTCAACATCTCGCCACTATACCGATGACAGATATGCAGGGCAACTTCCCGAGCAAGTTTAGGATCATCCACGAGTTCTTGTGTTTTCGTAATAATATTTTCAACAGCAAACCTACGGTTCAACGCCCTTACGGCTGGCACATCTGGACGCTCGATTTTCTGTTCCAAATAGTCAGCCATGATGTTTTCAACGAAACCTGCGCCGCCAAGTATTGTGGATGCAACTGTGTTCTGAAGGGGTGAGCCATACTCTTTTCCGATCAGGTCCTCAACAAACTTCCGATAACGCTGCTGCCTGACAGGCAAATCCGAACTGAACATTCCCAGCACGAAATTAACATCAAGCCAGGGCGGGTGCGGTTCAGTGCCGATATATGAGGTATAACTGGACCATCTGTAATGTTCGGGGGCCTCGACCATTCCTGCGCGAACGGGATTCAGATGAATGTATCGCGATAGCTGGAGCGCATACTGATCGGCCTCAACGACGATAGCTTTATACCGACCTTGGAAGAGGTGTCCCGCGTGGTGCCGCTTTACATTGTAGTAGGTAGTGTAGGCACCGTTGATATGCCGCATTATCTGGGACAGGTTCCCATGAGGAGTTTGAAGGAAGAGGTGGTAGTGGTTTCCCATCATGCAGTAGCAATGTATTACCGCGCCGTAGCGGGTAGTTGAAGATGACAGGTATGACAAAAATCGCTGGCGATCGGCGACAGTCTTGAAGATCTCCTTTCGCTCATCGCCTCTGGAGGTGACGTGATAAAAGGCACCAACGAACTCAATCCGAAGTGGACGCGCCATAGTGGTTCCCCCTCATCGGGTATACCACTTATTCAGCCTTTGTCCATGTCCAGACCTGACCCCTCACTAGTGCACTCTTGGAAAGGAGCAACCTGATACCTACTGTCGCGAGCAGAGGAGCAAAAGGGACGACGACGTATGGAAGGGATACATGCGGCCTAGGCCGTCGGATCACCAGGGGAGCTAGTGGGTAAAAGGCCTCGGGCGGCGGATAGCCTCCCTTTGCGTGTGCCCCTTAGGAGAAGGCTTGCCATTCAAAGGGATTTCAATTGGCGGCGGCAGAGTTGGTACCGGAAATGGACCGGAGGGACCGGAAGGCAAGAGATTTGTCTGGTAGTAGCCGAGGCCCAAAGGGAATCAGAGAGGACTTGATGTAGCTAAGGAGCTTAGGTGGGCACCGCCGTTCTCACGGGCGGGGGGCGCTAAAGACGCTGGGCGTGCTAAGGAGTATTTTCCGAGGACCGGAGGGGGACCGGAGCGGTAATGGAAAAGGCCCTTAGCGTGTGCCAAGGGCCTTTTCTAATATGGTCGGAATGAGAGGATTCGAACCTCCGGCCCCCTGCTCCCGAAGCAGGTGCGCTACCAGGCTGCGCTACATTCCGAGGTGATAATCTGATGGGCCGATCAGATGGAAAGATATAGCAAGTTTCGCGACGGATTGCAAGAAGAATGAGCATGGATAACCTGCGCAATGGATTTTTTTTGAGAGATGTGCCAGTCGTGTGGAAGTAGTGATCGCCCGGGTGAGTCAAGATAGTACAAGAGGCTTTTGTGTGGGGACTTCACCCCGGGGAGACTGTCTGTTTTGAAAAGCGCAACCCGCAGTTGGTTGATGAAGACATCAAGTAAATGAGCGATGACTTGTTGATGTTGGTTATTTGTAATTAATCGTTACTGTCTCGGTTTGGGCCGTTGCTTCTTGGGCAGCCTCTGCTGAGATAAAAAACCGGCTATCGAGTATTTGCTATGCAAAAAACTCAAGATTTATAGTAATCTGGCCGAAGAGCGTGGTAAGGATGCTAGTTTTTCCAGGACTCCGACAGCGGCGCTCGTGCAGGGTGCAAGGCGCTGCTCTTTTGACTGCTTTTATGCCAGCCGCCACATGATGAACCGTTTTTTTACGAGAGCGTTATGAATGACAAGGTGAGCGATGAGATAGCGCGGGACAGGGCCGAACTGGCTGCGCTGCGCCTTGAAAAGGAGATGCTCTCCTCGCAGGTGAAAAGGCTGGTCCAGGCCGAAAGCCAGCTCTACGCGTACCAGGAGCAGCTCGACGTCCAGCTCAAGCAGTACAAGGAGTTGTACGAGCTGAACAAGAAGCTGGCCGCCACCTTGGAACTCCCCGCCATTTTCGCCAACGCGACCTCCTACATCATAAACACCCTTGGCTACGAGAGGGTCCTTTTTTTCCTCCAATCCGGCAATACGGGGAGCTACACCGTCTGTGCCATGGACGGCTATTACGACCCGCTGGAGAAGAGCTGCGTCTCCGGGCTTACCGTGTCGCTGCGGGACCCCCTCCTGTCGCCTCTGTTGCAGGGGGGCGAATGTCTGGTCTGCACGCAAGGGTGTCAAAAGCCCGAAGTCTCGGAGTTCCGCGCCCAAGCGGTGATGAACGAGTTCCTGCTTTGCCCCCTGGCCTCGCATAAACACCCTGTCGCCTTTCTCGCGGTCGGGAATTCGGCTCCAAATGCCCTGTATTACCGCAGGGTAAGCGGCAGCGAGGACGAGATGGTCAGCATCGGCAATCTCGTCGGTATGCTCTCCGCCGCCGTGGCAAATCAGGTCCTCTACAAGGGGATGAAATCGGCACTGGAGCAGCAGAGCCGCGCCGAGGCGAAGTTCCGCGGCATCTTCGAAAACGCGACCGACGGCATCTTCCAGGCCAGCCCCGAGGGGAGGTTTCTCAGCTGCAACCCGGCCACGGCCGCCATTCTCGGCTACGATGGCCCAGCGGAAGTGATCCGGTGCGTGAGCGACATCTGGCAACTAATCTGCGTGAGCCCGGAGCGTCTCACGGAACTGCGCGGCACCATACTGGGCGGTGCCACGCTCAAGAATTTCGACGCGCAGGTCAGCCAGAAGGACGGCAGCCGGCACTGGACCCGCCTGAGCATGCGCCCCTTCCTGGGCCAAAGCGGCGAACTGCTCCGTATCGACGGCATCATTCAGGACATAACGCAGAGCAAGCGGACCGAGGAGTCGTTGATCAAGCTGTCCCAGGCGGTGGAACAGAGCCCGGTTACCATCGTCATCACCGACGTGAACGCCAATATCGAATTCGTCAACCCCAAGTTCACCCAGCTGACCGGCTACAGCGTCGAGGAGGCGCTGGGCCAAAACCCGAGGGTCCTGAAGTCGGATGTCACGCCGCCCGAGGTTTACCGGGAACTCTGGGACGCGGTCACGGCAGGAAAGGTGTGGGAAGGGGAGTTTGTCAACAAGAAGAAGAACGGCGACCTCTTTACCGAGCATGCCACGATTTCTCCCATCAGGAACAGCGATGGCGTCATCACCCATTTCCTCGCCATCAAGGAAGACATCACCGAGCGCAGGCAGTTGGAAGCGCAGTTGTCCCAGTCGCAGAAGATGGAGTCCATCGGACGCCTGGCGGGAGGCGTGGCACATGACTTCAACAACATGCTGAGCGTCATCCTCGGCTGCGTGCAACTGGCGATGCTCAAGGTGCCGGAGGGGGAAAAGCTCTGGCAATATCTGGATCAGATCTCCAAGGCGGCCCAGCGCTCCAGCGACATCACCCGCCAGCTCCTCGCCTTCTCCAGAAAGGAGATCATCTCGCCCAAAAAGGTGAACCTCAATGCCCAGATCATCGAGACCCAGGGCACCCTGGGGCGTCTCATCGGCGAGGACATCCATCTGAGCTTCAAGCCGGTGACCAACATCTGGAACATCAAGGCGGATCCCTCCCAGTTGGACCAGATCCTGGTCAACCTGGCGGTCAATGCCCGCGACGCCATGGCCAACGGTGGACATCTCGCCATAGAGACGGCAAACGTCCACATCGACCGGACCTACTCGCAGTACCATCTCGATGCGGCTCCGGGAGACTACGTCCGGCTGGTGGTAAGCGACAGCGGCTCCGGCATGGACCGGCAGACGCTGGCGCACATCTTCGAGCCGTTCTTCACCACCAAGGGGGTCGGCAAGGGGACCGGCCTCGGTCTGGCGACGGTGTACGGCATCGTCAGGCAGAACAACGGCTTTATCAACGTCTACAGCGAACCCGGCCATGGGTCGACCTTTCAGGTCAATTTCCCGAGGTATTCAGGAGCGTCCGAGATTGCAGAGCCGATGGCCGAGGAAGAGTTTTCAGGGTCGGGAACGGTGCTGCTGGTCGAGGATGACCCGCTGGTGCGCGAGATGTCGTTGCAGATGCTGCAGGAAATCGGTTACACGGTGATCGAGGCGGAAACACCCGAGCACGCCCTGGAAATCTGTGCCGATGACGAGGTGCAGATCGACATGATCCTGACCGACGTCGTCATGCCGGGGATGAACGGCAAGGAACTGGTGGCCGTCATCGAGTCCCTGCGTCCCGGCCTCAAGGTGCTGTTCATGTCCGGGTATACCTCGGATCTCGTGGCGCAGCGCGGAGTGGTGGATGAAGGGAGGCACTTCATCCAGAAGCCGTTCGATATGCATTCGCTCGCCGGGAAGATAAAAGATGCACGCGAAGATGACGCCAAGTCCTGAAGCCCGGCCGCTGCCGGGCGGCAAACTCGATCCCCCGGCATGGTCCGGCAGCAATTTTTCCGCCCCAGTATGACCCCCCCTCCGGCCCTGTCCGCTCCCTCCCGCTCAGCCTCTCAAAGTATCACGGCTAGCTTTGTTCTTGCCTTGCCACTGGGGCAGTCATAAAAATATTTACATCTGAAACGGTTTAGAATAAAGTGGCAAAATTACTCCCTGGTCCGGACTACGAAACGCCATTAGCCTCATAACTAGAGGTTTAAAAATGACTGAGTCCTTTTGACACAAGCCCTGAGCGATCTTATGCGCCGGGGCTTGTCTCGTTTGGCTTATAAAGGATATCCAATGCAGGGGCGGGATGATCTGTTGCCAGAGATTGAAGCATCCGGATGGTGACGTCGAAATCCATCCGCCGATATGGGGGGCACCAATGCAAAAGACAATTCTTCATGTTCTGGCATCGTTTGGCAGGAGAGGCGAGATGAGCCGCATGCGCGGGAGGGGGCCCTGGAGTAAAGAGCTTTGCTGCCTGATGCTGCTGGCGCTGCTCGGCCCGCTCGGCACGATGGTTGCCCAGGCGGCAACGCTTTCCGTTGTCATGTCAGGTTCGGGGCAGGGTGCCGTCAACAGCTTTCCCGCCGGCATCACCTGTCCGGGAACCTGTTCGGGTACCTTCTCGGGTGTAAGCCTGTATGCCAATCCTGCCGCCAATGCCCTGTTCCGCGGCTGGGGTGGCGCCTGCGCCGGCATGGAAAACTGTACTCTCAGTCTCAACGGCGACCAGACGGTGACTGCCTTTTTTGACCTGAAGCCCAGCTCGGTGAGCGTCAGCGGGTCGAGTTACGGTGCGATCGGGATGGCCTACCGTACCGTTCAGCCTGGCGGCACGGTAATGGTCGTCGCAAGGGACCAGGCGGGAGACCTTCGTCTCGACAAGTCGGTGGCTTTCACCTTGAAGGGGGGCTTCGACGACGCTTTCAGCACGAACGCGGGAAATAGAACCAAACTGCGCGGGAACCTTTCCATAAATGCCGGCAGCGTGCGACTGGCCGGTATCGCACTGGCGCCGTCCGTGCCGGCGCCACCCTCAGTCCCCTCCGGCGTGACGGCCGCGGCGGGCGACGCTCAGGTTGCCGTCAGCTGGGATGCCGTTTCCGGTGCCGCCTCCTACAACGTGTACTATTCCACGTCGACCTGGGTGACCCGGGCCAACGGGACCAAGGTCACCGGAGCCGTGAGCGGACAGGCGATACCCGGACTGGCCAACGGCACCACATACCATTTCGTGGTGACCGCGGTGGATGCCGATGGCGAAAGCGCGGAGTCCGCCCAGGTGATGAACACGCCGGTCCAGAACGTTCCATCAGCGCCAACAGGGGTCACCGCCTCGGCAGGCAACGGCAAGGTGGAAATCGGCTGGAATGCGGTTGCCGGTGCCACGTCCTACAACATCTACTGGTCCACTGCCCCGGGCGTCACCAAGGCCAACGGCACGAAGGTCTCAGCCGTTGCCGCGCCCCCTTACCAGCACGCCGGCGTTGCCAATGGCACGACCTACTACTACATCGTCACCACCAATATCGGGGCGCAAGAAAGCGCGCCTTCGGCCGAGGCATCGGCGAAACCGACATCGGCACCGGCAAGGCTCGTAAAGATGTCCATGTACGAAGGGCAATTCCTGCAGCAGTACATGACCTATGAATATGACGCGCAGGGGCACAAGATCAAGCAGTCCTCGTTCGACTTTGCGGACAACCTGGAAGGATACAATACCTTCGAATACAATGCGGCGGGAAAACAGACCAAGGTGTCGAACTATCTCCTCGGGGGAGAGCTGATAGGATATACCACGACGGAGTACAACGCGGCCGGTCACATACTGGTGGTTTCCAATTACACCAGTTTCGGCGGGACCACGCTGAAAATGACCTACACGGTCAACCAGTATGACGAAAACGAGAACGTCATAAAGATCTCCAACTACAACGGGTTCACCAACCTGGTGACGCAATACACCACCAAGGAGTACAACGCCGCCAACAACCCCGTAAAAATATCGAACTACACCTCCGGGCTGCTGACCGGGTACAGCACCTACGAATACGACGCCAACGACAGGGAGGTCAAGGTTTCCACCTTCGGGCCTACGGCGGAGCTGACCAAGTATGTCACGACTGAGTACAATGCGGCGGGAAAACAGATAAAGGAAACGACCTATAACGCATTGACGGGGCTGATGACCACATATACCACCTACGAATACAATGCCACCGGCATGCTGATCAAAACTTCCGATTACGATTTTGCCGACAACCTCACCGGCTATTCCACCACGGCGTATGACGCGGACGGGAACATAACCAGGGTTGACGACTACGACGACACAGGGGTGTTAAACGGCTCGGTAACGTTTGAATACAGCCGCTGAAAGCTGGATAAGGGAGAGAGCGCAGGCACGGACGGCAGATAGAGGGCGAAACGATGATGCGGCGCACAAACGGCCGCATCATCTTTTTTGCCGGCAGAAAGAACAGGTACCCCGTGAAGCTACTTGTTCATCCAGAGCAGAGCGTCCTTGACGGAGTTCTGGTCGAACTTGAAGCGGAAGCGTAGGTAGGGGCCCTGGGCCGTGTAATCGGCCTCCGAGAAATCCTTGTCGCTGAAGCCGACCAGGTTGTAGCCGAGGCTGATCCAGGCGTTCTCGACCACGTTCACCCCTATCGAGGGGCCGGCGCTGTAGGCGTACCGGCCGCAGCCCCAGGCGTGCAGGATGCTTCCCTTGAGGCCCAGGTCCCAGGTCTTGGTCAGGTCGTAGCGCCCCTCGAAGCCCATCAGGTCCGTATAGCCGCTGTAATCGGCCCCGTCGATGGTTTCGAAGGCGTACTTGGCGCCGTACTGCAGGGAGAGCTGCAGTCGCTGCTGCGGCTTGTAGTTCGCGTTCAGGTTGTTGACGATGCGCCGGCTGTCCCTGTTGACGGTGGCGGCCCCGCCGCCGTCGCTCTCCACGATCAGGTCGAGCCGGTCCAGCAGGATCCAGCGCCGGGCAACGGGGCGGTAGGCAAGCCCCAGGCGCAGATCCCCGGTGGTCTTTTGCTCCCCGGTAGCCGAATCGGACTGGTAGAACTGCAGCCGCGAGGAGCCGCCCCAGCCGGGCGCGAGTTCACCCACCAATGAAAAAAGCATCCCCCACTTGTCCTCCGCATCGCCGACCCTGGTCTCCACGCGGCTGCTGGCGCTCCACATCTTCTCCTGGTAGTTCGCACCCAAGGACACCGCGGTGAAATCCTCGCTCGCCCCGACGGCCGGGGCCTGGTTGGGGTTGACGCTGTAGGACGCGGAGCCCTTCACCGTTTGGCTTCGGTCCAGGCCGCCGTCCACGCTCCACTTGTCGTTCAGCTTCCAGAGCTGCTTCAGGCCGAACAGGGCGAAGAGCCGCTCGCCGTTTTCGTTGAGGTTTCTCTGCATGCCGGTGTTGACCGTGCCCCCCTCCCAGAGCGTCGACTTGAGCCCCAGTCTGGTGTTGCTGGTCGTCCCGGCGCTGCCGGAGCTGAACTCCTGCTGTCCCGACAGGACCAGCTTCGGGGTGATCTTGTAGTCGGCGCCGAACGCGGTGCGGGTCGGGAAACTCACGTTGCCGTTACTCCCCAGGGACTGGTCGTGATCGATATGGAGGTTCAGCCTCTTGTCGAGGGTGAGCCAGTTGGCGCCGGCGATCAACTGCTGCGAGCTCTTGCTGCTCCCGTCGGCCAGAAGGTCGTTGGCGTAGCGCCCGCCCAGCGACAGGCCGTACTGCTGCGTGGTGTAGATCCCCTTCGCTTCGAACACGTTGCCCACCGCGCCGGTGGCGAGGTTGGACTGGCGGTAGGCCTGCTCGGTCAGCGTGAAGCGCTCCTTCAACTTGTAGGAGGCGTCCACCCCGAACTTGCGGGTCCCCTGCTCCGAGGCGCTCTGCTGGCCGAGGCCGAACCCTTCCCCGAGCTCGCGGTAGTAAAGCCGCGCATTGAGGTCGGTGGAGCGCTGCTCCAATTCGGCCAGATAGGAGGCGGCGTTGCGCCTGGTGCCGCCAAAATCGGTCCCGGAGCTCGCCGCCTCGCCCCGCACCTTGAGCTCCTTGTTGATCTGCCACTGGGCGTCCACCCCGAAGAGGTCGCCGCGCGCGTCCAACTGCCCCTCGTGGAGGTAGGATAGTCCCGCCTTGACGCTGTCGTCCCTGAACTTGGCACCCACCCTGCCGCCCATGGAGAGCGAGTCAGCCCCCTGGTTCTCCGTCTCGTAATCGACCACCACGTAGACCGGGTTGAACGCGGAGTCGGTGCTCGGGATGGGGGACTTGAAGAAGATGGTCCCGGCGTCGTAGTCGATGGTGTAGTCGGCAAAGCGCGCCAGGCTGGTGCTGGCCAGCACCAGCTCGCTGCGGTAGCGGTCCCTGGTCACGATGCTGACCTTCTCCGTGTTGAGCGCGATGTTCCTGCGGGTCAGGCGGTACAGCCCGGAGGTGCCGTCGCCGCGCAGCTCGTCCTTGACGAACAGCTGCCCGCTGTCGCTGCCGAACAGGTTGAACTCCAGGTTCTCCCCCTGGTACTCGGACTTGACGCCGTTCAGGGTGCGGCTGTAACGGGACAGCTCGGTCACGGTGAGCCCGGTGTCGTAGTCGCCGAACAGCGCGTAGAAGCGGTCCCTCTCGATCTTCAGGTAGAGCTTCCTGGTGCTTGCCGCCTCGCTCTGCTGCTGGCTCGCGTCGCCGTACAGGGTGTAGTACTTGTTGGGATCGATGGTCTGGAACAGCCCTTCGCCCACGGCCGGTTTTCCCTTGGCGGAGTCGAAGGCCAGCGTCAAAAGCCATTTCCCCTGGATGCTCCCCTTGGCGAAGAGCGCCAGCCTGCCGTCCTGGTAGAGCCCGTCCTCGGGTGCGTCGGCGCTAAGCGGCGTCATGTTTCCCGAGACGGTGTTGTACCCGGCGGTCCCCTCGCCAAGGCCGACCAGTATCCAGTCGCGCTGCTCCGGGGTGAGCCAGATCCGGTACTGCTCGTCGCGCTCGTTGAGCGGCAAGGTGACGAGCACCTCGCCGGAGCGGCTGGTCGGCTGCAGCCGGATCAGCGCCACCCCCTCCTTGCCCACCAGGTACTGCACCCCGTCCTTCTCCAGCGGGTCGTTGCCCATGTTGTCGGCGAGCTTGCGAAACGGCTCGTAGGGCGAGCCTACCGAGAACCTGCCGGCCACACCGGCGCGGGCCGGCGAGTCGTCCTTGTCCAGAAGCCTGAGGGCGATCACCGGCGCGCTCTTGCCGTCGGCCACAAGCCTTGAGAGTTCCGGGACCAGCTCCGCCTTGACCGGCGCGGTCGAGACATGAACCGTCCGCTCCAGGACCGTCTTCTCGCCGCTTGGCTGCACAAGCTCCGCGACCAGCCTGTTGTCACCGTACTTGAGCGGGACGCCGCGCCAGTAGGAGAGTCCGATGCTCCCGGCCGGGTTTTTAAGGACCTTCTCCAGGAGCACCGGGTGCACCTTCTCTCCGTTTACCGTCAGCGTCACCCTGTCGGCCGGGTGGTGCTTCACGGCGATATGGGTGCTGGTGATGGACGGGAAGTAGGGCGCAGGCGGCCAGACCCAGTCGCGCCCCTGCTCGCTGTTCTCGAGCCAGGCCTGGTCGAAGACGGGAACCTGCTCCTCGGCGTCGGCGTTTTCTGCCTCCTTGCCTTTGTCATCTGGTGTTGCGGCAGCGGAGTCCGCCGCCTCGGCTTCGGACGCGTCGGCTTCGGACGCCTCGGAAGTGCCGTCCGTTGCGGCTTTTTGCCCTGCAGCGCCGTCCGGGTGCGGGGTGGCTGCCGTCTGCGCGGCTGCTATTTGCGCAGCCTGTTTGCCGGCAGCCGCCGGGGCGGTGGCTGCGGCGGCGGTCTCTGCGGCGGGAGCGGCAGCCACAGCAGGAGCGGTCGCCACAGCCGGGGCAAAAGCACCGGACACGGCGTCTGCGGCGATCCGTGCCGCCGCCGGAATGGCGGCCGCCGTGCCGGCCAGCGCCTGCAGCGCCAGCCCGGCTCCTGAGAGCGCCGGCTCTGTCGGCTCGGCTCCCTGCGCCGCGGGCTTGCCGCCGGCCTGCACGGGCAGGACCGCCGCGACCGGCTTCGGGGCCGGCTGTCGGCGCTGCACCGTGGTGAAGCCCGTTTTCATCATGCCGCTGTCGTCCTTTACCTGCTTGAACAGGGTCGTCTCGACGTGGCGTTCGGCCAGCACCCGGATCTCGACGCGGCGGTTCAGGGCGCGCCCCTTTTCCGTCTTGTTGCTGGCGGCGGGCGCGCTCTCGCCCAGCCCGGCAAGCTTCAGCATGTCCGGGGAAAGCTTCAGCTTCTCCATCAGGTAGTGGCCGATGCTCCTGGCCCGGGCCAGGGAGAGCGCCTTGTTGTCGCGGTAGGTGCGCTTGCCGCGGGCGGAGATGCGGACGTTGTCCGTGTGGCCGGTGACGCCGATCTGGGCGATGGTCAGCTCCGACAGCGTGGCGGCCAGCCGGTCCAGTTTCTCCCTGTCCTCGGCGGCCAGTTCGGCGCTGAAGGTCGGGAACTTCGGGTGCAGCACGATTTCCGGCAGGGCGATCCGGTCTTGCCTGCGGTCCAGGTCCAGCAGGTTCATGGCCGGCGGCGTGGAGAGTTTGGCGCCGGCCGGCGTCTCGAAGCCGAGCGTCGCGCTGGTGAGCTGCCCTCCGGCCCGGACCTTCCGGTTCAGCTTGGCCCGGAAGGTGATGATCTGCTCCCAGTCGCCGCTCGTGTCGGGTAGTGTGAACGAAAGCTTGTCGCCGTCCCTGTCAGGGTCGGCCATCGGCGTCCCTTCCAGGTCACAGCTCCCGGGCAGGTAGCTCACCCCCGCCGGCAATTGCAGCGTGAGCCTGAGCTTGGAGATGGCTGCCGGCCCGCCGCCCAATAGGGCCTGGTAGGTCACCGTTTCGCCCTGCACCACGCTCCTCAGGGCGAGCCCCACCTCGGAGCGGATGGTTTCATCGACCACAGGCTCGGGCGCTGCGGGTTTGGGCGCGGCCGGGATCACCGGCGCGGGCGCCGGTGCCGGTGCCGGAGTCGGCAGTACCGGCGCAGGCGGCGGCGCAAGAACCGGCTTCACGCGGGGGGGCGCCTTGGGCGCATCGCGCTCCACGCGGAAGTCGACCCGCCACATCGATCCCCCCTCAAGGTCGACGAACTGCGAGAAGCTCCGCCCGGCCGACCGGCTGTTTTCCTGGCACGCCACGACCCGATACCCCGCCGGCAGCGATTGCAGATCGAGCTGGGCCACATGGGTCTCCGGACGCACCCCCTCGAAATGGAACATCCCCCGCTTGTCGGTCACCACGAAACTGCCGTCCTCCAGGTAGACCCGGACCCCCTTGAGGCCGGACCCCTCCGTGCCGCAGGCGCCTTCCGTCACGCTCCCCATCAGGATGGCGCGCGAGGCGAACAGGTCCTCGGTGATCTTGAGCGACGCGGTGGCGACGTTGGAGGCGACGTTGCGCCCCTGGGCCGACACCTCGTTGCTGATGAAGCCGGGGCGCGCGCCGGGGATCACCTGGGTGACGTAGCTTACGTTGATCAGTTCGGCGGGCGCGAGGTCGCTCACCGGGAAGCTCAGCGTGAGCCCGTCGGGTGAAAGGGCCGGGTCGGCGGCCGCGACCCCGCCTATGCGCAGCGAGCCGCGCTGGTAGCGCAGTCCGGCGGGCAGGCGGTCCGTCATCACGATGCCGGTGCTCGATGCGGAGCTTGCGTTATTCACGCTGATGGTGAAGGGGACGAAATCGCCCACTGCCGCCGTCGCCTTGCCGACCTGCTTCTGCAGCCAGAGACCGGTGGCGATCGGGTCGAGCGGGATGTCGATCCGGATGATCGGCCCCGGGTTCACCTCGAAGCTTTCGCCCCGGGAAGCGGCGGAAAGGGAGAAGGGGGCGCCGGCAACCTGCGCGAGCTCGCGGTCCGGGCGCGTGGAGGGGAAGCGGTAGCCCGAACCGGGCGGGACCTGCACCGAGATGCGGTAGGTCCCGGTGGAGACGAGCGGGAACCGGTAGGCGCCCGGCGCGAAGTCGTAGATCCTCCCCCCCGTGTCCGTGGCGGTGCCGCCGCTTACCACCCGGTTGTTGAAGCCGCTCACCCCGTCGTCCCCCTTGATCGGCGGGACGCTGCCGTTTTCGTAGCTGAGGATGACGGTGACGCCGTCCACCGGTTGGCCGGTGACGCTGTCGAATACCCTGCCGGTCGGGTCGACCAGGGCCGAGGCCTCTACGGCGTCCGCGGCATTGGCGCGGTCGACGTAGCGCGCCACCACCTCGGTGGCGTCCAGCACGCTCAGCGTGCCGTCGTAGCGGGTCGCAGAGCCGCTTTGCTGGGCGGTCGGCAGGTACCCGGCGAAGATGCCGGTGTCCGGCCCCGTCTCGGTGAGCGTCAACAGCTCCAGGTCGCCGGTGGAACTGGTGACCTCGACGGTGATGGTCTGGGCCGCGTCGGCGCTCAGGTTTTGCCTGGCGTCCCGCACCACCAGGTAGATCGGCTGCCCCGCGTGGAAATAGCTGTTCTCCAGAAGCGGCACCGGGGCGCTCAGGTCGACCGGGGCGGGGATCTCGCTCGGCGTGCCGCCGCTATTGCCGCTTACGTAGGAGGTGATCCGCACCGCCGTGGTGAGGTCCGCGGCATGTGGACCGGCAAAGCCGTACAGTGCGATGGCGGGCTTGGCCGGGGTCGCGCTGACCAGGAACAGGTCCACGTTGGAGAAATTGCTCAACGCGCGGCCGGCGTAGGCGTAGCTCGCCGAGGCCTGGTTGGTGATCGGGGTGTTGGGCGCCGTCTCGCCGCGGGACAGGGGCGGCAGGGCGAGCGCGAAGAGGGCCGACAGCACGAGGAGCGTCGTGACCAGACAAGAGGGGGGCGTGCGCCTCCCCCTGTGGAGCGGGGAGCGCCGGGCCGGCAGGAGCGGCAGGGATGCCGTCCTGTATGCGTGCTGCGTTGTCCTGGTCAAGTTCTCTCGTTTTCGGGTAGATGCCGGTCCCGCAGGCGGGCTGCGGGACCGGGTTCGTCTCAGTACCGGTTTTCTGCTGCCTCCCTTTTAAAGGAGGGTCGGGGTGGGGATGGGAGCGGCCTGAGAGCCGCCGCCGGCGGCGCCGGCTCTCAGGCCCGATCGACTAGTTGATCGAGACGTTGAAGGTGATGGTCACCGCCTGTCCCGGCTTCAGTTCGCCGGCGCTGTAGGTCGCCCCTTCCACCGGAAGCAGCGTGGTGAAATCGGCCGAGATGGTCTGGCCGGTCACCGTGACGCCGGAGCCGTTGCTGTAGTAGCTGGGCGACACGGTGGTCCTGTCGGCCGCGGTATGGGTCACCTGGAAGCTCTGGCCGTTTGCCGAGGTCGCCCCCGGGGTGGCCGTGCCGAGTGCGGTGCCGATCAGGTTGGGGTCCAGGGTGGTGTTGTTGTTCAGCACGTCCTGGATGGTGGTCAGGTTGGCCGAGGCCAGGGCCGAGGCGTTGTTGGAGATGGTGATGGCGTACCGGACGTAGGAGCCCGGGATGCTGCGGGGGGTCGCGTTGAAGTTGACCGGATCCCAGATCACGTTGGCCTGCTTGTCGATGGTCAGCACCGGCGCGGCGATCCGGAATGCACCCGGGACCCGCTCCAGGTTGGGCTGCGCGTCGGCTACGTCGGCAAAGACGGTGAAGATGGCGTTGCCCTGCACGGCGCCGTTGGTATCGGTTACCGCACCCCCGACGATGGCTGCGCCGGCTCCCGCGCCGTGGCCGTGGAGCGCCGTGGCTGCCAGGGTGAGTCCCGCCACGTTGGCGTTGGTCTGCGGGGTCAGGAAGTCGCCGACGATGAAGACGGTGAGGGTCTGGTCCGCCGCGACCTCGTCCAGAAGAGGCGTGCCGGTGATCTCGGTGTCGCCGGCGCCGAAGGAGCCGTCGCCGTTATCCAGGTAGAGGCGCACGCTGGTCGCATCGATGTTGTCGGTGCTCCCGAAGACGCTGCCGCCGGTCAGCTGCGCCACGGTGAGGTTGAAGTCCTGGGTGTCGTTGCCCAGGTTGGTGACGGTGAACTTGAGCGCCTGGTTGGTGGCGCCGGGGAAGACGTCGACGAAGGTGCCCGGGACGTAGGTGACGTTGAAGTTCACCTTACGGTCCACGTTGAAGGTGGTCGAGGTCGACGGGGCGGCCGGCTGGAGGTTGCCGCCGACCTTGTACTCGAGGGTGGCCTGGTTGGTGATCACGGTGCCGGCCGGGGTGAGCGGCGCCGCCATCGAGGTCTGCGCCACGGCAAGCGGCAGTGCCAGCGCCGCCAGCAGTGTCGCCACTGTTGTTGCTTTTCTCATGTGGTTCTCCTTTTGTATAAAACATCGCAAAACGCTTCATTGCCCCCCCGCGTCACCGGTCAGGCGGCGCGGGGGGGCGGCAGGACGGTTTTCGCTAGTTCAGCCGGGCCTTGAAGCCGATCTCTCCCTCCGTGCCTGCGGGGATCGGGTTCTTGAAGCTCCAGCGGATGTGGGTGTACTCCTGCGCCCTTGCGGTGCGCTTTTTCCCCTTTTCGATCTTGACGAGCTTGCCGGGGGTGTTGAAGGTCTTCCCCTTGTCGAAGGAGAAGGTGATGGTCGCCGCCTCCCCGAAGGCGCTCCCGTCCAGATAGGTCATGTGCTTGGGGACCGGGTTCGATATCACCACGTCCTCCGCCGGCGCGCTGCCGGCGTTCTTGTAGTGGTTGGTGAAGACGACCACGTCCCCCGGGACAACCTTCTCGGCGGGGGCGAGGGTGACGTTCTTCTTGCCGTCCTTCACCTCGACGACTTCCTTCTCCGAGCGTGAGACGAGCTTCAGTTTGCCGTCGTCCGCGAAGGCGGCGGTAAAGCTGGCGGCCAAAAGCGACAGGGCGAGCCCTGCGCCGGCCAGGCGTGAAAACTTCATAGCGACTCCTTGAACTTAGTTGATGGTTACCTTGAAGCTGACGGTGCTGTCGGCCGCGCCCGCCGCCACGTCGCCCAGGTTGACGGTGACGGTGTTGGCGGTGGTGAGGCCGACGTCGCCCGCATCGATGTCGGCTGCATCGGTGAGTGCGGTGGCGTTCAGTTTCAGGCTGTTGGACTTGTAGGTGGTGTTGGTGGGGATCGGGTCGACGATCTTGAACCCGGTGGCGGTGCCGCTGCCGGTGACGTGCGAGACGATGGAGTAGGTCACGGTGGCGCCGGGGACCGCCTGGCTGCCGCCCCACGGATCGGCGATCACGGAGGACTTGGTCAGGGTCACGATGACCGAGGAGACCACGTAGGTGCCCTGTCCGATGCTGGCGCCGTCCACCACGGCCAGCACCGCGTCCACGCCGGGGGCGAAGCCGTCGGCGTAGACCTTGCCGAGGATGCCCGTGTTGAAGGTGGCCGACTGGGCCTGCAGCTGGGTGTCGCCGGTGTTGCCGTTGGCCTGCGGGTCGGGGATGTTGTTCAGTACGTACACGGTGACGCTCTGGCCCGAGGTCAGCGCGATCGGGGTGCCGGAGACGTAGGTCGTGTCGCCCGCGTTGTAGGTGCCGTCGCCGGTGCTGTCCACCACGATGGAGGAGAAGGTCGGGTCGAAGCTGTCCCCGGCGATCAGGTTGTTCACGGTGAGGATGAAGCTGTCCGGGCCGTTGCCTTCGTTCTTGATCCGGAAGCTGGTGATCTTGCCGGTGTCGCCGGCGGCGACCGGTACCTGGCCGCCGTCCATGTTGGTGACCGAGACGTTGACGATCTGGGAAACCTTGAAGGTGGTGGCGGGGGAGTTCACGCTGTACGGGGTGGCGCCCACGTTGTACTTCGCCGTGGCGGTGTTGCTGATGGTGACGCCCGCCCCGGTCGGGGCCGCCAGGGCTCCGGTTGCGTACATCATGACGCCGACTGCTGCTCCCAGGCCTAAATGCATTTTCTTCATTGCTGTCTCCTTTTGGTGATGAAAATTAATGAAATGTCCTGCCATTGAATGAAATGTCCTGCCGGTGCATCAATAGGTGCTGCAAACCTGCCCCCCTTTCGCGAGGCAGGGCCCCTGCAACTGCAATGCCTGCTCTTTGCTCCTGCTAACTCGAACTACCCCGATCGCTTCACCTCCCCTGTCGAAAAACTGATAACCATGGCTCCTCCTTTTGTCAGTTGATGATCACCTTAAACGTGATGCTGAAATTCGGGTTATTGCTGCCGTCGGACGCGTTGAACGACCCGCGCGGCGTGACGCGCAGGTGGGTCACCGCGGCGTCGGCGCCGTTTGGGCCGGGAATGGGAACATAGTCGAAGCTCAGGCCGCCGTTGTTGGAGAACTGGACGTCGTCGGCCAGGCTCGCCAGTCCCCCCCAGCTGACGCTGAGCCCGCTGGACGGGGAGCCGTCGGCGAACGAGACCGGCGTCGCCGTCACCATGAGCGAGGTGTGCGGCGGGATCGGGTCGGTGATCACGATGGTGTCCGGGTCCGGTACCCCCCTGCCGGAGTTGGTGATCAAAAGCGTGTACAGCATCTGCCCCCCCGGTATCGCCCTGGGGTTTGCCTGGCCGTTCACCGGGTCCGAGTGGTTTTGCACCGTCTTCAGTACGATGATGTTGGGCAGGGCGGTGACGCTCAGGACGGCCGAGGCGGCGGAGCCGTCCAGCCCTGCGGATAGGGCGCTCAGGTTGCCGGCGCCGGTCAGGTAGAGGTTCGAGATGGAGCTGGTCACCGTGGCCGTCACGGTGCAGCTCGCGGTCCCCGAGGCGAGCGTGCCGCCGTTCAGGGTGAGGCTTGCCGCCGTGAAGCTCACGCTCCCGCCGCACTGCGAGGGGGAGGCCGCGCTGAAGCTGACCCCGGGCGGCAGCGTCTCGGTGAAGGCGAGGCCTGTCTGCAGCGGCAGCCCCGGGCCGTTGGCGATGGTGAAGCTCAGGGTCGAGCTCTGCCCGGCGATGATGGCGGCCGGGGCGAAGGCCTTGGCGAGGGTCGAGCCGGCCACGGTGAGCGTGGCGCCGGCCGCGTCCGCCGTGAGGCCGCCGGAGAGGGCGCTCAGGTCCGCCGCCTCGTTCAGGTAGCTCCCCGCGGCGTCGCCCCGGACCGTCGCCGTGATGCTGCAGCCGGCCGTGCCGGGGGCGAGGCTGCCGCCGCTCAGCGTGACGCTGTTACCGAGAAAGCTCACGCTTCCGCCGCACTGGGAGGCGGAGGCGCCGCTCACGCTCACCCCGGCCGGCAGCGTGTCGGTGAAGCCGAGCCCGGACTGCGCCGGGAAGCCGGCGCCGTTTGCGATGCTGAGGCTGAGCGTCGAGGTCCCCCCCACGCCGATCAGCACCGGTTGGAAGGAGATGTCGATCCGGGCCGCGACCACGGTGAGCGAACAGGCGGCGGCGGGGCCGCTCCCCGCGTTGGCGGAGCCGATGGCGCCGGTCTGGTTCATGTAGCTCCCCGGGACGCTGGCCGTGACCTGCACGGTCACCGTGCAGCTGCCGTTGGCCGGGATGGTGGCGCCGGTGAGCGCCAGCGAGAAGTTACCCGGCGTGCTGACGCTCCCGCCGCAGCCGTTGGAGATGGCGGGTGTCGCCGCCACGGCGAGCTGTCCCGGGGCGCTCGGGAACAGGTCGGTGAAAAAGACCTGGGTGATGTCGGCACCGTTTGGGTTACTGAGCGTGACGGAGAGGGTGGAGATCCCCCCGGCGCCGATCGGGTTGGTCAGGAAGGCGGCGCTGGCCGTGGGGGGGGCGAGCACGGTGAGCGTGGCGTTCATGCCGGCGGCCGTGAGCCCCCCGGCGAGCGCGCTGATGTTGGCGCTCGTGTTGCTGTAGCTTCCGGCCGTGTCGCTTGTCACCGTGGTCGCCAGGTTGCACGAGGCGGTGCCGGCCGTGAGCGTCTGGCCGCTGAAGATCACCCGGTTGGGAAGCGAGGCCGTGTCGTAGGAGACGGAGCCGCCGCACTGGGGCGAGACCGGGGTTCCGGACAACAGCACCCCGGGCGGCAGCGTCTCGGTGAAGCCGATGCCGGACTGCGCCGGGTTGTCCGCGCCGTTATTTATGGTGAAGGTCATGGCCGAGTCCCGGGACAGGCCGACGGCGGCGGGGGCGAAGGCCTTGGTGAGGCTGGTCCCCTGCACGGTCAGCGTGGCGTCCACCCCGCTCGCGTCGAGGCTGGGGGTCCCGGTGGGGGCGAGGTTGGAGATGTTTCCCGCCCTGTAGTTGCGGTAGCTCCCCGGATCTGCTGCGGTCACCGTGGCGCTCACGCTGCAGCCGGTGGAGCCGCTGGCCAGCGAGCCGCCGGTGAAGTTGATCTTGTGCGGCTCCGAGGCGGTGCTGTAGGAGAGCGTCCCGCCGCACTGGGAGGCGATCGGGCTTCCCGCCAGGTGGAGCCCGGCGGGGAGCGTGTCGGTGAAGGCGAGCCCCGACTGGGCCGGGTTGCCGTTGCCGTTGTTGATGAAGAAGGTGAGCGTGGAGCTCTTCCCCGCCCCGATGATGGCGGGGCTGAACCCCTTGCTCAGGGTCGGGTTGGAGTTCACCACGGAGAGCGTGGCGTTCACCCCGGTCGCCCGGAGCCCCCCCGCCAGTCCGGTCACCCTGCTGCTGTCGTTCAGGTGGTTCCCCGCCGTGTTGCTGGTGACGGTGGCCGTGATGGAGCAGCCGGCCGTCCCCGCGGCGAGCGAGCCGCCGCTGAAGTTGATCCGGTGCGGGGTCGCCGAGGTGTCGAAGGCGACGGAGCCGCCGCACTGCGGCGAGCTGGCCGCTCCGACGAGCGACAGCCCCGCGGGGAGCGCGTCGCTGAAGGCGAGCCCGCTCTGGGCCGGGTTGCCGGTCCCGTTACTGATGCGGAAGGTCACCGTCGAGGTGAGGCCGGTGGTGATGCTGGCCGGGGCGAAAGACTTGGTGAGTGCCGCCGCGGCGCTCACGGTGAGCAGGGCCGAGGCGCCGGAGGCGTCGACCGGGCTTTGGGCGGGGACGCCGATGTTGGCGGCGTTGTTGAGATACCCCCCGGCCGCGCTGCTGGTCACCGCGGCGCTCACGCTGCAGCTGTGGCTGCCGAGGGGGAGCTGGCCGCCCGTTAGCGTGATCGAGTTGCCGCCGGCGGAGCCGGAGACGCTCCCTGCGCACTGCGAGGCTGCCGGCGCGGCTGCCAGCACCACCCCGGCGGGGAGCGTGTCGGTGAAGGAGAGCCCGGCCTGGGCGGGATCGCCGCTGCCGTTCACGATGGTGAGGGTGAGCGTCGAGCCGAGGCCGGCCACGATCCCCGCGGGGGCGAAGGCCTTGCCAAGGGTGGTCCCCGCCACGGTGAGCGTCTGGCTGGTTACGCCGTTTTGCAACCCGCCGGCCAGGTTGTCCAGGTTGCCGCTGCCGTTCACGAAGACGCCGGCGGCGGAGCTCGACACCGGTGCCGTGATGGAGCAGCCGGCCGCACCCGCCGCAAGCGACCCGCCGCTGAAGTTCAGCACGTTGCCTCCGGTGTAGCTCACCGTGCCGCCGCAGCTGCTGCTGGCGGCCCCGGAGAAGGCGAGCCCGGCGGGGAGTGGGGGGAGCGTCTCCCGGAAGCCGAAGCCGGACTGGGCCGGGTTGCCGGCACCGTTTGACACGGTGAAGCCGAGCGTCGAGCTCTGGGTGGCGCCGACGCCGATGGTGCCCGGTGCGAAGGCGGTGGTCAGGGTCGGCGCGGAGACGGTGAGGTCTTGCTGCGCCACGGCGTTGATCAGGCCGCCGGTCAGCGAGGCGGCGGGGATGTCGCTCCCCTTGATGGCGTAGCTTCCCGGCGTCCCCGCCGTCACGGTGGCGCTCACCGTGCAGCTCGCCCCGGTCAGGGTCGCGCCGGTCACCGACAGGCTTGCCGCCGTGAAGCTGACGCTCCCGCCGCACTGGGAGGAGGCCGCCGAGGTGATGCTGAGCCCGGCCGGCAGGTTGGTCGTGAAGCCCAGGCCGGAGAGGGTCGGGTTGCCGCTGCCGTTGTTGGTGATCGTGTAGGAGAGGGTGCTGCTCCGGTTCACCCCGATCAGCGCCGGTGTGAAGGGGGAGCTCGCCAGAGTCGGGGCGGCGGCCACGGTGAGCGTCTGGTTGCTGACGCCGTTTAACACCCCGCCGGCGAGCGCGCCGATCTGGGCGGCCCCGTTCGTGTAGCTGCCGGGCGTCGAGCCGGTCACCGTCGCCGTCACGGCGCAGCTTCCCGGCGCCCCGGCCGCGAGCCTCCCCCCGGCGAGCGTGATCCAGCCGGCGCCGAAGCTCACCGTGCCGCCGCACTGGGACGGCGCGGCGCCGGTGACGCTGAGCCCCGCGGGGAGGGTGTCGGTGAAGCCGAGCCCCGTCTGCTGCGGGTTGCCGGCGCCGTTGGCGATGGTGAAGCCGAGCGTGGTGCCGGTCCCGGCGGCGATGGTCGCCGCGCCGAACGCCTTGGTCAGCACGGCGTGGTTGTTGACGGCGAGGGTCGCGGCGGCGCCCGAGATGTCGAGGTTGCCGGCGGCGGCGCTCAGGTTGCCGTTGGCGGCGCTGTTCAGGTAGGTGCCGGCCGTGGCGCTCGTGACGTCCAGGGCGATGCTGCAGGTCGCGGTGCCGGCGGCCATGCTCCCCCCCTGGTAGCTCACCGCGCCGTCCCCGGCCGCGACCGCCGTCGTGCTCCCGCCGCGGTACAGGGCGCCGCCGCAGCCGGCGGGGGTGATGGAGAGGTTCGGGGGGTTGGCGACCACGAGCCCGGCGGGGAAGCTGTCCGTGAAGCCGAGCCCGCCCTGCGCCAGGTTCCCCTGCCCGTTGGTGATGGTGAAGCTCAGGCGCGAGGGGGCCCCGGTCAGCACCGGCGAGCCGGTGAAGCTCTTGGTGAGCGCCGGGTCGGGCGCCTGCACCGAGAGGGTCGCCCCCATGCCGGCCAGCGGGGCGAGCCCGCCCCCGAGCGCTGACAGGTTCGCCGCGTTGTTCAGGTAGTTGCCGGGGACGCTGCTCGTGACCTGCAGGCTCGCCGTGCACCCCGCGGCCGGGGCCCCGCCGGCGACGCTCGCACCGCTCAGTGTGAAGGCGGACTCCCCGCCGGTCACAGGCGTCGTGCTCCCCGCCTTGTAGAGCGCGCCGCCGCAGCTGCTCGCGAACGACGGCGGGGTGGCGAGCACCAGGCTGCCGCCGCCCGGGAGCGTGTCGGTGAAGGAGAGCCCCGTCTGGGGCGGGTTGCCGGCCGGGTTCGCGATGTCGAAGCTCAGCGTCGCCTTTTGGAAGGCGTCGATGCTCGCCGGGGTGAAGGACTTGGAGAGCGTGGCGTTGGGGATCACTGTGAGCAGCTGGTCGGTCACCCCGTTCAAGAGCCCGCCGGCGAGCGCAGTCAGGTTGCCGGCGCCGTTCAGGTAGCTCCCGGCGCCGGCGCCGGTCACCTGGACGCTGACGCTGCAGGAGGCTTGGGAGAGCGCGCCGCCGGAAAAGGTGAGCGCGCCGTCGCCGGGGGCGACCGGCTGGGCGCTCCCCCCCCGGAAAATCGAGCCGCCGCAGCTCGACACGGCGTTGGGGGGATTGGCGACGCTGAGTCCGGCCGGCAGGGTGTCGGTGAAGCCGAGCCCGCTCTGCGACGGGTTCCCGCTGCCGTTATTGATGGTGAAGCTGAGCGTCGCGGGCTGGCCCTTTGCGACGGTCGCCGGGGCGAACCCCTTGGTCAGGGTCGCCGGCGGGATCACGGTGATAAGCGCGGAGAGCCCGGTGGCGGAGAGCCCGCCGGCGAGGCCGGTCACGTTGGCGCTGGCGTTCGTGTAGCTCCCCGCGGCCGCCGCGCTCACCGTGGCGCTGATGGCGCACGAGGCGCTCCCCGCCGCCAGCTGGCCGCCGGAAAACAGGATCCGGTTCGGCACCGAGACGGTGTCGTAGGAGAGGGTCCCGCCGCACTGGGAGGGGGTCGCGGCGCCTGAGAGCTGGAGCCCCGCCGGCAGCGTGTCGCTGAAGGCGAGCCCGCCTTGCGCCGGGTTCCCGGTGCCGTTGGCTATGGTGAAATTCGCCGTGGCGCTCTGTCCGGTCACCACGGTGGCCGGTGCGAAGCCCTTGGAGAGCCTGGTGCCGGAGACGGTGAGGGTCGCCGAGGCGGCGCTGCCGAGCGCCGCGTTGGAGCTCGCGATCTGCCCGGTGCTGTTCGGGAAGCTCCCGGCTGCGGCGCTCGTCACGTTCACCGTGACGGTGCAGCTGCCGTTGGCGGGGATGCTGGCGCCCGAGAGGGTGAGGCTCGCGCCGCCGGCCGCGGCCGCGACGGCCGGGGTGCCGCCGCAGGTGCTGTTCGCCCCGGGGGTGGCGCTGTTCACGAGCCCCGCCGGGTAGAGGTCGCTGAAGGCGACCCCGGTGATGGCGGCCGCGTTCGGGTTGTTCAGCGTGATGGTGAGAACCGAGCTCCGCCCCACCCCCACCGTGGCCGGCGTGAAGCTCTGGGCCGCCGTCGGGCCCGGCAGCACCACGATGAGCGGCGCCGAGGCCGGTCCGCCGGTCCCCGCGTTGCTGCTGGTGACGGAGGCGATCGAGTTGGTGTAGCCGCCCGCGCTGGCGCTCGTCACGTTGACCGTTACGCTGCAGCTGCCGCCGCCGGCGATGCTGGCGCCCGACAGCGACAGCGACGACCCTCCCGGTGCGGCGCTCACGACGGGGGAGCCGCAGCCGGTGCTCGCGGCGCCCGGGGTCGCGCTGTTCACGAGGCCCGCGGGGTAGCTGTCCGTGAAGGCCGCGCCGGTGATGGCGCCGGCGTTGGGGTTGGTGAGCGTCACGGTGAGTAGCGACGAGGAGCTGCCGGCCGGGACGTTCACCAGGATCTGCCCCGGCGTGAAGCTCTTCGCCACGGCCGGCGCCGGGAGCACCACGGCGAGCGCGGCCGAGGCGCCGGGTGCCGCCACCGAGCTCGCGTTCAGGGTGGTGATCTCGCCGGTCGCGTTGCTGTAGTTGCCAAGCGCCGCGCTCGTCACGTTCACCGTGACGCTGCAGCTGCCGTTGGCGGGGATGGCGCCGCCGGAGAGCACCAGCGAGCCGCCGCCCGGCGCGGCCGAGACGCCGGCCCCGGGGCAGCTGGTGGCGGCCCCCGGGGTGGCGCTGTTCACGAGCCCCGCCGGGTAGAGGTCGTTCATGGCGAAGCCGGGACCCGCCGAGGCGAGCTGGATGTCGGCCGCGGCGTTCGGGTTGGTCAGCGTGATGGTCAAAAGCGCGCTGCCGTTCACCCCGATGCGCGACGGCGTGAACGAGGCGGATACGGCCGGCGGCTGCAGCACGGTCAGAAGGGCAGGGGCTACGGTCGCCGGCCCCGCGTTGGCCGTGGTCACCTGGAACGAGGGGTTGGTGTAGCTCCCGGCGCTGGCGCCGGTCACGTCCACCGTCACGGTGCAGCTCTCCCGGGCGGGGATGACGGCGCCGGTGAGCCTGAGCGAGTTCCCGCCCGGGGTCGCGGTGAGGCTGCCGCCGCAGCTCGACAGCGCTCCCGGGGTCGCGGCGTTCACGAGCCCCGACGGGTAGCTGTCCGTGAAGGCGACGCCGGTCGCGTCGAAGCCGTTCGGGTTGTTCAGCGTGACCGTGATCCGGGAGTCCGATCCCGCGCCGATGGAGGCGGGGGTGAAGCTCTTCGCCCCGGTCGGCACCGGGTAGACGCTGAGCGTCGCCTGGGCCGGCACCACGTTGTAGTCCGGCCCGTTCACCGAGAGGTAGCCGGGGGCCGGGTAGGCGGGGATCTCGTTTTGCGCCGTGGCGCTCGCCGTGACGTTCAGCCTGATGCTGCAGCTGCCGTTCACCCCGTTCCTGCGCCTGGGTATGCTGCCGTTCACCAGGGTGAGCGAGCCGTCGCCCGGGGCGAGGGCGCTGGTCGACCCGCTGCGGTAGACGTTCCCCCCGCAGCCGTTCACGAGTCCGACCGGCGAGTCGACCGCCAGGCCGGCCGGGAACAGGTCCGTGAAGGTGGCCCCGGAGAGGGTCGAGGTGCTCGGGTTGGTGAGGGTGATGGTCAGGACGGAGCTCTCCCCGGAGGCGATGCTCCCCGGGGCGAACGACTTGTCGATCGAGGGGTGCGCCACGGAGAGGGTGGCGCTCGCCGTAAGCCCGGTGCCGCCGTTGGCGGAGTTCACGGCCGAGGTGGTGTTAGGGTAGTTCCCGGTCGTGGCGGTCACGGCGAGCGAGACGGTGCAGCTCGCGTTGGGCGGCAGCGTCACCCCGCTGATGGCGATGCTCCTGCTCCCCGAGCTGGCCCCGGTGACGCTGCCGCCGCAGCCGTTCACCAGCGCCGGGGTGCTGGCCACCTTGAAGACGTTGCCGCTGGACAGGAGCGTGTCGCTCAGCGCCACGCCGGTCAGCGCCGCCATGTTGCCGGCCGGGTTGGTGAGCGTGAAGCTGAGCGTCGAGCTGCCGCCGCTGTAGATGGCGTCCGGCGTGAACGACTTGGCGACCAGCGGCGGGGCGAGCACGTAGAAGGTGGCGCTCGCCTGCGAGGCGACGCCGGCGTTGGCCGTGATCGCCTGGGGCACGGAGTTGAAGTAGGCCCCCGCCGCGGCTGCCGTGACGTTCACCGTGACGCTGCAGCTGCCGTTGGCCGGGATGCTCCCGCCGGTGAGCGACAGGGCGCTCCCCCCCACCGGGGCGCTCAGCGTGCCGCCGCAGCTGTTCGGGGTGCCGGGCAGCCCCGCGACGCTCATCCCGGCGGGGAGGGTGTCGCCGAAGGCTAAGCCGGTGATGATCGTGGAGTTGGCGTTGGAGAGGGTGATGGTCAGGGCGGAGCTCCCTCCCGCCGGCACGGTGGCGATCGAGGCGGGGGAGAAGCTCATGCCGAGCGTTGGGGGCGTCAGGGCCGAGACGTTCAAGACGGCGCTCGCCGCAGCGCCGCTCCCCGCGTTGGCGCTGGCGATGATCCCGGTGGAGTTCGTGTAGTTCGCCGCGGTGGAGCTTGTGACGTAGACGGTGAGCGTGCAGCTCCCCCCGGGTCGCAGCGTCCCGCCGCTCAACCCGATGCCGCTCCCCCCCGCCGTCCCCCCGGTCAGGGTGGCGGAGGAGCCGGCCGTGCAGGAGAGCACCGGGGTCGGGTTCGCCGTGTTCACCAGGTTGGCCGGGTACAGGTCGCTGAAGGCGACGCCGGTCACGGTGGAGCTCCCCGCCGCGTTGGGGAGGTTCGGGTTCATGAGCGTGATGGTCAAAAGCGAGATGTCCCCGCCGCGGTAGATGGAGGGGGGGTAGAACCCCATGGCGGCGCCCACCGGTGCGTTCACCGTGAGGCTCGCGCTGTTGCCGGGGGGGCTCTGCACGGTGGTGCCGACGGCGCTCGCCGTGATGCCGCCAGACAGGCTGTTGACGAAGTAGCCGGCGCTCGCGCCGGTGACCGCGACGCTCACCGTGCAGCTCCCGGCAAGGGTGCCGCTGGCGGCCGGCAGCGTGCCGCCTGACAGGGAGACGGAGGAGCTTCCGGGAACCGCCGCGACGCTGCCGCCGCAGGAGTTGACGACGTTGGCCGGGCTCGCCACCTGCAGGCCGGCGAGGAGGTCGGCAAAGGCGACGTCGGTCAAGGTCACGGCGGTGGAATTGGAGAGGGTGAACCTGAGCGTGGAGCTCCCGTTCACCGCGATCACCGCCGGGGTGAACGACTCGCTCACCGTCGGGGTCCCGACCGAGAAGACGGCCGAGGCGCCCGGGCCGGTCCCCGCGTTGGCTGTGGTCACAGCCGCGATGGCGTTGGTGTAGTTCCCCTGCTGCGCCAGGTTGCTTTTCACCCGTACCGTCACGGTGCAGACGCCGTTTTGCAGGATGGTGGCGTTGGTCATGCCGATGCTGCTGGAGCCCGCCACCGCGCCGGTGACGGTCCCGGGGGTCGAGCCGGCGCTGCAGCTGATGGTCGGGTTCGGGTTGGCGTCGTTCACCATGCCGGCCGGGTAGCTGTCGTTGAAGGAGACCCCGGTGCTGGTCGCCACGTTGGAGGCGGGGTTGGCGAGCTGGATGGTCATGGTGGAGACGCCGCCGATATCGACCGGGTTGGGGCTGAACGACTTGGTGATGGCGGGCGGGGTCATGATGCCGACCTGGACCGGGTTGGTGATGTCGGAGAAGGTGTTGCCCACCAGGGTCTGGCCGCTGTAGGCGACGCTGGCCGTGTTGCTGATGTTGGTGCCGGCCGGTATGTCGGCATCCACCGTGACGTCGAAGCTGAGCGAGGTGAAGCTGTTCTGGGTCAGCATCCCCCCGGTGCTGCCGTTGGCGCCGGTCCCGAGCCGGAACACGACCCGCGGCGTGCCGCCCCCCAGGTACTCGGCCTGGTCCTCGCCGCTCCCCGGCCCGCTGTCCGTCATGGCGCCGGCGTTGGCCCCGGAGAGGATGCGCAGGCTCCCCGGCTTGTAGCTCGTGAAGGGGGGGATGTTGTCGGTCAGGACCAGCCCGGTCGCCGAATCGTAGCCGGTGTTCCCCACGGTGACGGTGAAGCGCAGCGTGTCGCCCGGCACCAGGTAGCCGCCGTTCACGTCCGAGGCGAGCTTCAGCATGTTGGGCGCTATGATCGGCGTGTACAGGTCGGTCATGAAGCTGACCATGGACGGGTAGTAGCATTCGGCCGTGGTGCCGAGCGTGATGTTGGCGGAGGTGGCGCCGTTGGGGAGGACGTTGTTGGCCGCCATCCGGGCCACGTCCCACCCCAGGAGGTTCAGGTACGACGGGTAGCGGTTGCTGACGAAGCTCCCCAGATCCGAGTCCGAGGTGTTGAAGAAGTTGCCGGCGCCGCGGGTGGCGTCGGAGAGGCTCGTCCCGTTCAGGGCGAAGTAGTCGCCGCTGGACCCCAGGTCTCCCTCCCCGGCGAGCACCCCGACCACGGTCCGCACCGGCCCGTTGAACGGGGTGAGGAAGCCGGACACCGGGATGTTGACGGTGCTGGGGCTGGAGCAGCCGATCTCGGCAAGGCCGTCGAAGACGGTGAGGTTTCTGAGCGGCTGGACCGGGGTCGCGTTACTGTCCCGGTAGGCGATCACCAGCCCCCAGCCGGCGTAGGTGCTGTTGCTCGCGTTCAGCGGGTTCGGGGTTCCGACGATGTCCCCCACCGAGTAGCTGCCGCTGCCGCCGGCCTGGACCAGGTTGGTCACGTCGGCGAAGGCGCTGTAGCGGTCGCAGCTGTTGCTGCATCCCACGTTGGGGACCGCATCGTCCTGGCTGGCCGTTATGGAGACGTACCCGGAGCCGGGGGTCTTGAAACTGACCCGGTCGCGCGCCCCGGGGCCGTTGCCGTACTCCCCCCCCCAGTAAAGGCCGGCCCAGAGCACCGTGTTGCCGGCGGGGAGGGTGAAGTCCGCGCTGCTGTAGTGGTCCACGGAAGGGTCGGCGCCCAGGTTCGTGTAGACCATGCTGTAGTTGTTGTTGTTGAGGTTGGCACCGGTGAGCGTGCCGGAGGCGTTGCGGGCGGCCGGGCAGTTGCCGCCGTTCACCCCGGAGGGGCTGCAGGTCATGGCGGTGTTGCCGATCACGGCGATGTTGCCGTTGGTGTTGGCCGTGAAGCGTGCGGCGAAGGGGCGCTGGGCCGCGCGCGCCGGAGCCGCGAAAAGCGCCGGGATGAGCAGCAGGCACCAAAGCCTGAGCGCGGCGCGGCAAAGCGCTGTCGCCCCGGCGCCACGCTTTTGCCGCCAGGCGGCCCGGGCGCGCTCCTGCCCCGCGTCCTCCCCGCCTGTCACCTGCTGTTTTCCGGCCGCTTCAAAAAAGATCAAATCGTTCTCACTTATAAAAAAAACGCAGTCCGGGTCGAAAACGGCGCAGCGCCCCCTACCCCTGCCATCGCAGGAGGCGAAGTCGCTTTTCGTGGTCGTCTTCGGCAACAGGCAGTGCTGAGTTGTCACGGGACGGGGCAGTTTTTGTCCCCCGGGGCGCCCCGGTTCTGCTCCTGTCCGGGAGAAAAAAATGGGGCAAATTTTTTTTATTTAATGGGCGCTGCCGGCTGAATTTCTAACGATTTCGCCGTCATGCGGCAGTTTCAAGGCTTGCGCCGACTGTATCCCGGGCATTAGACCGGCCATTTTGCCGTTATAAGGCGGTCGGCATGGACCGGTGAAAGCGTGTCACAATAGCAAATGTGCTGATTGATATAAAGATCTTTTGCCTTTTACCGGCAAAACCCCCTGGAAAAGTCGGATAAATGCGACTTTTAGCGGTCCGGAGTCGTTGGCGGCGCGGCTGGCAGTTAAACGCCGTTTTGTCCGCTGTCACGGTGAAATGGCTAACTTTGCATCATCTGTTCCGACCCTGTAGGCCAAAACGCTGATCCACCGTTGCAAGGTCGTCTGCAGGTAGCTGTTTGCCGGCGGGTTTCGGGGGGGTGGGATGCTGTGACCGGTTCGGCGGCGGGTCGGTTGCGGCGCCGAAGATCCTGCTGTCTGGACCGGGGCTGGGAGAGGGGGGCGGGGCGGGTTTCGGGGCTCATTGCCGGTGAAGCGCCGCGGGGCGCAGACGGCAAGGGCCGGCTGAGGGAGCGCTGCTGCCACCCAACCGGCCCTTGATCGTTTTGCGCTTAGCGGGAAGGTCAGTTCACGTTGAGAAGGACCTTCAGTGCGGAGATCTCCGCGTCTGCCAGCGTTATGCCCTTGTGCCCCGGGCTGCCGGCGCCGAACAGCGTGTTCAGCTTGCCCCCCTGAAGCGAGAGGTCGGGGCCGCTCCCCTGGGCGGTCGCCAGGCTTCCCAGCGCGTGGCAGGAGGCGCAGTTCGCGCTGTAGAGTGAGGTGGCGAAAAGCGGCACCGGAACCGGCGCGGGGAGGATCGGACCGAAGCTGCCGGTTGTGAAGCTGAAGTTTGCCGCGATGGTGTAGCTCCCTTTCGGGGTGGCCGTGTCGTTGCCGTCCAGCACCTGTGCCGTGAAGGAACCGGACACCGCCTCGCCGGGATTGCTGCCGTAAGAGGTGAAGGTGATGGTTCCCCCGACGGTCTGCAGCATCGAGGAGGGGTGGCCGTTGAAGAAATAGACCGTTCCCGGGAATGCCGGTGCGCCGCCGGTCGCGCCGCCCAGCGAGTAGGTACCCGTGGTTACCGCGCCGGGGTCGCCGATGTCGATGCGGGTCACCGTCTTGAAGTTCTGGTCGGTCATGCTGGAGGCGATCGCGGCCCGCAGCACCAGGCCGGCGTTGGATTTGGTGGCGGCCAGGTAGGTTGCGTTGGCCATCCCGTAATTGTCGCTCGTGATCGACAGGGAGTTTGCCGCCTGTACCGGTGTCGCCGAAGTGACGCTGTTCACCGCGGCGGGGGCGCTCCCGCCTCCGCCTCCGCCGCACCCGGCGAAGAGCAGTGCCAGTGAGAGGAGTGCGGCCTTGAGGCAGTTACCTGTTGCTATCTCCAACGGTGCGCTTTCGCTGTTTCGGACTTTCATGGCGTCCCCCTTTGTTCATTGTTGGCTTTTCTATTACACGCTAAGTGCCATAAAAATTCACAACAGGAACTTCAGTGCAAGTGGCCATAAAATAGTCGTTTTTTTCGGGTTTCCCGATCCTGCCTGAATACGACTTTCAGAAAGCCCGTGTTCAGCGGCTGCACAATGTCTGCTCATGAGGCTCAAACGCCCCCCGATGCATGAGGGCAGCCGGGGTTCGGTGACTCATTGGAAGAGTGTATCGCGCAATTGGGAATTGTTAATCGTCTTTTGCCGCCGCACCCCCGGGGAAGGGGCCGTTTCGGGTGGAGCAATGCGGGCCGGACCGGCCGCTGCCCGCCCGCGACGCGGGCCGGGCGGCAAGAAAAACATTGTCATCACCCGGTGGAAGTGATAAAAACTTCCCTTTAAGGATTTTCCGGGGTGCGCATGGCCTACAGGGACTTACGCGACTTTCTTGCCGGGCTCGACGCGCTGGGCGAACTCCAAAAGGTGGACCTTGAGGTGGACCCGGAGCTGGAGGTCGCGGCCATCACGGACCGGCACAGCAAGGGAGCGGACGGCGGCAAGGCGCTGCTGTTTCGCCGGGTCAAGGGGAGCCGCTTCCCCGTGGCGACCAACCTTTTCGGCTCCTACGCCCGGATGGCTCTTGCCCTCGGGGTGGCGGACCTCGGCGAGCTCTCCCGTCGGACCGAGCGGCTGCTCGATGCTCCCCAGGATCTCCCGCTGCCGGTGCTGGTCGACAGCGCCCCGTGCCAGGAGGTGGTGCGGCAGGTCCCGGATCTTTTGAGCTACCCCTTTCTCACCAGCTGGCCCGGGGACGGCGGGCGCTTCATCACGCTCCCCCTGGTCTTTACCAAAGACCCCGAAACGGCGGCCGTCAATTGCGGCATGTACCGGGTCCGGCTCTTCGATGATGCCAGTGCCGGCATCCGCTGGAAACGCGGCAGCGGCGGCTTTGGCCACCATGAAAAGTATGCGGCTGCCGGCTTGAGGATGCCGGTGGCGATCGCCGTCGGAGCCGCCCCCGCGCTCACGCTCGCCGCCTCCCTTCCCTTGCCGGAGCCCTTTGACGAGCTTTCCTTCGCCGGCTTTCTCGGTGGCGAGCCGGTGCAGATGGTGCGCTGCCTCACCTCGGAGCTGAGCGTCCCGGCGCGTGCGGAACTGGTGATCGAGGGGTTCATCGAGCCCGGCAAGACCCGCCCCGAGGGGCGCTTCGGCAACCACACCGGCCGCTACGACCGGGGCGAAGAGGTCCCGGTACTCACCGTTTCCTGCATCACGCACCGCTTCGACCCGATCTGCCAGGCCACCGTGGTCGGTCCCCCGCCCATGGAGGACTGCTATCTAGCCAAGGCGGCCGAACGGCTGCTGCTCCCCTTCAGCCAGAGGCAGTGTCCCGAGATCGTCGACATCACGCTCCCCATGGAGGGGATCTTCCACGGCTGCGCGGTGATCGCCATCAGGAAGAGCGCGGCTGGGCAGGGGCGCCGGGTGCTGGAATCGCTTCGGGCGAGCGGCTGGCTCAAGCGGGGCAAGCTCCTCGTGGCGGTCGACGCGAGCGCCGCGGCGCAGACGCTCCCGGGGGCGTTCTGGCAGGCGCTAAACGGCGCCGAGTTCCCGCGCGACCTGGTCTTTTCCGAAGGCGGTCTCGGCATCGACGCGACCCGCAAGTTCCCGGAAGAGGGGGGGGAACGGGAGTTCCTGGAGCTGAGGCAGGACCCCGCCGTGAGCGCGCTGGTGCTAAGGAGATGGCGGGAATACGGCTTTTGTGACTGAAAGGCTTATGGCCGCAAAAAGGCACAAAAAACGCGAAAAAAAGGCGTTCAGGCAGAAAAATTTTCCCGGGAACGGCCAGGCCCGATTCCTTTGCCGGTTGGCAGCAATGCTCCCGCAGGAAACCTCCCTCCCCTTCGAGGGAGGGGCGGGAGGGGTGGGGCCGGTCGGGTAACTGAAAGGTTCCTCTTCGGATTTTTGTGCCTTTTTGCGGCACAAAGGGGGGCGGAAAGGTCGCTATGAGCAGTCAGGCAGGAGTTGAGATGACACTATGCGCCAGGGTGCGGATCTTCCTGGAGATGATCAAGTTTTCCCACACGATTTTCGCGCTCCCCTTCGCCTTCACCGGGGCGCTCTTGGCGGCCCGCGGCCTGCCGACGCTCACCCAGGTGGTCTGGATCGTCTGCGCCATGGTCGGGGCGCGCACCGCGGCCATGGGCCTTAACCGCGTCATCGATGCGGAGATCGACGCCAGGAACCCGCGCACGGCCGGACGCGCCATCCCGGCCGGTCTGCTCGGTCGCGCGGCGGTGCTCTTCTTCATAGCACTCTCCGTGCTCCTCATGCTGTTGGCCGCGCGCATGCTGAACCCGCTCTGCCTCTACCTCTCGCCGGTGGCTCTGGGCTTCATCCTGCTCTACTCCTACTGCAAGCGCTTCACCGCCCTGGCCCACGTCGTTTTGGGCATCTGCCTTGCCGGCGCGCCGCTTGGGGCCTGGATCGCCATCCGCGGCCAGGCCGAGCTCCCCGCCTACCTGCTGGCGCTCGCCGTTTTGTTCTGGGTGGCCGGCTTCGACATCCTCTACGCGCTGCAGGACCTGGAATTCGACCGGCAAAGCGGGCTGCACTCCATCCCGGCCAGGCTCGGCGTCAACGGGTCGCTCTGGACCGCCCGGATCTTTCACCTCGCGGCCTGCGTTTTCCTGGTAGCGCTCTATCTCGCCATGCAGCTCGGCCCCTTCTTCCTGGCCGGCCTTGTCGCCACCTGCGGCATGCTCTTGTACGAGCACCGGCTTTTGCGCGGCGGCAACCTCGACTGCCTGGACGCGGCCTTCTTCAACATGAACGGCTATATCAGCGTGACCCTCTTTCTCGCCACACTCTTCGATACGCTGACCGGCGGCGCGGCGTGACGGCCCGGCACTTCGCCCTCGCCATCACCGGCGCTTCCGGTTCCATCTACGGCCTGAGGGTCGCAGGGGAGCTGCTGCGGGCCGGAGAGCGGGTCAGCATGCTGATCACCGGCGCGGGCTTCGCCGTCATGAAAGAGGAGTGCGGGCTCGACTGGGGTGGCGCCGGAGCGTCGGTCGCGGACGAGCTCAGGAGCTACTTCGGCTATCAGGGAGAGGCGCTCGACTGCTATGCGGAAAACGACCTGATGGCGCCGATCGCCAGTGGCTCCTCGGCCCCGGATGCCATGATCGTGGTCCCCTGTTCCATGGGGACCCTGTCCAGGATCAGCTGCGGCAACTCGGGGAACCTCCTGGAGCGGGCGGCCGACGTCATGCTCAAGGAGGGGCGTTCGTTGGTGCTGGTGCCGCGTGAGACCCCGCTGAACGCCATCCACCTGGAGCACATGCTGAAGCTTGCGCGGCTGGGGGTGCGGATCGTTCCCGCCATGCCCGCCTTTTACCAGCAGCCCGAGACCCTGGACGACCTGGTCGACTTCGTAGTAGGCAAGGTGCTGGACAGCGTCGGCGTCGGGCACACCCTGTTCCGCCGCTGGGGCAGTTAGCTGAAAACAGGACCGCCCTTGTGCCGGTTTTTGACTCTCTTTTACAGGATCATTCTGATGACATTTGCATCCATAGCGGAAAAGGTGCTGGCCGGCGGCCGGATCGACGAGGCCGAGGCGCTCTTTCTCTTCGGGCACGACGACCTGCTGGAGCTCGGCGAACTGGCCCAGTCGGTCAACGAGAAGCGCAACGGCCGCAAGGTCTTCTTCAACGTGAACCGCCACATCAACCACACCAACATCTGCGTGAACCGCTGCCGTTTCTGCGCCTTCTTCAGGACCGCAGACCAGCCGGGCGCCTATCTGATGACCATGGACGAGATCCGCGGCCGCGCCGAAGAGGCGCTTAGGCAGGGTGCCACCGAGATACACGTGGTGGGCGGCCTGCATCCCGATCTCCCCTTCGAGTTCTACCTGGAGCTGCTGCGCACCATCCGGGAGGTATCCCCGACCCTGCACGTGAAGGCGTTCACCGCGGTCGAGATCGCCTACCTCGCCAAGCTCGCCGCGCTCCCCGTCCCCGAGACGCTGGAGCGGCTGAAGGAGGCCGGGCTCGGCTCGCTGCCGGGCGGCGGCGCCGAGATCTTCGAACCCTCTGTGCGCAACCAGCTCTGCCCGGAAAAGCTGAGCGGCGCGCAGTGGCTCTCCATCATGGAAAAGGTGCACGCCGCCGGCCTCAAGTCGAACGCCACCATGCTCTACGGTCACCTGGAAAGCCTGTCCGACCGGGTGGATCACATGCGGCAGCTCCGGGAGCTGCAGGACCGTACCGGCGGGTTCCAGGTCTTCATCCCGCTCGCCTTCCAGCCGGAACATTCCGAACTGAAGATCGCGGGGGGCGGGACCACCGGGGTCGACGACCTGAAGACGCTTGCCGTGTCCCGCATCTATCTGGACAACTTCGCCAACATAAAGGGGTACTGGGTCATGCTCGGCGAGAAGATCGCCCAGGTCTCGCTCTGCTTCGGGGTCAACGACCTGGACGGCACCGTGGTGGAGGAGCGCATCGGTCACGAGGCGGGGGCCGACACCCCGCAGACCATGAGCCGCGACGCCATCGTCTCGATGATCAGGAAGGCGGGCCGCATCCCGGTAGAGCGCGACACCCTGTACCGCGAGCTGCGCGTTTACTGAGATGGCTGCCGATAAAGGCTCGTCGGTTCTCCCGAAAGTCGTCATGCGTGGCCTTCTCGGATCTGCTCCGTGTCTTGGTGGCAACGGGTTATTTTTACGAGGTTGTCTGAATGCTTAAACGAATAACCGAAAAGGTGGCTGCCGGCGCAGCCATTGACTCCGGCGAGGCGCTCTGGTGCCTGACCGAGGGGGACCTGCTGGCCGTCGGCAGGTTGGCCGACTCCATCAGGCGCAGCATGCATCCGGAGCGTTGCGTGAGCTTCGTGGTGGACCGAAACGTCAACTACACCAACGTCTGCGAGTCGAAATGCAAGTTCTGCGCGTTCTACCGCGATCTGGGCGCCGACGACGCCTATCTGCTGGAAACCTCCGAGATACTCGCCAAGATCGAGGAACTGTCGGCCCAGGGGGGGACGCAGCTCCTGATGCAGGGCGGCCTGCACCCGGGGCTGAAAATAGAGTACTTCGAGGGACTCTTCAGACAGATCAAAGGCCGGTTCCCGGCCCTGCAGAACCACTCGCTCTCCCCTGCCGAGGTGACGCACATCGCCCAGCTGTCCGGGCTCACCATCGGGCAGACGCTCGCCCGCCTGAAAGCCGCCGGGCTCGACTCCATCCCTGGAGGGGGCGCCGAGATCCTGGTGGACAGCGTCCGTGCCGAGATCTCGCCCAAGAAGATCGGCTGGCAGGGGTGGGCCGACGTCATGCGTGAGGCGGCGCGCCTGGGGATGCCCACCACGGCGACCATGATGTTCGGCAGCCGGGAGCGCCCGGAAGACGTGGTCGAGCACCTCATGAGGGTGCGCACGCTGCAGCAGGAGGGAGGGAGCTTCACTGCCTTCATCCCCTGGACCTACCAGCCCGGCAACACCGAGCTCGGCGGCGGCAGCGCAACCGGGGTGGAATACCTGAAGGTGCTGGCACTGTCCCGGATCGTTTTGAGGAACATCGGCAACATCCAGGCGAGTTGGGTGACCCAGGGGGCGAAGATGGCGCAGGTGGCGCTCTTCTTCGGCGCCAACGACCTGGGCGGCACCATGCTGGAAGAAAACGTGGTGGCCGCGGCGGGTTGCTGCTTCCGGATGTCCCGCGAGGAGATGATAGAGCTCATCAGGGGCGCCGGATTCATCCCCGTGCGGCGCACCACCCTTTACCAGGAGCTGGAGCGTTACTGACGCGACTGACACAGCTGCGCAGCGCGGCATGGGATGCATCCCTTGAGTCAGAGGACCGTCTTTCATCGTCAATTGTCAATCGTCCATTGTCAATTGCTTCAGGACGCTTTGACTTTCTCACCCGTTTTTGGTTATAGTCTCAGTTGTTAAAAGAACAGCGAAGGAGTTGCCATGATCACCCTGCGGAAAAACATCGCAGAGATGGCCGGCTATGTGCCCGGCTTTCAGCCCGAAGATGCGGCCTCCTACATCAAGCTCAACACCAATGAAAATCCCTATCCTCCTTCGCCACAGGTGATCGACGCCATAGCGAAGGAGGCGGGCGAGGGGCTGCGCCGTTATCCGGACGCGGCCAGCCGGCTCGCGCGGGAGGAGGCGGGCAAGCTCTACGGCTTCGACCCCTCCTGGATCGTCATGGCCAACGGCTCCGATGAGGTCCTGAACAACCTGATCCGCGCCTTTGCCGGCGAGGGGGACGAGATCGCCTACGTGCATCCCTCCTACTCCTATTACGGCACCCTGGCGGAGATCCAGGGGGCGCGGGTGCGCACCTTCGGCTTGACGGAGCGGTTCGAGCCGGACGGCATTCCCGACGCTTATGCCTGCCGGCTCTTCTTCCTGACCAATCCGAACGCGCCGCTCGGCTTCACCTACAGCCAGCGCTACATCGCGGAGCTGGCGGGGCGGCTCTCGGGCGTTTTGGTGGTCGACGAGGCGTACGCGGATTTCGCCGAGGAGAACTCGCTGGATCTGGTGCGCTCGCTGGACAACGTGGTGGTCACCCGCACCTTCTCCAAGAGCTACTCCTTGGCCGGGATGCGGCTCGGCATGGCGATAGCCCGGCCCGAGGTGATCGCGGCACTGAACAAGATACGCGACCACTACAATCTGGACCGGCTGGCGCAGGCCGCGGCGGCTGCGGCGCTCAGGGACCAGGACTATTTCCTCGCCTGCGTCGGGAAGATCAAACAGACCCGCGACTGGTTCAGCGCGGAGCTTGGGAAGATCGGCTATCAGGTGATCCCTTCCAGCGGCAACTACGTGTTCGCCACGCCGCCGGACCGCGACGGCGCCAAGGTTTACCAGGGGTTGTACGACCGCAGGATCCTGGTGCGTCACTTCACCGACCCGCTGCTCTCCCAGGGGGTCCGGATTTCCATCGGCACCCGCGAGGAGATGGAGCGGACCGTGCAGGCGCTGCGCGAGCTCGCCCCCTAGCCCTGGCCCGCAAAAAACAGAGCGCTGCACCCTCCCCCAGCCCCTCCCATCGAAGGGAGGGGGTAGTCCCCTCTCCCCTGGCGGGAGAGCAAGGGAGAGGGGGGAAATGCGCCGCATGCAAAAAAATAGCAGGGCAACGCCGGGATTAAGGGCGATTCCGTTGCTTATTTACTGTAAAATGATACTTCCCCTTGAAGAAAAGGTGAAAAAGCTGTAATCTTCCCGGCTGGGCACTGTCATTGTGGCAGAGGGTCCTGACATAGACATATTCGAAGACAATAGACAGCATGCAGCGATGCGGAAACGGATGGGAACTTTTGCAGAACAATACTAATGGGGTAACTCCCGCCTCGGCACACCTGGTAACCAACCAGGATACGTTGGACAAACTTGTGGAGCGGCTCTCTCAGGAGACGGTACTCGCCTTCGATCTTGAGGCGGATTCCCTGCATCATTATACGGAGAAGGTCTGCCTGATACAGGTCTCTTCCGCATCGGAGACCCGCCTCATCGATCCGCTGGCGCCCCTCGATGTCAGGGCGCTCGCCCCCATCTTCGCCAACCCGGCCATCAAGAAGATCTTCCACGGTGCAGACTACGACATGCGCTCACTGTACCGCGACTTCGGCATCGAGGTGGTGAACCTGTTCGACACCATGATCGCCAGCCAGTTCCTGGGCGAGAGCGAGTTCGGCCTGGCCGCCCTCTTGAAGAAAAGGTTCGGCGTCGAGCTGGACAAGCGCTACCAGAAGGCCGATTGGAGCAAGCGTCCCTTCTCCCAGGAGATGATGGAATACGCCATGAAGGACACCTCCCTGCTGATCGAGCTGTACCGCCAGCTGGAGTCCGAGCTCAAGGTCAAGGGGAGGCTCGGCTGGGTGGAGGAGGAGTCCGAGCTGGTTGCCGGCGTCAGGTCCGCATCCCGCGAGGGCGAGCTCATGTGCCTGCGATTCAAGGGCGCCAACAAGATGAAGCCGAGGGAACTCGCCGTACTGGAGGAGATGCTCCGCTTCCGCGACGAGAAGGCGCGCGCCGCAGACGTCCCGCCGTTTCGGATACTCAGCAACGACCTGCTGCGGGAACTGGCCGAGAAGCAGCCGCGTTCCAACTTCGAGCTGGTCGGCATCCACACCATGTCGTCGAAGCTCATCGAGAGGCTCGGGCGCGGCTTGCTGCAGGCCGTAGCCGCGGGTCTCGCGCTGCCGCAGGACAAGCTGCCGCAGATGCAGTCGGGCCGCAGGCCCGTACTGGACCGGCTCCAGGACGAGCGGGTCAAGAAGCTCAAAGTCTGGAGGGAGTCGAAGTCGGCGCAACTGGGGCTGGGCGTCGGCCTGGTCGCCAACAACACGCTCCTCGAGGCGCTGGCCGAGCCCGGCTCGTCGCAGCTCTCCCTGTTGAAGCGTTGGCAGCGCGAGGCGTTCGGCGACGAACTGGCGGAACTTATCGCCTGAGCCGGCACGAGAGCCAACCAAAAACATCCGCACCAAAGGCGGGACCCTTCACGGATCCCGCCTTTTTCGCTTGCCTGCGGCCGCGACGAAACTCCCTCCCCTGCAAGGGTATGGGGATGGGCGCCTCTCTCATGCCGTATAAATTCATGCTATGATGAAGTGCACAGCGGGAGATCATTCATGAGGTGACGGGATGAACCTTTACGTCGGCACCAGCGGCTACTCCTATAAGGCATGGAAAGGGAGCTTCTATCCGGAGGATCTGCCCGACAAGCGGATGCTCCACTATTACGGTCAACATTTCAGGACGGTCGAGATCAACAATACCTTCCACCGCATGCCGGCCGTGCCGGTACTGGAAGGGTGGGCGGGCGAGGTTGCGGACGATTTCAAGTTCGTTCTCAAGGCACCGCAGCAGATCACGCACTTTCGGCGGTTAAAGGATGCCGACGATTCGATGTCGTACCTCCTCGACATCTCGGGAGTGTTGCAGGGGCGTCTGGGGGGCCTCTTCTTTCAGTTGCCGCCTGACCTGCAGAAGGATCTGCCGCGGCTGCGCGACTTTCTCGCCCTGCTGCCGCCCAGGCGCCGCGTCGCCTTCGAGTTCCGGCACCAGTCCTGGTTTGACGAGGAGGTCTTCGCGCTATTGCGCCGTAACGACGCGGCCCTTTGCATTGCCGATGCGGAGAACGACCTGGAGGTCCCTTTCGCCTCGACAGCCGGCTGGGGCTATCTGCGGCTGCGGCGCCCGGACTACGGCGCGGCCGAGCTGAAAAGGTGGGTGAAGCTGGTGCAGGGGCAGGGGTGGAGCGATGTCTTCGTGTTTTTCAAGCATGAGGACGAGGCCCGCGGGCCGGCGCTGGCCAGGAGGTTTCTGGACCTGGCCGGCTAGCGGATATCCGTAACGGAAATGTCGGGTCGATGCATGTCAGCCGCAGCAAGCGGAGCTAAGAAAAGCCCGGGCACCCTTGCTGGTGCCCTCTACCCGGAGCTGAGCAATTGGAGGCAATATGAGTGTGGCATCAATTTTGGGTGTCTTGAAAATAGCGGCGACCAAGATTCCCTGGAGCAGGGTGATGGAGAACCTGCCGGCGGTGGTCGACATGGTCGGCAGGGCAAAAGCCCGGCTGCGGGTCCCGGCCTCCGCTCCAGGTACCCTTGAGGAGCGCCTCAGGTCGATGGAGGAGGAAAACCTGAGGCTTGGAAAGGCGTTACTCCAGAGTACCGAGACCTTGCAGCAGGTGGCGAAGAGCCTGGAAGTTGTTGCCGCAAGGCAGAAAATGCTGGCGATTGTGACTGCAGTGTCCCTTTTGACCGCGATCTGGTCTCTGTGCCTGTGGTTATGAAAAAGGCCTGTCTCGACGCTCCGCTTCCCGCTTGAGCGGCAACCCATCCGACAAGTCAGCCCATATCTCCCCAGTAAAACTGCAGGATCGACAGCATCGCCAACCCAGCGGTCTCGGTCCGCAGGATGCGGCGGCCCAGTGAGACGGGGGTGAAGCCCCGGGCCAGCGCCTTCTCGACCTCGCCGTCGCTTAGCCCACCCTCCGGGCCGACGACAATCGCCACGCTCTGCGGTGCCTGGTACGCTTCGAAGGTCTCGCGCAGCCGGATGGTCTGCTCCCCCTCCCAGAGCACAAGCTTGACCGTGTGCTCCGCCTCCCGCAACACATCCTCCAGGCTCCCCCCGATCACAACCTTCGGCGCCGAGCGCCGTCCCGACTGCCGCGCCGCTTCCTGGACGATCTTCTCGCAACGGCCCAGGCGGCCGGCGCTCCGGTCCCCGCGCAGCTTGACGATGGAGCGCTCGGCATCGAAGGTCACCACCTCGGCGATGCCGAGCTCGGTGCACTTCTGCAGGATCAGGTCGAGTTTCTCGCCCTTGGGCAGCCCCTGGTACAGGGTGACCCGCAGTCCCCGGGGCTCCTGCTCGGGCGCGCTCACCGTCCCGGTGATCCGGACGGTGAGGTTCTTGGCGCCCACCTCTTCGATAACACCGCACAGCTGCCGGCCGCTGCCGTCGGTAAGACCGACCTCGCTCCCTTGCTTCAGGCGGAGCACCCGCGCCATGTGACGATAAAGCTCCCCGGTGATGGTCGCGAGTTCCCCCGACACGGTGTTGGTTCCGAGGAAAAAGTTACGCATATGCTAGAGCGCCTTCCGGAAGGTGAGGCAGCTCCACTCCAACTCCCTGGGATTTTCAACGAGAGTCAGCCCGGGGAACCCCGCGCAGACGAACTGCTCCTTCTCGGTCAGGATGCCGGACAGGATCAGCCAGCCGCCGGGGGCGACCTTGGCGGTCAGCTGGGCCGAAAGCCGCACCAGTTCCTCGGCCAGGATGTTCGCCACCACCACGCCGTACTCCTCCTGCAAATCGTCAAGGTCGGTGGTGGAGGCCGCGACCAGGTGGTCCACGCCGTTTAGCTCCAGATTTTCCCGGGTCACCCGGACCGCCTCCGGGTCGATGTCGACCGCGATGATTCTGGTTGCTCCCATGAGAGCCGCAGCGATGCTCAGGACCCCGGAGCCGGTGCCGACGTCGAGAACCGGACCGGGAAGGGTGCCGCCGTTCTCATTGAAACAGATGCGCTCCATCGATTCCAGGCACATCCGGGTGGTCGGGTGCGCTCCGGTGCCGAAGGCCATGCCGGGATCGATCTGGATCACCAGGTCGCCGGGCTGTTTCAGATACTGCTCCCAGGTCGGCTTGATCACCAGCCGCTCGCCGATCCGGACCGGCTTGAAATGCACCTTCCAGTTGTTGGCCCAGTCCTCGTTCCTGACCACCGTTACCACCGGCGGGGTGTAGACGAAGCCGGCGAAAGCCGGACCGTTTTCGGCCAGGAAATGCTCCACGCGGATGCGCATCTCTTCCAGGGAGTCGTCCAGCGGCAGGTATCCTTTCACGCACTTGGTGGGGGTGTCTTCGAGGCTGTCCAGGGAAAAGGTGTCCAGGTGCAGGTTGTCTATGCCGACGCCGTTGCCGGTAAGCTCGACGAGAAAGTCGGCCACGGTGTCTACCATGTCGGCGGGGACTTCGCAGGCGATTTCAGCCCAATCTGTTTGCATAATGAGTTTGCTTCTCCTTTGGGGTACGGTTTTCCCCGTTAAACTACCAGAGAATAAAGGGCTATAGCAATGAAAACCTTGACAACTAAAGAAAGTACGGGCGTAATTATAATTAAAATTTTGGATTAAAATGAACATTGGAGCATTTCGAAGAATTTCCCATTAAATTTTAGTTTTGCCTAAAATGAAAAAACATGGTATATATCTAATGAATATTGAAAATTGGCCGCTAAAAGGCCAATAACCGTAGAGATTTTAAGGTGATACCAACGATGAACCATGTCTATCTGCTTTCCGATGCGACGGGCGAAACGGTCGAGCGGGTGGCGCGAGCGGCGCTGACCCAGTTCAAGGATGTGGACGTCCGGTTGCACAGGGTTGGGCAGATACGGAACCGTGCGGATATCATCAGGGCGCTCGACGAGGTGAGCCGGGAGCCCGGCATCATCTTTTATACCCTGGTGAATACGGAGCTGGCGCAGTTCGTCAGGAACGAGACCGAGGCGCGGCAGCTTGATGCGGTGGACCTGATTACCCCGTTGCTCTACAAGCTGGCGGAGTTCTTGGAGATGCGGCCGCAAAAACTGCCCGGCCTGCAGTACGAGATGAACTCCGAGTATTACCGGCGCATGGAGGCGGTCGACTTCACCGTCAAGCAGGATGACGGGCAGGAGCCGCGTAACCTGCACAGGGCGGACATCGTGCTGGTGGGCGTTTCCCGCTCCTCCAAGACGCCGCTTTCCATGTATCTGGCCCACAAGGGATACAAGGTCGCCAACGTGCCTCTCATCCAGGGGATCGATCCCCCCGAGGAGCTGGAACAGGTGGAGCCGGAGCGGGTGGTGGGGCTCATCATCGACACCCAGCGGCTCGTTGACATAAGAAGCGCTCGACTGAGGAATCTGCGACAGAGCCCGCGCGGCAGCTACGCGGATTACCGGCAGGTCGAGGAGGAACTCGCCCTTTGCCGCAGGTACTACAGGGCACATCCGGCATGGCTGGTGATTGACGTAACCAACAAATCGGTGGAGGAGTCTGCGGCGGAGATACTGAGCAGGCTCCATGGTGAGATAAGGCACGATTAGACGTCAGACATATTAACGACAGAGAGGAAATCAACATGAGAATTTTGGTGGTTGAAGATGAGAAGAAGGTAGCCAGCTTCATCAAGCGCGGCCTTGAGGAAGAGCAGTACGAGGTGCACACCGCGGCAGACGGTGAGGAGGGTCTGAAGCTTGCGCTGGAGAAGGCCTTCGATCTGATCGTGCTCGACTGGATGCTCCCCAAGAAGGACGGTCTTTCCGTGCTTAAGGAGCTCAGGGAGAGGAAGAACGTCACCCCGATCCTGATGCTGACCGCCAAGGATTCGGTGGAAGACATCGTCGCGGGTCTCGACTCCGGCTCAGACGACTACCTGACCAAGCCGTTCGCCTTCGCCGAGCTTTTGGCGCGCGTTCGTGCGCTGATGCGCAGAAGCGAGCTGGACCGCGGCGCCGAGATCCGCTTCGGCGACCTGCGCCTCGACCCGGTAACCCACAAGGTCTGGCGCAAGGACAAGGAGATCGACCTGACTGCCAAGGAGTACGGCCTGCTTGAGTACTTCATGCGCAACCCGCACCAGGTGCTGACCAGGACCATGATCGCGGAGCATGTCTGGGACTACACCTTCGACAGCTTCACCAACATCATCGACGTCTACGTCAACTATCTGCGTAAGAAGATCGACCGTGAAGCCGACAAGAAGCTGATCCACACGGTCAGAGGCGTCGGCTACATCCTGAAAGAAGAGGAGTAGTCCCCCCCGCAGGACCAAGCATCCGAACCACGACGGACGATTTCCCGGCCCCAACGGCCCCCGGGGAGTCGTCCGTTTTTTCGTGTCGCAGCGGGGTCTTGACAAAAAGAGTCGCCGGTATTAGCTTTAGCCTACAAATTAAACCAGGAGGTAGCCATGCAGGCAGCAATCGTAGCGGGATTCTTGTTGTTCAGCCTATTTCTTTCCTCGGTTTTTTCGGGAGCCGCGTGGGCCGCGGCGACACTCCCCGATTTCGCCAAGCTGGCGAAGCAGCTGAAACCGGCGGTCGTCAACATCAGTACCTCGAAGACCCTGACGCCGCAGAAGCGAGGGCATCCCTCGGGGCTCGACCCGTTCCAGGAGTATTTCGAGAAGTTCTTCGAAGGGCCGCGCCAGCATCCCTTCAAGCAGAGGAATCTGGGCTCCGGCTTCATCATCAGCAATGACGGCTACATCATCACCAACAACCATGTGGTGATGGGTGCCGACGAGATAAAGGTGAAGCTCTCCGACGGCAGGGAATACCGGGGCGAGGTGAAGGGGCGGGACGAAAAGTTCGACCTCGCGCTGATAAAGATCCAGGACAAGGGGCAACTCCCGGTGGCCCCGCTGGGCGACAGCGACAAGCTTGAGGTCGGCGAGTGGGTGATGGCGATCGGCAACCCCTTCGGTCTGGCCCAGACGGTTACGGCAGGGATCGTCAGCGCGCAGGGACGGGTGATCGGAAGCGGACCCTACGACGACTACATCCAGACCGACGCCTCGATCAACCCGGGCAATTCCGGCGGCCCGCTCTTCAACCTGGACGGCGAGGTGATCGGCATCAACACGGCGATCGTTGCGGGAGGCCAGGGTATAGGCTTCGCCATCCCGGTCAATATGGCGAAATCGATCATCACCCAGCTGAAGGAGACCGGAAAGGTCACCCGCGGCTGGCTCGGGGTCTCGCTGCAGCTGGTGACCCCCGAACTGGCACAGTCGTTCGGGCTCGAGAGCGAGAAAGGGGGCCTGATCGCAGAGGTCCTGCCGGGGAGCCCGGCAGAGAAGAGCGGCCTCAAGGGGGGCGACATCATCCTGGAGTACGACGGACATGCCATTAATGAGATGAACCAATTGCCGCGGCTGGTCGCCGCAACAGCGGTCGGAAAGAAGGTGAACGTGCTGGTGCTCCGAGACGGCCGGCAGCAGTCGGTGCCGGTAACCATCGAACAGATGAAGGATGGCGACGATGAAGACGTTGTGCTCCCCGGTGACCGGCTCGGCATCAAGGTCGCCGAGCTGACCCCGGAGCGGGCGCAGCAGCTGCGGGTAAAGGGCGAACAGGGGGTCGTGGTTACCGAGGTGCAGCCGGACGGCCTGGCGGACCGGGCGGGAATCGTCGAGGGGGACCTGGTCAGGGAGATCAACGGCGTGCGCATCGCCACGGTGAGCGATTACGGCAAGGCCGTCTCCTCGGTAAAGAAGGGCGGCTACCTGAAGGTGCTGCTGCGGCGCGGGCATGCCTCCCTCTTCGTGGCGCTCAAGCTCGACTAGATTCGGCGGGAGAATTGGTTTGAGTATCAGGGAAAGGGGCGCTGGGTTTGGTGCCCCTTTCTGCATTTCCGGCCCTCCCCATCACCCCATCCCCACCCTAACCCTCCCCTTGAAGGGGAGGGGACGTTCTCCCCTGAAAAGCCTCTGCCAGCTCCCGCCGCAGTTGCTCCTCTGCTCCCAGATGCCTGGGGGAGAAGTGGAAGGGAATCACCCGCTCCACGCCTGCCTCGCGGGCGATCTCCCCCGCCTGCCGGGCCGTCAGGTGGGCCCTGTCTCGTGCCCGCTCGTGGTCCGCGTGCAGGAACACCGCCTCTATGAAGAGGTAGTCGGCCCCCCGCACCAGGTCGACGATCCGTTCCCGATTTCCCGGGGTGAAAGCCGTATCCGTCACGTAGGCGATCTTTTCTCCGGCGACTACCTGCAGAACCCGCTGCTTCAGCTCGCCCAGGGTGAACGACCTTTCCGCCTCCCCTTCATTTGCCCCGGACGCCACGATCACGGTAGCGTCCGGTTCCCCGCGCAGCACCGAGCGCTTCAGCTCTGAAAGCCAGGGGCCGACCGGCGCTCCCAACTCGGCGAGCCGGTTCTTCATGAAATTCACATGCCGCTTCTCCTCGAAGGCGTAGGCGAGGCAGGGGATGCTGTGCTCCAGGAAGGCGGTGCGGATCCGGAGGTTTTCCTCGTCCAGGATCACCCCCGCGCGGGCCGGCACCTGCTCCTCGAGCTCCCTGGCAAAGGCGCGCTTCGAGCTGAACTGCGCCCGCAGCCCGGTCCCGTCCGGGTAAAGCTCGGTCACGGTCAGGGTGAACACGGTGGGGTAGCTCTCGATCAGGTTCCAGCTGTAGGAGGCGAGACGGTTTTCCACCTGGCGCAGCATGCCGGGGGGGCCGAACAGGTTTACCCTTTTGTCGCGCCCGAGCATGATGCGGAGCATCCTGTCGAAGCCGATGAAGTGGTCGATATGGGTATGGGAGATGCAGATGTCGCTTATTCTCAAAAGCTTGCGGGGGGGGAGCGGAGCCAGGTCCCCCATGTCGAACAGGATGGCCCGGCGCGCAAAAAGAAAGTCCAGGTAGAGACCCGGGTCGTCAAAGGGGCGGTTCACCAGCGTGGGGAGAAAATGCGGGGTCATGCGGCTCCTTTGGAAAAGGCTCCCCCCTTTGTAAAAGGGGGGCACCGCCATCAAGTTGAGCGAAGCTCCCCTGATCATGTAGGGTGGGCCGTGCCCACCATCACGGTGCGGATCCGGTGGGCACGGCCCACCCTACGCCTTCGTTCACCTACGCCAGCTTCTTGATGAGCCAGGCCATGTTCTTGCCCAGGGTCTCCATGGTGGCCAACCCCTCGGCGTCCTCCTCGACGTCGCCGATCTCGCGCCCGATGCCGATGTTCCAGTAGCTCGAGCCGGGGACGATCATCTCGCCGATCAGGAAGAAATGGTTGATGCTGTCGAAGGCGTGGATGGCCCCTGCGCGCCTCACGGCTATGACGCCGGCGCCGACCTTGCGTCTGAACATGAAGTCGTTGGCCCTTGCCACCATGCCGGAGCGGTCGATGAGCGCCTTGGTCTCGCTGGTTATGTCGGCGAAGTAGGTCGGGGATGCCATGATGATGCCGTCGGAGGCGGCCATCCTGTCGATCGCGTCGTTAACGACATCGTCGTTCATGACACAGTGCCGGTCCTTGTTCCTGAAGCAGCCGTAGCAGGCGGTGCAACCCCTGATCGGAACTCCGGCGAGCTCGATCAGCTCCGTCCCGATCCCCTCGGCCTTCAGCTCGGCGAACACCCTTTGTACCAGGATCGAGGTGTTCCCTCCCTTGCGCGCGCTGCCGTTGAATGCAACTACCTTCATCTGTCACCCCCCGATTTGTATGGTCAGCATCTGACTCCGCCCTGCGGCGCTTTATCCTATTGCTCCTCCCCCCGGAGGGGGGAGGTTGGGAGGGGGGAGACCGAGGCTTCTCTGAAGAACTGGCCCTGTTCCTCCTCCCTAACCCTCCCCCTCCGGGGGAGGGGACTCAATTGATGACTCCGAGGACCCACAGTCAACGGGCTCGTGCTGGTTACTCAAGAGCTCACGCGCTGTTAATCGAGACTGTATGTTAATCGATACTGTATCTGGGAGAATTATATCTGGGTCGGCTCATTGGCAAACTCTCTCTTTCTCTTTTATTATAGGTTTTGAGCTGCTACCGCAAGACAAAAAAAGGGGACCGGTTGTCCGGTCCCCCCTTCTCGCAACTCTCTCCGCCTTGTCGTTGGTTTCGGGGCCTCACAGCGAGTTCCCAGTCAGGTGGGCTTCTATAGATCGCTTCAGGCAATTCCCGCGCAATGGGGCAGCACACCACGATCGAAACAGTCGCCCGTTCAATGAATTATTCCGCAGGGGCGTTGTAACCTCACGGGCAGGGCAGAGAGAATCCTGTTCAAGTCGCTCGTATTCTATCCTCGCTTCAAGGAGAAATCAAGACGCTTTTTCCCTAAACTTCTCTAAAAATAAGAGGTTGCTTAAGGTCGGCTCGGGCCGCTGCCAGTCGGCGCAGGGAAACCGGCCCAGCGCCGGTTCCGGTGAGGCGGGCGCAAGCGCCGCGCGCACCGTGCGGCGGCTGCCGTTGCCTGGAACGCTGTTGCATTTTTATCGGTTTGACGTACAATGCGCCAACGACAGCTTTCAGCGGAGGCAAGATGCATCTCAAGGATGAACAGATCGGACGTCTGGCGGAAAAGGTGCTGGGCGATCTGGAGCGCGCCGGACTCGTCACTGCCAAGCAGGGGAGGGGAGCGCTGCTGGCCGCCGTCAAGGGCGCCATAGCCGCGGACCTGAAGGTAGAGGAGGCGCTGGAGCGGGACGCCGAGGCGCTCCTGGAGAAGACGCTGCGGGCCCTGGGTGACGACGGGATCGACCGGCACAAGATGCTCAGGATGATCAAGGACAAGCTCGCCAAGGAGAGAAAGATCGTCCTTTGAGGCTTGCAGCCGACGCGACCGACAACCTGCCGGAAAAGAGGGTACCATGCACATTTCAGAAGACCGCATCTCGCACATCGCGCACAAGATCTACGACAAGCTCTGGAACGACGACCTGGCCGACTTCGCCGACGAGAGGCGCGCCCTCGACTCGATCAAGGGATCGATCGATTCCTTCTTCTCCCTGATGGGGCAGATCGACCAGGCGGTCCGGGACAAGCTCGCCTCCTACAGCCAGGCCAAGGTCCCCGGCAGCCGGGAGTGGGAGATCCTGTACCAGAAGTTTTACGCCGAGGAACTGGCGAAGAGGAAGTGGTGACGAGCGGCCGCCGGAGAGGTCGGGACTCTCCTGGCTGCCCGAAAGTCCAGCCTGAGTCGCGAAGGGGCCGGACCCTATAGCGATTTTGGCTGCCTGAATTTATTTTTATTCGCCCCTTGATTTTTGCCATCATGCTGTTTATATTTACCAAGCAATTAGCACTCAGATGTTTTGAGTGCTAATATTTTTTCTATCACTAGAGATCTCGTATCTCAAAGAAAGGAGAGTGAAGGCATGAATCTTAGACCGCTGCAGGACCGTATCATCGTGAAGAGGGTTGAGGAAGAGACCATGACCGCGGGCGGGCTTTATATCCCGGAGACAGCCAAGGAAAAGCCGCAGCAGGGCGAGGTCGTGGCTATCGGCAAAGGGAAGAGGGGCGAGGACGGCAAGGTGTTCCCGATCGACTTGCAGGTGGGCGACAAGGTGCTGTTCGGCAAATACGCAGGGAGCGAAGTGAAGCTGGAAGGAAACGACTTCCTGATCATGCGCGAGGACGACATCCTGGGCGTCATCGAGAAGTAACGACCCCAGGGCTCGGCCGGGCGCCGGCCGCTCGCAACGCATCTACTTTCGCGACTCATACCATTTTCAAGGAGGATATTACATGGCTGCAAAGATCATCAAGTTCGACCAAGAGGCACGCAACTGCATCCTTAAAGGTGTCAACACCCTGGCAGACGCAGTGAAAGTGACCCTCGGTCCCAAAGGGCGCAACGTCGTCATCGAGAAGTCCTACGGCGCACCGCTGATCACCAAGGACGGCGTAACCGTCGCCAAAGAGATCGAGCTCGACGACAAGTTCGAGAACATGGGCGCCCAGCTGGTCAAGGAAGTCGCCTCCAAGACCTCCGACGTGGCGGGAGACGGCACCACCACCGCTACCGTGCTGGCCCAGGCGATCTACCGCCAGGGTTCCAAGCTGGTAGCCGCAGGCCCCAA
>Ga0209317_1000415_pt1 | contig 52079 bp, 66 predicted proteins | sample RifGroB2_FD_183994 | JGI IMG/M metagenome (GOLD analysis project Ga0209317, IMG submission 183994) | Soil microbial communities from Rifle, Colorado, USA - Groundwater B2 (SPAdes) (version 2) | ecosystem: Environmental > Terrestrial > Soil > Unclassified | place: Rifle, Colorado | collected... | reverse complement strand
AGCCGGTTGTAGCGCCAGTCAAAGCATCAGCAACGGCTGAGCCGGTTGTTGCTCCGGTCAAAGCGCCAGCAACCGCTGAGCCGATTGTAGCGCCGGTCAAAGCGTCAGCAACGACTGAGCCGGTCGTAGCTCCGGTCAAGGCGCCAGCAACGGCTGAGCCGGTTGTTGCTCCGGTCAAGGCGCCAGCAACGACTGAGCCGGTTGTTGCTCCGGTCAAAGCGCCAGCAACGGCTGAGCCGGTAGTCGCTCCAGTCAAAGCATCCGCAGCGACTGAGCCGGTTGTCGCTCCGGTCAAAGCATCAGGAGCGACTGAGCCGGTTGTAGCTCCGGTCAAGGCGCCAGCAACGGCTGAGCCGGTAGTCGCTCCGGTCAAAGCATCAGCAACCGATGAACCGGCAGCAGTCGCTCCGGTTCAGGCACCAGATCCGGCCCGCCCTGAACCAGTGACAGCAGCAGCGTCACCGGCTCAAGCTGAACCCACGTTCCAATCTCTTGCGGTTGAAGCTTCACAACCTGGAGCACCTAACGCCGGCTTCACAGCGCTCGGTCAAGAAACGGAAGCGGCTCAACCGGGGACATTCGGTAGTTTTAACCCTGCTGCGGTGGTGGAGCAGCCTACGGTTCCTGCGCAGGTCGTGGTTGAAAGAGAAGTTCAGTCAGGAGGCCCAAGCATCTTTGAAGTAGGAGCAACAAAAAACAGTGCACAGGTCCCGGTCTTTACGTTCAACCCGTCGCCTGGGCAGGGCCAGCAAGGTGCTCCCAATGCCGGTGCACAGGGCCCCAAGGGGAAAATTCCCCAAAGCAAAACCTTCAAGTAAAAACTGGTAAAACGAGGAAAAAACATGATAGGACCAATCAAAATAGTCCCAATGGGACAAAATATGTTGGCTATGTATGGCAGGGCTGTAGACGCTGAAGACATCGAGAACGGAGGGGTCTCTACTGCTGTAGTTGAAGGCGTCCCCTGCATCGTCTTCGGGACCTCCCTTCTTATACCTGTCGAGGCCATAAACACAAAAGCCACCAACCAGATAGTAATTCACCTGGTTGGTGGCAGTCCCGAAAACTTGGTAGCTACCGATTTTTTCAGTTACACGCTAGACCAAAGGATGCTTATTAAACTTGAGCTCTGGCAGGAGATGCAAAGCATCGCAGCCTGATCACATATCGGTGTAGGATCTTCCGATGCTTTCCGTGGCTGTAACCTGCACATCTGCGGTGCCTCCAGCGGATGCAGGGGACGCTCCGGTGTACTCGAACATATCAACCTCCATCGACCCGCTCGCCGGCAGATCCCAATCGCTGAGGTTGTTGTACGCAGTCGCACCGGTGTCCGGAACATTATCCTGCATCCGGCAGATCAGGAAGGAGATAAACGAAACAAGGAAGAAAAAGCCCCCTAGCGTGGAATTGAAAGGTCCGATCACCACGCACAGAATAAAGAAGATCATAGGAACTTTTTTGCTCGAATTTTTTGGTTTTTCTGCAACGTTTTCCATAATGTGTCCTTTGTGGAGCGGGGCCGTTATATCTTGATCCCTATTTCTTTTATCACGTCTTTCACCATCGAGGCAGCGATCCTGCCACAGCACATGATGGACTTCTCTTCTCGCTTATACCGGCCATTGGGGTCTCTGACCGCACTCAACCAGTTGAAGCTCCCCTCTACGATCATGTTCATATCGGTGCAGAGGGTTTTGTTGTGGATCTGCCGTGCTATCACGAAGCGGGCTCCGGATCGCTCCAGCATTGCTTTGGCCTGCAGCGAACTGACCTTCACCTTGTTGTTGGCATCCCTGTTCAGCTCATCGTCCACCACGAAAACTACTTTAACGCCGCGGCTCACTGCCGAGGCAGCCAACTGATCAATCCGGTCCGCGTTGATGGCCTGGAGGGTGATGAAGGGGGAGACCACGAGAACCATGTGTTCAGCCTTCTGGAAGGCCTCACGCAGCACCCGCCGGTGGTCTCCTGCGCTGCTGAGCCTGAACACTCCCTGGCGGCCAGAATCGGCGCTGAAGGCCGGAATAGAATCTTCGATAACTACTTTGCCTGCGGTGCCCTTAGCGGACACGATGGCGAGCGGTTTGTCGTAAATCGTGAAACCGTCGCGAAAAGTATCACAAAAAGTCTTCATTGCGGATGCGAACATACTATTCCTCCTCCGGACCTTTATCAAGCCGATCCTTGATTAACATGCTTTCTTAGTCATGGCTGCCGGTACAATAATCCTCTGGCCGCCTTCCGTTTCGATCTTCAGCAACTTCCTGCCCTCGACCACCTTACATATCTCGCCTTGGTAAGCAACCAGCTTTGTCCGGCCGTGGTTCTCCAGGAGACGTGTTCCGTAGAAGACCCCACACCAAAGAGAAACAAAAATTACCAACGAAGAAAAGGCTTCCACTCTGGTAGAGTTGGCGCCCCTGATTCCTGCCACAGCCAGCAGGATGATCGTTGCTACTATGAACAATGCTTTTGCTTCCATAAACACCTCTTCCATTACGGAGGAGCAGTACCTATGTCCCACGTATAACGTCCATAATCGCCAAAATTGCAGACGGTTCCGCGTGCCAGGTTTCTGCCCTGAATTGAGTTCGTAATTATCATTTGCCTTGCCCCTTAAATGGTACATTGGTTCATATTGAGGTGGAATTACATGTGTAACTCAATCACCTTATATATGATTATATCAAGCGATTGTATATTGTCAACATACTTTCTCCCAAAAGTGTCTGCCCTAAATGGCATATTAAACTGGAGGAGATATCCACTATGCTGATTATTGTCGAATCGCCAACCAAGGCAAAAAAGATCCAAGCTATCCTGGGCATCAAAACAATAGCTACAGTCGGACATTACCAAGATTTGCCATTAGATACCATGGGCGTGGACCTCAAGACCTACGAGCCGACCTTCATCGTCAACGAGAAGAAAAAGAGCTTACCTGATGAGCTCCGGGCCGCCTCTAAAGGGAAACGAGTTCTAATTGCAACAGATCCAGATAGAGAAGGGTTCGGAATTGCGACGCATATTTACGAGGATATCAAGGGTGTCGCCTCCTCCTGCCAACGCATGGAGTTCTTTGAGGTCACTGAGAAGGGGCTGAAGGAATCTATGGCCAAAGCAATCCCCTGGGCAAGCACGAATACCGGGGACTACAACGCCTTCCTCGCTCGCCGCGTTGGCGATCGCCTTGTTGGTTACATTCTAAGCCCGATTGCAGGCAAAGACATGCGCTGCAAGGCCTCGGTAGGGCGGGTCCAGTCCCCTGGGGTGCGGCTGATCGTAGATCGGGAGAGAGAGATTCGCAACTTCAAAACCACGCCTTTCTGGGTCCTGGCCATTGTCCTCAATAAAGGTGAAACCTCCTTCCTCGCGCATCATACCAATGGAAAGTACGAGCAGATCGCCGACGCGAAGGCAGTCATAGCGGCTATCAAAGGGGAGACCCATGCACTGACTGAGAAGGTCGACAAAAGGGAGACGAAGCAAAACGCACACGGCCCATTCACCACAGTCGACCTTCAAGCATCAGCTGCTGCCACCCTGAAGTTTGCCCCTGAGACCACTATGAAATTAGCTCAGGACCTGTTCTCGGCCGGCCTAATTTCTTATCACCGGACGGACTCGCAAAGAATGGACGAAGGTTTCATCGCAGATATCCGAGCTTTCGTGACCAAAACTCTTGGATCGCACTACCTCCCTGCAAAGCCAAATCAGCACAAAGCCAAAAATTCACAGGTTGAGGGTGGCGCTCATGAGGGCATTCGTCCTACTTACATGCACTCGACCACGGAGATCGCCGCTCGTATGTCGAAAGAAGGTCTGGGGCCGGATCACGCCAAACTATACGAACTAATCTTCAGAAGGGCGGTTGCAAGCCAGTTGGCACCGGCGCTCTACGATTCCACGACCTATATGTTCGACGTGGCTAAGGAGAAGTTCAAGGCCTCCGGACGGGTGCTGAAGTTCGATGGGTTTCTGAAGGTCTACACCCAGGTGGAAGAGGACTCCAGCAAGAAGGATGACGACCAGGTGCAGGCCCTTCCTCCGGTTGCAGTAGGGGAAAGAGTGCTGAAGGAGAAAGAACTCCTCGAGGAGAAGAAGACGAAAGCACCAAGTCGTTTTACGTTGGGGTCATTGGTTAAGGAGCTGGAAAGATTGGGTATCGGTCGCCCATCGACGTATGCATCAATCACTAAAACAATAATCGATAGAGGATATGTGAAGGAAGAGAAGGGGAAAGTAGTCCCTTGCGAGTTGGGCGAGAAGCTCATTGATTACCTGCGACTGAAGCATGACTGGGTGATCGATTACGCCCTCTCCAGCAGAATGGAAGGGTTCCTCGATCTCGTGTCCAACAACACCGAAACCTGGGTGAGATTCGTCAAAGGGCTGCACTCGAAGATGGGCTTTATTGAGCCGCCGGCGAGAGGGGAGGGGAGAACACCTAGTGAGCCCCAGATAAGATATGCGACTAGCCTGGCTGCGAGGAATTCGCTTACGATCCCTGCAGACGCCCTGACCAATGGGCAGCTCCTGTCGAAGTGGATAGAATCGATTGTCGGCGCTAAGGATCCTGCGAAAGCATCTCCCAGTAGTTCAGGGAAGTCTGCCAAAACAGCCAAGGCACAAAAAGCGGCCGGCGCCCCGGGCGGCGAGGATGTCGGCTATTATTGCCCATCCCCCGAAATTGTAAAATCAGCCTAATGGCGGCTCTTGTCTCTCCTTCAGAATCTTGCTCCAGTAAGCCGGATCGGCATATCGAGCGACCAAAGCATCAATGTCGATTTTTGACGTTGGCGGGTTGAATTCAAAACTTCCGAATAAATTGACGTTTTGCCAGCCACCGGAGAAATGCTTTTAATAACAGACTGCGCCTCTTGATCACCAGCAGCCTGTTTTTGCTCATAAACATCTTGTGAGTTAAATGGGAACATATGAGGCGGGAAATTCAAGATTTGAGAAAATGCGTAAATGTATCGTAGACGTTGACAATAATGCAGATTCCGAATAGAGTTACTTTTAGGAGATGCAGAAATGTCAAACAATCACTTACAAAAGAGCGAAAACTTAATAAGAGCTCTAAACGAGGTGCCACGCGGGACGCCGATCTCTACGGCCCAATGTGAACGGCAATGGAACGTTTCACGCCAGTCCGTTCACTGGTACACCAAGACAGGTTGGTTGAGTTCGCTGGGGCATGGTTATTATATCCGGCAAGGTGAAACCCCAACGGTAACCGGGACGGTGGCCACCTTGGAGGCATCCGGTTTCAAAATCCATATCGCCGGGAAAAGCGCGCTCAGCTTAAAGGGCTTCAGCCATTACCTTTCCCTCGGGAACGGCAAGCTCTATCTTTATGGCCGGGATGTCAGGCAACTTCCACAATGGCTCAGCAACTTCTTTCCAGTAGAGGTGACAACCAAAAAGCTGTTTAAAGAGCGCGATGAAACTAGTGGGAGGTTATTTGTACGCCGCCTGGATCCGAACGAGGGAACTTCTCCTCACGTCTCTGATCCGGAGCGGGCGATACTGGAAATGCTCGATAATGTGCCAGCGACACAAACGATCGAAGAAGCAAAAGAGATTATGGAAGGCATGCACTCGCTGAACCCTGGTAAGTTGGAAATACTCCTTGAGCACTGTGTCAGAATAAAGGTGAAGCGGCTTTTTTGGCTTCTTTGTAAGGAACTAGATCTTCCGGTGATAAATGAAATACCCCCTAATAAAGTAGACTTCGGCTCTAGCACTGCGTACATAGTGCCTCATCACGGCAAGTCAATGGCCATCAAAAATCCCATCACAGGAAAGATATGAAACAGCATTATCTCGAAACTGTAAGACTACTCCTAGACGTTGCCCCTTTTGTCTTCAAGGATTCTCCTTTCGCCATGAAGGGCGGCACCGCCATCAATCTTTTCCACCAGAACATGCCAAGGCTGTCGGTCGACATAGACCTTGTTTTGATGGAGCATTGTGAAACAAGGGAAGCCGCACTGGCCACCATCGCAGCAGCCTTGGACAAAATCGCGGGCGAGCTGCAGGCCAAGTTAAAGGTAGCGGTGCGGCGAGGAAAGCCAGGCGGCAGCGACTCGGAGACGAAGCTGTTTATCACCCGCGAGGGTGTGCTGGTCAAGGTAGAGGTAAACCACGTTTTCAGAGGGTCAGTATATCCAATCGTCAATCAGCGCCTAGCGGGGGCCGCAGCTGACAAGTTTGACCGATATGTTGTGGTGCCGACTCTCGACTATGATGAGCTCTATGCCAGTAAGCTGGTCGCGGCCCTCGATCGCCAGCACCCGCGCGATCTGTTCGATGTTATGCTGCTGTACCGGGAAGGAGGGATTACCCCGAGAATCCGGAGAGCCTTCACAGTCTACCTCGCGGGTCACAACCGCCAGATCAACGAGATGCTGCCACCGCTGGCCCATGACATCAGCGCCTCATTCGCAAGCGAGTTCGAGGGCATGACCACCGAGGTGGTCACCCTCGCTCAGTTGCTGGAAACACGGGAGCGCCTTTTTGCAGAGTTACCGGCATCTCTGGACGCCGAGGAACGTAGCTTCCTGTTATCCGTGAAGAAAGGGGAGCCGGATTGGGAAGTCCTGGGACTACCAGGGATAGAAAAAATGCCTTCATTGCGCTGGAAGGTCATAAATATCGGGAAACTGGCAAGCAGCGACCCAGCTAAGCACAAGGGACTGGTAGATGTGCTGGCAAAGAAGCTGAACATCGAGCAAGGACCGTGAAATAGGGACCATCGAGACGACGAGCGCCTACAGCGCCTACAACGCCAAAGGATTTTTGGCAAAAGGGATCTCTGGGAGTGGAATCTACTTTCCTGATGTTCATTCCGGGATACTCGGAAGTGTGTCCACTCTCAGTTATCCCTTGTTACCTGACAAGTGCCAGGACATCGGTTACCCGGATGTGCCAAGACATCGGTTACCCTTAACGCCCTTTTTTGTGCCAAGACATCGGTTACCTTCATTAGAAATATAGGCTACGATGTTCTCCATGGTTTCAACAGGGAGAACATCCACATGGAAGAGGAACTCAGGAAACAAGCAGTTCAGCGTCACCTTGCCGGCGAGTCACCCAAGGCAGTCTATACAAGCCTAGATCGTTCAAAGAAGTGGTTCTTTAAGTGGTTGGCCCGGTATCAGTCTGGTGCGGATGACTGGTTTAAGGAACGCTCAAGAGCACCACTCACAAGGCCATCTGAACTTAGCAAGGCAGATAAGGATCTTATTGTATCCACCAGAAATCGCTTGGACTCGGCACCATTTGCGCAAATTGGCGTTTCAGCCATTAAGTGGGAGCTGCACAAGCTAGGGTTGCCATTCCACTCTGATCGCACTATCAACCGGACCCTAAAGCGGGAGGGGCTCGTAAAAAAAAACGCGCTACTCCCCCAAGGGGGTTGAGTATCCGTACTTCACCGAAGCCTTGTGCTGCAACAACATCCATCAGATGGATCTCGTAGGCCCACGGTACATCAAGGGTGACGGTAGATTCTACTCGATGAATGTGATTGATCTTTACAGCCATCGAGTCTTCATCGAATCAAGTCGAACCAAGGAGGATGACAACATTGCGAAGGGCTTGCTGCGCTGCTGGAAGTCAATGGGGCTTCCTGACTTCCTCCAGATCGACAATGAACTAAGCTTCCGCGGCAGTAACCGCTATCCAAGATCGCTTGGCCTAGTGTTGCGATTATGTCTCTATTTCGGCGTTCAGCCTGTCTTCATCCCTGTGGGGGAACCATGGCGTGATGGCGTAATAGAGCGCTTCAATGATACATACGACAAAAAGTTTTTCCGCCGCCAGTGGTTTTCCAGTTATGTCATGCTCAAGAGGCAAAGCAAGAACTTCCAGCGGTTTCACAACATGCATCACCGTTACAGCTGTCTCAAAGGGAAAACACCTCTGGAAGTTATTGAGGCTGACGAATTCAGCCCCTCTACTCTAGGCCCAAACACGAGAATGCCAAAACTTGATTTTCTCCCAGACGGGACCATATCGTTCATCAGATTTATAAGAAGCGATAGAATGCTCAACATCTCTGGAGAAAAATTCGAAGTATCAAAAGACCTCGTATACTCATACGTGCGAGCCATGATCGTAACAAAAACCCACACGCTGCATGTGTACCTGGGTGAAGACTTGCTTCAGAGCTTTGAATACAGGATGCCAACCGAATTCAGCTCATGATAAATGTTAATAATCAGGGGTTCGGGTAACCGATGTCCTGGCACTTTTTAGCTTTAGACTCGGGTAACCGATGTCCTGGCATTTGTGAGTTACCGCTTAAAAACTAAGTAGACCCAATTTACGGCATCGCTACCTTCACCAGCTCCGTCAGCGCTAATCTGAAACAACGACCAGCCCTCTTCTGACATCGCATTAAGTTCACTTTCAATTATTGCCTCATCAACGGGTCTTCTATTGCAAGATTCTAGGCATACGACCTTGTACTTTTGCATAAACCTCCCTCCCTCGGGTTCACCTTCAAAAAGTGCGGTGTCCATATCCTCCAGGGAGATGGGGTCAGCTCACGAAACGGGCGGGGGGGTGCGCCCTTCAAGCATCAGAGAACGAAAACTCACTTCTGCTTCCGCCTGTATGCATGCAGTAATGCCGGCTTCAACTTCAAAACAGCTCCATCTGTTCATCGCCCTTCAGCAGATCAGCAGGGGAGGGCGCCAATCCTCCACCCCGCTCAAGCCCCTTCCATGCCTGCCCAGTCGTAACCAACTTCCACAGCCATTTTTTCGGCAATGTTCGGTAGCGGCAGGCTTTCAGATCCCCGACGATTATAGTAGCGGAGGCAACGCCAGCTCGTAGACGCGGGACGATCTCCACCACCTTCCCGGTGAACAGGAAGCATCGGCTCGCGCCTTTGTGCTCGAGGAGCAGCTGGTCGCCGATGATCGCGAGGCAAATTCCATGGTGACGTTTGTTGTCGGTGTAGAAGCTGACGGCGCAGCCTGCTGCAGGCACAACAGGCACCGATCGATCTGCAATGGGTAACTGGTCTTCTTCGTCGGCTTCCTGGTCATCGTCTAGCTCAATTTCATCTGCGTCGTCGAAGCCCTGATCGTCGTCTATCTCCATTTCATCCAACAAATGATCTTCTCCATTTGAGCGCGTGGCGATGCAAGTGCCACAGCCAGGGGAAACGGGCGGGATCACTTTCTCTTTTAGACCTTCCACCACTCCCACTTCACATGCCTAGTTTCTGAATACCCTCGGCACTTTACCTTTACCCACTCTTTTGAACGATTACCGGGCCTGTAAATGGAACCGGCCTTTTTGCTTATGATCCCCTCCAGGTTCTGATTGCAGGCCAACAGGAAGAAGTCTGGCCCATGCCCCTGGATGTAATCAATAGTGCGGAGGTTCCATTTCCCTTCACCGATCAATCCGAAAAGCATTTTTTTCCGGATCTGCAGAGGCTCACGGCAGAGATCCTTTCCGTCGAGATAAAGCAGATCAAAGGCATAATAAGCAAGGCATTGCTGGTTGCGTCTCGCAACCGCCTGTTGAAGGGATCCAAAGCAAGATTTGCCATCCTCCAGCATCACCACCAGTTCACCATCGAGCCAGATTTGTTTGGCCGCCAACTGCCTTATGCTGTCGGTAATGCTGGCAAACTTGTCACTCCATCGATGACCCCGCCGGGTAAAGCAATCCACCTGGTGCAGGACCTGAACCGGCATGGCCTTTCCTGCAGAGAAGGCGATACCCGTCATAACCCCTCACCGCTGGTGAGACTTCGTCTCCGCCGGGCGCATCGAACAGGTTCGGCCAGGTGAAGCCTCGCAGCCCCGCGGGCTGGGTTCGTGTGATGTGGGCGGCGAGCTGTTCCACCACTCCGTCACCACATTCGGCGCTGGCGATCTTGCGGCTGATGTTAGGCTCCAACCTGCCAGTAGAGATCAAACCAAAGCGGTGTTAACGGCCTGAACTGGGCAGCAAGGCTTTGAGCCAATTGAGTCAATGCGACATTGTGGCAGGAGCCGCTTTTTTAGGCGGTCCGCTGGAAGTCACAGCCAATGGCCGCTGCGGTCTGGTTATCCGTTGCTTGCAGGGGTGTTTTCCAAACCTGATTAGCGACAATCTTCCGCCAGGCGTAGCCAGCGTTCCGAACGCCTGCCCGTGCGGGTAGCGGCCTTCATGAGCTGGGGCAGCATAGCAGCCAGGTCGAAGCGGTGGTTGAAGCGATATTGATACTCTCCGAGATACCGATGAGAGTACTTCTCGAAATCAAAAGCATGATAGGTACCCGTAATCGCGGTTTTCAGATTTCCAAGGATTGTGTTAACCCAGGTAAAGCAATCCATCTTTGTGCTTTTCCCTTTGCCGACTATGTTTCGATCGTGGATGCAACCGGCCTGTTCTACGGCGGTGAAGCAGGAAAGACCGTCTGATACAACCTGGGTACTGGGGACCAGCCTTTGGCTGGCCCACTGTTTGATCTCCTCTTGGCTAAAGGCCTTAACTGAAGAAAAGACAGCATAGATCGGGTGCTTCTTATTGTTTGTCTGGACTGCAGCGATAAATGGCACTTTGTTCTCGGAGCCACGGCCCCTTTTGCCCTCGTGTTCGCCGCCGAGATAGGCATCGTCGACCTCGACACGTCCAGACAACTTGGTTGTTTGTTCTTTTTCAAACATGACCTGCATGAGCTTGTGCTTTACCAACCATGCAGTTCGATAACTGACTCCGATCAGGCGTTTCATCTCCAGCGAAGACATGTTGTTCTTCGTCTGAGTCAGGAAGTACATCGCCTGAAACCATTTGGTCAGTGGCAATTTCGTTGAGTGGAAGACGGTGTCTTCCGTCAAAGTCGTCTGCTTTCGGCAGATGCTGCACTGGAAAACCTTGACGCTCCCTCGCATATAGCTGGAATGCCTTTTGTTGCCGCATTCAGGGCACTCAAAACCTTCAGGCCATCTTGCTGACTCGACGGCAGCAGCACATCGTTCTTCGGCACCGTAATCTGCAAGAAAGTCACTCAGGCTTATACCTGGCTGGAACTGGATACGATTCATCTTCACGGGCACTCTCCTTAATCCGGAATATGCCGTGAGTTTAACCTGCAGTTGTGACAGATTATGTCCTATCACTGATGCAGCGGAAGATTATCGCTAATCAGGTTTCCAAATGACTGTGGATTAAATCCTGATACTGGCAAAGGCGAAAAAAATGTCTCCGCCGCTTTGCTCTCAGGCAAGGGATGAGTTGCGGCAATATAGCCTATTTATTGGCGGTAAGCGACTGGAAAGTTAGCGCGGGCTGAGGGGTGATTTCGGTACTTGGCCGCAATTGTCTAAGTACTGCGGAGACATTTGGACGGAGAGAAGATTATCCCGCCCCCCTCTGAACCACCCTGGCGCCTAAGATTTCTGCGCCGGTGCTCCTGGCGGTGGACATAGGACCTGAGCACGGCATTAATTCGGCTCTGATGTGGAGGTGGGGGAGGGGAGGCGGCCAGTATCGACGCAGCTATTGCAGGTTCCGGTGCATCTCTGGTTCGCTGCCATGACGCTCCCGGCGAACCGCGAACTAAGAAATTGACACGCTCAAATAGAAGATGATAGGCTCCCAGTCATTAACCTACACCAAGGATGCCCGGGCGGGCTTCCGAGAGGAGCTTTTCCATGGCACAGAAGAGGATTCTCATTGCTGAAGACCAGATGTCGACACGTGAAGCGCTGACCAAGCTGGCTAGATTGCGCGGCTATGATGTTGTCGCCGTCAATGATGGCTTTGACCTGATCGCTGCCGCCAATAGCGAAAAGTTTGATGTGATCGTCACCGATTTGGTAATGCCGGACCTAAATGGTGTGTCCGCGATCGAAATCATGAAACTTCAAGGGAACACGACTCCTATTATCGCGTTAACCGGCCTCTCACCGGACGATGTGGGTCCCATCCAAGCCTGGTTCACCAAGGTTTATCACAAGCCGATCAATGCCAAAGCCATGTTCGAATATATCGGTGAGCTGCTGGATAACGGCGCTGTCGTTACGCCACTGATGTGATCCCGCGTCCTTACCGGCAGCGGCCCGTAAGATTCTGATGTTCAAGACGTCCGGAATTATGAAAAATAGACTCACCGCCCGAGGGGGGGATATGGGGGCCGGATTGACCAGGAAATTGAAAATCAATCGTCGCTTCACGTCATGTCCGATTGATGATGAAGACGAACTCTATCCAAATGGCATCTTTGTCTTCAATATCACGAAGATGACTGAATATATTCTAAAAAATCCAGACATCGCCTGTGAAGAGGTAGTGGTCAAGGATTTCTGCTCAAGTTTTTCCAAATGCAATGAATCTCATCTGCCTACGGTCGATGTGTCTAAACCGGTCATCCTGGCTGAGATCGCACCAAGTCGCTTTAACGTGATCGACGGCAACCATAGGATGGAGCAAGCTAAAAGGTCGGGAGTGGAGAAAATTCCGGCCTACAAGGTAGGCCCCGAGGTGCACCTTCAGTTCCTGACGACTGAAGAGGGGTATCTTTCGTACATCGAGTACTGGAACGCCAAGCTGAAGGATTTGCGACGCTAGCTACAGACCGCCGCCTACGCCGCCAGAATCGTCGCCAATCGTACTTGACATAAGATACCTTATGTGACGCTAAGTATTTGATATTACAGCCTTTAATTTGCGCCCAATTTTTATCAAATTCGCTTGTTCCGCGGCCTTCAGACTCACCGATAGTTCGTACTCGAACAGATTCACCCCTTGGCGGCAACTTTACCCTCTTCCTCAGGGAGGCCTGTCCTGTCGGCACTGTCGCGCACGATGCCCAGTAGCCGACGAAACTCCTCGTCGTCGGTGTCCCCATTCTAGCGGTTGGAGAACCAGCACACCACCTGCAGGTTTCCTCGTTCGTAGTGGCCGTCACTGTCGATCCGGTCTAGCGAGGCGGCGAGCTCGGGATCGCCAGCCGCACCGTCCATGTGGACCGGGAGCCTGGTAAGGGCGCAGCGGCCTCCCCTGTTTCTCCCTAAGTTCTACCAGCAGAGCCGCCAACTCGTGCTCGTGTTTCCTTTCTACCGTCGGGACCTGCGGACGCTTTGTGGATCGGAATTGTCAAACTGCACCCCCTTCACGTACTGGACATAGATGCTGTCGAGATCGATTCGTAAGACCGGTTTTCTGTAGTCACGATCTTCATTGATGGCGTAAGCCCATGTTGGCGCTACCGGAGTCGTTTCCGCTTCCCCACTAGGGACAAACTCATACACCGTATATGCACCTCCCCCCAATTTTGGATCACGGTAGCCACCGCACACCTTGAAGTCAGTCCCCTGCGGCCGCTCGATCTCCTGCACCCGGGCGGCTTTGTGAAACAGGACCAGATTTAGGGCGCCCGCTCCCGCCTGCACCGATGGGAATACGATGCCGTCGAGAGGGCCGTCGACCCGGGTAGCCAGGTAGTCTGCAATCGCCTGAGTGGGAAGGTATTCAAACCGCTGTCGGTCAGGCAGCACCGGCTGTGCAAGCAGACGCGCAAGGTGCCGCAAGAACGCGGCCCGCTCAAGTCGTCTGCTATTACCTCGATCGAAGACACTGGTACTGCTGTCGATGTCGTTCAGCGCCTTCAGGTCCAGGAGTTGGAGGGGACATATGATTTCAAACCGAGCCACCACGACGCGGCTTCCCACAGGAGGGCGGACTTCGGCAAGAGCAGCGCTAGGATCGGTGGCTCCATAGAAGACCGATATCCCGTCCGCGTTCATTCTCCCAGCTGTGGCCTTGTGCGATGGTGGCGGCCCGAGATGAAGGTCGGGACGCTCCAGAGCTGTTTTAAACTCCTCATCCGATTGGAAACAACGGGCTCGATAAACATCGGTGTAGCGGGCACCTGGCCCGGTGGTCGTCACGACGGGGAAACCGTCTGCGGTTTGCTCTTTTTCAATGCCGCTGAAGATTGAATCGAGGAATTTGATGGCGGAGAGGCTGAAAAACCGGGTCTCGGTGCGGAGCTCTTCTTCAAAACTCGCCCAATCATCATGCCACATGGTGTCATCTGTGGTTTTCAGTAGATAGCGGTTAATTGAGGAGAACGGGTTCTCGTCGTCGTCACCCCATGACTCGGGATCAGAAAATTGTTCGGACAAGATTTCCTGGATATCCGACGCCACCTGTTTCGAAACACCCGCTGCCAATTGTATTGTTTCATCGGTTGAGAGACCAGGTTCGTTCCCCCAGTCAGATCTGTAACGGTCCTCGTAAATAGGGTTGGGAATGACATAGTATTCCTCGAACGCTTCCTGGACGCGGCCGGAAATATTTTTGAGAGTGATGCAAGGCGTAGTACTGCCGCAATAGAAGCACCGCCTCGCCTTCCCCTCGCGTCGTATCTCTCCACTCAGGAAGGTCTCGCCAACGCAGTCACAGCAGATATTTTTCCTGTTGAGGGTTTCGGTCCCCATTGGCGCTCCTGTCCCTGTCTTACTATTTCTCTGTTGCCGGCTCCGGGGACCTCCCGGGGCCGGCTACTGCAAGCCCCGACGCCCCCACTTTATTTCTTCGTTGGCCATCGTTTTTCTCACAGGTGCATTTATTTGCGACTAGAACGGTTATGGCCTTTTACTCCACCTCGTCAGCACGGCCAAGTCATGCTCAGGAAGGTTCATCTTCTTGGCCTCGATACCCGCAAGCACTGCCTCACCCACACCGCGGCCCATGCGAAGGGGGGGGCAAAGAGCGGAAGCCGGATGTCGCATGGATTGCTTAGGCATGATCCTGTGATCGGTTAACATGTTATTGCCACTTAGTCTTGGGACGTTAATATTGATCGTAAGTGAATTTCGAGTACTGAAGCTCTATAACTAATTGAAGAAAAGTCATTTGGAAATTGCACGAATCGGTCATATTCAAGGAAAGCATAGTTTACCTTTTCACTTTCTTCATTGTCTTTCGCCAATATCCTGTTATTAAAACGTTCCTGTTCAAACGATGCAAACATTTCCCTGGCCTACCTCGCGACCATCCGCCCTTTGTCGTGGATTGGAGCCGAACAAGAGTTTTTCAAGGCCTGAACTGCCGCGCCAGGTGTGCTTTAATCTCCTGTGCAACGGATACCACGTAATCACGAGAGACATAAGCAAAGTGGCGTTCGGCACGGAACACCTCGAGGCTTCCGCCCTGGTAGACCACAGAGGTAAATTTCCCTCGCGGCAACTGGACCCCAAACAGCTTCTCCAGGTGCGTCGTAGGTTTTTGCCCGTGAACGAGAAGAACTTTAGGTTTGCAGGTCGTCAGCAGGTAGTTGAATAATGCTGGATCCCTGTGGTCTTTCTCCAGGTCCTCTAGCCGCGGCGAAATACGATGGTAGAGGTTCAGCTCAAGCAGGCGCAGAGGATCCAGGTTCCTAACGAGAACCTCGATACGGTCACGCGTCGGCTTCCGCCGGCCACTTTTCTCGTAATCTTGAAGCCATCCTTCCTTGTTGCAACCGGATGCCGTGCTCCAAAAAGGCCAGAAAGGTGTGTTCACAGCGGGGTTGATTCCCACCTCCGCAACCTCGCACCCGATCGGCGAGCCAGTGCAGAGGAAAGGCCGGGAACGGTCACTCTCGCCAGTGAGGCTACGAATGGTTAAGTCGATATCTTGAAGATGGGCTCGGGTTGTCATATCTTCTCCTCCTGGGTCCGTTGAAAGAGGTGACTCACGTCCACAACCCCATCTGTCCCTTTTGAGACCGCGGCTCGAACTCGGCCGGAGCTTTGATGAAGCCGATATTCTCCTGTTTCAACTCCTCGACAAACGCTTCATTCGGGCAAACGACGTAATAATGACCGCGTTCGTATTCTCGGTACACGTTGATCTGTCGGAGGAGCTCCCCGAGGTTCGGTATAGCAGTCTTTATTTCAAAGTTCAGACATCGGGGCTCACGTGACCAATACCAGGCTGGCCTCGTCGGGATACCGGATTGATACCCCGCAGGATAGCTCTTGGTCTTGACGGTCAGCGCAGCGGGGATGTCGGCCACGACCTGAAGATCAAGAAAACCAACTACCATTTTGGTTCTCTCGGCCACAAGCGTTTTCTCTCGTTGCTTCGAGCGAATAATTAACTTGTCGGCTGCTGCCGGCGGATCCCCGAGTTGGTCCCAAGTCAATGAATCTTTCTGGTCCCGGCGCAACTGCTCGAGCTTTTCAATTGTGCGAGCTATATCCTCGGACCTATGTCCATGTCTCAGTTCCATGGGTGTTGAGGGTTGCTGCTCATATTTAACAAGCTGCTCTTCGGCCTGTTTTACTTGGGCATTAAGAGCAACCCCCTGGTCTACACTCGCGCCAAAAGCTATTCGGCGAAGTTGGTCAAGGTCGGGAGGCTGAGTGGGGAACAGGCTGAGCAATAACCCATCAATTTCCTCACGCATCCAGGATACGATTTTGTCGTGTTCCGGTCTCTTCGAGTCTTCGTCATTAAAACCCAATCGTGATAGCAAGGTTTGCTGCTGTCGTGACATTTTCACCCTCCGGAATTCCAACGACTCGGCATCTGGGGTGGTAGGATAAGCACTAACAATCTTCTAAGTCAATACCAATCAATCAAAAGCTCATCGGACCGTCTTAAAGGCGGATTCCCCGAGCTTTTTTGCGTTTAATGGACCTTGTACCCGGAGCCAGGATCTTGCTACTATCACTCTGGTTCCAAACAAGCTAAAAATGTGGTAGTTTCCTACCCAGTGTAAATGTCCGGTGGCGTACTTCGCTCAGCGGCGCCGCGGCAGAAGGGAAACACTCGTGAGCTTTACGACCCGCAATCACTATGTCCCGCAATGGTATCAGTACCTTTTTATCCCGCCCGGCCTTCGGGAGAAAAAGTTCTTTTACCTGGATAAGGATCCCGAAAAACGCCCGCTCCCGGGCGGCCGTTACTATTTCCGGGATGCATGCCGCCGGCTTGGTCCGATTAACTGCTTTATGCAGGATCACCTCTACACACTCATCTTCGGCGAGCAGGCTTCGGATATTGTTGAAAAAAGTTTCTTCGGAAAGATCGACGAAACTGGCGCGGGCGTCATCGGGGCTATTGCCGAGTACGACCCCCACACCATACCCCGAAATGGCCTCTCCGATTTCACGCGCTATCTGGATGCACAAAAACTGAGAACTCCTAAAGGTCTCGATTACCTACGTCGACTAACTCGCTCTGGATCGCACCAAGAAGTGCTGTACGCGATGAGGCAGCTCTGGCAAGTCCATGCGACGATCTGGACGGAGGGCGTATGGGAAATCCTCCAGTGCGACAACACTGAGACGAAGTTTATAATCAGCGACCATCCGGTTACGACTTACAACAGGGAGCTGTTTCCTCTGGCAATTCCGTGCCGCTATCCGCTTGACGCTCCTATTGAGCTTCTCGGGACTCACACCATTTTTCCTCTAAAACTGAACCGTTGCCTCGTTATAACAAATCTTGGATATGTCCGTAACCCCAGGGTAAACCCCTGCAAGGAGCGGGAGAACTCACGATATTTCGAAAATACGATCAAGGATATCCGTAAAATCCAAACCGGGCGGCAACTATCCGAGTCGGAAGTCTGTGCCATAAATTACATCATAAAGACCAGGGCTAAACGGTATGTTGCTGCGGCAGACGAGGAATGGCTTTATCCGGAACACCACCTCAAAACGACGATGTGGAACAAGTTGGGCGACCGTTTCTTTTTGATGCCCGACCCCCGGAAGGTTTCTTTTTCTACAGGGATTTTCATTGGCGGCAAAGATGGGTCTTCCTGGGCAACCGATGAATATGGTCGGCCAGTACGCGACGACGACCCTCAAGTGGAGAAATTGCGCGACAAGGAGTGGGACACCTTTCAGAAAGCAAAACAGGCCTGGGATCAAAAATTTGGTAAGCTAACGCGGGACGAGATGGTGCGGTATTTCTAGGCGGAGCGCATAAGGGGAATAACGATGTGGGCGAAGTTCACTGAAAACAGCAGAAATTGCAGGCAGTGCGGCTGCGATGGACTTTTGGATGAGGGAGCTTTCGCGGTTTTTCGGAAGGAGGCTCCACGAGCATTCGACATCCTGTTTATTCTCGAAGCACCAAATCGAGATGACACCTATAACCCGAGTAAGGGATATTTGACGATTGGTCCTGACACTGATCCGTCTGGCCGATTTTTCTCCGACCTGTTTACGAACGAACTTCAATTTCCTATGAGCGACCTATTTGTAACAAATAGCGTCCTTTGCCTACCTGCGGAAAAAGCCGGCAAATTTCCAGTCTCAGGCCGGCAACGGAGGAACTGTCTCCCGATCCTCCGCGAATTAATCGAGAACTTTAACCCCATGGTCGTTTGCCCGATGGGGACAAAGGCATTGGTGGCTACGGATGGAATATGTTACCACGGCCTCAAAACAATGGCATCGGCAGTGGCAAGCCCATTGAGTTGGTACGGCAGGATTTTATTCCCCCTGTTCCACACGAGCGCTCAAGCGAGGAATCCAAGAAATGGCCGCCCGGAGCCTCAGCAGCGCTCTGATTGGCGAAAACTCCGGGCTGTATGGGAGCACGCGTCCGCCGCCAGGTGAACGCCAAATCCTCTGTAGGCAGCTACCCCCTAATTCACCCGCGTTGGGCTGGCCGCCCATTTCCCCACGGACGTATCCTCATTCATCCCTCATACCCCTATATAAACGGCAGGTTGCCAGCCTATCGGCAAAATCTCACGTTATGCTTTATTTTCAGACAAAATCCCATTTTATGCTTTATTTTTGGCGCCTATAAAGGTGTTTTGGGCACGCCGGCTATTTAAGGAGAGTGTGGCGGCGGGCACCATGCCCCGGGGGGAGGCGCCCACCGGCGAGGTGGGCCTCGGGACGCCACCTTGTCAAAACTGACCACCTGTGAGGATGCCAGTGAAAAGATCTGCTAACCCACTTGGCTGGCATCCCTCATAGATACCGCTCGCCCTTTCCCACTTGGTGGCCTCGACGGCAGGGGGGGCTGCACAATACGGTGGGTAAGGCGCTGGCCACACCAGGAACTGACAGAGGCACGTCTAAACCGATTCGGCTATGTGTTCAAAAATCACTGAATGGAATGGCTGGTTGCCTAAGAAAATATCGTTGTTATCGGAGATTATTTGACGTACATTATCGAGGCTTTAACAAATCCAATATTTGCAAGCCCAGTGCCTCAGAAGAGTGGTGTTGAATAACCCGCTATGGGAAATTATCCGCTCTGGCCATCCCACCATTTTGGGGTGGCCGGTTCCTGAACTGGTGATCTACGAATTGGACTGATAATCTGAATAGTGGTCCACACTAGGCAATCAAGATCAATGGTAATATTATGCCACAGCTATTTAACGACCTACTCGATAAACTGCAAAAGTCGATTCATGATGGTTGGACAGGAGTAAAAGAGGCTATATTGAGTCTCAATCCAATTCCTGAACCCATCAGACCCATATTATCCAGCCGCTACTTTTGGTTTGTTGTATGGATTGCGGCATTCAGCACATTAGGTCGCAACTTGTTTGGTGGGCGGGTAGGAAACTGGATTGGCCTGTCCGTTGGCGGGGGGGTGTGGTACTGGATAATGCCACATTCTGGCCCTGAACTCCCGATTCTAATTATAGTCCTAATTGCATCCCCAATCTTGGGAGCTTGGCTCAACCATACCAAATTCGGACGACTTGTTCGGGGAACAAAAATATGCCCAGATTGCGCTGAAGAGGTAAAAGATAAAGCAAAGGTCTGCAAGTACTGCTCATATCGATTTGTTTTGGGAATCTTCCCCGGCCCTCTTGAGCGGTAAAATGCTTAAGGCTGCCATGCGAGAGGCTTTTACAAGAGAGGCAGAGCATCCTGATGCTTAGATTGCTCATAGATACATGCGTCTGGATTGATGTTGCTAAGGACCATCGCCAGGAAAATACGTTGTCCGTGCTCGAAGAGCTAATAAGGCTTGGCGAAGTATCGCTCATTGTTCCTACTGTCGTGCTCGCCGAGTTTGAGAGGAACAAAGCACGGATAGTGGCCGAAAGCCGGCGAAGTCTTTCGACTGTGATTAAGCGCGTAAAAGAGGTGGTTGATCAGTTTGGGGACCCCGTGACTAAAGGGTCAGTTCTCCATCATCTCAACGAAGTGGATCATCAGATACCGCTCTTGGGTGAGGCGACTGCGCGATCAATGGCACGAATAGAGAAGCTGCTCTCCGCGGCCGTACCGTTACCGGCCTCCGATGCGATTAAGCTCCGCGCAGCAGAACGTGCACTAGCGAGTAGAGCACCCTTTCACAGACAACGCAATGGAATGGGTGATTCCATTATTCTCGAAACCTACGCCGAATGTTTAGCCAATGAACGTTCGCGTGGGACACGCTTTGCATTCGTTACTCACAATACCAATGATTTCAGTGATCCCGCCGGAGACACTCGTCGGCCTCATCCACACTTGGAACATATTTTTAGTAAAATAAGGTCTGTCTACTTCATCAATCTTGCCGAAGCATTCAAGCGCTTGCAACCCGCAATGGTAACGGAGTTGATGCTCGAATACGAAGGGTGGGATCAAAGGCCGCGAGCACTCTCGGAGGTCCTGGAAGCTATCGACGAACTCGTCACTAAGGTATGGCACAACCGTCATTTAGTTAGACGAGAAAAGATCATGTTGGGCAAGATTAAGATTGTGGACCGCGAGGAAGCAGCTCGGCAAAAGTTCAGCGATAAAGTCATTGCCCGAGACATATGGGAGGGCGCTCTGAGATCAGCAAAAGATGTCGAGCAACGGTTCGGCCGAGGAAATCTTGGGCCATACACAGACTTCGACTGGGGCATGATGAACGGGAAGCTTTCCGCACTAAGATGGTTTCTTGGCGAAGAGTGGGATGAGCTTTACACCTAATAGGAGCATCCACCTGGGAAAGCGTTAGGCCACACGCCTCAGACACGCGCCACCCGTGGCGCGGACGGCTAACGCCGCCGGTCAAGGCCGCCCCCGTTAAGTAACCATTGAAACTCAACCAGCTTAACAACGTTATATAAGAACCCTGCCGCCCCGCCAGGTTAGCTCCCATGGCGTCCCAGCAGGATTGAATTGCAAATTTGATACTAAATCACTGGCCGGCTTCACATCAGAATGATGGCAGGTTAGTCCGAATGTGCAGGTAATATGAAAACACCTTCCAGAAAGCATCATTATCTCCCGCAGGGATACCTTGCGGCATTCACTGACACCGGTACAAAAGATGGGCAGTTTTATGTCCTGGAACCGGACAACGGAAACTGTTTTCGTACCTCGCCCAAAAATGTTGCTGCGAAACGAGATTTTAATCGAGTTGACATTGAAGGTCATCCCCCAGACGCCATTGAGCAAGCCCTTTCTCCGGTAGAAGCGAAAATGATCGAGGCCTGCCGGAGAGTGATCCAAACCCAGTCATACCCCAACGACGAAGACATCAACTACTTATTAAACCTCCTCGGTCTTATAGCGGTCCGGAATCCGAAACTGCGCACTTCATTTAATAAAGCTCGCGAACACACGTTGAAGATTATCGGTCAAATGTTGGTGCTAGACAAAAAAGCATTCGAATATCATATGGAAAAAGCCAGGAAAGCCGGATACTTGAACCCTGAAAATAATTCTACATACGAAGATGTAAAACGTTTCATAGATAGTGGTGAATACGACTTTGAGTTCTCGCCAGAAGGAAATTTACGCATAGAGCTTGAGACTTTCGACACAATTTTACCGCTGTTGGGTGAACGAATTTGGTCTGTATTTGTTGCGCCTTCTCCCGGACCAAGTTTTATATGTTCGGATCATCCTGTAACTTTGGTGAGGAAGGATTCAAGGATTAAAGGGCCAGTTGGATTTGGATTAAAAAACACTGAAGTGTTCTTCCCCCTCGGACCCTCTGTTGGTCTTTATGGAACGTACGAAACGCCACTAAAAGAAGTCGTAGAGTTAAGCCCGACAAACGTCGCCAGGATGAACCGAAGAATAATGGATAATGCAGAAAAGCATGTTTACTCAACCTCAGAATTTTATTGCATCCGAGACGAGGGTGAAATTATGGAAGTGCGGTGCGTGTTGGAATCAATATGACAGATGAGAGAGTATGAGAGTGTCATAGATACATATTTGACAGAAAAGGCTAAGGATGTTAACCGGCCGCAGCTAAAGCAGATGCTTGAGTACGTTCGGGAAGGGGACTTGGTGATCGTGCACAGCATGGACCGGTTGGCCCGAAATCTTGACGACCTGCGCCGAACAGTGAACGGTTTGACTGCCCGCGGGGTGAAGGTCCAGTTCGAGAAGGAGAACCTGATCTTCACCGGCGAAGACTCTCCGATGTCAAATCTCCTGCTGTCTCTTCTTGGTGCTGTAGCGGAATTTGAAAGGGCGCTGATTAGGGAGAGGCAAAAGGAGGGGATCGCTGTGGCCAAGAAAAACGGTTTACAAGGGGAGAAAGAAATCGCTGGATCCTGATAAGATCGCTGTGCTCCGGGAGCGCGTGACCGCTGGTGAAAGAAAATCGAATTTGGCGAAGGGACTTGGCATAAGCCGGGTAACTCTATATGAGTAGGTGGCAAAAATATTAAAGATCTCCATCGCTTTACAGGATAATTGGAGGACCACATGCCTGACCAAGAGAAAAAATTATGCCCTGAATGCTGGCACATTTTCAAAGGTAACGGATTCGACGGCATCGACGCCCATTGGCGTGCAAAGCACGAGGATGTCATGCCTTACGGTGAGGCGTGGCCGCAGATCAAGGACGGCACGTACCGGCGTGCAGACGCAAGAGGCACCCTCTCGCCTTGCTCCTCCACTCACTACTGGAATACGAATATTACGGAAAAGTCGTAGCCCAGACAGAAAGGAGGCCAAACCATGAGAATCCTGCACATCTCTGACACGCATGCCGAAGGAGAAACAATGCGGCAGTTGGAGCACCTGGCACAAAAACTGAAGGACTGCGAAGTGGTAGCCTGCACCGGAGACTGCATTTCCACCAATACTAACAAGGTACCCGAAAGCTGGAACAAATGGCCACAACGACTCAAACTCCTAGTCCCGGGGAACCACGGCGACACTCCCCAGACATTCGTTTATCTGACAAAGTGGACCACAAACGTCCCATGGTACCGGACTGATGGAGAGATAAGTTTCATCGGTCTTAACTACTGCAGGGCGTTCCGCGAGCAGTTGGAAGAACTGGCACCTGCGTTCGAACGGCGCAGCCAGGCGGTGGTAGTGCTGTCGCACATGTGGCCCAGTGAGACTCAGGCCAAACTGCTGGCGGCAAAGTTGAGGAAGTTCTTTTCCAGGCGGCCGATATTATACCTGCATGGCGACAACCACTCTCTTGGCGCCCATTGGGACCAGCAGGCTAAGCTTGACGACCTCCCGTGTTGCAGATCCAACATCATCAGCAGCGCCACGGGGAACAGGGGGGTCGCCCACCTAATAACCTGGAGCGGACGCGAATTCACATGCAAGCGACAGCCAGGGTTCCCCCTAAACGCAATACTTCCCGAAGCAGAGTAAAGAGCCGTCGGCGCGCTCGCGTTTTTTTCCTCCGGTTGCGCCTAAAGCTTCTGATCGTTGGTGTTCACCCTCGCATCACCGCCATGTAAAAACCCCTTTTTATATCACAGGATTCAAGAGGTTTTGATAACGAACTATCAAAAGCCCGAAAGTAACCCTTATGATAAGGCAATTCCTCATTTTGTGTGGCTCTCACTAGGGCGTGGCCTATTGGTAGGTAAGCTAAAACCAGTAGTCGAAAAGTTGGTCAATGATGGCGTATACGTTTTGCTGGTCCTTTGGCTTGGGTTGTGTCAAATAGTTGGTGCGTCGGCTTCATACCTTGCGTGTACCTCAACTGTGGCACCCGGGTATGGTCCACCACGTGCATAAGTGTACGATTCAATGGGCAGTGATAGTTACTGACAAGCCCCATCTTCATAGGTTTTTATTAATCGCCGGATTGTATTGAAGGCCTCCTCTGGATCGAGCTTAGACGCTGCGTAATCGGCGCTTAGTAACTCATCGGTCAGGAACAGGTCATATTTCTCACAAGCCTTGTTCGCTACAGACCTCGCAAGTTCCAAAGTATCCGGCGGACCATCCTTCAGGAGGGCATGCAGGCAGCTTTGCAACTGGTCTGGCGAAACATTCAGGGCTACTATTGCAACTCCCTCATTTTCCGCTTTCAGGCCTTCGGACCGGAGCATGGCGGCAAGGGTATTCATCGCCCTATCCCCAGCCCAGCGAAACAAGTAGGTGTTACTGCCGTGGATGAGGATTGCTTTCTTGGCGAGACCATAAAGGGCAAAATTCTCCCTCGTCCACCAAAAGCTCCTTCGCCTGAGCATCGAGAAAGGCTGGAACCATGCTTTCTGTAACCAGCATCTCATCATGCGGCGAGCCACTGTTTGCTGCTCCATGGCCAGTTAGGAGAGAGAATAGTCAGCCACTATTCGTTCTATACAGCCTTTATGGCACCCGAGGAGTACCGGTTGGTATCTGGCGACCGGACTCTTGGAACCCTCCCTATTGTCGGTGGGGAACGCTGGCTGGTCAAAAAGCGCCTGGTATAAGGGGCGGCAAGGTATTTGACCTCAATCTGCGGCCGATCATGCCAATGAATCAAATTATGCGTGATTTCTCCAATATAATTGACCTGTTCGCGCTTGCATGCTAATTTCCACAGTTGTGCCTTTTTGGCCACCCCGCCACTGAGTACTGCGCTTGGGGGAGTTGTCCTGCAAAAATTGTGCAGGGAGCGGCAATCGAATGTCCTAAAATTTCGTCTTCTTTAACTGACAGAAAGCGAACTGACTTGTGGGTCTTCTGGCCGGACTTCTCGGGGTGAGAATGTGGAGCAAGGACTTGGGCGATGCGCATCGGTTTCGGAACTGCAGGAACCGGTTTGTTTGCTCGTATCGTACAAAGCAGTCTAGAGGCACAAGCCGAAGGCGTGAATACCGCTCTAAATCAAAGGAGTTAACCGTGAGAATTGACAAGATAACAATCCAAAACTTCAAAGGTTTTGAGAATAAAATATTTGAATTTAATCCTCATTTTAATCTTATAGTTGGCGTAAATGGTGCTGGAAAAACCTCGTTAATTGACGCATTGCAGGTTGCACTTGGCGGATGGTATAACGGCATTAAATTGGTCACTTCAGATAGAAGGGATATAAGGAAAAACGAAATAAAATTAAAGACATTTGAAATCGGAAACAAGATTATTCTGGAACCCCAATTCCCAGTAAGTATAAGTGTTAAAGGCAACGTGAACAATGAAAATATTGAGTGGATAAGGACGAAGACTGAAATTGGCAATACTAATTCAGGTGGATTAAATACTAAATTTATTAGTAATATAATTAACTCAGTAAGAAGTGGTGAAAATACAATTCTTCCTCTTATTGCATGTTACAGTGTTAGTCGTCTCTGGTTTATTCCAAAAGAGGAAAAGCGAGAGACTGATGATTTGTCGAGACTAGCTGGGTACAAGGAGTGGTCCAGTCCAAAGCTGATCGCATCTAGAATTAACGAGTGGATATTTTTGGAAGAACAAAGAGCCTACCGCGAGGATCTCCCGGTTGATGAAGGAGGTAGACTGCTAAAACAAGCGATACTTCTTTGTCTCGACCAAGCTAAGCGTATCTTGTACAATATAGATTATAAACAAATTGTAATTCAATTCGAGGATGGGCATGCCGTACCTTACGGTAATCTTAGTGACGGGCAACGGAGTTTGTTAACACTAGTTGCAGATATTGCACGACGTATTATCACACTAAATCCACACTTGCAAGATAGCGCATTGTTAGAAACACCCGGTGTTGTCCTTATTGATGAACTAGATATTCATTTACATCCTACATGGCAGCGTCGGGTCATATCTGATCTGAGACGTACCTTTCCTAAAATACAATTTATTGTGACGACACACTCACCACAAATTATAGGTGAAGCAAAAGCTGACGAAATAATTCTTCTCGATTCAAAAGATCAAATACATCCATCCCAAAGTTTTGGTATGGATTCAAACTGGATACTAAAGCACATAATGGGAGCCGAGGATCAAGATCCAGCCGCAAGAGATGCTATTAAAGAAATTTTTGATTTGATCGAAGATGACAATTTTGACGATGCAAAAATAAAAATCCAAGCTGCGCGACATTATGTTGAAGGCGATCACCCTGATTTGGCAGAAGCTAGTGCCCTAGTTGAGCGTTACTTGAGGATCGGGAGATGAGGCATATTCAAAAGGGAGGTGAGCCGAAAGCACTCCGTGATTGGAAACGAGCAAATAAGAAGATTCCGGAAAACCTTTTTTATGGCCGTCGGAGCACTTTCCCAACTTCAGCAGTAAAGGACGCATTACTCAAAGAGCAGTTCCACCTGTGTGCCTACACAATGAAGAGACTTTCAACTGTCGATGACTTCCATATTGAGCATATACAACCTCAGTCAATTACGAAGAAGAAACCTGAAACAAAACCACTTGAGGTTGATTACACCAACATGCTAGCGTGTTTTCCTCCCAAAAGCGATAGAGCTCCTGGCTATGGTGCCCCTTGGAAGGCTGATTATGAGGTTACCGATGAAAATTTTGTGTCTCCGCTGCACGGATCATGTGAGAAGCGTTTTTTATATAAACCAGATGGGACTGTGAAGGAAGCGAATGGTGATGGTGCAGCCAAGGAAACCATAAAAGCCCTAGTGTTGAATCATGATGTTTTGGTTGAACTAAGGGAGCGAGAGTTGCGAGCCTATGGCATTGTACGTCGCGGGACTCGGCAGATCAGTGCCAAAAAAGCAAAAGAACTCGCTGAAAGCATCATGCAACCGGACAGCGAAGGATGTTTACCCGAATATTGTGTTGCGGTTCGGCAAGTAGCTGAGAAATATGCTAATCGAGAGGAACAATGGGCATCTGCAAGGAAAAAGAGCTGAAGAATATTTGAATTAAATAAGATGCGAAAATTTGAACTCGAATTGCCATATTAAGTGTGTGCAATCAGTGCATTAATGGCTGAGGCAGCAGTTTAAGGTGAGTTTCTCTGATTACGGGCAGCTGGAATCTGGACCCAGATTAATTGGTTGGATGCTATTTGTAGTGGGCGGCGATCTCCCCTGACTGGGGGGTGCCAAATAAAAGACCGCTAAGCCAGTTTCACTACCGGATGTGCTCTACATCTCCCACCACCGGGGAACTTCGATAGCATCACTGTGTCACCTATTACGGGTTTCCCAGCATAAACACTGTTCATATGAAAAAAAACATCTTCTCCTGGAATGCTGATCAGTCCATAGGACTGATACTGGACATCAATTACAGTTCCTAAATATCTTGGTACAACCGGATAATAGAGACACCCGCATTTCTCCACGAGCGCATCGGCACTTGGGCGAAATACTGGGTTCTTTTGCAGACACTGTAGAACAAGTTGTATCAATTGATTTGAAAGCGGGGCGAAATGTGGATTCGAAGTCAGGAACGGTGGGAACTCCGGGGGGGTGGCCTCCAGAATTTTTGCAACTACCTTCCAACCTGTGCCAAATGGCTTTTCTCCGGTCAGGAGCTCATACATCATGGCCCCAATAGACCAGACATCTGTTGGCGTTCCAACGAGCTTTGGAGTATCGATGAATTCTGGAGACATGTACGGTAATGCGCCAATCGCGGTCAGACTTTGAAACGTTTGGTCCTTTGCTGCTTCAACAAGCTCATCTTCCGCCATTTTGGCTATGCCGAAATCGGTAATTTTGATTTCGTTGAGTTCAAACCCGCCTGTTACCATGACATTGGTCGGTTTGAGATCGCGGTGAATCACCCCTGCATGATGCGAAGCGGCCAGCCCCTTTGCCAAGAAATGAAAGACACGAGCAGCAAGATAGGGATCAAGGCACTTAGCTTGTTTCACGAATGCCTTATCTAAGTCCGCGCCGTTAATCAGTTCTTCGGCAAGGTATTGGCGATCATTGTATTCAAGATAGTCGAGAGTCTTGGCTACATTGGGGTGGTTGACACAAGCAGAGACAACGGCGCTTCGATGGAAGCGTTTCTCCGCGGAATTGTTCTTTGGGGTTTTCAGTGCCACTGTCCTATTAAGGATCTTATCAGTGGCAGCATAGACAAACTGCATGCCCCCTTCACCGACGTCACCAATAATTTCGTAACGGCCTTGTATGATGTCCCCTACGCTGTGGGGGCCGTTCATATCACTACCTCCGGATTCGATACATCAAAGGTGATATACGCTCGTTTGCCGCCTCTGTATGCAGCACCCAGGGCCACTACGCAGGATCCGGGTATCTCCTGACCTGGGACGACTTCTTGATTGTTTATGAAGACTTCACCGGTGGCAACATATACAAAGAACCGCAATCCGTCATATACAATTTCAATTTTGCCGACTGTCGGATAGTCAAGGCCGGCGGAAACATTGCCAGAATTAATTAGGTATGGCTTCCCTTGGTGAATCGCCAGAGCCTGATGCTTATTTCTGAGGAGATGACAAGCAAGCGCGTCGCGAACGGATTTTATAGGGGGACGATCAGATGGATAATATGTCAGGCATCTATCCAAGATCTCAGTCAGCCCTGCGGGAACCGATACTGGAAGTTTAGAAAAGATTTCACCTGCCACTGGGTGAGGAGGTTCTATCTTCAAAATAGGTGGTAAATCCTTGCACGCGAGAAAAATAGCCGTTGCCCCGAAAGCATAGGTGTCTATAGCCTGAGTTAACGCGATAGTAGCGTCACCGAATAGTTCGGGTGCCGCGAAACCCGGCGTGCCTTTGAACCCTTTGGTCTTGGCTTTCGCCCCCTCATCCTTGGCCAGTCCAAAATCGAATATTTTGACAATCCCTTCGGTGTCGAGCTTCATATTGTTGGGTTTGATGTCCCGGTGAATTACCCCGGCCTCATGGATGTCTGCAATACCTGCTGCAATTTGCCAGAGCGTCTTCAGGTAATTTTCAGCGGATTGGCGCGGGAACTCGCTGTCCCACAAATCCTCACCTTCGACGAATTCCTCAACGATGCCAATACTGTCATGGGCGCCCGGTACAATGTCGTAAACTTGAACAACATGCTTGGACCGCATCTGCAGTAGGGCGCTCAACTCTTTCTGCAATAGCTGTTTGTTGATTGGGTCCTGAATAAATTTAATGGCCACCTTTCTTTCCAAGTGGTTGTCCTTGCAGCAGACAACATGGCTGAAACCACCGCTGGCCGGAAGAGCAATTTGAGTGTATCGGTTCGGCAACTTAATCATGACGGCCGTCCTTGCCGGCATCGCCGTTGAAGTAAATATTCAACTGTGGGCGTTGAAGTGTTTCCTTATCGTCTATCTGGGGCACTTTTTCTGTTGCCTTCTTTTTTGTCTGTTTCCTTGGCCGTAATAACTTTGTCGGATGCAATATCCCATCGGCTGCCTTTTGTACAGCCGGCTTCTTAATTAAGGATGTATTAATTTCTGCACGCTCATTTATCGTTTCGGCACTGATGATTTGTAACTCTCCAAACGGGTCCCAAACCTGGATAATCCCCGGTTCGTGCAGCAACGCCGGCGGTGCAGGTAACGGTCTAAATGCAATTACACTAGCGTTATCATGTCCGCCGCACCATTTGGCAACTTCAATCAGTCTTCTGACAGCAATAGCGGAATCACTGGAGGCTTGAATGACCATTTGCATTGTCTGCTTGTTGATGAAATGCACGCCGTCGGAGGTCAAGAAGATTGATTCGGAAGATTCGGGAATCAGGATAATATGAGGCTCTAACCCCTCACCCATACCGACATATTGAAGCAGCTCATTTCTGTGTTTAAACCCATCCTTTTTATTTGGAAGCAAGCCCAACAAAGTATCATCGACTGTGAGCTGTTCAAAAATGTTATCCTGGTATGCATAAATTCTGCTATCCCCAACATTTATGCCTATCGCGTTGCTTTTGCTATCGAACAAAACAGCAGAAAGCGTTGCACCCCCTCCTCCTTGATGTAAGGTGTAAACGGCACGGTTTGCATCTTGCGCGGCACGATTTAGACGTGTCGCTGGTGGAAGTTCCCTGTAACGAATACATGCTTCAAAAAAAACGGCCATGGCTTGGGTCGCGCAGACTGTGCCATCGATCATTCCACCCATTCCATCGCAGAGTGCGGCGACAGTGAAGGAATGGCGGGAACCAAGTTCCATCCTGAGCACAGCAACCCGATCCTGATTCTCCTTGCGCTGAACGCCTATGTCTGAGCCAATAGCCAGCGGAAGCTCTCCCACTCGGCGCACTGCTGAATTTGTAGTTTTACGTCCAAACCAGTTCGCTAGTTGCGTTTTCAGGTTGTTTTTGTTCATTTCGTTCATTAAGTACCTTGTATTGACAGCTTTTCGGATTACAATCAAAACGGTAATTTGTGAAATTTTATCAAACAGTGGCAGGACTCAAAGTACCCATACACGATTAAAATTGACCGGCAATCCAGCATCCCTTAACTCTTTAGCTAAGGCGAGTTCCCACGCACCCCTATCATCGTAAGGGATAAAAAGAACGCCGTGGTAGTCGACGGTAGTTCAACTCGATCTTGATAGATAGCGCACACCCTCCGTCGGGTTAACTTGCCGATGAGATAGCCTAGTTCGAAGATGACATTCTGGCGTGCCCTGGGCGAACGGGTCTCAGGAGTCTGAGTCGATAATCCCCCTATATCATCGCCAGTAAGCAAGACAACAGCAAACGCAACATTGCTGTGCTCCGAAAATTTTTCAACGATGGTGCGACCTCTGTTCGGTTGTTCATAAAGAATTACTGCCTCAAGCCCCAATCTTTCTATCAATCCACTAACATTGGCTTTCAATGTCTCGTCCTTGCCTTGGACGACAAAGACGCGGCTGGCACTTTCTAGGGTTGGTGAATAAGGTTTGTTTTCCGCGGAAGGCTTTCTTTTGCCTGATGAAGTATTTTTATACTACGTTAGACACCTTTTTGATCGATCCGGACGGTACTGCTCGCATTCGAGCCGACGGAAACGCGCAGAGGCTTCGCGAACATTGGCTTTTGAAAGAGTTCACGAGGTCGTAGCAATTTTTGTTAGCCCAGTCAACAAGCACACTGTACTTTACACGCTTATTCCCATTCCGTACAAGCTTTAAAAAGCACCCTCCCAGCTCGGCTTCTTTACTCGTTATACACAAGCCAAAAATCCTATCTGCTTATTTTTATTTGAATATTTTTAGTATGCCGGTTCATCTTGGAGTCGACATCCGAATACTTCGCCGCAGTCGCGGGACTGGAATGGCGCAGCACCTCCTGGACGACGCGTAAATCTTTGGTTTCCCGGTAGATCAGGTGCCCGCAAGTATGGCGCAGGGCATGGCAGCTTACCCCCTCCCGTTTCACCCCGACCGTCACGAAATACCTATCCACGATCCCGTTCAGGCCGATCCGCGAGAGCCTTCTGCGCGGCGTGTTCCCCTTGTCGATGGAGACGAACAACGCCTCGCCTTCTGCGTCCGGGCGCATCCCCCCGCGTGCGGCCAGATAGTCGGCCAGCATGGAGGCGGTATCCTCCCTGGGGAAAATGTAGGAGTCCTTCCCTTTGCCGCGCACCAGGATCTTGCACTCGGCCGGGTCATCCAAGTGCTTCATGTCCCCGACGTTCATCCTTACGATCTCCACCCGGCGCAGCCCCTCGATCGTCATCATCACCAGCATGGCGCGGTCGCGCAGCGACCGGAGCTCGTTGCCGGGGATGGCCCGGAACAGCAGCTCGGCCTCGCCGGCGGAGAGGTGCTTGGTCTTTTCATAGGCGGACCGGTCACGGGGCGCCTTGATCCCGTCTGCCGGGTTCTCCGGGAGGAATTTTCGGTCCACGGCACCCTGGTAGAACCGTCGAATGGTCGTCAGCTTCAGGGAAATGGTCGCGTGCTTGGCGCCGCGCTCGACCAGGGAGCCCCGGTACCTTTTCAAATCGTCGGTTTTCGCCTCCGCCGGCGCCACCCCCTGATCTTGGCACCAGGTGAACCACTGTCTGATCTGGGAGAGATAGGTCTTGATGGTGTCTTCCCTGGCATCGCCGTTTGCCACGTCGAGCTTGAACCACTCCGCCGCAGCTTTCACGACGTCGGTGCTCTGGCCGAGTGCGATCTCGGCCTCGCCGGCATATGGCTGCGGTAAAATTTCCAAACGACCTCCGGAACGGATTCAGTCAGCACTTTTCGTGACAAAATTCTTATAACAGTTTCCGCGGCCTATTACCATACATAAGAGTAATTATGTATGGTAATGGGTTGAACAAAAAAAGTCATAAAGTATTTGGAAGAAACTCTATGACTGCCGCTCCAAACAGAGGTGCTTACTTTTGGAAGGAAGGCGCTATACCTCACGGCTAGACACCGGAATGTACTGAGAGCGCTGAGATTCTGATGTACTTAGAGCGAGGCATGATTTCCTACTTTGCTTCACACCAGCTTTCTCCAAGTACTTGTCGACCGTCCGGTTCAGATCCCGAACCGAGAAGCGGGCGGTGAAAATACCAGCGCGGTTTATGGCCACGAAGAGAGGTTCGAGATCAACATCAGGATCAGCCAGCCGATCTTTGGCAACTGGGCCCCTGGCCGCAAGGTAACGCTCGATGGCGAGGCACGTTTCTGCCCGTGGCAGACCCGACCTTTTTATGCCACGGCCTCTGATCAACAACCTCATCCTGCCCGGGACGCACCCTATGTCCTCGCAGCATGCACGGTAGATCTCTATGCGCCGCATCCCTTCGAGAAGCATCAAGGTCACAATGGCTCTGTCACGCAGATCTCTCACTGAATCTCCAGAAGGAAGGCTGCCAACAATCGACTCGGTCTCGGATTCGGTGAAAAACTTAGATTCGACACCTGTTTTGTCGCCATTAATAGGCTCATTCTGCCGAAAGATCACGTATCCCTCCGAAAAGTCAGTAAAAACAAGCACTTCGGCTCGGCTTCCAAATTTGCGTTTTAAGGCGCGTTCTCTGGCCAAGCCATACCTAGATATACCTCAATTTTCAGCATCTTTCCGTTTTCGTGACTTAAGGTCCTTTTCAGTGATTGTCAGAGCATCGACGAGGTTCTGGGCGGTGAAAGACAGCTCGCTGATGATGCCAGCATAGCTGCGGCCCCATTGTCTCACGGCTTTTGCAATGACACGTCGATCGCACCCCAAATGACAGTCTTCCCAGATGTACTGCCAGTGAACGACCCCGTCCTTCTCTATAGGCAGGAATGTCCGATACCCTGACATCAAGTGACGGCTGCCACGGATATGGGTCTTGAAGATTTCATCCAGTTCTTCGAGGGCGCGCAGGTGATCCCCATCCACGGTAACCAGGATCGAACTATGACTGGCGACTTTGGCTCCAGCTTTCGGAGAGTCCGTCGCTTCCTTGGCCTCCCGGACTGGAGATGTGCCTGGAGGTGAATAGATGGCCTGGGCAAGGGACCATTTAGTGTTGTTGTAGCTGATCGCTAGCCGGTCGGCATCAAAAAGGTTACCCATAGTCGGCCGGATCAATCCCGGCAGCCAGTCTTCCCGGTCGGTGCTTTCGAGGATGACGTTCATCAAGTAAGGCATGAAAGCGTCGTGGAACTCTTTGTCCGCTGAATGCTCTGACACCCTCATGTGGCCATATTTGAAAAGGCTGACCGCAGCAGAGATCACGTTCCGTCTTTCCCTTTCGTCCAGCTCGCCGCGGCTTGCCATCCTATCAAGAAGAACATCCGGCAGGTTGGCCGGTAACAACCCTTCTCTTCCTTTCTCGTCATAAAGATCAGTCAACATTTTCAAACAATCGCTCTCAGCCATACACTCTCCTGTTCAACTTCTCTATATGTCCTGTTTCAATGTCAACTAGGACGTATCTTTATACTGTCTTAAAAGACTGACCTTGTCAAGAAACCATATCGAAACGAATTTTCTCAATAAACTATCGACCTTGGGCGAAATGATCTGTATGATGCACCCGTCCAAATGGACCTGCGGTGAAAGCCTCTCGAAAGATTCACCGTCTTACTGAACTTACAATCACAGGAGGAAGGCATGACTAAACAAGAAATCATCGAGAAGATATCAACCGACGCAGGGATCACTAAAGATGCAGCGGGCAAAGCTGTCAGCACATTCCTGAACAGCATCACCGAGACTCTGGCTGAAGGCGGGGAGGTGAAGTTCATCGGCTTCGGGACGTTCAGCGTTTCAGAGCGCAGCGCGCGGCTTGGAAGAAATCCGCAAACCGGTAAGGAAATGCAGATCGAGGCAAAGAACTCCCCGAAATTCACCGCGGGCAAACCCCTCAAAGATGCTGTCGCCAAAGGGAAAAAATAGGTCGGTTGCACCAGAGCTAATAAAAAGGGTGCCTAACATCACGTTGGCACCCTTTTATTTCTCAATAAGTGGTTGAAATTAAAACACTTAGTTATTCCGAGTCATTTAAATGCAACACAACACAACACAACACACGACAACATACCCCATATACTTTAAGATATCGCAAGACGACATATCTGTGATTGACCTCTCAATGTCCATAGCAAACTCATCGAGCGTTTTGACTTGTCGATGCCCCCAGGCTCCGGCCTATCCACGCCGTCCTTTTCGGATTGCAGATGTTGGCACAATATGAGCAGTTCAACTCCGCGCTCAATTCTTTTCCTCTGGCTCATAAAATCTCCTTCGAGTTTATACCTAGATTCTTATAGTATTACCATTTGTGGCCAAAGCTACATCGGCTTCAGTGGCCGCCTTCTCAACCTCCATGCTCAGTCCTTTTGCCAACGGCTGGTGATGAACTATTCTAAGGGTTTTCGCGGCTCGTGTTATGCAAACGTATAGAAGATTCCGGTCTGGATCCGTTTGGCGAAAATCGTTCGAAGATGGATTGAACAGGATCACGTTCGAGAACTCGACGCCCTTAATGGCGTGTGCATGTGCGATCTGTATCCCAGGTCCAAAAGTGATCTCGCCTTCCTTGTGAAGCCCCGGGAGGCCGGCGAGCACAGCATGTAGAGCCTTGACGTCAGACTTCTTTTTACAGATGATGCCGGTGAGAGAACCAGGTGCCGCCTCGGCAAGTTCCTTCGCCAGCTTACGAACGGTGGCCATTGAGTCGGCTGCGTTTTTGGTGGGGTGGAACTCGAGCACTCCGGCATGTGCCTTGGAGGAATCGACCGCTCGGCCGCTGACATGGGCAGCCAGGTCGATGATTTCTTTGGGACACCGATATGACACCGTCATGCTCTCCTTATCAAGACCCTGCGAATGCAGCTTTGCCATGAAGGAGCTGAATCCTTTGGAGTCCAGGAAGCTCGAAATCTGCTGCTTCTCGTCTGCGCACAGCGTGAGAGACTTATCGACAGACGTGGCGGCCAGTATGGTCTCCAGTTCCGGCAGAGTTAGGTCCTGCGCTTCGTCAACAACTACGTGCGCGTAACTGTTCAACGCTCCGGAAACGATTGCGTCTGCCGGGCGCCGCATCTGAGCAAGCCAAAGCAGCAGGCTTATATCGGCAAAACTGACATTTCTTTCCTTCGACTCGAACTTACGCTGGGCCACGCTCAGGAACTCATTGCCCGAATCCCCGAACAACCCCTCGATGAGGTAATCCTGCGTGAAGAAGCGCCACAGATCGGCGACCGACTCTATCCGCTTTGTCTCCTTAACGTACCTGGATAGCAGCTCCGAGATCTTGCTACTCTTCTTCTGCGCACCGTAGGGGTCGTCAAAAACGGCCCGAAGAGAATGAACCCCCAAGGCACCCAAAGCCGACAAGGCCCAAGCACTATAGGTGTCGACCCTCACAGCCCCGAGAAGGTTCTCACAGCTGGTGCGAACATAATCACGGAGCGTTCTGTTGAACATCACCACTAGGCACTTATCGGCCACGTACTTCTCAGGATCGTCGTAAATGAGGAATGACAGCCGGTGCAAAGCCACGGTCGTTTTTCCCGACCCAGCGACACCGGAAATTACGACAGCGCCAGTTCTCTGCTTTGTAATCGCCCTGAACTGCTCGGGAGAAATTAAGGCCGCGATGTTCTCAACCATGCGGTGATCTTCCGATTGGATTTTGGTCTCCGCGGATGACTCGGAGGCCGCACCATTCTTCTGCCACTCATCGCCATGCAGCTCGTAGACCTCGGATGGCGTCTCGATCCTATGGAGGACCTTTCTGGCGATGGTCACCTTGTCTCGGCGGGTAACCACCCCTTCCCTATCCACGTTCCTGAAGGTCTCCTCGTATGCCTCTCCAATTTCGTACCCGTCGTAAAAGAAGCTGGAAATTTCGGCTTTCCGCCAGTCGATGATGACGACCCGGTTGCCATCCATGAGTGTCTGGTTGCCGATCAGGTACTCCTTCCGGCCTATGCGTGGGTTGTTGTCGTGGATACCCAGGATACCGAAGTACGGAGCCGCCTGATGGGTGAACTCTACGAGGTACTTACGAGGGTTATGGTGGCCATGGACCTCCAGTTTGCCAGACAGTTCATTCTTCTCGCGCCAGTCGACAGCGTCCAGACGTTCCTTTTCAATCTCCCTAGCGTGCGCATCGTGATGGGCGATTTTCTTGTGCCTGTCGTCGGCAAAACGCAGGATGGCATCCTGTATTCCCAATAGGCGCTCTTTTTCCTTTTCGATAATATCCATGACTCTCGCTTTTCCCCGAATTTTGTGCGACGCCCTATTTGGTGGTCGCTATTATGCCTATGATGCTAACAAGGACACAGAAGGCGATAAAGTACCCGAACAACTTGATAAAAATGGCGAAACCTTCTTCTCCGTTCGGGATCGGTCTGAGGCGCACCACGTTGCTCCCCTCGCTGGCAGGGGCCGGAGATGCTATACCCTCGATATATCCAAGCACGAGATCCGACATCGCCTTGATCTCTGTGACATCGCTGACGGTAAAACCATCTTCGTGTAATGCCTTATTCCGGATCGTGGCGATGTACCGTATCTTCTTAACGATCGCGGCCGGCAACTGCCTCTCCACGGAGCTTACTTTCTCGTGCAGACCGCGGCCGGTGGCTCCTAGCCGTATCACCAGTGAACTTTCCAACTGTTTCGTCGAGTTCACCAAGGTTTCCAAATTACTCATATTTACCCCCAATTGGGCTCGAAGTTTAGACTTTATCCTGAATCTCTACTGACGGTTCAAATTCGATGGTGCTGCCGTTGTAGCTGAACGACAGATTGTCCTCACGGCCCGAGACTTTCAGCCCCATCGGGTTGGACCTTAGACGAACATCAGCAATAGATAGATCCCCGAACTCCTGCGTCACCAAAATCAGCGATTTGCCTCTTGCTGTAGCCTGCCACTCCAAAATAGCGATTGCCTTGGGCAAAGTCGCAATGTCCCACATTAGGCAATCATCGACGGCAACGCCAGCAACGGATTCCCACTTTACCTGCGACGGATCAAGGACAGCACCGACGATCTCCGGGGTAAAAACCTTCAGCGCTCCCGGGTTCGCATTACAGAACTGTTCCAATAAATGCGATTTACCAACTCCAGACATCCCGGACAATACAAGCACGCTCTTGTGCATTCTTTTGCTCCTCTTTAGACTCGTTTTTTAGTCGTTGGCTCTGTAATTCCATGGCCGGCCGCTGCAGCTTCCTTTACTGACTCTCTCATCGGCGATCTCTTCCCCGACGCCACCGCTGGAGGGCGAGGCGACGGAACTCTAACCTGCTCTCTAACTGCTAGTTTTGGGACAGCAGCGGGTCCAAGACCAGTGAGTAGCATCTTTGTGCCTATCATGACGGAAAAAGCAGAAACGCAATTCAGGGTGGCTGCATCGAGGACTGGAACTGGTATCCCAATAAAAAGAGATCCGAAAAAAACATAGGCAGTTCCGGTGATGAGACGAAGCATTTACTCTCCTTCCCTTACGCAACATCGGCGAAGAGTTTGTCGCTGTAGTTTTGAAACGAAGCAACGAAGCTTTGAACAATATCTTTGGCCTTCCCGTCGTCGGAGTTGATAAACAGCATCACTGTGCGTCCCTCCGAGAACATATAGACCCAAGTTTTGATCTCCACGGCTTCTCCCGCCAATTCGAATGAGACAAGCCCTTCTCTCCCGAACGTGGCAGCGTTGGAAATCTCAGGATTACTAAAATCTACGGCTACGCCAACGGTGGAAATATCAACGACAACACCACTGAAAACATACTTTCCTGTCGAGTAAGCAAGCGGGATGGGTTCCTGCGGCACAACTCTCAAATGGCAACGTCTTTCCCTTTCGCGTTCGGACGATAGTGCCACCCCCCCGATGAACTCTACGGCCATGATCGAGTCTTTCACCGCTCTCGTTGCATAGAATGACACCGAGCCGGTCAGAGAATCAATACTGGCAAAAGGCTCCCCTATGAGAGAAGCTACCGATTTTTCTGTTGCGCTAAAAAAACGCTCTTTCACAATTACTCCCTCTCCAGAATTCGTGCTGTTGGTTGCTTCAAGTTTGAAGTTTGACCATAGTAGGCTTCGAGTGTCTTCTGGACTTGTCGTGTACCGACTCTTCCTCCCGAAGGTGACCATCCTGGCGGGATATGCACTGGGGAAGCTTGGATAGTCGCAGAAGGATTTATATCCTCATATAAACTGGGTGACTGCTGAGAAGTACAAGTAGTGCCTTCAACCACGGAAGGCGGCGTATCGCCTCAGCCAAAGGACATCATTGGTAACCCCAGAAGTGATACGACCGAAAATGCTACTGCCATAGACCTGCCAGAGGTAAACCGGATGTTTCTGACTCGCCCCCCTCCCCTTCTTATATCCTTCGCCTTCAATCTCATTTGCCCGTCCTCCGCATAGCTTCAGAAGCTCTCTCTTTCAATATGCCTGTCTGGGCAGACACTTTTGACAATTCCAAGACCTCAGAAATCGGTTGTTATTCCTGTTGATAGTTGATAGGCTATCAACATGGTGATTCAAAACTACATCGAAAATGAAAAGTCCACTTCTCTCATCACGTACTGTCTAGCTTGGTGTGTCCAACGAATGAGGCCGATCCTGGAGGGAGTCCTGAAGGATGATATTGCCCAGGCAATTCAAGCGACCTGCGACAAAAAAAGTTGGAAGGTTCTGGAGTTGAACTTCAGTCCGGATCACCTCGTTGTGCGAGTTCAAGCCACGGCCGGCGATTCGGCTGAAGATGTAGTTAAAATCTTGAAGAATGCCTCGGCAGCCGGTCTCCGGCAGAAGCACGCTTCTTTGCGAAAGCTTCCGGGTCTCTGGAAATCAAAATCGTTCTTCGCATCTACTGAAGGTGGGGAGCTTCCCATGGAACAGATACTGAAATATTGCGATATGCAGAAGGCCAGGAAGGTATGAGCATAATGTTCACTTCATTCGAGAGATCGACTAGGTATCTAGGCGAAAAGTTCGCAATATGCGAGCATCAACCTCAGCACTTCAACTACCCTGAGCTGACGTTCTTTGCACCGACAAATGCGGAAGGAAAGCCAGTCAGATCGTCCGATTATTTCAAGCGTCCGAAAGGAGGCCCATTAGATCCGCACGAGTTTTACGAAGCGGTAGACGCATATCGAAAGGATTTGATGGCGGGATTTTGCAACAACATGACGGAGATCGGGTATTGGCTGAAGGCCATAACTCCCAAGGATGACCTGGTGCTCTGCTGCTGGTGCCCTCAATCGAGCTCATCCAAGCAGCAAATCAAGGATCTGGGAGTGATGGCTTGTCATTCGGGTATCTTGGCAGAGGTTCTGACCATGTGTAGGCCGGACATAACAGTCGTTCTCGATGTGGACAGATCAGAAAGATTAGTACCTCAATGGCAGTTTGGACAACTCGAGCAGAGCAGTTTGTTTCCCCAGCTCTAAGCCTCCCCCCTCCCCCCTCCTCACTCAGCATCAAGCCAGCTTCCTTGCCGGGGGTGACAGCACCTTGTTACCCCCCGCCAATCAAAGTAAAACTATTGCGTAAGGTGACTGAAAAGCGTATATTTCAGCCATTCTTTGCCTTTTGGCTTCCTTCTATCTTACTGATAGAAGCACCTGGTCCCGTAACCAGTTCACGCCTACTCATATGCAATCCGGCATTGAGTGGTAGACGGCTTTATTTTTAAAGCCCTTGTGCGCCCCATATTCGTTTTTCGCGGCACCTGCCCTTGATACGAGCAATTCCATAGCGCTGTTGCTGTGATCCCCTGGAAGCCTTCTAAAGAGGGTTTCGAGGGGATCACAGCAATAGACGGATACCGGCAACGGCCGATACCGAAAACTACGGAGGTATTATGGAAACGCACAACTCGGAAATGGCTTTGGCAGGAAAGACCTCTCTCGCTCAAAAGATGCACTTAAGCGGCGTGGATCCAACTTGGCAAACCCACTGCTTGACAGCCAAGGACTTAGCAGATCTGATGATCAAACTCCTTGGTGCGGACAAGGTAGAAAAAATGTCCGCCCGGCAATTCACACTCCAGCTAAACAGATTAGAAACGAAGGTCTCGCAAGTTCTGAGGACCAATCTGGCCAGCCTGGTGGCGTTGTGAGGAACAAGGACTCGCCAAACATAAGAGGCGATTCGACATGAAAAAAGCATCAGGGCTTAGGCCGCTGATGCTTTTTTTAGTGGTGGGCGCCGCACTCGTGGGAGTACGTCAAGTGGCCTATTTAGAATTGTGGTATATAAATCACAGTATCACAGAACATAGCAATGGCCCCCCAAACCGCTGCAACAATCACGAGTATAGCCATGGGCCGTGGCCAGGCATTGAGGCTGAAGACCCAAGGAGGAACACCAAGGGCAGGACCGTTCAATTGGATAAAGCTGGCACAAATTTGCCAAATAATTAAGAACACGCCCACCAACTGACCAATCTCGATAAAGACACCGACAGTGATCGTTTCTGACTTTAAACGAGCCAGGTTACCAACTATGTTCATATTTCATCCGATACACGGTTCATGTTTTTACACTGGTGCTAACCGGCCACCCCGCTTTTTTTATCTGTCGCTAGCTACGCAAGACTGAGTGGGTTATGACGCGACTCAATTCCGCCTTTAGGAAACGACCTAGCGAGGATCTCTATGTTCTCCGATACTGCCGTTCTAATGCCGGCAACCACCCTGCTGAACTCAAGAAGCTTTTGCACATCAGAAATCACAAGAGATGTTTCCCCATCCTTAACCGTGATTTCCGTTTCAGTCTGAATAAAGCCCTCTAGCGACAGCATCAGCGTCACCAGAACCTCTTGGCCCTCCATAATCGTAAGAGCTGTATCAGTATACTTGGCATGTTGCGTCACGCTAAATCTTTTCCATCTCCGAGACCAAGCTCTTGCCCTGTCCAAGGACTCTTCAAGTTGAAGTACCTTCGCCCTCAATTCTTGATTCCGATCCATGGCCACTTCTGCCAAGTTTACGACCTTTCCACTCTGCAAAGGTACATCTGTGCCTTTATCATATGTATCCATAACGATCTCCCTTTATCCTGCACCTACAAATCAAATAAACGAGGCAATAAAACTATACTTACGTCTATAACTATCGACAATTCTATTGTCAAATAGATCATATCAAATGATTGTATAATGTCAAGAGACAATGTTTGCTATATTTACATGAGTTGAATTTAAATCGTGTTGAAGAGGCTATAACTCCGAATCGTCTTTCACTAGCTTTAAGTGAGTCTCTATCTGCTCTACTTCGACATCTGGCACTATGGGAAAGGATCTGGCAATAATCTCTGTGCTCTCTATGATTGCCGCTTTAACTCCAGAGATCACATCCGTCAGCTCAGCTATCCGGTCCATGTCTTCAATCAGCAAAGCGATTATTCCATTTTCCAATTTGACTGAAGTTCCGTTGAGCAAAAGAGAGTCGAGTGATGTTAAGAGCGACACCAAGTTTTCATTCTCTTCCATTATGTCCAAAGCTAAGTCACACTTACTCCCTTGTAGGAAGTGACAGAGTTCTTTCCACCTTGCGGACCATGCCTGAGTTTTTCCTAAAGCAGCTTGAAGCTTCCGCTCTTTTTCCTGAGAAGCAATGATGGTCGCTTTCAACGTAGCAACAAAGCTCACTACATTGGTCTCCGGGGGGCCTGCCACCTCGGTAATCATTCAGCACCCCCATCTTGAGCCCAAGAAACATTCCCTGTGGCGACCTGAGTCGGCTGAGTTTCAACCGGGTTCTGGCCCACACGAGTTTGTTCTTTAAAGATCAGATTGTATATTTTCCGAGCGTATTTGTCTCTAAATTTTGGTGTCTGCGAGTTGAAACAACCTATGCCTAGCCAGTTATACCCATATTTATTAAGGCAATCTCGAAGAATGGATGCACCAGTCATGACATTAGTGCAGGGTTCTCTCATCATAGACCATTTTTTTGGCCCTAAATAGCGAGCATGAATGCTATTTATCCCCATTAACCCAACATCATAAGAGCCATTCTCATTGTAATGGATGGTCGCAGGATCATTATTAGATTCATGTTTAGAGATGGCACGTAAGATTGACGCATTAATCTTGTACTGCTGTCCGGCCTGCTCATAACAAAATGCGCTTGCGTGGCTGGATATCAAAAGGGATATAGCTGAAGCCATTAGCATAGTTTTTGTGTAAGTATTCATCTTTCATATTCCTCCGTACTACTAATATGCCTAGCAGGGCAGACACTTTTCTGGAAATTGTGTCTGCCCGAGCGGGCATATTCTAAGTACGAGTAAAAAGGAGATATCTGATGAAATGGACGAATCACGAGTGCATGGCCTTTGCAATACCTCTGGCCGTAACAGGGAACGTCTGGGTTGCTATGGGGTCAATACTCTTCGCCGTGATCCCCGACAGCATGGAAGGAAGCCCCGACTCCAGGGTGATGAGCCACCGGGGGAAAAGCCATAATCCAATCTTCTGGGCGGTTGTCCTGGGAGCAGCCTTGGTCGCGGCCGGAATCTTCCATTGCTCTACCAACGGAATAAGCCTGGAGTGGTTTGGACTGGAAGGCCCGCTTACCTACAACTTATGGATGATGGCCCTCTGGGGGATCGGTTGCCACCTGTTCTGTGATTCTCTGACGATCGGGGGGATCCCAATAGGGAAATCGAGATTTGCGTTCAAGGTGTTCAAAACTGGGGATGCTTTCGAGTACCTGCTAACCTACACATGCCTGGCCCTGGCTATCCTGCTGCGGGTGGAAGACATTAAGTTCCTGTTCGACCACTAAAAAGAAAAGGCACCGGGCCGCCTGCAGATCTCGCTGAGTGCCTAGTGCCTTCCCCTCCCCTGTCTCAAAACTTACTTTCGGCAGCTCATGGAAATGAATTCTGCTCCACAACCTTGAGTTCCCAAGTGAACTCCTGGGTGTCGAGGCTGAGCTCGTAATTGTTGGAATCCGTCGAAACGGCAAAGTTTAGAATCTTGGCTGATCCTTGGTGATGGCTCCACACCTGGTTGACCTTCCTGACAAAGATCCTATCGGGCGCCGACCTACCCCGTTCTTCAAACCAAACAGGGCGGACCTTGCCAGCCTCGATGATCACTGCCACTCGGATATCAACTGCAATGCCTGATGAATGTACGATAGTTGCCATTGCGCGACTATGCCTTCATCACACCTCCAGGTCAACGGCTTAATATTTGAACATGCCGCCGACTAAAAACGAAGATCCTGCCAAGACCTTACTGCCGGGCGCACCTTCATAGGTTCCTGAAATCCCGAAATAGCGGTAGCCAAAGTCCAGGCTGGTGTCCGGGCTAACCGCCCACTCAACACCCCCGCCCGACTGATATGCTATCCCACGAATGTCGTTTTCGATTATACCAGGAGACGCTGCGTGCCCCCTCCCTGGTCCGATACCGCCGCCAGCGTAGGGCGTGAACCGCGTCGAGTTGCGCCCCTCTACCCATAGGTTAAAAAGCCAGCCAAGCGCCCAGGCATCAGGCGATGCACCCCGATAGACCAACTCCGATTCGACACGAAGGAAGCGGGCAGTGACCCTAAAAGCAACGCCGGTCGCGTAGCCGGTCTGATAGTCAATCGCCGCCTCTGAGTCTCCAACAATAGCTAGAAGTATGCCCTGGTGAAAATGTTCCTGCTGCGAGGCTGATGTAACGATCGGCAGCGCTAGCTGATAAGGGAACAAGCAGTAAAGCGAATCCTACAACCACCTGCTTAAATCGTTCAAGCTGCATGTGTGTCCTTTTTTGCCGAAAAAATAGTAACTCGTAGGTATCTCGTAAGTCTCAGAAAGTGCCTTTGCACGAGGGATTTGTTGCATCTTCTCTGAGCTTCCTTTGGCCTGATCTGTTCCACGCTGACATCACAGCGCCGGTTCCACAACCAAGGGGGATGAGATACTGCAAAAATGACATGGCAGTCATCACCGCAGTGGCCACTTGCTCCGAGATCGCCGCGACAGCTATTGGGCCGGACGCGAGTTCATGCAGAAACAGGTATGATGCCACCCCCAGCGAAACTCCGGACCACCACGGAAGCTTGCTGACCAGTTGAATCATGACTCCAAGGCCATCAGCTTTCTTTATTGCCATAAGTTCCGCCTTTTTCCCTTTAATTTTCGTTAGACTTCGGGTACTCGATCCAAGGGTCTATGTAACATCCAGACTCGCTGGTTATACGCGCGTCGCTCGGAACGATGCAGTAGCTGCCATCCTCTTCAGCGACCTTGAATTTGATGATATACGGCGGGAATTTGGGGTTTTCAAAGGGTATTTCATAAACCAGCAAGCCCTTGGCATCCAGACCTTTGAACGTGTAGGCATGCACAAAAGTCGAATTAATTTTACAAAGGCCAAAGTTTATGTTTTTCAGATTCGATTTGCATAGCAGTGGCCATAAGCCGGAGTCGGTATCATTTCGAACAACATTCGAATATTTTTTCCCTTTCAAATACATGGCATAGTTGAGGATCATAACATCCAAGGCTTTATCCGGCAGGGTTCTCAATCCCTTCAGATCAGCTGACTGCGTATCCAGTACATGGGTTTTTTGCGTGTCCAGCGCAGGGGCTTTTTGCTTGGAGGCCGCGGCGAATGCCGTTGATGAAACGAGGCTGAATGCAGCCAGGACTAGCAGTGAAGCGGTTCTTTTTCTCACAGCTTCTCCAGTTGTTCGGTAGCTCGGTAGTTCGGGGCGCTATTGGAAAGCAGCGACTTTTGCTCGATGAATAGTTATTGGATAGATTTCAACTCCGTAAGCCTTGCCGCAAGACAGGCAGGTTTCAAAATAGCGATTGTCGCTTCGCGGTACCTCGGTTTCGGCAGAGGTCCCGCAATAGGGGCAGTTATAAGCTACCTTTTCAGGCACTGGGACTTCCACCGCTTTTTTCCCCTTAGACGTTTGCGCATTCAGTTTTGTTTTTTTGATTTTCACCTCGCGCACCAGCTCCTCTCCGAGCTTAGAGTTCACCCTCGTTATTATCTCCGTCTGTAAATGGACCACCTCTCGCGCCCAAACTTCAGTGTTGACGGCCAGCGTGAGGACACCCTTGGCCATGCCCGTAACCTGCACATGCTCGACCGCTTTCCCGCCCATAGCTTCAGACCAGATCAGAAGCACATCTTCAAGCCCTTTCGTTTTGAGGGCCTTATCCTTAACCGGGACACCCGCAAGAGGTCCTGTCTCAATAGGCCGAGACTGCACTGCCTCCGCTTTAGCTGGGGCAGTGCCAGGCTGGGAGACCGGGGCCGAATCATTCTCCCCAGAGGGGCCGTCCGGCAGGTCCGCGATCTTCGCTCTGGGTTTCCGCCTTTTGATAGGTTCGGAAGGAGTTAGGTCGGGTGCAGGAGCTTCTGGCTGCGCAACGGGCTCCCCCTGGGCCGGCAGAGGGTCCACCAATCGAAGAGATGAAACAACCTTGGCTTTACCCCCCTTCCCTGCTGTCGTCGGTTTAGCAGGCGGATCCGTCTTAGGTTCAGGCGGTGCTTCTCCGTTCATAATCTTCCTCCAGACGGCAGGTATTGTGCTTTCTGTAAAATGACGTTTACTGTGCACCTTCCCTTTGACGACGTAGAACCTGTGGGCATAGAGGACAAACTTCTCGTCACCATTCTCAGCTACCAGGACACCGTGTACGAGCCTATCCTTGTGCCAGAAGTTCGCCGGTACCCTCGCCATCTCCTCTGCTGTTCCCCTCTCTTGACTCATGCTTTTCTCCCCTCGCCTTGGCTTCTTGACGCAGTGCGCGATCTTATACTCAATATGCCATCGAGGGCAGACACTTTTTTAGGCTGCGAGCAAATAATTGAGAACAGTGCTCCTTTGCGTGTTTTCAAGGCACTCGCACGCCTTCTTGAACATGGCGGCAGATCCGACGCAAACCGCCTTGGATCGTGCTCTAGTGATTGCCGTGTTTTTATCGGAACATAAGAATCACCGTTTTTTTAAGCGTGTATGCAGTGTGAGGGTAGGCTTCAGTTGGGGGACAGTGTGGGTGTTTAGGGGACAATAAAAAACCGGAAGAGTTCCACAATGCGTGTTCAAAGAAAAGAACCCGTATGCCAACGTAGAAAAAAAAGCTCTTAGTGGCGTTGTCCACTGAGAAAGCCCGGTGGAGGTCGGTTTAGCAGGACGCAAGTGCTGAAGGAGTTGAAGGGACTTACTGCTGACGGATTGACGACCTTCGGCAAGCTCACCCTCCCGAGAATGAAGCTAACCTTAGCGGGGATGAAGCTCCCGACCTCGCGGTGAGGAGGCACGACCAGGTTCCCCTCCTGATGCTCTGTGCCGATTGTGTTTACCCATAAATTTCAGTCCAATAAGCTGAATAAGTCAGCAGTAATTCTTTCATACTCCATCGTATATCATCAATGGTCTGAGCCTCACGAACATTTAGCAAGAGTGATTGGTCCTGCGAAGGTCTTGCAGGCGCTAAACCACGCTCTTCCAACGGAACTACCTTCTCTATCAAGACCATTCTTCGCCATTTAGAGATTGCCTTGAACGTCGCAGCGGCATAATATCGATCATCTCTGGTACGAACTCCGATACCATTGTGCAGATAATTGACGCCAAGGAGCATTCGGAATATTGCCCGATTGAAGTACCAATCAGAGTGATGTAGCTCGCTAAATCTCTTGAGATCATGAGCTAACGTGTCTGGTAAAGCCGTGTTTAGTTCGTAGTATTTAGGGGTGGGTTTTCCTTCGAAGAAAAGAAAGTCAGGGACTTTTATTTTATCGCTTTTTTCCTTGTTGATGTTCCAACTTGCGCACACACCGTTATCTAGTGTTGATGCGCCACCTTTTGCAACAGGATTGATATGATCTGCCCAATCAATGGTAAAGTCGGGACTTGCTCCACCATCGATTATCCAGAGCTTCTGTCCCGAATACACACATGTGGCTCGATGTAGCACGTAAAGTTGAGCCTTTTGGGCATCGGTGAAATTGCTCGTACGTGCCATTTCAGTCCTCCTGAAATTTCCTTGTGCCAACGCCAGGGTGAGCGTCGGCGCAAACGACCGCCCCGGACTCCCACTACGGCAGAGCAACCCGATTCCCGTTTACTGAAAGTTGAACCCGTTGATTTTTAGAGAGGCCATTATTCAGCAGGAGATTTGTTTGCTGGTGCACAATCCCGTCTTGGCCCCACAACTTTGACTTTAAGAAAATGGATGGCAAGTTAGCACGCCGACTAAGTTCGCCACTGTACTCAATCCCGCCGATAACTATGGTTATGGGCATCTGTTCACCATCTTTGATTGGGAATCCGTGTACTTCTGTTTTTTTAATTAGTAAGTACAGGCGCTCAGGGCTATTTTGGGTTTTATTGAGGGGTAAACCTTGTCCTGTGACAACTGCCTCGATCATCATTTTACCTCCCTGTTCACTGTTGCTCTACCATGCTGTCCCCCCCCGGTTTTCATAGAACTTTTGACACTATCCAACTCGTGGATCATCGGTTCAGGAACCGGTCAACACTCCAAAATGGGGGGATGGCCAGTCGCGGAAAACAATACATGCCAGCACCACGGAACTGTAATGAAGCTTGCCGCGAGTGAAGTAGGCAGTGGCATAGTCAGCGCAGTCGTAACGACAGGTGTAACCCTGGGAACGGCGGCAAGCGGCGCGCTCTGCGCAACCGGAGATACTACGGGTCCCGCTTTAAACCGGCTCAGCACAGGCTGTTGCGCCAGGCTGATCATTTCCCGGAGTTTCCTGCCGTCGATCAGCTCGAGATTGAGTCCACGCACGAAAGTTTTGGCGTCACCGGTATACTCGCCGGAAGTGACGAAGTACCCCCTGCAGCACCACGCGACGCCATCACACCATAAAATTCCCGCACCGACTGCACGCCTACCTTGTACGCCTTCCACTGTTTGCACTGCACCAGGTAGGTCTCGCTTTGCCGGGACAGGACCAGATCGATGCCGCCATCCGGACCATTGCCCCCTTTCCTCGTCACCTGGAACCCTTTGCGCCGGTAATACTCGCTCACCAGACGCTCGAAATCCGTCGAGAATCAGGTACGACAACACCAGCGCCAGCGCCGCTCCGGCCCACCAGAGGAGCTTACTGGCCACGACAATCACATCTTCAAGCGGACTACTTTTCGATCTGGCCATAACCACATCCACTGCTCGTCGACTTGCAGATCAGTCCTCAAGCCACCCGGTCTACATCTGTCACAACCCGATACGAGCGTTTCCTGACCATCTGGGAGCCGTACTCTTGTTCGGCCTCGTTGGCGATCTTCAAAAGCGCCGACGCTATTGCCCTCAACTGTTCGGGCGTGAGGTCCAAATCCAGGCTGTTAAGTGGAGAGTCGTGCACCACGACCAGCGGCTTGTCGTCGTGAGTCCTGCACAAGGTAACGTCAATTGAGGATTTCATATATTCCCGTTTCTAAGGTTTTTCTGCTCTGACAGGGGCGGCAGCCTTTCCCGTACGCAATTCCACAGCAAGGATCAAAACTTTATTTCACAAACCAGCTTTCGCGTGTAGCCTCCCTCATCTCAGGACGCCATATAATCGCAAGTGTTCACTTTTTTGCAGCCCGGGGCGGGCGTGGCTAAGTTCGGAGCGGGCCGTCACCTGCCAAAAAACCAGGTGCTGTTATCCCATGATCTCAATCACCATGATTAGCCGCTATGCAGGAACACGCATCCTCAGCACCCACGGCATTCCAATACAGGTGCCGGTGATTCTTTCGGTGATTTAGATCCCTTTGAAAACCCACTCTCGATGATATTCAAGATATTCGGCAGTCTGGGGATCCGGCTTCCGCACGAGCTTGAGCCGGAGTACCCCGAGATGCTCGATTTCGCTGTCCAATTGCTTTGAAACCAGCATCCGGCCGTCTTGCGTGAAGGTAATCAGACCGGCATTAAAGAGAGCATCGAGGGTGCCGACTAGTGGAAGTCCGTTATCCGGATCGAGGCGTTCGCTGTTGTTGGATTTGCACCACGGTTTGATATGCGAGGCACGGATTGCCGCAAGCGTAGTTGATCCGGTTACGCCAACATTGCGTGCCCCATTTTGCCAGTAATTGGGCTCTGAACGCTCTCTGTCCAACGCGCGCGTTCGCCAAGGCTTCCCTGGTCGTCGCTCCAGGGGTTCATCAGTATCCGGAACATTGACAGCGGCCACAGAAGTACGAATCGTGATCTATGAAAAGGGGTCCAGAACCCTTCCGCGGATAAACATGGAAGGGTTCCTGGTGCAGGGTCTATTTGGCAGCCAGCCCAGCTTGCTCAAGAAACCATTTCTGGTCTTCTGCCAACTGCCTGGTGAAAGCTACCCTTGCAAACTCACTTTTAGAAATCTTAAGCCGCTTACAGTGCATTTCGATCGACAGAAAGAGATCCTCCTTCTGCCTCATGTGGAAGGGCTGGTCGACCCCTGGCCTACCCTCTAACAGCACCGGCTCAGCATAAGGCTGCATAGGCCAATCAACTCTCCGCACAAGTGCGTAGACTTCTTCGGGCGTCAGAGGTTCCTTCGTGGCAACCTTCGCAGCTTTCGCGACCTTCGCAGCTTTCGCGGGGGCGGCCGGCAGATCCTTTTCCGCGGCCTTAGCTTTTGAAACCGCTTTCCCCCGTTTCGCCGGCACAGCTTTTAGCGAAGCCGCCCTCCCCTCTTTCGGAGTTTTCGCCACCTTCGGCAGTTGGGCCTGTTTCGGGCCAGGTACAGTTTCTACTTCTTTCACTCCTAGGTCAGGTTCCGATTCGACACTTGGAATTACTGGCGAAGGATTCGTTTCAAGGTTGATACCTCCAAGAAGGTACTCTGAGCCAAGAGCTCTCCTCCGTGCCGGGGTAACTTCTTCTGTCTTATCTTTCACCTCTGACCCCCTTTCTGGACTTCCTTAGCCAATGAATCATAAATAGCCGCTTGACTGCTCTTAGGCGCATATTCCGAGATAAGTTTCCCATGACTTGCTGCTTCGGCGAAGACCACGCTCCTTGGGATCACCGTATCGAACACTTTACTCTTCAGCGCTCCACGAATCTCGTCCACGACATCTCGATGCAGATTGGTCCGAGAGTCACACATTGTACAGAGCACGCCGGTGACATCTATATCCTGGTTCAAACGAGGCACCTTGATCTTCTTGATAAGGGAATAGAAGGCAGGTACCCCTTCCAGCGCCGCGGCCTCCGTCTGAATGGTGAGGACAACCTCTTTGACATAAACGAGTACGTTGTACAAAAGAAGGTTTAGGCTTGGCGGCGTATCGACCAATATGAAATCGAACCCCGTAACATCAGCCATCTCGTCTCTCAGGATCATCTCCTTCCCCGGAGTCGCGATCAGCAACTGCTGCGTGTCATCGAGAGCCCTGGATGCTGGGAGTATCCATAGGTTCTTGCTGCGCTCTACGATCACATCCTTTACAAGCAACTCGCCGCGCAGAACCTCAGAAATTGTCCTCCCCTCGGTCGCTTTTAAACCGAGAAAACCAGTTGCATGCGACTGCGGGTCCAAGTCCAGAACTAGCACCTTCTTTCCTGCGGCGGCAAGAGCCCCTGCCAGGTAGACGACTCCTGACGACTTTCCTACGCCTCCCTTCATATTGCAAAAAGCGATAGTACGTGTTTTCTTCACGGCGACCTCATAACAGAGTTTAAATTGCGATAGACACATCAGCTTGGGGTAAATTTGCTTAGATGTGCATATCATAACTTAACGTCTTACACAACAAAATTGTAATATTCAGTAGTCTTGCATTGGCAACCGATGCAAGCACAACTCTAGCAAACGCATTGGCATAGAACAGATACACTGTACTCACTCCACACCGATACGCACCAATTCACTAGACCGCCAAAGACCACAGATCACAACAGATAAGCACCGCTTTGCTGTTCACTTATGTGCTTCTAATACTTATGTTGTGTTTACAACACAACATAACAAATTTGTAATATTCAGCAGACTTGTATTGACAACCGATGCAAGCGCAACTCTAGCAAACGCATTGGCACAGAACAGATACACTGTATTGCACCAGTTCACTAGACAGCCAAAGACCACAGATCACAACAGATAAGCACCGCTATGCTGTCCACTTATGTGCTTCTAATACTTATGGTGTGTTTACACCACAACGCAACAAAACAAGCTTGCCGAATAGTCTAAGCCATGGTAAAAATTACAATTCGCTGAATTCAATACGGCTGGAGGAGAGCTAAATGGGCACATTCTGGGTGGATGACGAAGGCGGTAAGGTGGCAATTTATAAGCAGGTCAAGCGAGGCAATCTAAAGATCTCGAAAGGCGATGTCACCGTTTCGGCAAAACTTCTGGGACACACGGAAAGGGAAAAAGCAGTGTTGGAAATGCCATCATTTGAACAATTCCTCGAAAGTGAATCCTTTGCCGTGAAAAAAGCTGCGTGACGAGGATGGAACCAACATGAGAACAGGGGAGGGGAGTCGCTAGTCTTTCTGCCTTACACCCAAAAGAAAAGGCCACCCAGCAATGCTCTAGGCAGTAGTTTTACCAGTGGGTCGATTTTGGCCCACTACATGTTGTGATTGCCTAAAGAAGAGCATTGCCGGCTGGCACCGCACCAACAAAAGAAAAGCTCCCGCGTGATATCTG
>Ga0209317_1000412_pt1 | contig 52338 bp, 45 predicted proteins | sample RifGroB2_FD_183994 | JGI IMG/M metagenome (GOLD analysis project Ga0209317, IMG submission 183994) | Soil microbial communities from Rifle, Colorado, USA - Groundwater B2 (SPAdes) (version 2) | ecosystem: Environmental > Terrestrial > Soil > Unclassified | place: Rifle, Colorado | collected... | reverse complement strand
CCCGCCCACCCGCTCCCCCTGCCCTTGGACCAAGTGCAGGGGCTGGGGAGTAAATTGCGGCGTAATCCACGCCCTAAAGGACGTGGCTCTGCTTTATACCCCCTAGAAGGGGGCGGCTCACCATTTTGCTCTTTTAGTTACTTCTGCAAGGCCTCGCAATGGTTGAGCCCAGACTTTGGACCTTTCCTTCTATGCGAAGACATAGGTGTGTAGCTGCAAAAAAACATTCTTCAGGCAGAGCCTGATTGACTCTGACCACGCCCAGAGGACGTGGATTTATAAGGCGCATTAAATCTCTATCCGAAACTCAGCGCCTGTCTCTGTATTGCGCACCGTAAGGCGTCCTCCCATATTTTTCTCGACAATAGTCTTTGACATGAAAAGGCCGATCCCCGTCCCCTTGTCCGGTCCCTTGGTAGTGAAGTATGGCTCAAACAGCTTGTTCATGATTTCAGTAGCGATACCCCCGGCATTATCAGTGATAGTTACGACCGATTTGCCTCCTTCAGAAAATACATTAATTGAAATTATGGCATCATCCACATGTTTCTCAATCAGTGCATCACGGGCGTTCCCAAGGATATTCAAAATGACCTGTGAGTACTCGTTGGGATAACCATTTATCATCGGATCACCTTCGGAGTGGATAGTAATTCCGATATTCAGTTCCTTGTAGCTACTTTCGATAAGACTGAGCGTACGAGAAACCACTTGGTTAACGCCAAATGTGACCGATTCCTTATCAGCCCTAAAGAAGTTCCTGAAATCGTCGATAGTTCGTGACATAAACTGTATCAATTCCATGGACTTAGCGGTATTTGTCTTGATAAATTCCGGGCTGAATTGGCCTTTGTTGTGGTAGATCTGCACCTCTTGAATGACTAGACCTAGCGTATTCAGCGGCTGGCGCCACTGGTGGGCGATGTTGTTGATCATCTCGCCCATTACGGCCAGGCGGTATTGTTGAATCAGCATCTGGTCTTTTCCGCGCAGTTCGTCCACCGCCAGGCTGATGCGCTCCTCCAAAGTTCTATTGATATCCTCAAGCTCCTGTTTTTGGTCGGTAAGCAACTTGTTGGCAATTTCCAGTTTTAGGGACTCTTGCCTTAATTTTGACAATAAATATCCCCCCAGAGGAAAGCAGGCTGCTTCCATAAGTAAATTCCAAGACCTGACATTCATGCCGAAAAGTTCTGTGGTAAACATTCCATTGGCAATTAAAAGTGTGACACTACATATTATCGAAGTCAGCAATGTGAGTTGTTTTCCACTTTTTCCACTAAAGCGTGAAGTTACAGCAATCGGGATGAAATATAACAGTAATATCGGATAAACTCCGGTAATGTAATCAATATATCCGATTGATAAAATTAGCAGGAGACTCGCTGTTATTATCTTAAGTTTCATTGCTACGGACTCCTTAACAAAGCTTCGTTTCGTCGGGGGCTATATGGGCAAACCTGCCGCCAGCATCTGTTCCCGCAACTCCTTAGAACGGCCGGCTTCCAACTGATTGCGAAACAGTGCCTTGATCTCTGCCTGCTTTGCTCCGAATTGCTCCGCCAGATCTCGCCAGGAATAGCCATTGCGCGTTAAGGTTGGCTCCAAATCGTCGAGTTGCTTTGACAGCACTGACTCGGCAATGTCCTGGGATACCGGCTGTTCACCAATCAGGTAGCCGGCCTCAAGAGCCAGCGACAGATGTTTCTCTACCTGCAATGGTGTTCGGAGTTTTGCGGCAAAGAGGTCAATGGCCTCGTCGGTTATGATCGATTCCGGCTCCTTCCCATCGCTGCAACTTTGCAACAACCAGCGGATGTACTCCCGTTGGCTGCCGGCGATGCCATCCAAGGAAAGGACCGTGGAGCGGTAGCCGATTTCTTCCATAGTCGGCTTGCGCAGGTCATTGTGCAGTTTGGGGTGTCCGGCCAGAACGACGGAAAGCTGGCCGCCGCCATCCTCGATCCCTTCCATGATCCGCTTGAGCCCGGTAAGCGTCTTGCCGTGCAGGTCATGGGCCTCGTCTACAAACAAGGCAACCGGCCGGCGTCCCTTCTTCCACCAGGTCGCGTAAATCAAGGATTCGGCGCTCACCCTGACTCGGAATATGAACCTGTTTCTCCGTCGAGAGATCGTAAAACAATGCGGTCATCAATGTCTCTACGGTGGTACGAGTCTTTTCAACAGAGAGAGATTTGGACACCAGGACCCGGTTCTCCTCTTTGAGTGACTGTTGCAGGCGGCGCAAAGTGACAGTCTTGCCACTACCAACCACCCCGCAGACAGCTATCAATTTACCATCCAAGATCGCTGTTTTGATATCTTGAACAATTGCCGGTGGTGTTCCGTTTCGTAATATCCTGCTTTGGTGAACGGTTTAGAGTCCAGCATGGGGGTCAGGTCCGGACATTGCCCCTGATGCTCTCGGGAGCCCCCCAGAGGGCACTGCCATTAAGTTAATAGGACACAGGGAGCCCTCCAGAGGTACGCCCATTTGATTATAAGTTTCTCCACATGTGATATGGAAGTTGTATAAGTTGGCACCGCCGCATCCGCTCTTTCCTCGCATCTTCAATCGGAAATCCCAAGAACGCCCATTTGATTATAAGTTACTCCCGCCATGTATCCCGGCAGATGGGGACATGGACATTGGTAAGTTGCCATCGCCCCTTCCGCTCCATGGGACAGGCTAGTTTGCCTTCTCCGTCTTCAGTCAGGAGTCTGTCCCGGAGTTCTGCCCTTTTTTCTCGCTTTGATCCTTCTCAGCAGGTGCGGCGATTAATGCGCGGCCAATGTAGTATTTTTCATTTGTATTGTCAATGGTTTAGCGATTTAGAGAGGTTAGGCGGGGATGGTGCGCGCGGATAGGTGACTGCTTCGACAGATTATACTAAACGTTGTGACGCGGAAAAAGTCGGGTCTGGTGAGCAAAATGGCAAAGGCGGCGTCAATGTCCTCTGGGCGGGGTTTGTAGGAATATCCTTTGCGGGTATCCACAGCAAGGCTGGACACCCGCAAGGGGTGCCCCTACAGAATCCTCGCACCCACCCAAAGGGTCCGGGTCCTGTAGGCATTAAGTTTGTTTTCTATCTTCTTTTTTCCGAATTGGTCCGCCACCCTCCCCCAGTCCCTCCCATCAAGGGAGGGGGACTTTCTAAGCCTCGTATCGGAGGTGGCTTTCTGAATTTTTTATCAACAAGAGCAGCCTGAGGGGTCTGGCTTGACTCTCGGAGCGACAAGCCTGTTTGGACGGGGTCAACCTCGCCTGCGAATCAGGTGTACTGAGGTTGCTTTGAAAGATGCGTAGATGCCTTTGCCTTCGGATAGCTCCAGGTTGGCGAAGGACTCGCGGGTTACGTAGGCTGTCAGGGTGAATCCACACTCCAGCCGCAAGCGCAGGAAGGGTCCCATGGAGGCTATCTCGACGATGCGGCCGGGGAACATGTTCCTCGCGCTGCTCTTGCCGGTCGGTTGACTGACGCTGACGGTGACGTTCTCGGGCCTGATGCAGCAATAGACGTGGTCGCCGGGCTTCTCGTCGCCGACGGTGTCTATCTCGTGACCGGATACCATGACGGCCATCTGCTGGTCGCGGTTGCTGAGGACTTCGCCTTCCAGGATGGTCTCCATGCCGACGAAGTTGGCGACGAATTCGTTGGCGGGCTTGTTCATGACTGCGGCGGGGGTGCCGAGTTGCACGATCTTGCCGGCGTTCATGACGACGAGTCGGTCTGACATCCTGAGCGCCTCGGACTGGTCGTGGGTGACCAACACGGCGGAGATCCCCTGCTCGCGGATGATCCGGTCCATGTCGTCGGTGAGCGACTGCCTGGTTGGTGGATCGAGGTTGGCGAAGGGCTCGTCGAAGAAGATCATCTCGGGCTCGACGGCAAAGGCACGGGCAAGGCTCACGCGTCTGGCTTCGCCTCCGGAGAGTTTGCGGGCCGAGCGCTGCGCCATATCGGCCAGGTTGAATCTATCGAGGTAGGTCATGACGCGGCTGCGTATCGCGGAGCGCTCCAATCCCCTGATCTTCAGGCCGCTCGCCACGTTGTCGTAGACTGTGCTGTCGAAAAGCAGCGGCTCTTGCAAAACCATGGCGATCTTGCGACGCAGCTCAAGCCAGGAGGCTTCGCTGCGGATCTCTTGGCCCCGGTACAAAACGGAGCCGCTTTTTCTCTTGATGAGCCCCATTACGGAGAGGAGCAGGGTGGACTTGCCCGCACCGTTTGGCCCTATCAAGGAGACGAACTCATTCTCGTGCAATGAAAAAGAGGGTATATCGAGTATCTGCACGCCGCCTCGATCCACCCTCAGCTCTTTCAGGTCGAACACACTTGCTAACTCTGTCATCTAGGCCTTTCCCGCTGCTGTATGTAAGTCAGAATGTAGTTGATCACGAAGCAGAATAGCAAAAGTATCAGGGAGAGAGCAATGGCTATGTCAAAGTTCCCTCTGCCTGTCTCCATGACGGTGGCTGTGGTGAGTACCCGGGTGTATCCTCTCACGTTGCCGCCGACCATGATGGAGGCACCGACCTCGGAGATAACGCCCCCGAAACCGGCCATCACTCCCGCCATCAGCGGCAGCCTCGCCTCTTTGATCAGCATCCAGACCAGTTGCAGCCGGGTCGCCCCGAGCGCAAGTATCTGCAGCCTCAGGTTGCCCGGGAGGTTCTGCATGGCGCCGATGGTGATTCCCATCACGATCGGCGTTGCAATTACCGACTGGGCAATGATGATGGCGGTCGGGGTATAGAGCAGCTCCAGAAAGCCCATCGGGCCGTTACGCCAGAGCAGGATGGAGACGAAAAGCCCGACTACCACCGGGGGAAGACCCATGCCGGTGTTCACTACGCTCACCAGGATCTTCTTGCCGGGAAAGGTGGTGAGGGCGATCAGCGTCCCGACCGAGATGCCGACGAACAGGCTGACCAGAGTGGCCAGCCCGGAAACCTTGAGCGAAAGGAAGGCGATGCCCAGCACCTCGGGGTCGAGGGCGATGAGTAGCTGGAACGCCTTTAGAACGCCTTCAAAAATCAGATCCATTTACAGCCCCAGAGACTCAGGTTTTTTGCCGGCGTCAGGGAAGAACAGCGGCGAGCCGAATTCCTTGATGCCGAAACGGGTGATGATGTCCTGCGCTTTCTTGGAGACCATGAAGTTGGAGAAGGCTTTGGCGCCGGCGCTGTTCACCTTGGGCCACTTGGCCGGGTTCACTTCGATGACGTGGTAGATGTTAAGCAGTTTCGGCTCGCCGGCCACCAGGATCTCAAGACCTAGACGTGTTTTCTTGTTCAGCGCCAGATACGTGCCGCGGTCTGCCAGCAGATAACCTTGCTTTTCAGCTGCGACGCTCAATGTCTCGCCCATGCCGAGACCGGTCTGCTGGAACCATTTCTGTCCCTCCGGGTTGATTCCAGCCGCTTTGAAAAGACCCTTTTCCTTAGCGTGGGTGCCGGAATTGTCGCCTCTGGACATGAAGAGTGAACCGGAGTTGGCGATCTTCTTGAACGCCTCAGCGGCCGTCTTGGCGCCGCGGATCTTTGCGGGGTCCTTCGCCGGTCCGAGGATGATGAAGTCGTTATGCATGACGAGCTTCCTGTTGATGCCGAAGCCCTGGGCGACGAAAGTTTTCTCCGCCTCGGGAGAGTGCACCAGAAGCACGTCCGCTTCGCCCCTCTCCCCCATCTTCATGGCCTGGCCGCTGCCGACCGAGATGGTTTTAACGAAATAGCCGGCCTGTTTTTCGAACATGGGGATCAGCACGTCGAGCAGACCTGAGTCCTGGGTACTGGTGGTGGTGGCCAGGATGATCGTCTTTGGTGCCGCCGAAACATCAGGGACGGAAGCGACTGCGAAGAGAACCAGGAAAGCAAATAATGTGCAGAGCATTCTGGAAATACGGTTCATCGATGGGCTCCTTTTGCGTGATATTCTTTTGCACTGTTAGTGCTGCCTTCTAACGCTGTAGCTTGGCCGCTACAACGATATGCCGGAAAAAGGGAACTGGCGCCAGGCCGTTCCCTCTTAGATCTGCTAACTTACGCCAAGGATGACGCTTGAGGCTTTAAAGAGTGTGCAGGCGTGTCCGCCTACGGCGAGCCCGAGGTTGCTCGCGCTCTCATGGGTGATGACCGCACTGATCGTGTTGCCGCCGCCGACTTCGACGTCGATCTCGGTGGAAACCGGTCCTTCGATGATCTTCACGACTTTGCCGCACATCATGTTACGGGCACTGATCTTGGCGTTATGCAGGTCGCTTCCCACCAGGACCGAACTGGCCTTGATGATGGCGTAGGCTGCTAAGCCTTCTTTCAATGCCAGATTTTCCACGGCGCCGTTGGTGATTACGGCGACCAGTGGGGTTCCGCCGGTTAGCAGCAAGGCGACCTCGGAATTTACCGCACCCTTGGTTATCTTTGTGATGGTTCCTGCCAGAACGTTACGCGCGCTCACTTTCATGGAGATCCTCCTCAGCAGTTGGTACAGGCTCGCGGTATCGCCCAGCCTTCCCTCCAGATTCTCGATGAATTTCCGGTGCTCTTCCTGGAGCACGCTGAACTGTCGAATCACCTGCTTGCCATAATCGGTGAGGGTGGTGCCGCCCCCGCCTTTGCCACCGGTTAGACGCTCGACCAGCGGCTTGTCGGCGAGGTTGTTGATCATGTTGACCAGATCCCAGGCGTTCTTATAGCTGATACCGATCGCCTTGGCGGCGCGGGTGATGGAGCCCAGCTCGTCGATCTTCTCCAGCAGCGCGATCCGGTCGCCGCCCAGAAATTTCTGCTCTGCCTTGTGAAACCACAAAGCGCCGTCCAGCTCCATTTTACCCTTGGCATCCCGACTCAAATTCGCACCTCTTTGTGCCTTTACTTATGCAAATTTCGTTATAGCACAAAGCACATGACGGGTAGTAAATAAAATTTGCGCTGGATGCGTATACATTTCCGGTTTGGGAACCGTGCCCGACAACAAAAATCTGAGGCTTAGCCACGAATGTGCACGAATCTTCACGAATGTCAGAAGCAAAAAGGATAGAGGCTGCCGGCCCCGATTTCGTATATTTGTGCAAGGAAACGAAAAGAAAACTTGCTTGGAGCGAATCTTCCGCGGGGAAATTTCAAGAGTCGCCTCTCCCGCTTGCGCGACGTAGCGCTTCGGCGCGAAGGCCCGGAGGGAGAGGGAGAGCTTATGGGGCTGGCGGAAGATCTGTCCGGGTGAAGGGGAGTTCAGAGGGGTTGAGCGGAGATGTTACTTTCGCTGGGATAAAAACGCCGCCGCAGGCGGGTTGGTTTCCGTAGTAACCGGGGTAAAATCCCCCCCTCCCCCCTTTTACAAAGGGGGGAGGGGTCATGCAGCAACGATTCAGGATATCGGCTTTTCCTCCGCGTCTTTGCGCCGCCGCGCCTCGTCATTCAAGCTTTGCCTGGTCGGAACGGCAATCCCTTTAATCTGAATCAGCTCCAGATAGGCGGCAAGATAGCTGGAGGTCATCTTGGAGGCGGAGAAACTGCGGCTTCGCTCCAGCGCCTTCTCGCCCATAGTCACCAGACGCTCGCGGTTGGCGCAGAGGGCGCAAAGTTCATCCTGCAACTCCTCAACCTGGTCCGGGTCGACGAAAACGGCGGCACCGTCCCAAAGCTCGCGCAGGCTCGGGATGTCTCCCAGCACCAGGGCACAACCGGACAGGGCAGCCTCCAGTACGGTAAGGCCGAAAGGCTCGTAGCGCGCAGGGAGCGCGTAAACCGAGGCGGCGGCATACCAGGGGGCCAGACTTTCGGGGTCCAGGAAACCGAGACGGTTCACGCCGTCGATACTGGCCGATCCTCCGCCGGAAGGATGCTTCTGTTCGCCGGCCACGTACACCGGCCAGGGGAGGTCGTAGGCCGTCCTCGCCAGTGCACTGATGTTCTTGGCATCGTCCCAAAGCCGCCCCACCGAAAGGATGAATTCCTCCTTCTTGCCGGGCCGGAAGCTGGTACGACCGCGCGCGTTGTGGATCACCCGGGCATTTGGCAGCGGCAGATAAAGTTTTTCCACCGCCGCCAGCATCGCCGCCGTGGGCGCCACGACCAGATCAGCTGCCGTCAACCCCTCCAGCACACGCTTGTGATACTGCTCATAGGCTGCCGGCATCTCATCCCGACGCACCGCCTGCCACCAGGAAAGCATGCAGGAGTGGGCGACCACCAGGCAGGGACTCTGCCAGGGAAGCGACGCATGCACGTAACCGTTCAGATGCACCAGATCCGGACGCAGTTCGGCCTCCAGCGCAAGGAGCCACTCACCACTGCGCTGGAGATCTTCCCAGGGCTCTTCCATCCATTCCAGGCGATAGAAGCTCTCGTACAGGGTCAGGTTCCTCTCGTCGGCCACCTCGCGCCGCTGATCCTGCGATAACGGCTGCCCCATGGTAGCGAGGGAGACCTGGACGCCGAAGCCCGCCAGCCCGCGCGCCAATTCCAGGGCATAGCTCCATACCCCGCCGATCGGATCCGCAGTCATCAGGATGCGCCTGGGCAGGGGCTCTATAGCCGCTTGATAATGAAGTTGTGTCAGCGCCGAAGCGATCATAGCAATCCTCGAATGTAATCAACGTCCATATGCTGCCTCTTTACTCTGCCAGATCGCCTGCATGCGGTGGCGGCCGATCCAGCCGGTGCCGAGAAAGCCGATCCTCGGGGAGCGTCCCCTTTTTCGTCATCCCTTCTCCTATCCTAATGCTCAATATGATCATCACTCTTGTCAGGTTCAACCGATTGGCAGTTGCCCGCTTGCGCCCCGGATATATGTAGGGGCGAACCTTGTGTTCGCCCAGCTTTGTTGCTCGCCATTTACATCGGAATCTCGCTGGACCCGGGCGAACACAAGGTTCGCCCCTACGTTAGATGCAAGAGTTATTGAAAAACGCATCCCGAAATGCGCGGGAAGTCCCTCGGCAAAAGTTGCTTTCATAGCGTAAGCCCCAGCAGGGCCAGCTCGGCGTGGGGCTCAGACACCCGGTCGACGACTATTTCGCCCTCCAGCCACTGGGCAAGCTCGGCAAGCCCCTCGTCGAACCTGACCTTGGGGTGGTAACCGAGATGGGTCCGGGCCGAACCGATGTCGCCAAAACAGTGCCGAATGTCGCCCACCCGGTAGTTACCGGTGATCTCGGGCTCGATCCGCTCGCAGTTGAGCAGCCGGGTGAAGCGCTGCAGCACCTCCAAAACGCTCAGGTTGACGCCGCTTCCTATATTAAATACCTGCGCTTTTTGCTGATCCACCTCTAGCGCCAGCCGGCAGGCGGTGACCACGTCGTGAACGCTGACGAAATCGCGCTGCTGCAGACCGTCCTCGAAGATGCGCGGACTGTTGTTGTTCAAAAGCCTGGAGGCGAAGACGGCGAGCACGCCGGTGTAGGGGTTGGAGAGCGCCTGCCTTGTGCCGTAGACGTTGAAGAACCTGAGGGCAACTACCGGAATGCCGTAGCTGTTACCGACTATGATCGACATCCGCTCCTGGTGGTATTTAGATAAGGCGTACATCGAGGCGAGGGAGGGAAGCTTCCCTTCCGGGGTGGCAACCGGTATCAGCCGCTCGCGTTTTTCGTTGCAGGGCTCCCATCGGCCGCACTTTAACTGCTCTACCGGTCGCTGCACATCGTCGTAGCTGTTTCCCTCGGCATCGCGGTAGCGCCCTTCCCCGTAGATACACATGCTCGAGGCGACGATCAGCTTGCGCTCTCCCGCCGCGTGCGCCATCGCCTCCAGGAGTACTGCAGTGCCGCAGTTATTGACCGAGGTGTACTGCTCGATCTCGTACATGCTCTGCCCTACCCCGACCCTGGCCGCCAAGTGAAAAACGGCCTCTGTTCCGGCCAGCGCTTTTTTCACCGCCTCCGCGTCCCGCACATCCCCCTTTATGAATTCGACCTCGGGATCTAAGTAGCGCGGTCTGGTTGCGCTCGCTCCATGCACCTGCGGAAGCAAGCTATCGAGCACACGCACCCGGTACCCATGACGCAGAAGCTCGTCGGCTAGGTGGCAGCCGATAAATCCGGCACCCCCAGTTATGAGAACGCTGCCTGTCATACCCCCCCCTGGTGCCACTGTTTTTTGCGCCAGCAAATCTAATTAAAATTAAAGACGTCTAAGATAATAAGGAGCAATACTAGCAGTGCCGCTAAAGCTGTCAAATTTTTTTTAGTTAAAAAAAACAGCGTTGTTTCCCTCAGATCGATAGGATACGGGCTTATCTGCCCTGAAAAAAGCCTTTAAAAAGGGAGCTTCCTCTCGGGTCGCCGCGAATCGAAAAACCTGCATTCCCCCCCCACTTCTCATGTGGCAGTTTAAAAAACGGCAAAACATGCTACCTTAGAGCATGCCAATCAACTCAGATCGAGAGGGTGCCAATGAATGATCTGCTGAGAAAACTTCCTGTTGGGGCCGAACTGATGCCGGATGGGGTTCATTTCCGCATCTGGGCGCCGGGCCACGATAAAGTGGAGGTTGTCTTTCAGGGAGAAGGTGCCGGAGGCCCCGTTGAATTGACGGCGGAGGAGGACGGTTACTATTCGGTGCTCTGCCGCGAGGCTAAAGCCGGCACGCTGTACCGCTACCGGCTTAATGAGGCAGAGAGCTTTCCCGACCCCGCCTCGCGCTACCAGCCCGAGGGGCCGCAGGGGCCGTCCTGCGTGGTCGACCCGTCATTCGAATGGAGCGACCGCGAGTGGCGGGGCATCGGTCTCGAGGGACACGTGATGTACGAGATGCATCTTGGCACCTACACCAGGGAAGGGAGCTGGAAGGCCGCCGCCGAGCAGCTCACTGCCCTGGCGGAACTGGGTATCACCGTGGTAGAAATAATGCCGGTCGCCGATTTCCCGGGCAGGTTCGGCTGGGGTTACGACGGCGTGAACCACTTCGCACCGACCAGGCTCTACGGTGAGCCCGACGACATGCGCCGCTTCGTGGACCGCGCCCACTCCCTGGGGCTCGGGGTATTGCTCGACGTGGTCTACAACCATTTCGGCCCGGAGGGAAATTACCTGGAGCGCTTCTCGCTGGATTACTACGGACAGGAACAGTCGAACGTCTGGGGCAAGGAGATCAATTTCGACGGCCACAACAGCGGGGCGGTGCGCGACTTCTTCATCTCCAACGCGGCCTACTGGATCGAAGAGTTCCATCTGGACGGGCTGCGCTTCGATGCCACCCACGCCATGTTCGACACATCGCATGAGCATATACTAGGTTGCATAACGGAGCGGGCCCGGCAGGCGGCGGGCGGCCGCAGCGTACTGATGATTGCCGAGAACGAGAGCCAGGATGTCCGCTGTCTGCGCCCGAAGGAGCAGGGGGGATTCGGCATGGACGCGGTCTGGAACGACGACTTCCACCATAGCGTCCACGTGGCTCTTACCGGATATCACGATGCCTACTATTCCGAATATTACGGCTCGCCGCAGGAACTGGTCTCCGGGGCGAAATGGGGCTATCTGTTCCAGGGGCAGCGCTATTTCTGGCAAAACAAGAGGCGCGGCACCCCGACCATCGGCATCAATCCCAGCCGCTTCATCAACTACACCCAAAACCACGATCAGGTGGGGAACTCCGCCTGGGGGATCCGGCTGCACCGGCTCACCAACCCGGCCTCGCTCAAGGCCATGACCGCCTTACTGCTCCTATCCCCGCAAACCCCGATGATTTTCCAGGGCCAAGAGTTTTCCGCCTCCAGTCCCTTTCTGTACTTTTCCGACCTGAGCCCGGAGATCTCCCGGCAGGTGCACGACGGGCGCATCGAGCTTCTCAAGCAGTTCACCAATATCGATTCGCCTGAGGTCATTGTCACCATAGATAAGCCGTACGACCTGGATACCTTCATACAGTCAAGGCTCGACCTGAGCCAGCGTGAGCGCCACAACCACACATACGCACTGTACCGCGACCTGATCAAGCTGCGGCACGAGGATGCTGTCTTCAGCGTGGCCTTCTCCTGTCACATCGAGGGGGCGGTGCTGGGAGCGACCGGGTTCCTGCTGCGCTACTTCCTGGGGGACCAGCAGCGACTCTTGTTGATCAACCTGGGTCGTGAGTTGCACTTGGCACCCGCCCCCGAACCGATGCTGGCGCCCCCCCTAGGGCAGCGCTGGGAAGTTCTTTGGACCAGCGAACGGGTCGAATACGGAGGCTCGGGGACGCCGAAGCTGGAGACGGAGAAGTTCTGGCGCATTCAGGGGCATGCCGCAGTGGTGTTAATGCCGGTACCAAACGGAGATAGCGATGACAACGGTAACGCGCGACATCTTGTTAAATACTGACGACGAAACAGCACGGACCAGGCAGCTATTGGAACGGGAGTGGCTTCTTACCAACGGCCTGGGCGGCTACGCCTCCGGGACCGTCTGCGGCGCCCTCACCCGCCGCTACCACGGGCTGCTGATCGCCGCCTACCCCTCCCCCCTGGGCCGGACCCTGGTGTTAAACCGGTTGACCGAGGTGGTCAGATTTGCCGACGGCACCGCCTTGCGCTTTGGCGGCGACCAGAAGCAGGGGGGGACTCTGGAGTTCCAGGGGATGGAGTATCTGACAGGTTTCCGCCTGGAAGACGGGCTCCCGGTCTGGCGCTACGGTATGAACGGCGCGGTCATCGAAAAGCGGGTCGTCCTGGTGCATCACCAAAACACGGTACACATCATCTATCGCCTCATCTCGGGCGCCGACAAAGTGCGGCTCAAACTTCAGCCCGCCCTGCATTTCCGACCCCACGACGCCCCGGTAGACATCAAGGTGGAAGAACCTTACGTGTTCTCGGCAGTGGGAAACCGCTTCCAGATAGCTTCCGGGAACAACCAGCCGCAGCTTCGACTGGTGATCGAAGGGGGGAGAGGGACTTTCACCCTGGAGGAGAAACATACCACCGAGATCCATTACGCCGTCGAGCATGCCCGTGGCTACGACTCCCTGGGGAGCATCTGGAGTCCCGGCTATTGCGCGGTGGATCTGGTCATCGGCCAGGATGCGGCACTCACCGCTTCGACCGAGAGTTGGGAGACCATCCGTGCCCTCCCCCCTGCCGTCGCGCTCCAGATGGAGAGGGAGCGACGCAGACTGGTGCTGGCTGCGGCCGATCCCAGGGCGCGCACCGGGCTGCCGGCAGAACTGGTGCTGGCAGCGGATCAATTCATAATTACGCCCGCCGGCAGACATGAGGATAGCGTCAGGGCGCACGCCATGGGGGACGAGATCCGCACCGTGATCGCCGGCTACCACTGGTTCACCGACTGGGGCCGCGACACCATGATCTCACTGGAGGGGCTCACCCTTAGCACCGGCCGGCATACCGAGGCGGGTTGGATCCTGCGCACCTTCGCCCATTATGTGAAGGAAGGTCTGATACCGAACCTGTTTCCCGAGGGGCAAAACGACGGGCTCTATCACACCGCCGACGCAAGCCTCTGGTTCTTTCATGCCCTGGGTCGCTACTTAGACTTCACCGATGACCGTGCCACCTTGCGCCTGATCATGCCGCAGATGCGTCAGATAGTCGACAAGCACCTGGCCGGGACGCACTTCGGCATCGGCGTCGACCCCGCGGACGGGCTGCTCAAACAGGGTGCCGAAGGGTACCAGTTGACCTGGATGGATGCCAAGGTCGGGGAGTGGGTGGTGACCCCGCGACGCGGCAAGGCGGTCGAGCTGAACGCGCTTTGGTATAACGCGCTGCGGCTGCTGCAAAAATGGAGCGACTGGGAGGGGGATGCCGGCTATGCGCAGCAGTTGAACGCCATGGCGGAGCAGAGCTATCGCTCCTTCAACCAGCGCTTTTGGTACGCAGAAGGGGGCTATCTGTACGACATCGTGGACGGAGAGTTGGGCAACGACAGCGCCTGCCGTCCCAATCAGCTCTTCTCCATATCGCTCGACTTCCCTGTGCTGGATCCCGAAAAGTGGGGCCCGGTAATCGACACGGTGCGCCGGCGCCTGGTCACACCGGTGGGACTCAGAACCCTGGAGCCGGGGCATCCCGAATACAAGGCCACCTACAGCGGCGACCTCAGGGCGCGCGACGCGGCATATCACCAGGGGACCGTATGGCCCTGGCTGATCGGCCCCTTCGTCGACGCCTGGCTGCGGCAGTACCCGGAGCAGGTCAGTACCGCGCGCGGCTTCCTGGAGGGGCTCGTCGACCAGTTGAACCAGCACTGCATAGGCACCATAAGCGAGATCTACGATGCGGAGGAGCCGTACCGGCCGAAGGGATGCGTGGCCCAGGCCTGGAGCGTGGCTGAGCTGCTCCGCTGCTGGTTGAAAACCGAACAGTGAACCGTGGAAGATTCCCCTCCTCCTCTCCATCACCCCTCTCCCCCTGGAACCAGGACAACCGTAGGGGCGAATCATCATTCGCCCCCAGCTTCCCCCAGCTTTAATCTACGCTGAGAAAGTTCAAAGGTCAGTCTGCCACTAGTCCCCTACCCCGAGAGGGCACGGCCGTTAAGTTAAGGGTTGCCTGCTATTCGCTCCCCCTCCCTTTATGGGAGGGGGTGGCACTGCCATTTAAGTTAGCGGATATCTGTAGGGGCGAACCTTGTGTTCGCCCAGATTAGTTAATCGCCATTTCCATCTAAATCTTGCTAGACCCGGGCGAACACAAGGTTCGCCCCTACTTTAGAAAGGAAGAGTTGTTGAAAACCGTGCTGAAAATAGCTCCGACTAGTTAACTTAATGGCAGTGTGGGTGGGGGGGAGGATGAGGCTCACACGAGCTTTTCACCCTCTCCCCACCCCTCTCCCATCAGCCTTCGCCAAGGCTACGGACTGACAAGTCAAGGGAGAGGGGGCTTGTGCAGTTGGTTGCTGATCGGCAGAAGTCCAAGAGGAGGGTAGCTGCGAGTGGTTGATACGACGGGGCAGGCAATCTCATCCATAATGCAAGACCTGTTCGCCCACGGTCACGAGTCCCTAGCTAGGTGATGCGGATTGCCAGAATGCATTTATCTGTCAGCATGCCTCTCGGTGCCGGCGGCAGGCAGGAACTGCCCGAAGTCCCCTGGCAGGACCGGGTTCGCATCCGGCCCGACCTCTCCCTCTCCTTTCCTGCGGCCGACGTGGTTAAGGTAGAGCAGACCGGAGACAACGGTGCCGACATCCTGATCAGCACCACTTTTCTAGCTCTCTATGGTACTTCCTCCCCCCTCCCCACCCACTACACCGAAGAGCTGCTGGACGAGGCGCTGGCCGACTCATCCGTCAGCCGGGACTTTCTGGACCTACTCCATCAGCGACTCTATCACCTCTACTTCCAGTGCTGGAGCAAGTACCGGCTCTTAATGCGTGTCGCTGAGGAGAAAAATCCACAGAATATGGAAAGGCTGTTTTGTCTGATAGGTCTGGGACAGAAGGAACTGCGGGAGAGTGTCCCCGGAGCCAAGTCGCTCCTGCGCTATCCGGGGCTTTTTTCCCAGTTCCCCCGCTCGGCCCTTGGGTTGCAGACCCTTTTGCGCGACGCACTGGGGGTACGCAAGCTGGAAGTGGAGCAGTGCGTCCTGCGCATGGTGCCGATTCCAGCGGACCAGCAGACAAGGCTGGGAGTCGCCAACAATTGTCTCGGGGTGAACACCGTCCTGGGGAGCGAGATGCCGGATCGCATGGGGAAGTTCCGCATCCACATCGGTCCATTGTCAAAGCAGGAGTTCGACAGCTTTCTCCCCGGCACAGCTCGGCATGGTCAACTGGCGGGCTTAATCAGGCTCTATATCCTTGATCCCCTCGACTTCGACTTGAAGCTGATCCTGGCCGCCGGCGAGGCGGAGCCGATCCGTCTGGGCGACTCGAACGGACCACAGCTCGGATGGAATAGCTGGTGTTTCTCCGGCGCTACCATGGGAGAGACGAGCGCTGTTTTCCCACTGGCGCTCTCTGCGACAATGACACCCGCTCCTGCAGCAGCTAGCCTCAGCTGTGTACCAGAAACCGCGGCGCCCTCGACCCTGATCAACTACTATCAGCAGGAGCTGGCGCGTCTGCACGATCTGGCGTCCAAGTATGCCGAGGCTCATCCGGGATTGGCGACCATGGTCGGCGCTCACCTGGCCGATCCAAGCGTGGAGCGGCTCTTGGAGGGGGTGGCCTTCCTGAACGCCAACCTGCAGCAGAAGCTCGATGACGATTTTCCGGAGCTTATCCAGGACGTCATACACGCTATTCAACCCAACGATCTGCGCCCAGTGCCGGCTACGACAATTATCGTTTTTGCGCCGAAACCAAACTGCATAGGGACGCAGACGATCCAGGTCGGGACAGAGCTCAAATCGGTGCCGGTCTGTGGGACTGCCTGTTGTTTCGCCACTCGTTATCCGGTTGAGATTCATCCGCTGACTCTCACGGATGTATCGTTTGCCCAACCTCCCGGGAAACCAGCAGCGATAAAGCTCACCCTGAAGCTCACGGGGATCCGCCTTGAAGAGTGGAATCTTAAGAGCCTGCGACTGTTCTTGGCTGGAGAAAGTGCAGATGCCTCAAATTTGTATTTGGTGCTGATGCGCTATTTGAAGGCAATTGTGCTTGCACCGACGCAAGGTGGAGAGTCCGTTACCCTGGATGCTACGCAGATGAAAGCGGTCGGCTTTGAAGAAATCGAAGCCCTGTTCCCCTCTGCAGCAAACGGAGCGGCAGGTCAACAGATCATGCAGGAGTATTTCATTCAGCCGGACAAGTTTTTGTTCCTTGATTTATACGGGTGGGAGAAGTGGCACCGGCGCGGAACAGGTAAAGAGTTTGAAATCCGATTCGAACTGAAGGCACTTCCGTTTCCCCTGCAAGAGGTAAGCAAGGCGGATTTTGCCCTATTTGCGACACCGGCTGTTAATCTGTTTAAGCACCGGGCGGAGCAGATCGTTCTGGAAAGGCTGGAACATAACTATCCTGTCATACCTGAGGGAGGCACCCGCGAAGCTACTGAAATCTATTCTGTCGAACAAGTGACGGGATTGGTGGACACAACATCAGAGAAGATAGAACTCGTTCACAGCCAAGACAAGCCGCAGTACTGTCCCGCTCCGACGTATCGGATAATTCGGGCCCCCTCAGTTATCGATCAGCGGCTTGACACCTTCATATCCGTGACATCCCCTTGCAACGACAAACTCAAGCAATTGAACCTCGACATTCGACTCTTGTGCAGTAACGGGGCTTTGCCTGAAAAGCTGAAGATTGGAGATATCTGTAAAAGCGCCGACAACTCCCCGGCTTTTGCCACATTTATCAACTGCAGGCCGGTTAAGCGATCTGAAGGCGTAAACACGGGGAACAACGCTCTCTGGAAACGGTATTCCTCTTTTCAAACAAACCTCGGACAGCTAAATGTGATCGGACTGCGGACCATTCTTGAGCAGATGTCACAGTCGTACAACCGTGACTATAGTACGATCAAGCTCCATACAGATAGAATCCAAGGCATCGTCAATCTGCAAATTCAGCAAACAGACAGGCTTCTCGGAACATCAATGCGACGAGGATGGGAAATCAGAATTACCCTTAATGGTCTCTCCTACGGCTCGCCAGGTGATCTGTATCTGTTCGGCGGGATGCTGGACCATTTCTTGAGGGGTTTCGCAACTGAATCATGCTTTACCAAAACCACGATTGAGGACGTTCAAAATGGAAAAGCATATGACTGGCCAGCGCAGATGGGGCGAAGATGTTTGCTGTGACCAGCTGAAGCAAACTCAAATGGAGGAAAAATCCAATGCAGATGCTGCTAATTCTCATATCTATTCTTTTTATCTCAACTTCAGCTTTCGCTACAGAAATCACCGAAAAAGAGGCGAACTCCTTTATGGTCGATTGGTTTGAAGCCCAGAATACGGGCACATATAAAAAATATGCCGCGATGTATTCTGCTCACTTTATCGGCATTCGTAGATCAGGGACAAAAGTTCAAAAATTTGATCATGACTCCTGGCTTAAAGATAGAAAAGCAATGTTCAGCAAACCTATGATCGTGTCAGTAGGTATTTTCAAAATCGAATTATCAGGAAAAACAGCCTTAGTTAAATTTAAACAAACCTGGACGTCCAGCACATACAGCGACGAGGGGGACAAACTGCTTCACCTAGTTCTAGAGAAAGGAGAACTGAAGATTATTCGGGAGGAGATGATATTCTCGAAGGTTATTCCAATTTCCGATTTAGAAGAATCCGAAATCATTACCCTTACTACGGGTACTACTCGTGACCGCTACGCTGGTATCGTCACAAAGTACAGTAGCATCAAGTTTAGCGATTGCTGGTACCCGAAAGGTTTCAACGAGTACACGCACGAGTGTCCGGCCCCAAGGGGATGGAGGCTGTTTCATGTGGCTGACGAAGAACGATCATGGCTTGAAATAGCAAAAAGGCAGAGGCTGTGGAGTACTCAGAACGAAGTGAATGGGTCCGGCGATAATAGCTTCGGCGAGATGCAGGATTTGGGAGACTTTAGCCGCATGGAGTGGCGCGTGAAACCCGATGGTACGCCGTTATCCCTGATCTTTAAAGTTCAGGCGGTGGAGCCACTTAAGATAAGACCACAAGCGTCCACCAAAGATACCGTCAGATTGTTGTTTAGATTTTATGCCATAGATTTGTCAAAAGATGTACCACTATTTTGCGGAAGCTTCAAAACGATTGAGCTAGCAAGAGCAAAGGTCAAAGATCCTGCTGGATGCCAAGACCTGGAAGAACAGAGGATGGTTAAGTGAGTTCACGTAATAGTTGAGGAGGTGGAAGTGTTGAAATCAGAATACTCAGTACTTGATGACATCCCTACCGGTTTGAATCAATATTTAACCAGCCTAACATCTATGTTCTATATTGAGCATCAAGACGAATCAGCCACATTTCCTAATACAATAAACCACAAGATATTTTAAATCCGCTCTTGCTGGAATTATGCACAAGATGCGGACTTCTCAGATAGACATCAGGGTGACAACGCAGGACCAGGTTGCTCTTGAAGAGTTCCTACGCATCATGTTAATGGCGGCTGTAAATTCAAACACGGAGGAACTACCATTGAAAACATCCATAATCGCCGGTGTCATCCTGCTTTTAGCAACATCCTCTTTTGCCTCAGAGATAACCGAAGCGGAAGTTAAACTCTTCTTCAATCAGTGGCTGGCAACCCAGAACACAGGTGATTATTCTAGTTATGCCAGCATGTACGCTTCCAAATTCCTGGGAATCAAACGTTCTGGAGGTCGCACTTCCAGGTACAACCACGACACATGGTTGAACGACCGAAAAGGAATGTTCAAACATACAATGAATATATCTGCTAGCAAGATACGAATACATAACTCCGCGGGAAGCGCTACTGTGAGATTTGAGCAGACGTGGGAAAGCAATGCCTACAGAGATCAAGGTGAAAAGCAACTGGACATAGTGCTTGAAAATGACAAGCTCAGGATTGCACGCGAGGAGATGTTAGCGTCATACCCATTGGTCGGTAGCAGCTTGGTGGCTGATTCCCCCTTCTCCTTCTTTATAAAGGAAGGGATTGTCATAGACGGCATCGCTAACCCCACTGAGTACATGAAAGGTAGGCCTGATCTGACTTCGAGAAAACCGTATTACGTTGCATCAGCTTTGGTTCATATCAATCTGTTGCCAAAAAACCTCCAATCACTGATTGGTATGAAGGTAAATGTTTATGGCGCAAAAGGATTATGCGAGACCAAGATAAACGGCTTCAAAGTGGTAAGCAAGGATGTACCTCATTTCAGCTATGTTCAACAATGGGCTCAGGATAAAACTCCAGGCAGTCAGATTGCCAAGCAGGTATGTGCTGAGGGAAAAGTTCATTTTGTCGCAACTACCGAAAACTGCGCCGGGGATTTTGCAAAGGATGCAAGACTTCCACGAGTGCCGATTGCAGTAGGGCAAGGTGTGAACGGTGAGTTGAGAAGAAGGGTGTGGGCGGCATTCAAGACCCTGCCGTTATATAAAAACGATATTAAACCCTATGAAAATCTGATTGAAGCAGCAAACATGCGACAATTCAGTTTGTCACTTAACGGTAAAACTTCTAACTGGGTTTCTGTTCTGGTTGTTGCTGGTGAGCCTCAATGCGGGGAGGAGGGAGGAGGAGTGTTAGGCTCTTTGTGGGAGGTCTCAGAAACTGCCAAAGGTCCGAATCTCAGGTGGGTCAGGTATATTGATGATGCCCTCGACTATGCTACAGATATTGATAATGATGGAATCCCTGATTTCCACTACAAGGAATCTTCGTCAAGAGATGATTCGACATATTTTGGTTTTTTAAATAGAAATAAACACAAAGACAAAGGAATGCGTTTTGAAGAAGCTGCTTACAATGACAGCCCATGCTGATAAGGAGGAAATAATGTCAGCTACAGTTACCAAGCCAGCCGCTAAGAGAAAAACAGCACCCTACAAATCGAGATCCTATTGCTCTGCACTGGAAGCTATTCCTTCGGGCACGAACGTTGGCCTTACCAGCCCGCGCAATCGATTCATGCTTGAACTCCTCGGTGAACCTCGAAAGAATATGGATTACACACAGGATGATAAAGGGCTGGACAACGCGAGATTATCAAGACTGCACGCTTCTGACCAGGTCGGCCCTTTCAGGGTTACAGGGCTAACACTAGCAGTGCAAAGTCTGAAAATAATCCTTCTGGAAATCAAAAGGCAATACCCGGAGATTTATGAAACACTAGGGACTGCCGGGATGTCTTCTGTCCGCTTACAGCGTAGCAAGGAACCTACCAAAGCAATAAGCAACCATTCTTGGGGCACTGCAATCGATTTAAAAGTAGATGGCCTACTAGATCCGTGGAGGGACGATAAAACCCAGCAGGCATTAGCAGTGGTATGCCCGATTTTCAACAAGCACTGCTGGTATTGGGGCGGTTCATACAAACCAAAGAAGGATAAAAGTGGCACACTTCACAGTAGAGAAGATGCTATGCACTTCGAAATTAGCAAGGAGATGCTGCTGGAATGTGCCGCCTTGGGCTATTTAGGCTCAAACTCCCAAAGGGTTGCTAACGCAAACGAAACTCGCAAACTCATGGGTAGAAAAAACCCTGCAGAAAGTACACGAAAAAATCGTGCTCAATTCACAGCCCGCGTACTTGTCAGACCGACCAAACCGTCAACACCCCCTCTCGTATCAAAGCCGCTTCCATCCAGCAACATGTTCAGAAGGCCTATTCCGCGGCGCCCCACTGAATCATTTCCGCATTGGCTAGGAAGAACCGCGACGAGTTGGGCCAAAAGTCCTTCATCCTGGTTCCGGTAATAAACTGATTACAGGAGACGTCTATGACAATTCCGGCTGAAGCACGTGCCAAAGCTCTCCCCATCTCTCCGGAACCCCACGCGAGTTACCTCTTTAAGATAAACGGAACGGAATATGACCTATCCGTCGTCAGCTTCAATGTTCAGGAACAGATATCGAGCCCGTTTGAAATAGACATCACAGTGGCGACGCAGGACGAGGTCGTCCTGGAACATCTACTGGACCGATCGGGCCTCTTGACCATCAGGTACGGACTCTCGGAGCGGTATTTTCATGGAGTGGTGAAAGAATGTACCTGCTTCGGGGACAACGGTGACTACTCTATCTTCCAGATCTATCTGGTCCCGTCCTTGTGGCTGCTTTCTCTGGAACAGGACTGTCGCATATTCCAAGACATGAACGCTCAGGACATCGTCTGCCGAATTCTTCAGGAAGGCGGCATTGATGGCAATGAGGTCCGTCTTGCGCTTAAAGATACTGATCGCATGCGGGGGTACTGCGTGCAGTACCGGGAGACAGACTTGAACTTCATCTCGCGACTGCTCGAAGAGGAGGGAATATTCTATTTCTTCGAACATTATCAAGATAAGCATGTGCTTGTCCTTGCCGATAATCCCTCAGCCTATCTGCGGATAAAAGGCGAATCTCAAATCAGGTTCAACGTGAGCGGTGGAATGGTCCCCGCTGAAGAAAGCGTATCCAGCTTTGTTTATTCCCATCGTCTGTATCCGGGGAAGATCACCCAGAAAGACTTCAATTACATGCGGGTCGGTCTTGACCTTACAGTAGAAAACCCGACCAAGAAGCCTTCCCACCGCGAGGTGTACGATTATCCCGGCCAATACTTCAAGCAGCACAAAGGTAATCTCGCCACCCAGATCCATAAGGAAAGAATACAAATAATAGGTGAAACCGCGGAAGGGATGAGTAATTGCCCGCGAATATCGCCTTGCTGCGTTTGGACGCTTACCAACAACGACTTTGCCGGCGAATATGTGACGGTCGGCGTCAGTCACAGCGGGTCACAGCCACAGGTACTCGGCGAGCAGGCCGGTCGCGGAGGATTTTCATACAGTAACAATTTCGTGGTCATACCATCGGACATGGTTATCCGCCCGCAGTTGAGCGCGGAAAAGCCTGTGATAAGCGGCGTCCAGACGGCAACGGTTGTCGGCCCGGAAGGTGATGAGATTCATACCGACAAATATGGCCGGGTAAGGGTTCAGTTTCACTGGAGCCGGCCTGGCAAGTATGCCGGTCAGAATTCAGGCATGATCCGAGTGGCGCAGTCTTGGGTAGGACTGGGCCGAGGCGCGCAGTACATTCCGCGGATCGGAGACGAGGTACTGGTCGAATTTGCTGAGGGAGACCCGGACCGCCCCATCGTCACCGGCAGTGTCTACAACGGCGACAACCTGCCGATTAACAACCTCGACAAAAGCGTTACCCAAAGCGGCTTCAGAACAAAGAGTCATAGAGGCGAGGGCTTCAATGAACTGCGATTTGACGACAAAATCGGCGGCGAGGAAATTTATATCCACTGTGAAAAAGACTTCAACGTCACGATCAAGAACAACGAGTCAGAGCAGATCGGAAATGACTTAGCTATCCATGTCGGCAAAAATGCAACCATTACTGCCGGCGAACAGTTACGACTCATCTGTGGAAATGCCAGCATCGTGCTGGACCAAAGCGGCAAAATAGTGATTCAAGGATCTGAAGTATTCATCAGCGGCTCGGGAACAGTGCATGTTGATGGCAAGCCGATTCAATTGAACATGGGTGGGACATTTTGAGTTACGGCCGTAGCTGTTTTCCATGACTCAATGATTTTGGAAGGCGTAACCGGAGGAATAATGGGAAAGCCGGCAGCGCGTCTTGGAGACTTTCACTCCTGCCCCATGGTGGAACACCTGAAAGCTCATGACGGCGGACCGATTATAGAAGGTTCCGCCGACCTCTTTATATGCGGAATGCCTGCGGCCCGTGTCGGCGACAAACTCCAGTGCAACGGGACATGCGACACTATTGTCGAAGGAGAGCCGAGCATCCTCATCAATGGAAAACCGGCCGCACGTATAGGAGATAAGACAGCCCACGGCGGTGTGATCGTCACTGGCTGCCTCAGCGTGCTGATGGGGACCAGTGTTCAGGGGCGTTGTGCGCAACAAGCTGCTGCCGCAGGCAGCCCCTTTCTGGTTCTCGTCAGATGACGCCGCATTCGGCTGAAACAACCTGGAAGGTTACAGAGGCGAGCAACCATTTGCACGTTTTTTTTAACCGTCTCCGGCTACCGCTCTACGCCGTACTTGATGCGGCACGGGACCCCAGGATCCTGTCGCTTCTTGCACAGAGCGGCTGCGAATACCGCATTCTTTACGGCAACAAGCTTGCCGCCACCATGGACGGCTTGGGTCCATACCTGGTCGCCCTTCCGCGAGGGACGCCGTTTTTGCAGCGCCTCATCCAGAAAGGTTGGGGCAACAGTTGGGGTATCTTCCTCACCTGTCCCGCAGTTCTACCAGCAGTACGCCGCCACCTGCGCAAATCGCTCGTCGTCAAATTCCCGGACAGCAGCCAGGCACTGTTTCGTTTCTACGACCCGCGGGTACTGCGCGACCATCTGCCGAGTTGCGGTGATGAGGAACTGGATCGATTCTTTGGCCCCATTCATTCCATTTACCTTGAGCCCGCCACAGGACAAGAACTCAATTCATCGAGCCAGGTGCTTGAGTTTGCCAATGAACACCCCCTGGTGCGCAATTCATACAGCACCTTCCCCCAAATTATCTGTGAGGATCTTTGATGCTCCATATACGCCCCGAACAGTTGGAGAGCATGTCGGTAAAATCCGAAGAGCGGTTCATCGATCAATTGGCAGCGATGGCTGCAACCGCTTATCCTGAGCAGGTTTGGGTGAAAGGTGCGGAAGGATTCCGACAGCTTATTCAAGGTTACATTGCGGAAGGAAAGCTCTTTGGGCTCAGCTACGAATACACTTTGGGCCGTTATACCTACTGGCGCCTGGATCATGGAGATGAAGTTCTGACAGATCCTCAATGGCTATTTTTCAGGAACGTGCTGCAGGACGACACAATGAACGAAGAGGATAAAGTCTTCAAGATCGACACGTTGCTTTATGGAGCCCCCTTCTATCCGGAGAATTGGGACAATGAGTGAAGCCTACACTGCGAATCTGAGAGCTACCGACAGCTTAAACCGACGAATTGAAATCATCAGTAACTGCCGGGACGCGCAGCAAGCTGCCCTTAGCGATGGTGCTTACGCGCACAAATGGCGAAAGGTGCAACAGCTAAAGGAGGATACCGAGCGTCGCTTAGCTGCCTTGAAGAAGGAAAAGCAGATCCGCGAGGATTTCGCCAGGTCACTTAGGGGAACGATCAATCAGCAGGAGATAATGGCCAAGAGGAAAAACCTCGCCGACCACCTCCAAAAGTACCCGCTCTATTACGGCACATTCCAGGTATCTTCAGACCCGTGCTTTCGATGTGGAGCAGTCCTGAAGAAACTGCGGAACCCGTCCTACGGCATTAAAAAGGATGTTCAGGGGAAAAAGAAGCGGCGGAAAGGACGTTTGGCATTAATAAAGGACGCAAGGGCGAACGCTGCAAGCATGGTTACCGGAGAGGAAAAGAGCCGGATACTGAAGGCTGCGGATGACTTTACTCGCAACATGAATGCTGCGGAAAAAGCAGTTCTCAGCAGGGACGCGTATCACTATACCGACATGAAAATCAAAGCAGAAGGTGCGCCGACAGGATATTTGCGCGGAAGCGAGAATCCTAAAATGCTAAAAGCTTACGGCATCTCACGCGACATGTTGGAGCCCAAGGATTGTAAGTTCCGTGCCGATCTGTACATTCCGGACGCGGAGGTCTTCGGCCCTGACGCTAATCCCGTGATTGTCTTCAAAGGTACAGACCTGAGTTGTATCGAGGATTGTAAGGCTGATGTAGTTCAGGCCAGCGGATACACGAATGAGTACTATGAACGAGCGATGAGACTAGGCCGAGTTTTGAGCATGAACACCGGTGGCAAATTTGAGAGCGCCGGTCATTCCCTTGGCGGGGGCATGGCCTCAGCGGTCGGGGTGGTTACGAATTGCCTCACTACGGTCTTTAACCCTGCAGGACTGCACCAAAACACGGTGGCTCCGTATATAAAAGATGTATCGAGTGACGCATCAAGCGTCTCCGCCTTTGTAGTCAAGGGTGAAATTCTGAATTCGGGCCAGGATGCAGCAAATAGTTTAGGCCGTAAGATGGTGCTATCTTCGACAAGGTCACGGTTACCATTCTGGAGTCTTCTTCGGCTTGCCCCACTTATGGTGGGTGCTGAACTCTCTTCTATTCCAATTCAAATAGGTTTGAGAACTAACCTCCCAGTGGGGGATGGTTTGAAAAGTCCGAATATTGTAGACAGGCATGCGATGGACACAGTTATCCCATCGATCGAACAGGAAAAAATGAAAGATCAGTCGACACTCAGACAGTCCCTACTGCAAAGAGGATAATCTATGAAAAACAGTACGTGGGTTAACAGAGCAGTGACATTTTCGATTTTACTGCTGATGGTTTGCACATGCGGTGCATGCCAGACCAAGGGGGGCAAATTGACACCGGAACAATTCTTCGAAGAGCAGATGTTGGAACTGGCTCGCGCTATTTCCAAAGGTGACACAGCAAAGGTGGTGGCAACAATAAAATCTGGCGCTGATCCCAATGGGGTTGGAAGAGGGGGAATGACCCCTCTTATCTTTGCCTTCGGCGTAGGGCAAAAAAAGGCTATGGTGACCCTCCTTGAAAATGGCGCAGATCCTAATCTGCGTATCACCGCCCCCCAAGCTTCTCAAGGCATGCGAGATCAATCGGCTGTGACTGTTATCGCAGGAGCCCCAGACAATGAATACCTGAGGATCTTATTGGAGCATGGAGGTGACATCAATGCCAAAAATAGTGATGGCGAGCCTATTTTAATAAAAATGCTGTTCAAAGGGAGGAATTACAAAGGAATTGCCATGCTGCTTGAAAGAGGAGCTGACATAAACCTAACTGACACGAGCAGTTCTACCTTACTCATGATCATGGCTCATCTGGCTGATTTTGAGCACCTTTACTACATGCTGCAACGAGGTGCCGACTTCAGAAAAAAAGACATGGGAGGGTTCGATATTTCTGATGATGTATTCAACTACAAGGTTAACAAGGACAAGTTCCCTGAAGGGTACGAATGGCAGCGCAAGTGCAAGGAGTTTCTGCTGGCGCATGAGATGAAAGATCCTGGCCCACCTAAGCCAAAAGAAAAAACTCCGGAAGAGCAGGCTGAGTGGCTGCGTATCTACAAGAAGGCGCTGGAGGCTGACATCAAACGTCATGGAGGGTGAAGCCTTTCACTTAACAGCACGCGTAGCAACTACTTCTCAATTCGGTTTACCTAGTTCATTAGTTTCAGCCTTACATATCCCGCATCTGCCTTGTACTTTCCACACACATAGCTGCTGTGAGCCAAAAACTCATTGGAATAATTACTGCTAGTCGGTCTATATTGGCTGAATATTGCAGTAACTATTTTTGCATTGCTGAAAATTTATTGAGTTCTTATAATCATATTGTAGTTCAAGAACGTATAAGAAGCAGATAGGAGGATATCATGGCAACATCAACAGGACGTGGCAGTGGTCATTCACCGGCTAATGTAACGAAGAACCTGAAAGGCATAGAGTTCCCCGCTGACAAACAAGATCTTCTCAAACAGGCACATCAACTGAAGGCGGAGAAGGTCGTGATTGATGAGATTCAGAAAATGGACGATAAAAAATACAACAGCATGGCTGATGTAATGAAGTCTTTCGGCCACGGAGGGGAGGAAAGCTCAAGTAAATCATCTTCAAGCCTCTCCTCAAGCCAGAAAGGACAGCAGGGACAGCAGGCAGGACAAGGAAAGTCCCATAGTAAATCCCACAAATAACGGTACCAAGCCCCCTCCTCGAACGGGAGGGGGCTTTTTAGTTCATAGCTCACAACCGTCACAACCGCCCAAAGAACCACAGGTTCCGCCACAAAAAAACCCGCCGAAGCGGGTTTTTTATCTGCATAACATGTGGACACAGCTATTTTACAATCAAATCGTTTCGGACCTCTTTCACATTCTCGATTTTGCGGGCTATATCTCCCGCCATACGAGCATGCTCTGCTGAGTCAACAAAACCGCTCAACTGGACTGTGCCCTGGAATGTCTTGACATTGATCTGGAAGGTTTTCAAAGCCATCTCATCGAAGATTGCAGCCTTTACTCTTGTTGTGATGACGGAATCGTCGACATACTGTCCGGCGCTTTCGTGTTTGGGGGTGGTAGTGCACCCGAGGAATGCCGATAGCATACCGACACAGAGCAGGACTTTCATAAAGCGTTGAATCTTAGCCATGAGCGTTTCTCCTTTGTCTGATTGGAATGTTACGCCGCTAGCATTAAATTACGCTTACAGCTTTTAACTGTCAAGCGACTGCTGCTGCCAGTAATCCGGGAAATTGAATTGTCGCCTTTGCCCGCTATACTTGCCCAGTTGCAAAGTTATGACATAGCTGTCACTTAAGGAGGTCACCATGAAGCTTGCCATCATCGTTTTAAGCCTGCTGCTGATCACGAATGTAGAAATTTCTCTAGCGGTTGATGCATCCATCTGCAATGACGGCTCGTCAATATCGTACTACCCTAATGGCGAGTTGAAGTCGTGCCTGCTTAGGGACATGTTCTCCATCGGCGGCATCAAGTGCAACCACTTGGCAACTATCGAGTTTTACGAGCCGGGGATGTTGCGAAGCTGCGTTAGCGCTGACTTTTTCATTTATGAAGGGACCATCAAGTGCAATGAGATGAGCGAGGTGGCATTTTACCCGTCGGGAAAATTGGAAAGGTGCAAACTTGCAGCGCAGGTAACGATTGAGGATACGGTTTGCGCGGAACAAGAAGACATCTCGCTTTTCGAAAACGGAAGGGTCAAATTCTGCGGCACACCGAGATAAAAACGACATCAGGGACATCGACCATTGGACGGAGAAGCAAAGGTTGTAGCCGGGTCAGGCGATGATCAGCTCGGCTGATAACTGTACTAGCCAGCCTGGGCCAGGCGTCGCATGACTTGCTGCATATCGCTCCAGACTTCCCGCTTAAGTGCCGCGTTTTCCAGCATGGCGTCCGGGTGCAGGGTCGGCATAAGCACGATGCCCTGGAAATCATAAAAACGACCTCGCAGACTGCCTATCGCTTCCCCGCTTTGCAGCAGCAGTTGCGCTGCCTGTTCTCCAAGCGTCACGACTACCTCTGGCCCCACTGCAGCTATCCGATCCAGGAGCACCTCACGACTTGGGCTCTGCGCGCCTGGAGATCCAGCGTTAAAGCTCAACAAGAAGACATCGGAGGTGACAAATCCCATCGCCTGGATGATCTTGGCCAACAGGTCGCCGGCCGCCCCGGCGAACCCTGCGCCGGTCATCGCCAGGAGAAGCCGCGCTCGTGGGTTGCCGACTCCTTGACAATCCAATTCAGGCAACTCAGGCAGTTTAGGCAGCTCAGAGGGAACATTTTCAGGCAGAACAGACAGTTCGGGCGCAACAGGCAGTTCAGGCTGCTGAGCAAACTGGAGTTCTTCCACATCGCTCTCCCCTAGCTCCTCAAGATACCCTTTAAGTGAGTCCAGCAACAGTTCTCTCTCGCTCTCAACCATCCGAAACCCCTTTACTTTTCCCGGTCCATTCACTATGCTCAAGCACATGTTACTAATTCTTTCAGCAGCCTTGCTGCTCGTTATTGCTGTACCTCAGCAGGCGCTTGCCTGGGGAGCCGGAATTCACCTGCAGCTTGGTCTGAACGTCCTGGCAAACCTGGAGGCACTACAACCATCTGTCGCCGCTATCATCGGCAGCCATCCCTTCGACTTTCTCTACGGCACCATCGCAGCCGACATCACCTTGGGAAAGAAATTCACCCATTATCTACAGCACTGCCACCGCTGGGGCATCGGGCACAAGGTTTTGGACCGGGCGGACGACGCAGCGGAACAGGCCTGTGCCTATGGCTACCTGAGCCACCTGGCGGCTGACTGCATCGCTCACAACTATTTCGTGCCCTATAAGGTGATGAGGAGCTTCCCGGCGCTCACCCTGAAACATGCCTACTGGGAAATGCGTTTCGAGCACTACGTGGATAAGGAAGTCTGGGAAACCGGTAGGAAGGTAGCACGGGAGCATTTCAGCAAGAACGACCAGTTGCTGCGCAAGGTGCTCTCCGACACCATTTTCTCCTTCGCCACCAACAAGCGGATCTTCAATTCCATCCTGCTGGTAAGCCGCCTGGACCAGTGGCAGAGCATACTGCAGACTCTTTCGGATTCGTCGCGCTACTCAATGGAGGAGAGTGACCGGGACGAGTACATGCAACTCGCCCAGGAAGCGGTCTTCGACTTTCTCAATCACGACCAGGATTCCCGGTTCTTTAAGGCGGATCCGACCGGAGAGCGGGCGCTCGCCACCGCCGAGGCGGTACGCAAGAACCTGAGGCTTTTGTACCGAAGCGGCAAGATCACCAAGCCGCAGGCGTACGCCGAGCTTGCCGAGGTTAAGATAAAGCTGAAGGAAGCGATCTGCCAGCCGGAACTTCTGCTGCAGATCCTATCGAAGTGATGATGCCCAAATCCCTCTAGCTGCGCCGTTCCCTGCGCAATACTGCCACCCGATCCAGGATTATCCCTGCCAGCTCTTCCTTCCCCATGAGCGGCAACTCCTCCACGCGCCCATCCCGAAACAAAAGCTTGGCTATGTTGGTATCGACATGGAAGCCGGCCCCCTCAAGGGAGACGTCGTTGGCTACCACCATATCCAAATTCTTCCGGTTCAGCTTTGAGGTGGCATTGCCGACCAGGTCCTCGGTCTCCGCCGCAAAACCTACCAGCGTGCGCCCCTCTTTGCGGCCACCTATCTCGGCCAGAATGTCCGGATTCTTTTCCAGCTCGATGGCAAGATGCGAGGCTGTTTTCTTCACCTTCATCCCGGCGCGCGATGTGGGGCGGTAGTCGGCCACTGCCGCCGCTTTGATGACGATATCGATCGTCTCAAGCTTAGCCAGCACAGCTTCCCGCATTTCCCCGGCACTCTCCACCCGGATCACTTCGACTCCAAAAGGAACATCAAGAGCGGTAGGCCCGGTAACCAGGGTGACCTCGGCCCCGCGCAGACGGGCCTGCCTGGCAATGGCGTATCCCATTTTTCCCGAAGAGTGGTTGCTGATGAAGCGCACCGGATCGATCTCTTCGCGAGTGGGACCGGCCGTGACTAAAATACGCTCCCCGGCGAGCGGTTTCGGGGTGAGTGCCGCGACCGCCTCCTCAAGAATCTGCTCAGGGGCCTGCAGCTTCCCCTCCCCTTCATAGCCGCAGGCGAGCATCCCGCACGCAGGGGCAACGAACAGGTAGCCATGGCTTTTCAGGCGCGCCTCGTTCTCCCGGTAGATCGGGTTCTGGTACATGTTCACGTTCATGGCGGGAGCGATCAGCACGGGTGCTTTGGTTGCCATGACGGTGGTGGTCAAAAGATCGTCGGCTATGCCGCCGGCTATCTTGCCGATGAAGTTCGCCGTGGCGGGGGCGACAATAAAGAGATCGGCCCGCTCGGCAAGCGAGATGTGGCCGATCTGCTGTTCCGAGATCAGATTAAAGAGCTCGATATGGACCGGCTGTCCGGAGAGGGTCTGGAAAGTGAGCGGAGTGACAAACTCGGTCGCGGCACGGGTCATCACTACATGCACGACGGCGCCTGCCTTGGTGAGCAGACGCAGCAGTTCGACTGCCTTATAGACGGCAATTCCTCCCGTGACCCCGAGAACGATGGTTTTACCTCTCAGCATCGCATCCCCCTACCCGTTGATATACGGGTTCGTGCGTCTCTCCCTGCCGATTGTCGAGGAGGGGCCGTGTCCGGGCCATACCACAGTCTCGTCGGGAAGCGGCATAAGTTTCTCTTTTATGGAGGCTATCAGGGTCTCATGTGAGCCGCCGGGAAGGTCGGTACGACCTACAGAATCGGCAAACAGGGTATCGCCTGTGATCACCAGTTGTTCGTTGCGCAGCAAAAGGCAGCAGCCCCCCTGGGTGTGGCCGGGCGTGTGCAGCACCTCGATGATGCGCCTGCCGAACTCAAGCCGCATGCCGTCAGTCAGGTAGCGTGAAGGCGCCGGGGAGTCCTCTACGACCAGCCCGTATTTCTGCGCACTCCTGGAAGCCATCGACATGAGGAGGAGATCCTCTTCGTGGATCAGCAGCTCTGCCTGAGTATGCTCCTGAACCTGCCGGTTACATCCCACATGGTCGAAGTGGCCATGGGTGTTGATGATGTACTTTACCTTCAGGCCGTAGCGGGCTACCGCGGCCAGGATCCTCTCGCAATCGGCACCGGGATCGACCACGACAGCTTCATTGCTCTGCTTGTCGCCGAGGATGAAAGAATTCACTCCGAGCGGGCCTACCACAATCGTTTCAAACAACATAGCATATCCTCCCATGGCCATTGCGGCCCGCTTTAGAACAGGTCGAGATTCTCGTTTTTAAGAGTTGCAAAAGGACTGTTGCTGAACGGCTTGCGCGACTCGTCCCGGCCGCGCTGAGCTGCCTGCCGCGCCACTGCAGGCTCCGGCACTGTTTCCACCACAGCTTGCGCCACAGTTTTCTGCAGTTGTTCCGCCTCGGTCTCAGGCACCAACTCGGCTTCCAGCTCAGGAAACTCCACGGGAGAGAGATCGTCCTCGCCCTGCAGACAATTCTCCTTGAAGAAGTAACGGTCGTAGAGCCGGTGGTAGGAGGTCCAGCGGGAAGGATTGTCCGGCTCCTTGCGTATGTGGGTCCTGATGCCGTTTATTTTGGAATCGAGGTCGTCCAGGTAGTTCAGGATGGTCGCCTCCATGGTCTTGGGGCGTTTGGGCGAACCGTATTCGTACTGGCCGTGATGCGAGAGGAGCATGTGCTTCAAGAGCATGCCGAGCTCGACCGGGAAACCGGGAAGCGACGTGATCCGCTCCTGCAGCATCTCGACCCCGATGGTGATGTGGCCGATCAGCTTCCCCTCGTCGGAGTAGTCGAAGGAGCGCATGTAGGTCATCTCGCGCACCTTGCCGACATCGTGCAGAAGAGCCCCGGCGATCAGCAGATCGCGGTTTAGCCCCTCGTAAAGCGGCATCATGGCATCGACCAGTTTGGCCACGGCAAGCGAGTGCTCCAAGAGCCCGCCCAGGTAGACGTGGTGCATCCCCTTGGCAGCCGGTGCCACGCGGAACTGCGCCAGCAACTCGGGATCTCCAAAAAAGGCAATCAGAAGCCTCTTCAGGTTGGGATCCTTAAGCGACGCCACCAGGGCTTTCAGTTCATCGACCATGATGTTGATGTCGCGGTCGGTCTCGGGGAGGAAATCTGCCAGATCGACCTGCTCCTCCGGTACCAGCTTCAGGTCGGAGAGGATCAGCTGCATCTTGCCCAGATACACACTTGCCTTGGCGTGCACGGCAAGAAAATCGTTTTTTTCAAAGAGGGAGCCGATCTCGTCTGCGTTATCCCAGACCTTGGCGTCAACCTCGCCGGTTTTGTCCATGAGTTTCAGGGTCAGGTAGGGTTTGCCGTTCTTCGCCATGGCGAGGATCTTGTCCTTAACCAGGAAGACCGCATCCACCATGTCCCGGTCTTTTATGTCGGCAACGCATTTCTTTTTCAAAGTGAAACTCCTTATTGCTGATTTAAGTCCTAGAGACTGAGGCTCTCATGGGACATGGTTGGCTCGGTGAACTTCGGTGAAGATTGAATGGACTAAAAGGACCAAAGGGACCAAAGGGACCAAAGGGACATTGTGCAATGATCTGCCCCCCAGGGCACCGGCTTATCTTATTAAATTTTCGAGAACTTTTCTCTAGCCTTAGCCTTGGCCTTGGCCTTAGCCTTAGCCTTGGCCTTCGGCGCCTAGCTTTGCTGCGATGGCGTCTGCTACCCTAATGCCGTCCAGTGCGGCGCTCATGATGCCGCCGGCATAACCCGCGCCCTCACCGGTCGGGTAAAGCCCCTCGTGGCTGATCGATTGCAGGTCGCTGCCGCGCATGATGCGCACCGGCGCTGAGGTCCTGGTCTCGACTCCGGTCAAGATCGCCTCGGCACTGATAAATCCGCGCATCCGCCTGTCGAAGAACTGGATCCCCTCCTTGAGGGTAGCTACTACGGGCTCCGGCAGCAGGGCCGCCAGATCGCTCTCGGTTACGCCCGGCTTGTAACTTGCCGAGAGCCTCCCCTTGCCCTGGCCCAAAAAGGCGAGCACGCTTTGAGCTGGGGCCAGATAACCGCCCCCTCCAGCCTGGAAAGCGCGCCGCTCCAAAAGCCTTTGAAACTCAATCCCTGCCAGCGGTGAGCGGTCGCCAAAGTCGCTTGGCCCCACCGTCGCCACCAGGGCGCTATTCGCGTTGGGGGCATTGCGCCGATAGCCGCTCATGCCATTCACCACTACGCCGCCCGCTTCGGAAGCGGCGGCTACCACCACCCCACCGGGGCACATGCAGAAGGAGTAGGCGGAACGCCCGCTCTTCTCGTTGTTGTAGGCCTGGTTGTACTCGGCCGGCGGCAGGCTCGCATGCGCGTTCTCGCCGTACTGGATGGCGTTGATCAGCGCCTGCGGATGCTCCACCCGGAGCCCTACCGCGAACGGCTTTTGCTCCAGGGCCACCCCTGTCTGGTGCAGCATGGCGTAGGTGTCGCGTGCGCTGTGACCCGGCGCGAGCACCAGCGTGTCGCAGGGGTGCTCGGCAGCGTCGTTCACCACGACCCCGCTCAACCTCCCCCGGCTCATGCGCAATCCGCTGAATCTGCTCTCGAAGCTGATCTGGAAGCCGGCCTGAGTGAGCTTTTCCCTGACCCCTTTGACCACGCCGCGTAATCTGTCGGTGCCGATATGCGGCTTGGCCGCGTAGAGTATCTCCGGGGGAGCTCCAAAGGCTACCAGTTGCTTGAGCACCCAGGCGCAGTTAGGGTCGTTGACCCGCGTAGTGAGCTTGCCGTCGGAAAAGGTCCCGGCGCCACCCTCTCCAAACTGGACGTTGCTCTCTTCCAGCAGGGTCCCGTCGCGCCAGAAGCGGGAGACGTCGCGGGCGCGGTCATCCACATTGCGGCCGCGCTCCAGGATCCGCGCCGTCAGGCCGTACTCGGCAAGCCTTAACGCGGCAAAAAGACCGGCCGGCCCCATCCCGACGATGACGATCTCCGAGCTCTTGGCAACCTTCGGGAAATATTGCGCCTTTTGCGGTTCTATGCGCGTCAGGTCGCCGCCGGCAACCAGCTTAGACTCGTCCCTCAGGGCGAACTCCACCGTGTAAACCAGCTTGATGCGCCCCTTCTTGCGGGCATCCACCCCTTTACGCACCAGCGCGAACGAGCTGATATCGGACTCGCGGATGCAAAGCTTGAGAGCGACCAACGGGCGCAGTGAAGATTCCTCTTCGCCAGGGTTCAGAGTAAGGTTTCGCAGCAGGAATGGCATGGGATTTTCCGTCAGGCGGCGCTACTACCGCGCCTTTTTCTGTCTAGGAGCTGTTCGACAATAATTACGATATCGAGCGGTGAGGTGGACTTCGGGATGTGCACCTTGGCCCCCATCTCGGGGATCTGGTGCTCGTGCGGGGCTCCCTGGAACATGGAGGTGAGAAGGACGATGACCGGCTCGGACTCTCCGGCCAGGCGGGCTATCTCCAGGCAGGTGCTAACCCCTCCCATGCGCGGCATGACCAGATCGGAGATCACGACGTCGGGCGCCTCATCAAGAAACGCCTGGACTCCCAGAACGCCGTCCTGGGCGGTGACCACCCGGAAGCCCGCTTCCGTGAAGGCGTCGGAGAGGACCTTCAGGAAGAACTTGTCGTCGTCTACCAGGAGGATTTTTTCCCTGTCAGCTGCTGCCATTTCGACCTCAAAACATGATGGAATGGGCCATCATACAAAAATGCAGCCGAAAAGGAAAGGGTAAAGCGCCCCCTCAGCTCTTGGGGGGGGCGAGCGGCAGACGGACCGAGAAGGTGGTGCCGGAGGCGTCGCTTTTCTCCACCTCAATCTTCCCCTGGTAGGTCTTCACGATTCTCAACACTACGGAGAGCCCAAGACCGGTACCACGACTGTTGGTGGTGAAAAAGGGATCGAAGATGTTGGGCAGGTTTTCCGGCGGGATACCGGGACCGGTGTCCGAGACCTTCAGGTTAATGTAGCTGTCATCCTGATCCAGCTGCACACTCAGCGTCCCCTCCTCAGCCATGACATGGATGGAATTGAGGAAGAGGTTGGTGAAGATCTGCTCGATCTCCATGGGGTCCGCCTTGATCGCGGGCGGGATGCACCTGAAGTCCCTGACGACATGGATCTTTTTCTGTCTGAGCTGCGGCGTGAAAGCGTCCAGCGTGTTCTGCAGGATGCGGTCGACCTGAACTTCGCTGATGACAAAGCGCGGCCTCTTGGAGGCGTCCAGGAGCTTACCCAGGATGCTGTCGATCCGATCCACCTCTTTCAGGATCTTATCCACGTAATCCAGACGCTCAGCCTCGTCCAAACCGCTCTTGATGAGCTGTATGAAAAGGGCTATCGAGTTGAGCGGATTCCTGATCTCATGAGCCATTCCGGCCGAGAGGTAGCCCAGGGTGGCGAGCTTTTCCGACTGCACGATCTCGACTTGGGCGCGCCCCAGCGCCTCGCTCTTTTCCTGCACGCGCGCCTCCAGCTCCCGGTTCCAGTCCGCGATCTCGGCCAGGAGGCGCTCGCGCTCGCTGAGAAGCGCCCGATTCTGCAGTTCTACCGCGCGCAGCTTCAGGACGCTCTCGATCCGCTCCACCATGTCCTGGTTGTTGAAGGGCTTCAATATGTAATCGGAGGCGCCGGCCTTCATGAGCTCAACGGCGATCTCCTCGCTCCCCTTCCCGGTGAACATGATCACGTAGGTCTCGGGGTAAAGCCGCCTGATCTCTTTCAGGGCAGTGAGGCCGTCCATGTTCGGCATCATGTAGTCCAAGAGCACCAGCTCGGGGCGTTCCTTGGCGATAGTTTCCAGCCCTTCCTGGGCGCTCAGGGCGGTGAACACCTGGTAGCCGCGATTCTTGAGGATGATGGCCGTCAGGTCAAGGATGACCTTCTCGTCGTCCACGATAAGCACACGGCCGCGCGGCTGTTTTTCCATACTGGTCATGGCTCTCTCTTCCTATTTTCTGCAGATGGAGCTGTTGCTCAAAAAAAAGGGGCAGCAAACGCTGCCCCCCGGTAAATGATGCGGCATAACGCCGCGTTAAGGGAGCCGAACCGTGACCACCGGAGCCAGCGCCTTTCGCACCACGCGCTCGGCGGTGCTGCCGAAAAGCAGGTGGTCGATGCCGCTTCTACCCTGGGTGCCCAGCACGATGAAGGATACCTGGTCCGTCTCGGCCCGCTTCAGGATCTCCTCGTACGGTATGCCGGTGACGATATCGGTCTGGTAATCGGTAAAGTCGGTGATATGGCTGGCACAGAACTTCGCCATCATCTTCTGCGCCCCCTGCTCGATCTCCTTCTCCAGGTTCTCGAAGGATACGTGCGGCACGTAGAAGCCGCGCAGGTCAACGGGCTCGTTGATGACGTGCAGTATGATCAGGCGGCTTTTGAACTGCTGCGCCAAGGCAAGCGCGTACTGGAAGGCGTGCTCGGAACTTTCAGAGAAATCTGTGGCATAGAGAATCTTATCGAACGTTCGCATCTGCCCCTCCTCATCACTGAGAATAGATCAGTGGCTGGTTTCCTTGAAGATCTTCTTCAGGATCGACTTCAGTTCGTCAATTTTCACCGGTTTGTTGATGTACTCGAAGGCCCCCAGGTTCATGGCCTCGATATAGGACTCCACCCCGCCATAAGCCGTGATCATGATCACGTTACTGCGCGGAAAGCTCCGGTTCAACTCCTTCAGGAAGGTAATGCCGTTCATCTCGGGCATATTGATGTCCGTGACGATCAGGTTCACCTCCTGCTCGCGCAGGTAGTTCAACGCTTCGAACCCGTTGGCAACGCTGTCAACCAGGAATCCCTCCTTGGCCAGCAGACGAGAAAGACCGATGCGCGCATTCTCTTCGTCATCTACGACCAGTATTCGCTTAGGCTGTTTGGACAAGATCGGACTCCGATACATTTATTAAAAACCGCGACGCCTTATTCTAACACTGGCCCAACTGCTGTCAAGCCGCGCCACGGTCGGTTGCAGCGAATCTCTTCCTGAGTTTCACAGCGCTCAGGAGCAGGTTGGCGATGATGGAAACGAAAGAGATTTCATCCTCGGAAAGGTCTTCCTGGTGCTGCTGTTCGCGTAACCTGCTCTGCTATGGGCCCTTCAACTCGACGTGGGCCGGCTTTCCCGGCTCGCCCAGCGCCTTGAGCGGTCGTCCGTTAAACTCCGCCTCGACAGCGCCACCATCGCCCAGATCCAGCACGAAAAGCCGCGCACCCTTCCATTCGATCACGTCGCCGGCCTTCAGGTCATAGCGCTGCGAGATGCTGTCGTCTATGGTGATGCTGAGCCAGCTGTCTTGCTTAAAGCGCATCCTGAGGATGATGCCGCCAGGCTGACTCTGGGCTGCCGGGACCTCCTGAGGGGGGAGCGCAAGCTCCGGTGCGACACCCTGGACGGCTGCGGCCGAGCTAAGCTGCGGCTGCACGGGCGGCAGTACCGGTGCCGCCACCGGCGGAGCCTGCACCGGTTGCGGCGCGGGGGGGATAGGTTGTTCGTCACGCTCGGTAAGGAAAACGGCCGCCAGTATCACCAGCCCCAAAAGCAGGGTTGGAATCACCCAGCGACCGGGCCCTCCCAGTTTTGCCCTTTCAACGATCTCCACACCGGGACGTTCCGGCTTCGACTCTACCTGCTGGGGACGCGCATCCCGGGGAAGGCTGCTCTCGTATCTCCTGATTATCTCATCGCCGGAGAGCGACAGGTAACCGGCATAGAGACGTAGAAAGCCTTTGATATAAGCGGTATTGGGAAGCTTTTCGAACTCCCCCTGCTCAATGGCGACAAGATAGCTCTTGGTGATCTTGGTCACCCGAGAGGCCTGCTCCAGATCAAGCCCACGAGACTCGCGGACACTGCGCAGGTACTCCCCTACCGGGAGCCCCAGCCCTTTTTCTGCATCTACCTCAGCCACGTTGCCTCACTTGAGTAGGTCCAGGTACTCTTTTGAAAGCTGCCCGATCTCGGAATCCGGAGCGATGCGGATCACTTCCTGGAAGGAGCCTGCTGCACCTTTTGAGTCCTTGAGCTTAACCTGCGCCAGCGCCAGATAATAATGGGCGTTCGCGTAGGAGCGGTTTAGTTCCAGCGCCTTTTTGTACTCTTCAACTGCCAGTTCGGTGCGATCCAGGGCGAAATAGACCCGCCCCAGATGAATTCTGGTGCGAGGGTCCGAGCTATTACTGCCGACTGCAGCCCGCAGCACGGTAAGTGCCTGCTGATAGTCACCCTTACCCAGATAGGCAAGCCCGAGATTTATGGTGGCGCTCTCCTGGCCGTGGTAGAAGATGTCGTCCTGGACTATCTTGAACTCGGCGATGGCGTCATCCCACCTCTTCATCTCCAGGTAGTTGACCCCCAGGTTGTTGCGGGCTTCGGAATAACCCGGCTTCAGATCCAGCGCCTTTAGGTATTTACGCTCGGCAATATCGTAATGCCCCTTGCGGTAGTAGGTAAGTGCCAGATCGTTCAAGAGCACCGGGTCCTTGGGCGTGAGTTTCTCCGCCTCGGTGAACTCCTGCAGCGCGCCCACCAGGTTGTTCTCGGCGTAGAAGGACTGCCCCATCTGATAATGGTAGAGGGACCTGTTCTTCTGCGCATCGCTCAAGGCACATCCTGAAGAGAAAACAAGGGCCAAGGTAAGCATGATCGGGATAGGACGGAGCATAAGCCTCACTGATAAACCGGGATCTGGCACTGGGAAAAATTAACAGATTAACCCGAGCTTGTCAATGAACGCGGCTTAGCCAGTCATTACGCCACTCTACGGGTTACAGCTCCCCTACGCCCTCGAAGTGGGTCATGGTCTTGAAGCCGCGATAGCGTGCCTCGATCTCCTGGTAGGTTAGCGATTTGAGCCGGTCCAGGCTGAAGGCCTCCACGTTGAATGAGGCCATGACGGAGCCGAAGACGATAGCCTGCCGCACCCCCTCCTCGCTGAGGTTTCCGGTGTTGGCGAGGTATCCCATGAAGCCGCCTGCGAAGGTGTCGCCTGCGCCGGTCGGATCGAAGACCTCCTCCAGAGGAAAGGCCGGGGCCGCAAAGACGGAGTGGTCGGTGAACATCAAGACACCGTACTCTCCCCTTTTCACGATCAAGTTCTTGACTCCCAGGTCGAGGATCGCCTTCGCCGCGCGTACCAGGTTGGCCTCCCCTGACAGCTGGCGCGCCTCGCCCTCATTAATGATGAAGAAATCGACCCGGCTAATCACCTTTTTCAGAGCCTCTGGCTTGGAGGAGATCCAGAAGTTCATGGTGTCGCAGGCGACCACCTTGGGGTTTTTCACCTGATTCAGGACCTCCATCTGCAGCTCAGGGTCGATGTTGGCCAGGATCAGGTATTCCGCATCCGCGTACGCCTCGGGAATAACCGGCTTGAAGCTCTCGAAGACGTTCAGGTGCGTCTCCAGGGTTTGTGCCTCGTTCAGATCGTAACCGTAGCGCCCTTTCCAGTGGAAAGTCTCCCCCGGGACCTTCGAGAGCCCGGCAAGATCAATGTTTCTCGACTTCAGGAACTGCGTGTGCTCCTCGGGGAAATCCTCGCCCACCACGGCGACCAGGTTCACATCGGTGAAGAAGCTTGCCGAGGTGGCGAAGTAGGTGGCGGAGCCCCCTAGCACGCGATCACGCTGGCCAAAAGGGGTTTCCACCGAATCAAGGGCGACCGAACCAACGACTAGTATGCTCATAAGGACTCCTGAAGGCAGATTAAGGTAGAGATTAAGATTAAGTTTAAGTTCAAACTCCCCCCTTTGAAAAAGGGGGGTGGGGGGGGGATTTGGCCCAAGGTGCCAAATGGATGCGGTTGGCAACGATAGTTTGTAGGTCGGGTTAGCCTGGAAAGGCGTAACCCGACGTTTCAATGCCGGCGCTTCGGATCGGAATGTCGGGTTACGCTGGCGCTAACCCGACCTACGGCTAACCCGACCTACGGTTAACCTAACCATGTCAACGATCCCGCGACTTACAGCTACTTTTTTACAGGTATTTCCCGATAATGAGTTCCAGGTTTTCCCTGGTCTCTACGGGCATCACGGAAGTGTCGCTGATTACGGCGTACTTGAGGGATTCGGAACAGGGACAGCTGCGCTCGCCGGCGATCTGCCGCACGGCGTGCCGGATGATCAGCTTGGCATTGGCGACGTTGGCCTTGATGATGGCGATGATCGCCTCGACCGAAACGTCGGCGTGAGCGTCATGCCAGCAGTCGTAGTCGGTGGAGAGAGCAATGACTCCGTAACAGATCTCAGCCTCTCGGGCAAGCTTTGCTTCGGTCAGGTTGGTCATGCCGATGATGGAGGCCCCGAAGGAGCGATACATGTGTGATTCTGCGCGGGTGGAGAAGGCTGGCCCCTCCATGCAAATGTAGGTGCCGCCGCGGTGCACTGTTACCCCGACCTCGGACGCCGCTGCAAAGAGCGTGGCCGAGAGATCGGCGCAGACCGGATCGGCAAACTGGACGTGGGCCACGATGCCGTTTCCGAAGAAGGTGTCCTGGCGAAAGCCGCGGGTGCGGTCGATGAACTGGTCCGGAATAACGATGTGCCCCGGTACGATCTCTTCCCGGAGGCTCCCCACAGCCGATACCGAGATGATCCGCGTCACCCCAAGCTTCTTCATGCCGTAGATGTTAGCCCGGTAATTCACTTCGCTCGGCATGAAGCGGTGCCCCTTGCCGTGACGCGGCAGGAACACCATGCGGACGCCGTCCAGCGTCCCGGTGATATATTCGTCGCTCGGCCTGCCAAAAGGAGTGTCGACCGTGACCTGGCTGACGTCAGTCATCCCCTCCATCTCGTACAGCCCGCTTCCGCCGATAACCCCGATTACCTCGTTCGCCATCTGGACCTCCTCCATGTATTAAATACGGTGAAAGGTGAAGGGTGAAAGGTGAATAAATCGTAAAACCTGGGAGAAGCTGTGCGCCTCTCGTCCGTCACCCGTTTCGTTCACCTGTCACTTTTCACCTTTCACAGTGCAATTCAAGTTTTTCTACAGCGCTATGAGGTTGTTCTGCTTTCACAGCGCGATCAAGCTTTCACCCGTGGGAACCTGCACGGTTTCGTCACCTTTGACCTTCACAGTGCAAATGCCCTTTGACCTTTCACGGTGTAAGCCCTTCACAGTGCAGTTCACCTTTCACCTTTCACGCCTTCTGATCCAGCTTCCCCTTGAGCTGTCCGCAGGCGGCGGAGATGTCGCTGCCGCGGCTGGACCGGGTGATTACCGTAACGTTCTTATCCAGCAGGTACTTGTGGAACCTGTCGATGGCATCCTGGGTCGGGCTCTTGAACTCGGAAGATTCATGCTCGTTGAACGGGATCAGGTTCACCTTTGAGGGGATGTTGCTGATCAACCGGACCAGCCTCTTCGCGTCCTCCAGGGAATCGTTCAGGTCCCGGATCAGCACGTACTCAATGGTGATCCAGCGCCGGGAGGGGAGCGGGAACGCCTTGCAGGCCGCCAAAAGCTCCTGCAGGGGATATCTGCGGTTCACCGGCATGATCTGCGAGCGCACCTCGTCGGTGGTTGCGTTGAGCGAGACCGCCAGGTTCACGGTGACCGCTTTGCCGAGTTCGGCCATCTCAGGGACCAGACCGGAGGTGGAAACGGTCACCTTGCGGGTGGAGAACTGGAAGCCGTCCGGGTCGGTCAGGATCTTCACCGCGGGGATCACGGCGGCAAGGTTGGCCAGCGGCTCCCCCATTCCCATGAAGACGATGTTTCGCACCGGATCGTCGCGCTTCACGGCACAGACCTGGTTCACGATCTCGGCGGTGGTTAGGTTGCGGGCCAGTCCGAAACTTCCGGTCAGGCAGAAGGCGCATCCCATGGCGCAGCCGACCTGGCTCGAGATGCAAAGCGTGTTGCGCCCCTCGTCCGGTATCAGCACGCTTTCCACGGCACTGCCATCTGATAGGCGGAACAGGTACTTCTTGGTGCCGTCACTGGACGCCTCGACGACCTCCGGGACCAGATTGCTGATCTGGGCGGTCTCCTCCAAGACTCTTCTGAACTCCTTGGAGACGTTGGTCATCTCGGAGAAGCTCGTGGCATCCATCTGGTAGAGCCACTTGAAGATCTGCTTGGCGCGAAAGCGCTCCTTACCCAGCCCGGAGATGTACGCTTCTAGACCCTCTAGGGTCAAATTCTTTATGTCTGTTTTTTCCATGGTTCCGATAAAAAAAGCCCTTCTAACGAAGGGCTCCCTTGTTGCCTTGTCTGTTGCGGATTATACCAGTTCGAGCTGGCTGAAGAAATAGGGGATCTCGTAGGAAGCAGACTCCGGAGAATCCGAGCCGTGCACGGTGTTCTCTTCGATGCTGACGCCCAGAGCCTTACGGATGGTGCCTTCTTCCGCGTTGGCAGGGTTCGTTGCGCCCATCAGGCCGCGCCATGCCAGGATGGCATCGTCTTTCTCGAGTACCAGCGCGATAACCGGGCCCCTGGACATGAAGGAGCAGAGGTCGCCGAAGAAGGGGCGCTCGCTGTGCACGTAGTAGAAACCTTCTGCCTGGCTCTTGGAGAGCTGGATCTTTTTCATGCCGACGATCTTGAAACCGGCTGCTTCTATCATTTCCATGACCTTACCGGTCACGTTTCTCTCGACTGCATCAGGCTTTATGATTGCAAATGTTCTTTCCATAGTTCCCTCCAGAATTATTATAGTTGACGACCGCTTTTGATAGCATTGCGGCTCGCCGCTTGTCAAGGCAAATAAGGCGGACGCGGACACAAAAAAAGCCCACAGATTGCTCTGTGGGCCTTTTTGAAACAGGGCTCGCCCTGCTTCCAATTACTTTGCTTCAGCAGGAGCAGCAGGAGCTGTAGCGGAAGTCATCGGAGCCTGTGCGGGCTCAGCCGGAGCTGCCGGAGCAGTCTGCTCAGCAGCCGGGGCCGGAGCTTCTTCTTTCTTCTTGCAGCCAGCAGCAAAGGCAAGAGCCAAAGCCAGGCAAAGTGCTAAAGAGATCAGTTTTTTCATTGACGATATCACCTCTTTTCTTTTTAGATTGACCATTACAGCGCAAGGCGCATGGTTTTTTTGTGTCACAACAAATGCCGAATATACTAGCATTCAAAAAGAAGTCAACAGTTTTTAAGAGCTTTTGTTTCACTTTCATATTAGAATCCTCTACCGAGCCAGACTGCAGCGAAGGCCCAACACTTCCAATCGCGCAAAAACGCCCGAAGTAGCGAGACTTTTTTCGACTAAAGCGTCATTCGGCCCAGCCACTATCACAGCTGACAGTTACCCCGCCACGGGAACGCCTTGATAGCGCAGCGCCGCAGTAAGTGCCGGTGTACGAGCTGCGCCTTTCCAGCCGGAAGCCTCCATCACCTGCACACATCCGCTCGTTACACCTGAGGCCGGGCAAGCAATACCCCGGACCGGCAGCACCGCAACTGCGCTAAGTTCCGTTGCCTCAGGAGAACTTCAGTAGAACTGTTTGATAATGTAGAACAAATAAAGGGGAATTTGCCGGTGATGAGTAGCACATTAACTGCGGAAAGTGCGAGGTTAACTCTTGTAAACGGCAAGCAAATATATTACTTTACCTACATTAATTTTCACATCCAAAGAGATTTGCGCCATAGGGGGAGTTGTGAACGAGACGCTCAACAGCAAAGACCGGAAGCTCCTGTTGGAACTGGCCCGCAATGCCATCACCACAGCCGTTAGAACCGGAAAGACCACCATATCTGAGGGGAATGCGACGCAACTGCTCGGGCAGCAAGGCTGTTTCGTCACCATAAAGCTGCACGGGACCCTCAGGGGGTGCATCGGGAACTTCAACTCAGATAAGCCTCTCTACCAACTGGTGCAGGAGATGGCGATATCTGCTGCCACCCGCGACCCTCGCTTTTACCCTATGAAAGAAGAAGATCTGGCAGGTTTCGAGCTGGAGATTTCGGTCTTGTCCCCTCTCACCAAGATCACCTCCCCCGAAGAGGTGGTTGTGGGAACCCACGGGCTGTATCTGGAGAAGAACTTCTCCCGGGGAGTACTGCTGCCACAGGTAGCGGTCGAGCAAGGATGGAGCAGGGAAATATTTCTAAATCAGACGGCCCTGAAGGCGGGCCTTAAGCGCGAAGATTGGAAGGAGGGTGCAGACCTCTACGTATTCACCGCTCAGGTTTTCGGCGAAAACTAGCAAGAAGCTGCAGTAGCCGCAGAATAAGCCCATTCCCGCACTCCCCCCCAAATACAAGTTAACATAGCGATCAACCCTGCCCCTACCCTGCCCTCTTTCCCCTTCGGGGAGCGGTAGGGGTTAGGGAGCCGGGAAACAGCTTTGTCAGGCATTCCTGCCGCGATGAACTAACGCAATCGCGGCAGGAATGCCGCTCCTACGAAAGCTGATCATCAGCCGTTAGATACATAGATGCAGGAATTCCTCCCTTGAATACAGATTTGCGCAGTGGCTGGTAACGATTCCCTAACCCGCCCCCCCCTTCGCACAAGCAAAAGAAGGGGCGCTTTTAGCGCCCCTTCCTTTTACCTCTATTACTGCTTAATACAGCTGCTGATTACATCTTCCTGCCACCCTCTGCAGCCCACTTCTCGAGCATGTCAGTGGTGACGGACTTGGGACGCTCGATCGCGTAGCCCAGACCACGGTCCCAGGTGATGTTCGCCATGCAGCCCAGCGCGCGACCTACGCCGAACAGGACGGTGTAGAAATCCCACTCCTTGAGGCCGTAGTACCACTGGATAACGCCGGACTGTGCATCGACGTTGGGCCAGGGGTTCTTGGTCTTGCCGTGCTCGGTGAGGACGCCGGGAGCGGTCTCGAAGATCATAGCGACCAGTTTGAACAGCCCATCGTCCTTGAGACCCGGGGTCTTCAGGCAGAACTCGCGCTGTGCGGTGTAGCGCGGATCGGTCTTCCTGAGCACGGCGTGGCCGTAACCCGGGACTACCTGTCCTGCGTTCAGGGTATCCCAAAGCGCCTTGGTGACGTTCTCTTTGGTCGGCTCGGCGCCGTTCAACTTCTTCTGGAACTCCATGATCCAGCCCAGTACTTCCTGGTTGGCCAGGCCGTGCAGCGGGCCTGCCAGGCCGTTGAGGCCTGCGGAGTAGGCGTAGTACGGATCGGAAAGCGCCGAATGCACCAAGTGCGTGGCGTGCGCCGAGACGTTGCCGGACTCGTGGTCGGAGTGCAGGATGAAGTACATCCTGGCCACGTCCTTGTACTGCTCGCTCTGGCCGATCATGTGCGCGAAGTTGGCGCCCAGGTCAAGGGTCGGATCGATGGCGATCTGCTTGTCGCCGCGGTACTTGAGGTTGTAGATGAAGGCAGCCAGTACGGGGATACGGGCCACGATGTTGCTGGCATCCTCGTAGACGTACTCCCAGGCGTCCATCTTGTTGAACTTGCCTGAGCTGTAGAAGGCCGCAAACTTGGAGTCTTTCTGCATGGCCATGATACCGACGGAGAGCATGACCATCGGGTGGCTGTCCAACGGGAGGGCGCGCAAGGTCTGGAACACGTACTCGGGCACGTTCTGGCGGGTCTTGAAGTCGGCCTCGACGGCTGCGACCTGATCCAGGGTCGGAACCTCGCCGGTCAGCAGGAAGTACCAGAAGGACTCGACGGTCGGATACTCGGAACCGGCTGCCTTGGGGAGCGCCTCGAAGGTCTCCGGAATGGTCTTGCCCCTGAAACGGATCCCTTCCTGCGGATCAAGGTACGAGATGTCCGTGACGAGAGCCCTGATGTCGCGGGCGCCACCGATGCACTGTCCAATGTCAACCTTGTCGATGATCACGGAGCCGAACTCTTTGGTGAGCCGGGTAATGCGGGGGCGGTGGGCTTGGATCTTCTCCAGCAGTTTGTCTTTAAGTTGCGTCATGTGTCGGATCTCCTTTTTCCTGGGGGTTAGCTACACACTGAAGATTTTCACGATCGAATCTGCCACCTTTGTTCGACACCGTGCCGGTCCGAACTGCAGTCTCGGCCGGGAGTTGCGTTGGCAAGTATACTGTATACAAAAATTTTTCAAATGTATACCATTGCCTTCGATCAATTTCAATATAAAAAAATCGTGTTTTACTATTTTGATTACATTTTCCCCTAACTCACAGTACAATCAGTTCCTGGCTGGAGAAGGTCAGACGCTTAAGCCCCTGTTCTGAAAGGTAAAAGGTGTTCTCAATACCCACCGCACCCTCGCCGGCAAACACCAGTTTCGGCTCGAATGCGAAGGCCATTCCGACCTCAAGCTTCTCGGTTTGAAAGCCCCTTGCAATGAAAGGGTACTCATCAATCTCGATCCCGATGCCGTGCCCGATGAAGGAGACCTGGGAGCCCGGCCCGCCCATGAAGTTTTCCGCGTACCCCATCTGCCGAGCCAGATCCAGGCAGGCGTCATAAATGCTGCCCCAGGTCGGGAGTGTCTCGGCGAGCTCCATCATGAGCGCCTCGATGCGCAGCATATCGTCGTAGCCCCGCCGCAACCGGTCCGAGAGCGGGCCGATGGCAAAGATCCTGGTCTGGTCCACCATGTAGCCGTCGAAGCAGCTGGCGAAGTCGACCACGATCGGCTCGTTACGACCTATCCGGTTGTAGCTTGCTCCATGCCCGAAGGCGGGAGTGAGCCCCATGCCACCCAAAGGCGTGTTGGTGCAGGCCGGCGCGGCGGAGTCGGCGCCGGCGAGGATCTGGTTGCAGCTGAGCTCCCCGTTGAAGGCGCGCATGCGCAGATAGCCCTGGTGCCCCTCAAGACGCGACAGGTGCTCGAGTTCAGCGGCAAGCTCCAGCTCGGTCATGCCCTCGCGGATCACTTCGGCGGCGCGCCGGTACACCTTGTCGGCCTGATTCCCCGCGTCCTGCAGTATATGGATCTCGTAATGGCTCTTGATCATCCGGACCCGCCGGATCAGCGGCGAGGCGTCGAGGAACTGCGCGTTGGGATAGAGGGTGCGGTGCTTCTCGTAGAGGTTTACCGGAAGGATGTCGAGCTCCAGCCCGATCCGCCTGGGATCCGGGTGACCCAGACCGGCAAGGGTACCGGGGAGCTCGCTTAGGGAGGAAAAAGGGATTACCTGCGCCAGCCCGCTTTCCATGCGGGCCCGCAGGTAATCCTTGCGCACCAGGTAAATCGGTTCACCCGAGGCGGGCACGTAAAGGCAGCCGGTCTGTACGGTCCCGGTGAAGTAGAAAAGATCGGCGTTTTGCAGCATGATGACTGCATCGAGACCAGCGCCGGCCATTTCGAGCTGCAGTTTCCGGTAGCGATATTCCAATTCGTTCTTGGGCGTGAGCCGCATATCTCCTCCTGCCCTTTCCTCATGAGATTTGGTCAGGAAAGGGAGCAGGAAAGATAGCGCACTTGGCGGCCCGCGTCAACTGAACCCACCCGGGCAAGGTGAGACTCTAGATGGCTCCTTCCAACTGGAGCTCTTGTATTGCCATCTCGCGCAGCTTGAACTTTTGAATCTTGCCACTTGCCGTCATCGGGTAGGAGTCCACGAAGCGGACGTACTTGGGGATCTTGTAGTTGGCGATCCTGCCGCGGCAAAATTCCTTCACCTCGTCCTCGCTCAGGGAGCTGCCTCCCTTGAGCACTATCGCCGCCATCACCTGCTCGCCGTATTTGCGGTCCGGAACGCCGTAGACCTGGATGTCCGAGATCTTCGGGTGAGTGTAGAGGAACTCCTCGATCTCGCGCGGGTAGATATTCTCGCCGCCCCGGATGATCATGTTCTTGATCCTGCCGGTGATCTTGCAGTAGCCGTTTTCGTCCATTACGGCGAGGTCGCCGGTATGGAGCCATCCCTCGGGGTCGATGGCCCGCGCGGTCTCCTCCGGCATCTTGTAATATCCCTTCATCACCAGATAGCCGCGGGTGCAGAGCTCGCCCTGTTTTCCGGGTGGAAGTCCGGCGCCGCTCTCGATGTCGACGATCTTCATCTCCACGTTGGGAAGCGCCCTGCCGACCGTGGCGACCTTCAGTTCCACCGGATCGTCGGTGCGGGTCTGGGTGATGACCGGAGAGGATTCGGTCTGCCCGTAGGCAATGGTGATTTCGCTGGCATGCATGTCGCGGATCACCCGGCGCATCACCTCGATCGGGCAGTTGGAGCCGGCCATGATCCCGGTTCTCAACGAGGTGAGGTCGAAGCTGCCGAAACTCGGGTGCTCCAGTTCGGCGATGAACATGGTAGGGACGCCGTGTACCGCAGTGCAGCGCTCCTTTTCGATCGCCTGCAGGACCTTCAGGGGATCGAAGATCTCCACAGGAACCATGGTGGAGCCGTGGGTGACGCAGGCCAGGACGCCCAGCACGCAGCCGAAGCAGTGGAAGAAAGGAACCGGGATGCAGAGCCGGTCTTTTTCCGTGAAGCGCATGCACTCCCCGATATTGAAGCCGTTGTTCACCACGTTGTAGTGGGTCAGCATCACTCCCTTGGGAAAGCCGGTGGTGCCGGAGGTGTACTGCATATTGATCACCTCGTGCGCCGAGAGCGCGCTCTCCGCTGCCAAGAGTTCCGCGTCGGATACCCCCTGCCCCATCTCAACCATCCGGTCGAAATTGAACATGCCGTCCGGCGCGCCCTCTCCCAGGAAGACGACGTTTTTCAAATGGGGAAGTTTTGCGCTGCAAACCTTGCCCGGTTCGCTTTGGGCCAACTCCGGGACCACCTCGTTAACGGTCAGCAGGTAATCGGTATCCTTGAACCCCCGCACCAGGAACAGCGTGCTGGAATCGGACTGCTTCAATATATATTCCAGCTCGGCCGATTTATAGCTCGTGTTCACCGTCACCAGCACGGCACCTATCTTCGCGCTGGCGAATTGCAACACCACCCATTCCGGGACGTTGTAGGCCCAGATAGAGAGATGATCGCCCTTTTTCACCCCCATGCTAAGGAGCCCCTTGGCCACCTGACGGCACCGCTCGTTGAATTCGCGATAGCTGTAGCGCAATCCCCGTTCCACGTAGACCAGCGCCTCATTATCGGGAAACTTCCCGGCAATATGATCAAGCAAGGCACCAACTGTGAAATCTAACTGTTGCGACATGGGTCCCCCCCCTGTTTCATGTGAATAAACTCTTGATCACCCGAATTTAACTTATTGAAATTAAAGAAGATACCAATTATCATAGCGCCTTCGGCAAGTCAAGATTTATGGGTGCCAGGGGGAATGGGTCCCAGGAGTGCCCTCCCTTTGATAAAGCTTGCCAAGCAGAGCCCCTTATTCTATATACTGAATCCGCAAAGTCCCCCCGCCTCTTCGGGGCGGGGACAGCGGCAGAAACGGTTGCCGGCATTTTTTCCGGAGAAAAAGCTTGACAGGAATTCCGGCCGCAGTTCACCCACTTGCATTAAGTCACTGTTATTGCTGCTTTTTATTTACAAACGATGTTACGTTAATGCTGTCTATTTTTTAGGCAATCTGCTGATCTAGCCAATTTCAAAGAGCTTTTATCGCAGATCCACACTTTATCCACAGTGCTTTCCACAAACAGTGTGGACCCGGCGCAGTATCCCGATTTCACCTGCCATTTCGGGCAGTTGGCGCCGGATAACCTAGTAGGACTGCAAAGCAGACGAGGATGCCCGATGCAAACCGTACTGATTATCGAGGACGAACAAGACCTGGCGGAACTGATTGCCTTCCACCTGGAGAAAGAGGGATTTCGCCCCCTGATCGCCGGCGACGGGATCACCGGCTTGCACGAGGCGCGCAGCGCCAACCCCGACCTGATCCTGCTTGATCTGATGCTCCCCGGCATGATGGGAACCGAGGTCTGCAGACTTTTAAAAGGGGCCGAGCAGACCGCGGCCATCCCGGTTATCATGCTGACCGCCAAGGGAGAGGAGATCGACAGGGTGGTCGGTTTTGAGATGGGCGCCGATGATTACGTGGTGAAACCGTTCTCGACCCGGGAACTGCTGCTGCGGGTGCGGGCCGTGCTCAGGAGAAACCAGGATCAAGCGCCCAAGGGGAGCACGATATCCCTGGGGGTGCTGCTGATCGACACCGAGCGGCACATGGTCATGGTCTCGGGTGAGGAGGTGCTGCTTACTTCGACCGAGTACAAACTCCTGATGAACCTGGCCCAGAGAATCGGCCGGGTGCAAAGCAGGGAAGTTTTACTGCAAAATGTCTGGGGCTACAACTACTTCGGCGATACCCGTACCGTCGACACCCATCTGACCCGGCTGCGGACCAAGCTTGGTGCTGCTGGCGACCTGATCAAGACGGTGCGCGGCTTCGGCTATAAGATGGAACTACCATGAGTGCGAGCTTTCGCTGGAAGTTGATGTCCTCCTACCTGCTGCTGGTGCTCGTCCTTGGCGCCGGCCTCTACCTTTACCTCTCCTTAAACCTGGAACAATCGATAACCTCCGGAACTCGGGAACATCTTCAGGACGAGGCACGCGTCGCGTCGCTCATGGCATCCAAAGAGATCAATGACCTGAAAAAGGACGCACCAGCCCTGACCGCGGCGCTTTCCAAAACCATCAGGGCACGGGTCAGTGTGATTTCCGGCGACGGCGAGGTTGTAGCGGACTCGGAACTCGCAGCAGCCGAACTGGCGAAGCTGGAGAACCACGGCAGCCGGCCCGAGGTGCTGCAGGCGATAAGAAGCGGCATGGGGAGCGCGATCCGCTATTCGGCGACCCTGCACACCGACATGCTCTACGTTGCAGCTCCTTTCCGCGGGCAAGCGGTGATCCGACTTGCGCTGCCGCTATCGAATCTGGAACAGGCACAGCAGCGGCTTCGCAAAAGTCTGGGTGCCGCCCTTGCCGTAGCAGTCCTCGCATCGCTTTTGCTCTCCTACATCCTCTCCAACGTCAACTCGCGCAACCTGAGGATCCTGGCAGCCGGGGCTTCCCGGATCGGGCATGGCGAGTTCGGCATCAGGATCCCTGTTTTAAGTTGCGACGAACTGGGGGAGCTTGCCCAGATCATGAACGACATGACGGAGCGGATCGAGCGACAGCTGGAGCGTAGCTCTTCCGAGAAAAACCGGCTCGACGCCATATTGAAAGGAATGGGCGATGGATTGATGGTGACCGACCAGCACGGGGTGATAACCCTGGTGAACCCGGCGTTTTGCGCCATGTTCGGGACCGCCCCGCAGGTGCAGGGGAGGCAGCTTCTCGAGATCAGCCGGCACCCGGACCTCTATGCGGCCTGCCGCGAGGTGCTCAGCGAGCGGCACGAGCGGCGCCAGGAGATAGAGCTGGCCAGCGGGCAGGCGACCCTGGTGCACTGGGTGCCTCTTCTGGAAGCCGACGCCCTGCGCGGTGTGGTCGCCGTGTTTCATGACATAAGCGCCCTGAAAAAAGTGGAACGCATCCGGCGCGACTTCGTGGCCAACGTCTCGCACGAGTTGAGGACCCCGGTGACCGTGATCAAGGGATATGCCGAGACCCTCCTGTCAGGCGACCTCGCGGAGGACCCGCAGCGCAGGGATCGCTTTCTCGGTATCATCCAGAATCACGCCGATCGGCTTTCCAGCCTGGTCCGGGATCTCTTGACACTCTCCGAGCTGGAATCTGGCGAGGTAAGCATGAAGCCGCAAGAGGTCCAACTGGAGGACGCGGCCAGGCAGGCTTTGCTGCTCGTCGGGCAAAGGGCCGAGGAAAAGCAGATCATCCTGGAATGGATGGGTGTTAAAGGTGCAGGCTGCGTCAAAGCCGACCTCGGCAGGCTGGACCAGGTGCTGATCAACCTCTTGGAGAACGCGATCAAGTACAGCAGCCAAGAGG
>Ga0209317_1000410_pt1 | contig 52515 bp, 41 predicted proteins | sample RifGroB2_FD_183994 | JGI IMG/M metagenome (GOLD analysis project Ga0209317, IMG submission 183994) | Soil microbial communities from Rifle, Colorado, USA - Groundwater B2 (SPAdes) (version 2) | ecosystem: Environmental > Terrestrial > Soil > Unclassified | place: Rifle, Colorado | collected... | reverse complement strand
ACGCAACCATTCTTCCAACCATTGAAGAGGTATATGCCATTGCTGACATGATCATCAAAGTAAAAGAACCCATCGAATCGGAATATAAGCTGATTAAAAGAGACCAGATTTTATTTACGTATTTCCATTTTGCATCAGGTGAGACGTTAACAATGGCCATGATCGAAAATGGATCGATTTGCCTGGCATACGAAACCGTTGAAATGGCAGATCGTTCCTTACCACTGCTTATTCCGATGTCGGAAGTTGCGGGTCGCATGTCGATTCAGGAAGGCGCCAAATACCTGGAGAAAACATTTGGCGGATATGGGGTTTTGTTAGGAGGAGTTCCCGGAGTTCCACCTGCAAAAGTGCTGATTATTGGCGGCGGAATAGTAGGAACTGAAGCCGCAAAGATGGCCGGTGGTCTGGGCGCCGATGTGACCATCATCGATGTGAGCCTGAAACGTCTGCGTTACCTCGACGATATTATGCCTGCCAACGTGAAAACCATGATGAGCAACGAATACAATATCCGTGAAATGGTTCGCAATGCCGATGTGATTATCGGCGCAGTGCTTATTCCCGGTGCCGTTGCTCCAAAACTGATTACCCGCGATATGATCCCAACGATGAAACACGGTACGGTTTTAGTTGACGTGGCCGTTGATCAGGGTGGTTGTTTCGAAACCACTGTGCCTACCACACACGATCATCCAACTTTTGTGATCGATCACGTGATCCATTACTGCGTTGCCAATATGCCTGGAGCTGTGCCACGCACATCAACACTGGCTTTGACCAACGCAACTCTTCCTTATGCTTTGGAAATCGCGAACAAAGGATGGAAAAAAGCTTGTACTGATAGCGAACCTTTAAGAAAAGGCTTGAATGTGGTGAAAGGAAAGGTAGTTTACCAGGGAGTTGCTGATGCCTTCGGTCTTCCTTATCAGGATGTTCTGACCGTACTATAGATTAGAAAAAAAACGATTTTGTAATTTATAACAATAGGTCGTTTTAAAAGTAAATATACTAAAATGAAAAAGTACTTTCTTCACTTTCTATTGTTTGCTCTTACTACAAATTTTACGTACTCACAAAACTTGCTCTCGACAGATGGAAATATGTTGAAGTTGATAAAAACCGCTCTAAATTGGGTGATTCGAGGTATCGCTTGATAGATAAACTTTGTCTGATACCAGTTGAATAGTATAACCTATTTGTCAAAAAGGTATCAGGTTCTGTTGTAAAAATATTTTTTATCCCTTTGAGATATTAAAATAATTTGTATTTTTGTTTCAAGTTATAGCGTTAACGCTATAAGTAATTTAATATTTTATAGAATATGCATGAGATAGAAATACCAAAATACCTGATTATTTATAATTCAATAATTGACAGGATTAAAAATAATGAGTTGATACCGGGCACTAAAGTTCCATCAGAAAATGAAATTATTAAGGAATATAATGTCAGCAATACAACTGCCCGAAAAGTATTACAGGAAATTGAAAATGCAGGATGGGCAGTTAAAATCAGGGGGAAAGGAACTTTTGTAAAGGATTTTATTGTTAACAGATCAGCTACAAAAATTTTGAGTTTTACCAGGAATATGATTGAACAGGGACTAAATCCTTCTACAGTAGTATTGGATTCGGAAATTATTGATCAAGATTGGTCAATTAATGTTTCCGGGAAGGTTTATTTAATTCCAGGTCCAATTTTCAAATTAAAACGGTTACGGTTGGCTAATGATGTGCCCATGATGCATGAAACCCGTTTTATTTCGCTTACATGCTGTCCTAAAATATGGGAACATGATTTACAGGGTTCGTTATATAAGTTATATAATGAAAGGTATTACCGATATATTACAAAAATAGAACAGGATTTAAGTGCAATAAGTCTGGATGAATATTCAAAAAAAGAATTTGGAATACAAAAAGAGATGGTTGGAATAAAAGTAGAAGGTATTACTTTTTGTGAAAAAGAAATGATTTTGGAAGCGGAGGAATCCATATACAGAGGAGATAAGTACAAATTCTCAGTACAGGCTATTCCCTGAAATAAGATTACTCACGAAAAACGAAAATAAAGTGAAGAAAAACACGGAAGATTTTTTGGTTTCTCTTTATACAACAATGTATAAAATCAGAAACTTTGAAGAGCAGGCAATCAAACTATACAGGCAGGGACATATCCGGGGATATTTCCATCCTTATCTGGGCGAAGAAGCCATAGCAACAGGTGTTTGTGCTGCTATGGATGGAAAGGATTATATCACGAGTACACATCGGGGGCATGGACATTGCCTTGCATGGGGAGCTGATTTGAAAATCATGTTTGCCGAGTTACTGGGTAAAGAAAATGGATATTGTAAAGGTTTGGGCGGATCGATGCATATTGCCGACTATACTAAAAATAATTTGGGCGCCAATGGCATAGTAGGATCAGGAGTTCCAATAGCAGTAGGGGCCGCTCTTGGAATTTCGATTCGAAAAGAGAAACAGATGGTTTCCACTTTCGTTTCTGATGGTGGCTCAAATATCGGTTCCTTTCTGGAAGGCCTTAACCTTGCTGCAGCATGGAAATTACCGGTGCTTTTTGTAATTGAGAACAATCAATATGCAGTATCGACACGCATTGAGGATTCAACCGCCGAAACGGAATTGTATAAAAGGGGTATTGGCTTTGGATTGGAAAGTGTCCGTTTAGATGGAAATGATGTTCTTGAAGTTCATAAAATAGCCAAATCATTTATTGAGCGTTGTAAAAATGGGGAAGGGCCATTCCTAATGGAATGCGTCACCTTTAGAAAAAGCGGCCACCATGTGAACGATCCAGGTCTTTATCTTCCAAAAGAAAAGGTAGATTATTACAAATTGCACGATCCACTTTTAATTGGAAAAAAACATTTAATTGAATTGGCCGGATTATCAGAAATTGATATTGTAGAAATTGAAAAAGTGGCCATGGCTGAAATTAAGGCTGCAATTGATTTTGCGATTAAAAGTCCGGAGATGTCGGAAGAAAATTTCTTAAAATTTGTGGAGGAATATTAGATGGTAAATGTATTGAATGCAGCACGCGAACTTATGTACCGCGAAGCATTAAATGAAGCGCTTAAAGAAGAAATGGACCGCGACGATAAGGTTTTTATTATGGGGGAAGGTATTGCAGAACGTGGAGGTTCTTATAAAGTAACCGAGGGTTTGCTGGAGCAATTTGGCAGCAAGAGGGTTTTTGATACTCCCATTTCAGAAAACGGATTTACAGGTGCCGGTGTTGGTGCTGCCTTAACAGGAATGCGTCCGGTAGTTGAAATCCTTTTTGTCGATTTCACCATGTTAATTTTAGATCAACTTATCAATCAGGCTGCTAAGTTTCGCTTTATGTCAGGAAATACTGCCAGAGTACCTATGGTTCTTCGTACCCAAGGCGGAGTCGGCAATGGATTGGCTGCCCAGCACTCGCAAAGTCTGGAAGCGATCTTCTATCATATCCCGGGCTTAAAGTTGGTCATGCCTTCCACACCCTTCGATGCAAAAGGTTTACTGAAAGCGGCCATCCGTTGCGACGACCCGGTGATCTTTATCGAGCACAAGTTATTATATATGAATAAGGGCGAAGTTCCAGAAGAAGAATATATTATTCCACTTGGACAAGCAGATATCAAGAAAGAAGGAAAAGATCTGACCATCATTGCATGGTCAGGTATGGTGCCAAAAGTTATGGAAGCAGCCGAAATATTGATGAAAGAAGGAATTAATGCCGAAGTGATTGATCCAAGATCATTGGTGCCCCTCGATAAAATGACTATTATCAATTCGGTAAAAAAAACCGAACATGTGCTTATTGTTCAGGAGGCTGTGCGAAGAGGTGGTGTTGGTTCGGATATTTCATCCATCATTCAGGAAGAGGCTTTCGATTACCTCGATTCTCCTGTTAAAATACTTGGTGGGTTAAATATCCCTTGTCCATTTAACCTGAATCTTGAAAAAATGGTAGTTCCGCAGGTGGAGGATATTGTCAGGGCTGCTAAAGAAGTTGTGTACTCTGAATAAATTTTAATAATAAAAAAAGAAAAGATATGCCCTTAGTTAATATGACTGAAATGTTAATAAAAGCACGTGAAGGCAAATATGCTGTCGGTGCATTTAATATATTGGATTATAACTCAATGAGAGTTGTGGTTGAAACCGCCCAGGAATTGCAATCTCCGGTTATTGTGCAAACCTCTGAAAAAACAATTCGGTTTTGGGGACTTAAGCCAATAGTTAGTTGGATAAAAGAGCTTACCGATAACACAACCGTGCCTGTTGCAATCCATCTGGATCATTGCAAAGACCTCAGTTTCATTCAAAATTGCATTGATGCAGGCTGGACATCCGTAATGATTGATGCTTCTTCCAAACCTTTTGAGGAAAATATTAAACTTAGCCAACAAGTAGTAAAAATGGCCAAACTTCATGAGATAAGTGTTGAAGCGGAACTTGGCGAAATTGGCGGAATTGAAGATGATATTTCGATAAATGAGGAAAGCGCTCATCTGGCAGGAGTTGAGCAGGCAAAAATATTTCTTGATAAAGTAAAAGTTGAATGCTTTGCCCCGGCTATTGGAACATCTCATGGTATTTACAAGGGAGAACCTAATATTGCCTTCGATCGGCTGAATGAAATCAGTCAATTATCCGATACTCCCCTTGCCCTGCATGGTGGAACCGGTTTATCGGCAGAGGTCTTTAAAAAATGTATTTCATTGGGGTGCTCTAAAATCAATATTTCAACTCAGCTTAAATATGCATTTATCGATGGATTTCTGCATTATTATCAATCCAAACCAACCGAATACAACCCGTTAACTATTCTACAGGCGCAATATATTGCATTAAAACAAGCTGTTTATGAAAATATTATATTGTTTGGAAGTAATCAAAAAGCTTAAAAGTATAAAACTATGAGCATAGCGATAAATATGCCTCAGGTAGGTCAGGACATTGAATTTGCAAAGATTATCGAATGGCATGTCAGCGAAGGCGATGTGGTTAATGAAGGCGATATTCTGGCAACTGTTGAGTCTGATAAAGCAAGCTTCGAGGTTGAAACAACCGAAGCTGGAACTGTTCTTCAATTGTTATTTAGAGAAGGCGATGAAGTAGCGGTTTTAAAACCAATTGCTTACATTGGTCAAAAAGATGAAATCTTTCATAATGAAATAGAAAAAACACCCTCGCATTTTGGGAAAGATGAAGCAAAAGATGAAATTTCTTCATTCAATAAGGAAGATGGCAAATCCAAAGGTTTGTTTTCCAGTCCTTCGGCCAGGAGAATAGCCAAAGAGGGAAATCTGGAACTGTCAGAAATTAAAGGCTCAGGACCTAATGACCGGATTGTTAAAAAAGATGTTGAAGATTATCTTGAACTCAAAAAATCAGAAAAAAAGGGTACTCCCCTCGCGAAAATAATTGCTAAGGAAACTGGAATTAATTTTGATTCAATACAAGGAACCGGATATGGTGGACGGGTGATGAAAAAAGATGTTTTTTCATCCATCAGCTCTGTTAAATCTGCCAAATTAAAGGAAATCCCCGGAGATCAGGTAGTTCTTTTTCTTAAAGCCAGAAAACGTACTGCAGAAAGGCTAAGTTTCAGCAAACTGACCATCCCACATTATTATATTTTCTCTGAAGTTGATGTTACAAATACTTTAAAATGGAGAAAAACTACGAACACAAATCTTGGAATCAAAATCTCTGTAAACGATATCATTATTAAATCAACGGCAGAGGCGTTAAAAAAGTTCCCGGAAATGAATTCTTGGGTTGATGATGAAAAGATGCTGCTCAAGCCGGAAATAAATATTGGAGTAGCAGTATCGACCCTAACCGGGCTACTGGTTCCTGTCATTCCTGATGCTGACAGGTTAAACCTGATTGAAATCAATAACCAGTCGCGAAAAAATGCCGAAGATGCCCGACAGGGAATAATCCGTATGGACAAACCCGGAACATTTACTATAAGTAACCTTGGAATGTATGGAATTAGCAGGTTCCTACCAATTATCAATCCCCCTGAATGTGCTATTTTGAGTGTTGGCGCCGTGGAGAAAAAAGTAGTACCAAAAGATGACGAAATAATAATTATTGACAGTCTTACTCTGGGTTTGGCCTGCGATCACCGGGCAGTTGACGGAGCAAAAGCATCCGAATTTTTAAGTTGTTTAAAAGAAATTATTGAAAATATTTCGTGATAATAAATGGAAAAAAATAAAATGGAAGCATTGATTTTTGATTGCGATGGGGTATTGGTTGATACGGAAAGAGACGGTCATCGAGTTGCTTTTAATATGGCTTTTGCCGAAAAGGGAATTGATGTAGAATGGAGCATTGAAGAATATCAAAAGCTGTTGAAAGTGGCAGGGGGCAAAGAACGCATGATGTATTATTTCGACGGGAAAGGATGGCCTTCGCAGTTTGATGATCGGGTACAATTTATTCTTGATTTGCACCAACGAAAAACTCAGTTTTTTATGCAATTGATTGAGTCTGGTATCTTACCCCTGCGACCCGGAATCAAGCGAATAGTTGACGGGGCCATAGCAAGCAACCTCAAACTTGCAGTTTGCTCAACTTCCAACGAAAAAAGTGTTCGCCTGATCGTTGAACTTCTTCTGGGAAAAGAACGCTCAGACAATTTTCAGGCTATTTTATCCGGGGACGTGGTTTCAAGAAAAAAGCCGGATCCTGAAATCTATAATTTATGTATTGAAAAGCTGAGTATTAATCCCAAAAACTGCGTGGTTGTTGAAGATAGCCGTAACGGTCTGATTGCAGCGAAAGCCGCAAATTTCAATTGTCTGATAACAACTAATGAATATACTGCCAATGAAGATTTTACTGAAGCCGATAAATTGGTTGATGAATTAGGAGATGAACCCAACATTCAAATAACTATTAATGATTTAAAACTATTAATCAAGAAGAAAAACATATAAGATGAAAATATTTTTAGATACTGCAGACATTGAGTCTATCAAAAGAGCAAACGATACAGGGCTTTTGGATGGAATAACCACCAATCCAAGTAAAGTACTGGAATCTGGCAAAAAATTTTATGACGTTATAAAAGAGATTTGCCAAATTGTGAAAGGCCCTGTTAGCGCTGAAGCTGTCGCAGTAAAAGCAGAAGATATTGTAAAGGAGGCTGTGATTATTGCCGGGATAGCGCCCAATGTTGTCATAAAAGTTCCTATGACCCATGAGGGTTTAAAAGCTTCGTTTATGCTCAAGGAAAAAGGCATCAAAGTGAATGTAACGATGGTATTTGCCGCCGATCAGGTTTTACTTGCACTAAAAACGAACCCGACATTCGTGAGTATAGTAATAAGCAGACTCGATAAAATCGGTGGTGATGTAGTAGCGCTTATAAATGATTCGGTTAAAATTAAGCAAAACTATGGTTTTAATGGTGAAATACTGGCAGCCAGCATTAAAAACAGGGCTAACGTGATTGATTGTATGAAAGCAGGGATTGACATTGTGACTTTACCCGAAAATATCTTCTTTGATATGTTTAACCACCCCCAGACTGAGTATGGATTACGTGAGTTTGATGTTGCATGGGATAATGTAAAAAAAGCAGGTTTGGCTTAAAAACTAATTTTGCAATGCCTAAAAATAAGCATACAGTTGTAACTATTGGCGAACTATTGTGGGATATTCTGCCTGATAAGACAATACTTGGAGGAGCGCCTTCCAACCTTGCTTTCAGGCTTTTCGAAATGGGAGATGAGTGTTTCCTTGTTTCCCGGGTTGGAAGAGATGAATTAGGCGACAAAGCTATGTCTGCTTTAAAGTCGATGGGATTATCCACTTCTTTCGTTCAGCAGGATAATCAACTTCCAACAGGGACGGTTAATGTAAGTTTTGATAAATTCATGAACCCTGATTATGTGATTAACCCCAATGTTGCGTACGACAAAATAGAAATATCGGATGATTTGCTGGAGATAGCTAAAAAAGCACAATGCATCGCTTTTGGAACGCTGGCACAAAGATCATTTGAAAGCAGAAAAACTATTAATGAATTGCTGAATAAATCACCTAATGCCTTCAAATTTCTTGATATAAATTTGAGAAAAAACTGTTATACCAAAGATTCAATTGAGCATTCTCTTAAGTATGCCGATGTGTTGAAGATTAATCATCATGAAGCTTTCGAATTGAACAAAATCTTTGGGCTGAATATATCAGAAATTCCCGGAATTGCACAGAAATTAGCCACTCAATTCAACATCAGTACTGTTCTGCTCACATTAGAGGAAAACGGTGTTTTTCTTTACGACCGTACAGAGGGAGAACATTACGTCCCAGGGCACAAAATTAAATTGGAAGATCCTTTGGGCGCAGGTGATGCTTTCTCAGCGGCATTTATTCATAACAAATTAAAAGAAAAACCATTGATTGAATGTTGTATTGAAGGGAATAAACTGGGTGCGATTGTGGCAACACAAAAAGGTGCAACCCAAAAAATAACACAAGACGAATTGGATAATATTACACTTAAAAATAAGAGGATTTCAGATCAAAGTTACAGTAATTATATTAAGCTGACTCATTGTTAACTAAAAGAAAGTAAGACTCATGAAAATAACATTAATACCAGTTTATTTTGATCCGGGACGTGACGAGAATTTCGATAAACACTTACGCATTGTAAAAGATTTATTAAAAGACAATGCAGAATTTATCGAGCCGTGTGCCCTTGGCACAACTTTACCTAAAGCCGATGCGGTTATCTTCCCTCAAATGATCGGTGAAGCTTACAATAGAATTGAAGAATTAAAAGCTATTTCCATGCCTATTATGGTTATTACATCTGAATTCGGAACTGTTAATATGTGGGACTGGGAAGTGGTGCATTATTTAAAACTGAACGGCATTCAAACTATTTGTCCGCCCAGCCTCGAAGATACTAAATTAGCTTGCAGGGCGCTTTTGGCACGAAGGTCATTGGCTCAAAGTAAATTCGTAGTTTATCAGGACGATCCCGCAGGGCCAACAGGGAAGCAGTCTGATATTTTTAAACGGTTTTACTGGCTAGAAAAAGAATCTGCACAAAAAATGTTCGAAAAATATGGAATAGAAATCGAACAACGCAGTTTTAAAGAACTTGCTAAAAGAGCAAGCCAAATTCCTGATAACGAAGCACAACAAGTTATCGATAATTGGAAATCGAAACATAAAAGTATCACAGGTAAGCCCTTATTAAGCGCTGTAAAATTATATATGGAGCTAAAAAAAGAATATGCCAAAGATGATAACATACTAGCCATGGGATTAAACTGCCTGAATGAGTCAGGAAGTTGCGATACAACACCCTGCCTGGCCTGGAATTTACTTTACCAGGAAGAAAAACTGGTTTGGGGTTGCGAAGCTGATACCATGGTCATGCTCACCGAAATATTGGCTGATAAGGTTCTTCAGGTACCGTTTTTCATGACGAACCTGTACCCGTTTATTATGGGACAAGCGGCTTTGGCGCACGAACGAATACCTCATTTTCCTGAAGTAGATAAGCCCGAAAACCATATTCTGGCTGCACACTGCGGTTATTTTGGTTTGCTTCCCGAAGTTTTTTCAGATAAGTGGAATTTGCGTAAGAGGGTTCTTGCCATGGTGAATGAAAATTCAAATGTTATAGATGCAACCATGCATACAGGCCAAATTACCCTGGTTAAATTTCAGCCTTATTTGAAAAAAATTTCGCTGTCAGAAGCCGAGCTAGTTGGCTATATTCAATACGAAAATTCCGATTGTCTAAATGGAGGTATTATTAAGGTAAAAGATGGGCAGAACTTTGTTGATAAAGTTGTTTCACATCATTATGTTGTAATGGCCGGCCATCAGAAGGCAGCTATGAAATTAATTGCCAATATTTTTGATTACGAACTGGAAATCATTTAATGAAAAAGGAATTTAATATTGGGATAGTGGGTGCCCAGTTTATGGGTAGAGTCCACACAAATGCCTGGTTCGATGTTGCCCAGTTTTACGACCTTCCTTTTAAAGTGATTATGAAGGCAGCCTGCGACATTGATCCGGCATCAGAACAAAATTTTGCAGTTCGTTTAGGTTGGCAAAGTTTTGAAACTTCCTGGGAAAAACTTATTGAACGGGAAGATATCGACATTGTCGATATTTGTACACCTAATAACTCGCACATGCCTATAGCTGTGGCTGCGGCAAAAAACGGGAAACATGTAATCTGTGAAAAACCGATTGCCATGGATACAACAGAAGCAAAACAAATGCTTGAAGCTGCAGAAGTATCAGGAGTAAATCACATGGTAGCATTTAACTACAGGAGGATACCTGCAATTGCTCTGGCAAAAAAGATGATTGACGAAGGCAAACTTGGTAAAATCCACCATTTTAACGCAGTTTATTATCAGGATTGGCTTGTTGATCCCGAATTTCCTTGGGTTTGGCGACATGATATAAAATTGGCAGGTTCAGGGGCTCATGGCGATATGAATGCCCATACAGTTGATCTTGCAAGGTTTTTAGTGGGTGATATTGAGTCAGTTTGTGGCGAAGAAAAAGTTTTTATTAAAGAGCGAAAAAAGCCTGGCACAAAAAAAGCCGGAATTGTAACTGCAGATGATGCTGCCTGTTTTTTGGCGAGATTTGAAAATGGTGCTTTGGGTAATTTTATCGCTACTCGCTTTGCGACAGGCAAAAAGAACTTTCTGAGACTCGAAATATTTGGAAGCAAAGGAAGCCTCATTTTCAACTTGGAGCGACTAAATGAACTGGAATATTATTCCAGGGATGATCATTCTGCTGAGCATGGTTTCAGAAACATTTTAGTGACAGAGAACGAACATCCGTACATAAACAGATGGTGGCCACCCGGCCATACCATTGGCTGGGAACATACTTTTATTCATGAGATTGGCGATTTTCTGACGGCTATTGCCAATAACGTGAAAATTACTCCTGACTTTTATGATGGGTATAAGTGCCAGTTGGTACTTGATGCTGTTATGAAGTCCTCAAAATTTCGTAAATGGATTGACATCTCTAATTAAAAAAAATACTGCAAGAAAGCTTTTCGTTATGAAAACTATTAAAGGACCTGCCATATTTTTAGCGCAGTTTATAAGAGATCAGGCCCCATTCAACAACCTTGATGGAATTACTTCATGGGTAGCTGATTTGGGCTACAAAGGTATTCAGTTACCATCATGGGACGCTCGTCTGATCGATTTAAAGCTGGCTGCCACATCCAAGACCTATTGCGATGAATTAAAAGGAAAAGTCGAGTCAAAAGGTTTATTTCTGGTTGAACTGGCTGCTTATCTGCAGGGACAGGTGATTGCTATTCACCCGGCCTACGAAACTATGTTCGATGCTTTTTACCCCGGGGAATTGACTCCAAGAGCAAGGACCGAATGGGCGACCGACCAACTGATGATGACCATTAAGGCATCGGCAAATTTCAGCACAAAAAATATCTCGGTCTTATCGGGCGGATTCGCCTGGCATACCATGTACCCCTGGCCGCAACGGCCGGATGGCTTGATCCATGAGGCTTTTGCAGAATTGGTGGCCCGTTGGATGCCTGTGTTAAATTTTGCCTGGGAGAATGATATTACTATTGGATACGAATTGCATCCTGGTTCCGACTTATTTGACGGAGCCACCTACGAAATGTTTCTCGAAATGTCAGGTAATCATCCAGCAGCTTGCATTGCTTATGATCCCAGCCACATGCTGCTTCAACAAATGGATTATATTCAATTCATTGAAATCTTTGCAGAAAAAATCAAAGCATTTCATGTGAAAGATGCGGAGTTCAATCCCACCGGTCGTGTTGGGGTTTACGGAGGCTACCAGCCCTGGGTAAATCGTGCAGGTCGCTTCCGCTCATTGGGAGACGGACAGGTGGACTTTAAACGGATTTTCTCATTGCTGACAGAAAAAAACTATGATGGCTGGGCTATCCTGGAATGGGAAGATTGCCTGAAAAGTCCCCAACAAGGTGCAGCTGAAGGTGCACCATTTATCAAACAGCAAATTATTAACGCAACAGAAGTTTCTTTTGATGATTTTGCCGGAAAACTTACAACTAATGACCGTAACAGGAAAATTCTCGGAATTTCCGATTAATATTTAACGATAAACATTACTCAAAAAATTACCCCATTATGGATGAGAAATCTAAAAAAAGCCTTTTTCGTGCTTGTTTTTTTGCATTGATGGCAACTTCCTTCGGATTCATGCTTCGGGCAATGCTCATTACCGAGTGGGGAGTAGAATTTAACCTGACCAAAACTCAGATGGGTGAAATCATGGGTGTAGGATTATGGCCCTTTGCAGTCTCAATCGTTCTGTTCAGCCTGATTATTGATAAAATCGGCTATGGACGGGCTATGGCTATTGGCTTTATTTGTCATATCAGTTCATTGGTGATTACTTTATTTGCAAATGGCTATTGGATGCTTTACATGGGTACTTTCATTTTCGCTTTGGGCAATGGAACGATTGAAGCAACAATTAATCCGGCTGTTACAACCATGTTTCCTAATGAAAAAACAAAATGGATTAATAAGTTGCATGCAGGCTGGCCTGCAGGAATGGTGGTTGGTGGAATTATGGCTATCTCAATGGGTGAATTAATGAAGTGGCAATACAAAATTGCGATCATTCTAATCCCGATGCTGATTTATGGATTTTTAATGTTGAATAAGAAGTTTCCTGTTCAGGAGCGGCTTGCCGCAGGGGTTTCTTACAGGGATATGCTTAAAGAACTGGGGATCCTGGGAGCTCTTATTATTATTTCATTGATCGTTTTTGAAGTTGGAAATTTTTTCAGCTTGTCTCTTACAGTAGAAATAGTATTGATTATCCTGTTTACTGGTGTGTTCGGTATATATACACGGGTACCAGGACAACCAATCTTTATTATATTGTTATTAATTATGTTCCCTTTATCCACTGCTGAACTGGGAACAGATAGCTGGATTGTTGATCTTATGGCCAACGAAATGAGGAACCTCCATTTGCAGCCAGGCTGGATTTTGGTATATACCGCTTTGATTATGACTATCGCCCGCTACTTTGCCGGGCCTGTTATCGAAAAACTTAAACCTTCGGGGCTATTAATTTTTAGCTCTGCCATTGCAGCAGCAGGTTTGTTCTTTCTTTCCATGGCAACGGGTATCATGGTTTTTATTGCAGCTACTATTTATGGATTTGCTAAATCTTATCTGTGGCCTACCATGATCGGAATTGTAGGTGAGCGTTTCCCTAAAGGAGGAGCTTTAACCTTAAACGTAACCACAGGTGTTGGAATGATGGCTGTTGGAATTGTAGGAGCTGTATTCCTGGGCTTTGCTCAGGATAAGGGAATCGATAACAACATAGCTAACTATGACAGGGCGAACCAAACCAGTTTGCAGGCGAAATATATCAGCGTTGAAAAAAATAGCATTTTCGGCACCTATCAGACACTTGATATTGCCAGGTTTGAAAAGGCTCCGGTTCATGAACGGGAAATCATTGAAAACAGCATGTTTGAAGCAAAAAAAGAAGCCCTAAAAACTGTGGCTGTCCTTCCTGTCATCATGCTGGTTTCTTTTTTAGGCTTATTTCTTTATTTTAAGAAAAAGGGAGGCTATAAACAGGTAGAAATCAATTAATAACTATATAAATGAAAAAATTGGAACTTTTATTTGTTACATGTCTGTTCGTATTGATTGGACATGCCCAGGCGCAGCAAAATCTCATTAATTGGGAGCATATTTCAAGCAAAAACGGTGGTATCGAAGCTCCCAACGACGGTACAGAACAAACCTCAGTTGCCGTGGCCGATTTCGATAACGATGGTATAAACGATTTCTGTATCTCAGAAAGAACCACTGCCCCGGCTATGGTCTGGTACCGGCGAATGCAAAACGGGTGGAAAAAATATGTTGTGGAAGACAGCATTCTCTTTATCGAAGCCGGAACAACTGGTTTCGATGTGGATGGCGACGGAGATATGGATATAATTGCAGGGGGCGATTGGAGAACCAACCAGGTATGGTGGTGGGAAAACCCTTATCCTGATTTTGAGAATGTCAAATCATGGGAAAGACACCTGATCCGAAATTCAGGAGGAAAAAAAATTCATGATCAGATGGTCGGCGATTTTGACGGTGATTGTAAACCTGATCTTGTATTTTGGGCACAAGGTGACCAGACTCTGTATTTCACCCGTTTACCGGTTAATCCTAAGATGTTATCTGAATGGAAATTAATCCCGATTTATAAATATTTTGCGGATGGGCAGATGGAGCAGCGTGGCACATATCCCAAATGGAAAGGTGTAAATGAACATGAAGGCCTTGCAAAAATCGATATTGATGGCGATGGCATTCAAGACATTGTAGCAGGTGGCTACTGGCTTAAGTATATTGGGAACGACAAATTCTCAAATAATGTGGTAGATGCCTCCTACACATTCAGCCGTTCTGTTGCCGGACAGTTTATTAAAGAAGGGCGCCCACAAATTATTTTAGTAGTAGGCGATGGTTTGGCACCATTAAACCTTTATGAATTTAAAGATAAATCCTGGATACCTAAAACCATTATTGAAAAAATCTCCAATGGCCACTCCAATTCAGTTGTTGATTTTGACGGTGACGGAAACCTCGACCTCTGGAATGCAGAGATGACTTTAGGAGGAAATACCAATGCCGTTAATCGGATCTTATTTGGAGATGGGAAAGGTAATTTTCCCAGGGAGATTGTGGTTTCCCAGGGAATTGATTTACATGAATCTGAAATGGTTGACCTGGATGGCGATGGTGATCTGGACATCCTTGGTAAACCTTTTAACGGCGACACTCCCCGACTTGACATATGGCTGCAAAACGGAACCGGCGAAACTGTCTCGGCTAGAAAAGGAGCATTTAGCAAACCTATCGGCCTCGAAATATACAGCATGCGTTCGGAACTACGTAAAGACGTGCCCAAAACCATTGCCCTTATGAAACAAATGGGCTTTAAAGATTTGGAGGTATCTGGCTATTATGGATTAACACCTAAAGCATTTAAAGCTGAGATGCATATAAACGGGCTTACCTGCTCAAGCATGATATTTGATTACAGCCGATTTCAATCAGATATTGAGGGAATCATAAAAGAGGCTAAAATTTTCGGAGCCAGGTATGTAGGCATAGGCTGGATTCCCCACAAATCTGGCTCATTCAATATGGATGATGCAAAAAAAACATGCAAAGATTTCAATGACTATGGGGCAAAATTGAAAAAAGCCGGATTAAAATTTTTCTATCATCCGCATGGTTATGAATTTGCCTATTATAATTCTGACAGTTGCTACCAAGATTACATTATGACCAATACAAAAGCAGAAAATGTATGTTTTGAACTTGATGCATTCTGGCTAAAGTATTCCGGAGTAGATCCAGTGTTGTATATGAAAAAATACCCCGGGAGATTTGAACTCATACACCTAAAAGATTTACGCAAAGATGTTCCGGGAAACCTTAGCGGGAAGGCGGATGATGAAACAAGTGTTCCGGTCGGTTATGGAGCAGTTGAATATCCTGCATTACTTCGTGAAGCAGTAAAACAGGGTATCAAGCTTTTTTATATCGAAGATGAAGCGAAAAATGCCATTGAGCAGATACCATTGAGCAAAAAGTACCTTGAAACTTTAAAGTAATGGAACTATGAAAAAAAATCTTATAGTACTGTTATTTATTCTCACTTTTAAGTTCGTCAACGCTCAAAGTCAATTTTATAGACAGTACTGGGCTGTATTTGATAATACAATTTCCAATCTTGAACCAGGTGAACGACTACGGGTAAATGATGCCGATATGAGTCTGCATGAAACTTTCTGGGGCAGGGCAGAGATAAAATCAAATGGACTGCAATTAATTAATGTTCCTGAAATACTGCCGCTTCTTGAAAAAACAGAATTTTATGCTGAGTTATGGGGTGGTCATCCATGGGTCGAAAGTAAAAGGTTCAGCATTAATGGTAAATCATTGTATTATTTCCAGCCGGATGGTACGGATAGGGGGAACTGCGGTTATTCCTATCCTATGGTTCAAATTAAAACGCAATACCTGGTAAATGGGATCAATGCTTTTCAGTTTGCCTGCGATAGAGGTAAAACTTTTTGGGGTCACTATATTATTGATAATATGGCGGTACGCTGCTTCCTTAAAGCCGACCACCCCGATCTTAAAGCCGCGGGATTAAACACTTTTTCAGCTATCCCTGTTACTTCTCAGAAAGTACTTGCAGACCAGGCCATTTTTTACTTAGACTATCCCAAAGAACTTGAGTCACAAATTGTAAGGGTACACTATTTTGCGCATTACCTGGGTTACGATGATAATGGCAATCTGCTGGAAGACGACTGGCACGGGTACACATTCAAGAAAGAATTTAAAAATCATATGGGAACGTCCGGAAAGGCTCCGTATTCTGTAACCTGGAATACAGGTATGTTGCCCAATCAGAGCAAACCCATGTCCGTTAAAGCATTGGTAGAACTAAAAAATGGCTTCTTTTATCAGACAAATGAACTTAACAGTCTTTCATTTCCTAAGGAGAGGTCAAATGTTCAATTATACCGCTGCACCGAAATGCCACACCCTTTTTGGTCGCGTGATAAAGACGAAAAATTGGCCGTAATAGAATTGCCCGATGATATTTCAAAAATAGAAACGGCACAAATTTGGGTGAGGATTTGGGATGGCGGTGAAGGTAATGTAAGAGACCCTTTCACAATCAATGGCTTTCCATATTCAATTACCACGGGCAAGGCACCTCACGAAGTAGTCTTTCGCATTCTTGAAGTTAAGAAAGAAAACCTTAATCCTGGTAAAAATATTATCAGGTTATTCTCGGATACCAAAGAACATGGCATTGAAATGCTTTTGCCCGGGCCATGTCTGCTTGTAAAATATAAGAATAAATAATTATTACTCAAAGATAGTCAGATCAAATACAACTAAAGTATTTCTTTTGGTTATACCGCTGACACTTTGACTGAATCATTGGATGTAAAATGTTGTTTACAAAGAAAAAAGTGATATTAATCTGATCAAAACATGAAACCCTAAAACATCTATAATGAAAAGATATTTTCCTGTACCCAAATGATACTTATCAATATTCCTTTTATTTCTGTCAGCCATAACTCTTTCACAAAATCAGAATATTGATACTGACGGTCCTGGATATATCGAGAGCTGTACGAGCATTATGGTCGGTATATTTGCCTCAACTGATGGTTCAGTGATAACTTCCCACTTGAGGAGATGAAAGTTACCCTTTGGGGAATATTTGGAAGGGGGTTTTAGTACCTAGTACAATCTTTGGTGACCAAGATCTGAGTATAAAATATAAAAATATTTAAATGATAACTCAAATTATGTTGTTCTTGAATTCTAAATGTGAAAATCAAATAATATTCTTAACGGATAAGTTTAGATGCATATTCAACAAGAATCAAAAACGGGATCACAGAAATCTACTGGTGCTTTTATGTTTCACAGTCATTCTCGTTTTGTTTCATGCATGTACCGGAAAGAATTCTGTACCCAGAATGAAACCGCATTTAAATATCTGGTATGGGTTAAATCAAACCTTTGGACATAATGGTTTCACTCAGCACCAAATAAATATTCTGGGAAACATTGAGAATTATAGACATGGTCTTTCGGCTTATTTTATTTTGAATAACAATCCTGAAAAAAAGTATTTGACTATCGGATCGGATACTAACCGCCTGGCAGAGAAGGGGGACTTTAACATCGAAATTGGGCGCATCAATTTAGTGAAAGGATTAAATACAATTAAAGTATCTCTGGTTGGTAATAGTACTGACACTTTGACTGAAACAATCAATGTAAATTTCTTAGCTGAAGGACATCTTTCTCTGCCATATTTTATCAATTGGTCGGAAGTTAAAAATATTCAGGACGCTGTTGATGTAGCCGATGGTAAATGGCAGCTTACAAATGACGGAATACGCCCGGAATATAAATACTACGATCGTATGATTGCATTTGGTGATTCTTCATGGTCAGATTATGAGGTTACAACAAGTGTTATTTTTCACGGATTTAACAAGCCGGAACCTGGTCCACCTACATACAATGTCGCTCATGCTGCTATTGCCACTCGTTGGCCAGGGCATGATGCTGATAATCATCAACCATTCAGAAAGTGGTTTCCCTTAGGTGCAACTTCAGAATTTCAAATAAATGAAAACTATGAAAACTGCCGTTGGAGAATTTTTGATGGTGAATATTTTTATGCTGAACAGTCCCCAAAAGCTTATCGGAAGATTTTGCCGGAAACTAAATATTATATGAAACACCGAGTCGAATCTATTTCAGAGTATCAAACATTATTTTCTGTAAAACTTTGGCCTACAAGTGATAACGAACCTACGAACTGGGATTTTCAGGCAATCAAAATAGGAAATTCTTCTAATAAAGGAAGCTGTGCGCTGATTGCGCATCATACTGATGTAACTTTTGGTAATATAGAAGTTCTACCTGTAATTAAAACCAAATACTAGTTGTTGTTTTGGAATCCCAATAAACCATTTAATATATTGTCATGAAACGAATCATTATCTGGTTACTGCTTATCACTCCCTTTTTTACTAAAGCAGAGAATGCCGATTCAACCTGGATCGTAAATAATTATATCAAAAAAGAACAATATATAACCATGCGTGATGGGATTAGGTTATATACTGTTATCTATCTTCCTAAGGATATTACAGAAAAGCATCCAGTTTTAATAACAAGAACACCATACTCCAGTGGGCCGTATGGAGAAAATAATTTCAGAAAATTCTGGAATAATCATTATAAAGAGTACTTCAGGGAAAACTACATTATGGTTATGCAGGATGTAAGAGGAAAATCTATGAGTGAAGGGACATTTATCGATGTACGCCCATTCAATAAGCATAAAAAATTAAATACGGATATTGATGAGTCCACCGATACCTATGATACAATTGATTGGTTGGTTAAAAACCTTGCCGGGAATAATAGAAAAGTAGGGGTATTTGGTAATTCATACCCAGGCTTTTATGCAATCCAGGCTGCCTTATGTAATCATCCTGCTTTGGTGGCTGTCAGTCCGCAGGCACCCGTGACTGATTGGTTTATGGGTGATGATTGGCATCATAATGGCGCTTTTTTTATCCTGGATGCATTTAATTTTTTTGTCATCTGGGGTTTTGGAAATATCAGAAAAGAACCTACTGAAGATGAGTTTAAAAGTAATCTTAAAGTTCCGACGAAAGATAATTATGCTTTTTTCTTAAGAACCGGGGCAATACCCAATTTTACCAAGCTTACTGGTGATAGTATTAAGTTTTGGAATGAGATGATGAACCATCCTGACTATGATGCCTGGTGGCAGGAAAGAAATGCCAGGACAGCTTGCTATAATATCAAACCAGCTATGCTGGTGGTGGGCGGTTTATTTGATGCCGAAGATTGTTTTGGTGCATGGAATACTTATAAAGCAATCGAAAAACAAAGTCCTCGTACTGATAATAAACTTGTCATGGGTCCCTGGTGTCACGGACAATGGACAAGAACCGACGGAACACATTTAGGCCATATAAAGTTTGGAAGTAATACGGTTGAATGGTATGCCAGAAATATGGAGATACCATTTTTTAATTATTACCTAAAGAAGAAAGGTTCTGTCGAAAACATTAAGAACGCAAATGTATTCTTCACAGGAGAAAATATCTGGAAACAATTTACGCAATGGCCACCAGCGGATGCAACTGAAAAGGCATTATTCCTTCAATCAGGTGGTAAATTGAATTGGGAGAAATCAACATCCAGAAAAAAGAGTTATTCCGAATATATTAGTGATCCTGCTAAGCCAGTACCTTATACTGAAGGTATAAATAGTCGCAGAACTTATGAATACTTGACAGATGACCAACGTTTTGCATCTACCCGACCTGATGTATTGGTTTTTCAGACGGATGTCCTGACGAAGGATGTGACGCTGGCAGGGCCAGTGATAGCAGATTTACAGACAAGTATCTCTACTACGGATGCAGATTTTGTAGTAAAGTTGATTGATGTTTTCCCCGATGATTTTAGATACGGCAAGGATGATAACTATATTATGAGTGGGTATGAAATGTTAGTCCGAGGTGATATTTTCAGGGGACGTTATCGCAGGAATTTTGAAAAGCCTGAAGCTTTTACTGCGGACAAGATTACACAAGTCAAATATTCTATGCCCGATGTAGCACATACTTTCAAAAAAGGTCATCGCATTATGGTTCAGGTACAAAGTAGCTGGTTCCCGTTATCAGATCGCAATCCGCAAAAATTCACAGACATCTATCATGCAAAAGATGTTGATTTTCAAAAAGCCACAATTCGTATTTATCATGACCAAATTAATAACAGTAAAATCATTTTATCTGTTAAGGAATAATTTTTTTACATCGCACATTAGAATTGTTAAAAAAAAATAAAAATCAAAAAACACAAGAGTAATTTGACCATATTTCAATTAAAAGAAATCATGCCCCCGATGTGCTGAGACATTAATATCCCATAATACAGATCGCATTATGAAAACAAAACAAATCATTTTTGCAATTACAGTTATCTTTATTGTACCACTGATTATTTTGATCAATCTTCATAAATTAAACAAGAAAGAGGTTGTCCAGCGGTTTCAAGTCACGCAGCAATTAGAGTCACTCCGACTTGCCAAAAATATTGAATCTTACCTGATTAAAAGAACCCAGGAAGTTAATTCACTTGCATCTTTTCCTTCAGTTCAAAACCGCGATATGAAAGAAATGTCGTTAGAAGTACAAAAATATTGGGACTTTGTAAAGAATAACTATGTTAAAACAGTAAGTGTTTATGATGAAAAAGGGACTATTATCTGTTCAACAACCCAAGACTCAATTGGACGCAATTACGCTGAATTAGATTTCTTTCAATGGGCGACGAAAAAAGAAAATAGCGATAAACAATTCGTTTCTTCACTCATACAAAAAACCCACGATAAAACCAATCCTCTTCCTTGCTTTCGTATTCTTATAGTAGTCCCAATCTATCAAAAGGTGGCAGAGGTAAATAAATCAGAGCCTTCAGATAAATTTGTCGGTATTGTTACAGCGACAATAGATATAGAAGAAATTATTTCTGCCTTTCGTCTGAATATAGGTATTTATATTAAAAATGAATATGCATATATCCTGGATAGCAACGGAACATTAATCTACCATGGCAGAAATCCGGAAATGGTTTTGAGAAATTTCCACGCTCAAAATAAAACTTGTACTCATTGTCACGGTTCATTTGAAAATGTTAAAACAATTCTTTCCACAGAGGAAGGCACAATTGAGTATGATCTAAAAGGTATTCCAAAGAAATTTGCAAGTTATTCTTCTATGGAATTCAACAATATTTCATGGAAAATTATCATTTGCCTTGATTATAAAGATGTTATCTGGTTTATCAAAAAAGATTTATTCCTGACATTAATTGTACTTGGAATAATCATTTTATCATTAATCGGAGGATTTTCACTACTCTACCGTAGCAACCGGTTGAAGGTAAGGGCAACGGAGGAAGCAAGGCAGTGGAAGAAGATGAGAAAACTGGAGGATAAAATACGCGAATCAGAAGAGCTATACAGAACCATGGTTAAAGATTCACCTTATGCAATTATTATCGTCTGTGAAGAAAAAATTGCTTTTGTTAATCCTGTTGGAGTAGAATTATTAAGTGTTCCCAATTTTAAACATTTAATTGGTAAATCGCTACTTGAAATTGTGCATTTTGATGACTATTATAAAGTAAAAATACGACTGGCAGAAGTATTAAAATCCAGGGAGACGGCACATTCCTTTGAAGTACGTATTATTAGAAATGACGGTAGTATTCTTGAAGTGGAAGTTACTGCAGTTGCCACTACTTACCATAATATAGGGGCCGTACAAGTAATAATACGCGACATCTCAGAACGCAAACGAACCGAATTAGAACGTCAGGTAACTAATGAAATTTCACATAGCATCGCGACCAGCAACGGTCTTGAAGAATTACTGAAGTTGATACATGAATCTTTAGGCAAAGTGGTTAATGCTGAGAATTGTTTTGTAGCACTATATGATCCAAGTACAAAACACTACAGTTTTCCATTTTTTATTGATGAATTCGATCTACCTCCCACCCCTCAAGCAATGCTAAAAAGTTGCACGGATTATGTATTCCGTACAGAAAAACCTTTGTTGTTAACACAGGAATTAATTGATCAGCTGGAAAAACAAAACGAAGTAGAGTTAGTTGGTACACCTTCACTTTCTTGGATTGGTGTACCTTTACAAACGCAAAATAGAACACTTGGCGTTTTAGTCCTTCAACACTACCGTAATGAGAATATTTATTCTGAACGAGAAGTTCAATTCCTCTTTTCTATCGGAGGTAAAATAGCTCTTGTTATTGAACGCAAACAAATCGAAGAACAATTAGTGAAACTTAACCGTATCTATTCCATTTTAAGTCAAATCAACGAAATAATTGTTAGAATTCATAATTCATGCGAATTAAGGGTTGAAAATAAGTGAAATGTAAGCTGCGGCCAATCGGCCAAAGACATAAACCATAAGCCCTTTAGTCGACCTTACTTTTGACGCTCTTTGAATATCTGTTTTTTCAATTAGCCAATTGAATAGCGATTCGATAGGTTGTCTGATCCTTGAAACAGCAGTAGAGAACAGGTCATTTGCGGCTTTATCCCTTTGCTTTAGCGCTTCATCCTGACCTTTGACCGCCTTAACTGGGGTTAACATCAATGAGTTTTGGCTGTTTTCAGCATCCTGAAAATATTGGGAGTCATTATATATTTTATCACCGAAGAAAGTACGGTTTTCAATTTCGCCCCAAGCCTGTTTAAAAAGGTTAAGATCGCTTTCTGAAGCAGGTGTCAGTTGAAATTGTTCAGGAAAAGGCAAATGATGTGGGCGATGAAAAGCTAGTGCGTGTAGTTTTAACCCATAATAATATATGCCCTTGGTGGAACAATACCCTTTGTCTGTGATTTCCCTGGCCACTTTGCCCGAGCGTTTGCCTGAGCAGGTGATAATTGGCATCGAATCCAGTAAACTTTTACCTTCAACACAATCAGAGGGTACGAACATACTTATTATATTAGCAGACAGTAACTTAAAGGCTTCACCCAAACGGTTGAGCCTCATGTTGAAAGCTTCGTAAGAAGGCAGCAACGGGAACCACGAACGGAGGTGGTCACAGGCATATTCATAGATTTGTTTAACTTTAAAACGTTGTTCGATATGCATAGCGTAAAGATATATGGTCATAACTTCCTCGTCAGTAAATTCAGGTTTTGAATTGTTACTGAACCGCTGGCAGGAATACATCAAGTCGTATTTATATATATCACTGATATATAGATACATAGCAATTAATTTAAGTTCTTTTACCTTAGGAATCATACGATAAGACAGAGTTTGGTTACTTGCCTTAAAGTACTGATTTCTAAGGTTATAATAAAATATATTACATATAAGTTATTGACAATCAGTCAATTAAATTGTTAATAACATATTGTATTTCAACCCTTAATTCGCATAATTCAGATATTCTATTTAATGAAGTTTGCCATATTGCTATTGAAGTCGGAAAATTCAGCATGGTGTGGATTGGAATTGTAAATTCAAAGACAAACAAAATTGATGTTGTAGCATCCGGTGGAATTACAGATGAATTTTTAAGTAAAATTAATATTGATTTGAATGATGAAAAGCAAAGTAATGATCCAACGGCAAAAGTTATTAATACCGGACAGTATTTTATTGCAGATGATTTTTTAAATTGTAGCGAAACCCATCCCTTAAATGAGGACGCTTTGCAATTGGGATATCAATCATTTGCTAGTTTTCCGCTTATTGTTTTTGAGGAAATATATGGAGTAATGAATTTCTATTCAAATGCAAAAAGGTTATTTTTTGACGAGGAGATAAAACTACTTGAAAGAATGTCAATGGATATCTCTTTCGCAATAGAGTTCATACAAAATGAGGCCAGGCGAAGAGAAGCGGAGCATGCTCAATATGAAGCCAACGAATATCTGGAAAACCTATTTAAGTATGCCAACGCACCAGTTATAGTTTGGGACACGCTGTATCGAATTACCCGTTTCAACCCGGCTTTTGAAATATTGACCGGAAGAAGTGCAAAAGATGTTATCGGACAGACACTTGAAATTCTTTTTCCACCCGAAAATATTGAAAGTTCGATGGAACTAATTAATAAAGCGCAACAGGGTGAGCGTTGGAAAACAGTAGAAATAAACATTCTTCATGCTGAAGGTTATGTTCGGGTAGTTCTTTGGAACTCAGCTTCGGTATTTGATGCTGACGGGGAAACCCTGGTTGCTACTATTGCGCAAGGACAAGACATTACCGAGCGCAAACGTGCAGAAGAAGGGTTGCAGGCTACCGAGAAGCGTTTCCGTTCTCTGATTGAAAAAAGTTCAGATGTTATTATTTTGATCAATAGTTGCGGAATAATTATGTACGAAAGCCCGTCGGCGATGCGCATCCTGGGATATGATGATAAGGAGTTGAAAGGACGGAATGCGTTTGAATTAGTCCATCCAGACGATTTGCAGGAAACGTCAGCATTATTCGCCAAATTAGTCCAAACACCAGGTGACATTGTTAATGTTCAATTTCGTATATGTCACAAAGATGGATCATGGCGGTTTTTGGATGCTATCGGGACCAATATGTTATCCGACCCGGACCTACAAGCAATAATTATTAACTACCGTGATATCACCGAGTACAAATACTTTGAAAAAGAATTGATTTCAGCCAAAGAACGCGCCGAAGAATCAGATCGTTTAAAATCATCTTTTCTGGCCAATATGTCGCACGAAGTCCGTACACCGTTAAATTGTATCATCGGGTTTTCTGAATTACTGGCTGACCAATATTTTGAAAAGGAAGATAAGGACGAATTTATTCAGCTAATCATCACCAATGGAAATAATCTTTTAACGATAATCAGTGATATTATGGATATATCGAAGTTGGAATCCAGTGAAATTGCTATTCATAAAAAACAGATTAATGTTCAAAATTTTTTTTCAACCTTTAAGGAGCAGTTTGCTGTAGAAGCAAAAGCGAAAAAACTCAAATTTAAACTAACCTTCCCTGACAATAATGAAGAAACAATAATTTTTGCTGATGCTGACAGGTGCAGGCAAATATTTAATAATCTGATCAGTAATGCCATTAAGTTTACATCGAATGGTGAAATTGAAATTGGATATCAACCTAAAGGTAGAATGGTAGAGTTTTACGTCAAGGATACCGGAATTGGTATTCCGGCAGAATACCACAATATTATATTTGAACGCTTCCGGCAGGTTGAATCTGAAAAAACGCGCAATTATGGTGGAAATGGTCTCGGATTAGCTATTTCCAAAAATCTTGTCGAGTTAATGGGTGGAAAAATTTGGATCGAGTCTGAGTCGGGCAAAGGATCCGCGTTTTATTTTACTTTGCCAACCTATAACAGCGAATTATAGTTTTTATAAACAAATTGAACTTATCAATAAATAGAAAAATTGAATACACATATAAAACAACCCGAAACATCCCATGCTTCGGGGTTCATTTTTTTGTAAGTTCAACTCACCACTTAGTGTGTTCTCTCTCCTACAATTTCTCACATATCTATTAATCGCATCCCGGAAAAGTCAAGGGTTTGAATTTCCCGGACCTGTATTACCTAAACAACACTTAGCGCTAGTTCAAAAATCCTAATGTTCCCTGAGTTAATCGAAGGATGCCTATAAAAATCTACAGGGCAGTAGTGAAATCAAATGAAGTTTTTCGAGGGTATTAAAACGTTGGATGAATTACGCAAGGAATACCGTCGCCTTGCTTTTATCTATCATCCGGACAAGGGTGGTGATACAGCATTCATGCAGGTTATAATGGATGATATGCGGGATGCCTGGGGTTCCGAAAAAGTTGAATCTCAATCAAAAGCAAATTACGTTAATTAAAACTTAAAGCTATGTTCTCAAAAAATTGTGTTAGACCAGATGGTGATTGTTCAGCGTGTTCATCATACAACGACGATTTTGATGATTGTAATCAGGATGATGATCTTGGTGGTAACGATCATGGTGATGATTCATATTCAGATGCTGATCCAGGATTGTAATGAAAAGAGGCTTTTCCTCTTTTTTAGTCGCTAACCCAGAACGCCAAGACATTTGCTCCCCTAAAATCAAGCTGAATAATTACGAAGATTACAATCAGAACAAAGCACAAACGATTGAAGAACGTAAGGCTCACTCATTTCAAACGCACCTAATTCCCGCTATCCTGATAAAGGATAGCTGCACTCCGTGCTAATCCATTTGGTAACCAAACTATCTTCATCGCCATCCGTCGGCTGACGGACTAAGTTCTATATTAACTCCTTTGATTCCATTAACACAGAACACAGGTCTTGCCACCTCCCAGGCCTGATTCACCAATCAAATAGCACATCCTTCGGATCAGCTATCTGATTTTATATGGAATCAACACATCCGGTTTCTGCTAAATTTTATTTTCTCTCCTTTCATACGAGCAAAAAAATTTAACATTCATCCTGATAAGTTGATAAGCTTTTATTTTGCTTCGCAAAAAGTACTCCTTCGGTTGAACGACCAGCATCAGGACTGAAGCGGTACAAGTAAGGACTGAATCTGACATTTGCTGTGGTGGCTATTGTGTGGCTTGGTGGCGGCTGCTATTTGGCAGAATAGAGCCTACTAACTTGCAGAAAGATGGCTGATATTTGGCAGAATAGTGGCTATTGTGTGGCTGTGTGGAGCGTCATATATCCGCATTTTCTGCCTTTTTTTCTGCCTGAAAGCATAGGGCACGCTCGGGTGGTTCAACACAGAATCAAATCCGAAAATGGATTTGATTCTGTTATTGCTTTATTTTCAGGTTTTTGGAGAAAAATAATCCGGAAAAATTCAGGAACCCACTTCGCGCCTAAATTTTTTCGCGCTTTCTTATATATGTTTTTATTGGCTATTCAATAGCCATTATTTTATGGGAATATCCAATCATTTGCTTTCTTTGTATATTCGCAATTATTATTTCAAGGTAACTATCAATTGAAAGAAAATGTAAATCATATCGAATTGTTTCTTTCTCTTGCAAATGGAGACGACCAAGCTTTTGAGAAGATTTACAAGTTGTATTTTCCGCGATTGCTTGCTTTTTCATTCAAGATGATTAATGATAGCGGTTTGGCGAAAGATTTAGTTCAAAATGTTTTTATTAAAATATGGGAAACTCGAAATTCATTAAATATCGAAAATCCCGAGGCGTTTATTTATCAAATGGTTCGTAATGCCAGTCTGAATTATATTCGGCATATTAAAGTAGTTGACAACTTGAAATCGAAGGTGAAGGATCAATATTTAGGTGAAGAACTCTATTATATAGACATGGTGGGAAATGAACCCTATCTTTTGATCGAAAAGGAACTGGAACAAAAAATTCTTAAAGTGATGAATTCCCTCCCAAACAAATGCTTTTCAATTTTTTATCTAAGTCGGATCGATGGACTAAAGAATCGAGAGATTGCTGATCAATTGGAAATTAGTGTCAAATCCGTTGAGAAACATATTTCAAAAGCACTTCAAATTTACAGAGATAACTTCCCTGATTATCTTCCAATACATATTATTCTGCTCGTTTTTGGAGGATTAAAATAAGTTCTGCTGAAAAACTAAAATCTATAATTTCTTTTACAATTACAATTGCAGTTCCCATTCTTGATTAATTCCTTCCATTCTTCTTTAAATTTCTGATTGGTTGAAATATTTTGCATTTTTCAATAAGTTTGAGGTAGGGTGAAAGCAGTTTCCAGGTGTTACATATATGAAACCATTATATATGAATGAGAACGATACAATAAAAAGAAAAATAAATAGCTACTTTAACGGCCAATTACCTGCTGATGATGAAGCTGAAATAGTAAATTGGATGAAGCTCGATGAAAAAAATAGACTTTATTTTTTTCAGATCAAATCGAGTTTAGATCCGCAAAAAATGGAACACCCGCTTTTGGAAAGTTCCTTTTCTGAGCTTCAAAGTAAATTAACAATTAACCAACAATTCAATTCAAAACTTACGTTGGGAGTCAAAAGAATATATTTTCCACTTTTGCATATTGCTGCTATGCTTTTGATAGCAGCAATAGCCGGTTTTTCGATTGCTTACCTAACAATCCAAAACAACGCCCCAAAAACTGAATTAGCTTGGTTTGAAACAAAAGTTTCACGCGGCGAAAAGTCACAACTGATACTTCCTGATGGCTCCAAAGTGTGGGTAAATTCTGAATCAAGCATTTCATATCCAAGTAATTTTATGGAAGGCAACCGTGAAATAAAATTGAACGGAGAAGCTTATTTTGAAGTGGCTAAATTTGAAGGCGAACCATTTACAGTTAAAACTAATGATTACAACGTCCGGGTATTGGGAACCAAATTCAATATAATGGCTTATTCGGATTTTAATAGAACTGAAACCTCACTGATTGAAGGTAAGATTGAAATTCAAAAAGGGGGACAACATATTCCGGTTGTACCAGGGCAAACTCTCACTTTTTCTGACAATAAATTTTCAATTATTAAAACGAATGCCAGCCAAAAAGCACAGTGGAAAGACGGCATCTTTGATTTTGACCAGATTACATTTAAGGAATTGGTTGTTCGACTGGAGCATTGGTATGATGTGGATATTATAGTCAGAAATCCTGAATTAAATCGAATTGTATATTCAGGTATTTTTAAAAACGAGGAAACAATCTGGCAGGTATTGAATACATTTCAGATGACGCTTCCAATCCGGTATTCAAGAAGCGATTTTCGAACATTTGTAATAGTAAAGAAATAATAGAAAAAGAAAGTATACAAAAGAAAAAATGGGGAATGCCCACCATTCCCCATTCAGTAAGTCCGTGTTAACTGTCAATTAATTAATTAATCACAAACATGCCAAAAGTATGAAAAAAAACAATTGGATCAACGGAAGGGCTTCATCTTTCCAGCAAAAGAAAATTTTATTGATTATGAAACTGCTATTCGTGTTTATGTTAGGGTTTATGTTACAGTCGTACGCCGTTGTTTCACAAGCGCAAAACAAGCGGTTTAACCTCCAGTTTGATAACAATACCTTAAAAGAAGTGCTTCAGAAACTTGAAGACCAAACTGAATTCTCGTTTATCTACAAAGATGAGTCAATTAACTCTGAAAACGTAGTCTCAGGAATTTTTCGTGAAAAGAAGGTAACGGAAATTCTCGACAAAATTCTTCGGAATACGGAATTGTCATACACAATTAATGGAGATGTAATAATTATCTTACCCAAGGACTCTGAAACTTTTATAGAACAACAGAAACAAGGCGTGTCAGGTAAAGTAACTGACAATAGTGGAGTTGCACTGCCGGGGGTAACAGTACTTATTAAAGGTACAACTAATGGAACCATTACTGATACCAACGGAAATTATTCACTGGATAATATTCCGGCGAATACATCTTTGCAGTTTTCATTTGTAGGGATGAAATCGCAAGAAATTGTTGTCGGAAAAAAAACTACAATTAATGTGACATTAGCTGAAGAAACCATTGGTATTGATGAGGTTGTTGCTATTGGTTACGGTACACAAAAGAAAAGAGATGTTTCTTCATCAATTTCTTCTGTTCCTATGGAAAGACTAAAAGATAAGCCTGTTGCAAATTTTGCTTCTGCTATTTCCGGTCAGATGGCAGGTGTCAGGATTTCAAACAACAATAATGCCCCGGGGGGAGGGACAAATATTGTTATCCGTGGGATAAATTCAATTAATGCTACTAACGATCCTTTAATAGTTATAGATGGATTTCCACTTCAAGACGGTTTTAATCAAAGTGAAAATCCACTGAACTCTATAAATACTGCTGATATTGAAACTATTGAAGTGCTTAAAGACGCATCCTCCAGCGCAATCTATGGTGCACAGGCAGCTAATGGTGTTATTATTATCACAACTAAGAAAGGAAAACTAGGAAAACCCACCATTAATATAAATTTTAGTAATGGTGTCGAACAGATGACAAACAGGATGGAACCATTGAACAGGGAAGATTTTTTGAAATTCCTTGATGATTCCCGTGCTAATGCATACCTTGTTGACAGTCCGAACTATGGATCCGATAATCCTAATGCCCCCCAATGGTCATGGACTGATGACAATGCAACCAGAATACGCAACTGGCAACTATACTCTAGTGATCATGAATGGATTACAGGGGCTGCAGCGGCCGGAGATTTTCGAATAAACCGCTGGATCACGGTCTCGGATGAAACTAAGGCGCAACCATATGACACAGACTGGCAGAAAGTAGGTACTCAGGTTGGAAAGGTCCAGGACTTTCAAATTTCTACAGCAGGGGGTACTGAGAATATAAAATATATGGTTTCCGGAGGGTATTTTAATCAGGAAGGAATTGTTAGTGAGACGGGTTATAACCGATTTTCTTTCAGGGCTAATGTTGAATTAAAAATCAATAACTGGATGAAAACAGGTTTATTGCTTGCTCCTTCATTCGAAAACCTCGATGTAATGAATAATGTTGAGGGCATGTTTTATTCCATGGTTTCCATGCCTCCGATATATGCACCATACGATGAAAATGGAAAACCTAAATATTTGGGCGAAATTCAAGGTGATTGGAGAGAATGGAACATGTACGGCTCTATTAATCCTCTGGTTAACAACATAGCAAAGGATAACAGAAGGACAGCCAAGAACCTCTCAACATTATTCGGTGAAATAAATATTACCAAAGACCTTGTTCTCCGTTCGGAGCTTCATACAGAATTTAGAAATTGGGAGCGTAACTTTTTTTTGCCGACAGCTTATCCACAATGGAATAACAGAACCAGCAGATCTCAGGGGATAAATAATATAACGTCCCGGTTGTATTGGAATTCGCAAAGCTTTTTAACTTACAATCACATTTTTGGCAAACACACTGTCAATGCAATGTTAGGTTATTCTGCTGAAGAATCATCATATAGAAGCACTTTTATTAGAAAATATGATTTCCCAACTGACATTGTTTCTACATTGAATCAGGCAGTTACAGTATTAAGTGCCCAGAATGATGCAGCAACTTACCGATCCTCACAGACAATGATCGGAAGTTTTGCCAGGGCTATGTACAATTACGAGGGGAAATACTATCTGACTGGAAGTATTCGGCGCGATGGCTCTTCAAAATTTGGTGCCGATAAGAAATGGGGTATTTTCCCTTCAATTTCTGCAGCATGGCGTATCTCCGACGAATCATTCTTTTCTCCTCTCAAACAATATCTCAACGATGTAAAAATCCGTGGAGGTTGGGGAATTATAGGTAACTCAGGAATAGGCAGTTACGATGCTTTAAGTACCCTTGTTGCAACTTCATATGTTTTAGGATCGAGTTCAAAATTATCCCCAGGCTATGTTGACGGGAGAGTATCCAACTCAGCCCTGGGCTGGGAATCAACAACTGACTATAGCCTTGGTACCGATGTTGAACTTCTAAATAGCCGGATATCACTTAGTATCGACTATTTTTACAAGAAGACTGAAGATATGTTGTTTAGTATGCCGTTGCCAACAATTACAGGCTTTGGTTCATACATGGTAAACATTGGTTCAATGCGCAACCGCGGCTTTGAATATCTGATAAAGACTCGTAATTTTAGTGGTGATTTTAATTGGTCAACCACCTTTAATTTATCTTATTTCAGGAACAGGGTATTAAGCACCGGCCAGGTAAATCGACCATTAATAAGTAATAATTCATATACTATTGAAGGTAAACCATTGGCAGGTATATGGGGCCTCGAATTTCTCGGTCCTTATAAAGATTGGGAAGATGTTAAAAATAATCCTATTGTCAATGCGAATGTTCCTAACTGGTTATATCGTTCATCCCCCGGTACGCCTAAGATGTCTGATGTTAATGCTGATGGAATAATTGATGGAAATGATAATACTATTATCGGATCAGCAAATCCTGATTTCGTTTGGGGAATGACGAATACATTCGAATATAAAGGATTTGATCTGGCGATCATAATGAACGGAGTACAGGGAGGTGATCGTATGATGACAGGAATGGAAGGTTTAATGGCCAGGTCAACAGGTACTTCAAATACAGTTTACGACTATTTTAATAATTATTGGCGCCCTGACAGGACTGACGCTAAGTATGCTGCTCCAACACGGAAATCATGGGATTATTCACCAAACAGAGGTACATTACTATTTAAACAGACTTTTGTTAAATGTCAAAATATTTCTTTTGGGTATTCCTTGCCAAAAAATATCCTGCAAAAGGTGAACCTGAGCCTAAGTCAAGTCCGTGTCTATTCCAATATCCAAAATGCATTTATTATAACCAAATATCCCGGATATAATCCTGAAGTAAATCAATCTGGTAATTCTGCCTTGTCACAAGGGATTGACGCCGGTTCATATCCATTGACAAGAACATTCTCTTTTGGAATTAATATGTCATTCTAATCATAAAATAATAATTATCGATATGAAAAAGATTTTTTCAATCATTGTACTTACAATAGTGATGTCAGGCTGTTCGGATTCATTTCTGATCAGACAACCTGAAGATACCCTGGCCCCCGGAGTGTTCTTTAATACTCCCGATGATATTAAAACAGGGGTGATAGCAGTTTATCAGGGGTTACAATATAATTTTGCTGTCAATAGCCTGCCGAATATTCTTGGACAGATGTCGGATGACGGCACCTATTATGACGGCTCATGGGATGTAATTAATACATTCTATAAAAACAGTAGCAATTCCGCTTATGGTAACTGGAATGCATTATATAAAATGATCGTCAATGCAAATAATATCATTGATATCGCTGATAAATATAAACCTTCTGGTAACAATGAGGCGGTAGTCGTTAAAGCCTACAGGGGCGAAGCATGTTTTCTGCGTGCACTTGCATATTTTTACCTGGTCAGGCTATGGGGTGATGTGCCTAAAGTGGTTGAACGTTTGAACGATCCCGGCTCAGTTCTTGGCATCGGACGTACTCCGGTAAATGACATATATATGAAAGTCATTATTCCGGATCTTGAATATGCTTTTGCCAATTGTTATAAAAAAGGCGATGCTGCTTTAGCCAATGAAGGAGCACGTGCGACAAAAGGAGCTGCGCTGACAATACTTGGTAAGGTCTATCTCACTTTGAACAATCATGCTAAGGCTGCAGAAACTTTGAAAAAATTGATTGTTGATAAAGAAGCAGGCACCTATTCACTTCTGAGCGATTTTTCAAAAATATGGTTACCAAGTAATAAATTTAATTCTGAATCGGTTTTTGAGGTGAATTATAATCGTGCGGCAGGTTCTCCAAGTTTTTATTTCAGGAATATGACAATGAACACAGCCTGGTTCTCGAATAACAGTATGGGCTTAAATATGAAAACCCCTAACGGTCAGTTTACAGGTGAAAAAAACCTCATGGACGAATTTGTCGCTTATAAGGAATGGACACGTTACAAAGTAACCGTTGATTCAGGTTTTACTTATGGCAGGGACATAGTTCCCTTTCCGCTGAAGCTAATGCCCCCGATCAAGGAAGTCAATCAGTACGACAATATTGGTACTGATTATAACTATATGATTACAAGGTATGCTGATGCGCTGCTTATGTATGCCGAAGCGCTTATGGTACTGGGACAAAAGGATGTGGCTGCAACTTATATAAACCAGGTAAGGGCAAGAGTTAATATGGCCCCAATTACTGCGGCTGATCTGAATATTGAATGGATTCTTCACGAGCGCCGCATGGAACTCGCTTTTGAAGGGCACAGATATTTTGACCTTGTCAGGACAGGTAAAGCAATTGAATATATTTCGCGTGTGCTGATTGGAAAAAATAGATATCAACCAGTTGAATTAAGAAAGGACCCGATAGAGGCATATCAATTGCTTTTACCTATCCCGATAGGTGAGATTGAAAAAGATCAATCATTAACTCAAAATCCTGGATATTAATTTATTAAAACGATTAAATATGAAAAAGATAATATATATATTGATTGTGGCTTTTACAGGCTCCTTCTGGCTCTCTTCGTGTTTGAAAGAGGATAATGTATCTGATCCAACTGTCAGCGGTATTAAAATGTTTATGACTGATAAAAAAGGGAAAGATTCGCTAATCACTGAAGTATCTAAAGGGAAAACAATAAAAATTGTTGTCTATACAGATGCCAACATTGTTTCAGTATGGCCGGGTGGTATCAGAGAGATAATGAAGAAGAAGAACAGCACAGTTGATTCACTTGATATGTTTAATCACCCTGTGCTTGTCAAAAGCGATAACTTCAAAGACTATGGTCTTGTAATGGCTAGAGGGTTGAACACATCTTTGATAGTGGGAGGATGGTATTGTTCCTATAAGTACCCGACTGCCGGTCAATTTGACCTCACAGTTGCAGCTACAAACCATGGCTACGATGGCCCCGATTTGAGACGGGTAATATATCAGGCTGGAAAAATAACAGTTAAATAACAGATTAGTTTAGTTTAGTTTAGTTAGATTAGTTTAGAGTGTGTAATAAAGTAAGATTTGCATTATTAGGCTTAAATGATATTTATTTAAATTTTATCCGATCAATGATGTGAATGTTATGCAATTACACACTCTTGTTTTGAATCAGTTCATCATATTTAATTAAAAACTTTAGTTCAAAATAAGGAAAGGAAAAGAAAATGAAAATAAAAATAACTTGGTTTATTTTATTATTGCTATTCTGTTTAATAGAGAGCAAGGCCCAGAACTGGACACTTGTGTGGTCCGATGAATTCAACTATTCAGGACTGCCGGATACTTTAAAGTGGGGGAATGAAGTCGGTTTTATAAGGAACAATGAACTTCAGTATTATACAAAAAAACGGATTGAAAATTCCAGGGTTGAAAATGGCAATCTCATGATAATAGGAAAGAAGGAATCATATAAAACTGCAAAATACTCGTCTGCAAGTTTGGTGACAGTTAACAAGCACAATTGGACTTATGGGAAGATTGATGCCAGGATGAAGCTACCAACAGGACAAGGTATGTGGCCGGCATTCTGGATGTTAGGACAAAACAGGACCAAGATTGGCTGGCCAAAATGTGGCGAGATTGATATTATGGAGCATATAAATAATGAGAATATTTTGTATGGCACTCTGCATTGGCATAATAAGGAACATACCTCATCGGGAGGGAAAACTCCATGTAATGTTTCTCAATATCATAATTATTCTGTTGAATGGGATAAAGATGCTGTGAAGTGGTTTCTTGATGGTAAAAAATATTGGGAAGTAAGTATCAAAGACAGTATTAACAGTACAGAGGAATTCCATAAACCACATTATATTATTCTTAATCTGGCTATTGGTGGTGATTGGCCTAAAAGTCCAGATTCTTTAACAATATTCCCTGATACGATGTTTGTCGATTATGTAAGAGTTTACCAGAATAAAACCAAATAGAGAAATTAATTCATTAAAAGGTTGATTCTGGCTGCTTCCTTACCAATTACATGATGAACTAATCCGCAACTTAAAGATCAGCCTTGTGATATACAGGCTGAAGATCCAACTAAATTAAACCTTCATGAAATGCAGAATTTTCTTGTTGCATTTCAACCTACCGAGGAGTATTCAGATGACGAATATGTCAAAGCTGCTAATATTCTTGTTGTATATATATATATTGAATAAATTCTAACAACATGTATTTAAAATCTTTTAAACTGACCGGATCCATTGTGGCCCTTCAATTTATTATCCTGTTAACCTGCGAAACTTTAGTGGCACAGGTAAAAATTTCGGAACAGGAATGGATTATACCAACTTATAAAGTGAGTCCTCCGGATAAAAACCCTATGTTCTTTAAGGGTGAGTCTTATCAGGGCGCTTCAAAATACATTTATCCTTATGGATTAAACGATGTGATTGCCAATGAGAAGACAGATCATCCTTGGAAGGCTTTGATACTTGAAAACGAATATATTAAGTTATGCGTAACACCTGAGATCGGTGGGAAACTTTATTATAGCACAGACAAGACCAACGGTTATAATTTCGTTTATAAGAATAATGTTGTAAAGCCTTCCAATATCGGCATGCTTGGAGCCTGGGTTTCAGGAGGAATTGAATGGTGTGTAATCCATCACCACAGGGCATCCACTTTCCAATCAGTGGACTATGATCTTGCTGAGAATGAGGATGGGAGCAAAACCATCTGGATAGGCGAGACTGAACCACGTCACCGCATGAGGTGGACTATCGGTATTTCTGTTTACCCAGGCAAATCTTATTACTCGGCCGAAGTAAAAATTCTTAACCCTACCTCATATACTAATACCTTCTTATATTGGGCAAACGTGGCAGCACATACCAATAAGGATTATCAGGTAATCTTCCCTCCCAGTGTTCAGATAGCCACATATCATGCAAAAAACAGTTTTACAAACTGGCCTGTATCAAAAGAGGTTTATAACGGAGAGGACTTCACAAAAGGGGTTGATCTAAGCTGGTGGAAAAACTCAGTTAATCAAAATTCATACTTCTCCTACGACTTGAAAGAAGATTTTATAGGAGCTTATGATCATGGAAAAGAGACTGGAACGGTACATATAGGTGACCATAATATCGTAAAGGGTGCTAAATTATGGGAATGGGGATCAGGTATATACGGCCAGACAAAGGAGGGCAGACTAACTGAAAATGATGGACCATATGTGGAAATAATGGTAGGGGCATTTTCCGACAATCAGCCTGATTACAGCTGGATAAGACCCTATGAAGTAAAATCGTTTAAACAATACTGGTACCCGGTAAAAGATATCCAGGGATTCAAATATGCTAACCTAAATGGTGCAGTGAACCTTGAAAAGAGAGAGGACAATAAAGTATTCCTTGGATACTATTCAACACAGAAGGTCAGCAAAGCGAAGATCATCCTGAAAAGAAAAGGAGAAGTAGTTTTTGAAAAGGTTATGGAGATCTCTCCTGAAACTGCTTTTGCCCAATCAATTAAAATTGATGCTTCATTTATTGCCACCGACCTATCAACTGAAATGATCAATTTAGAAAATAATGAGGTACTTATTGCGTACCAGCCAATTGAGAAAAAAGAGGATGGCAAGCTTCCCGAGACGGTTAAGAAGCCTGATCTGCCAAAAGATTTTAAGACCGTAGAAGAACTATATCTGGCAGGTAGCCGTATCAAGCAGTTTCATAACCCAACATTGAATGCTATGGATTACTTTGATGAGGCATTGAAACGCGATCCTTCCGATGTACGGACAAATATCGCTATTGGTATAGTAAATCTCAGAAATGGTGAATACAACCTTGCAAGAAGCTACTTCAATAAAGCAATTAAAAGACTCACAAATGATTACACCAGGCCATCAGACTGTGAAGCACTTTATTTGCAGGGATTAACCCTTAAAGCGCTTGAACTTTACGATGAAGCCATCGACACCCTTTACCGTGCAACTTGGGATTATGCTTATCACTCGGCTGCTTATATCGAACTGGCAAGAATATCCTGCTTAAAGGGTGATTTTCAAAAATCCCTCGGGCAGATAAATGAATCGCTGTCAACCAATACCAATAATAACAGTGCCATCAATCTGAAAGCATCGATCCAGAGAAAACTGGGTGATTTTCAAAGTGCCAGAGCAACACTGTCAAATATTATTGAAAAGGATCCTCTCGACTTCAGGGCAGCCAATGAGAATTATCTTCTTGCAAAAATAATCGACAATCGACAGAATAGTGAGAAAATTCTTGCTGACCTTAATCATAAAATGAGAGATTTTGATCAGAACTACCTTGAGCTGGCAGTCGGATATCTGAATGACGGACTGACTAATGAAGCTGAAGAAATCCTTCGCCGTTTTAAAGGGACAAATCAGATGGTAAGTTATTACCTTGGATATATCCAGGATAAGAATGGCAACATGACTGAGGCAGAAAAATTTTTCAAAGCAGCTTCAGATCAATCTGTTGATTATGGATTTCCCTACAGACTGGAATCTATTAAAGTACTGAATCTTGCTTCAAAATATCATCCTGATGATGCCAAACCATATTATTACCTCGGGAACTTACTTTATGACAAACAGCCTCAGAAGGCGATTGAATACTGGGAGCGCGCAGTAAAATATGATTCATCACTGGCAATTGCATGGAGAAACCTCGGATGGGGATATTACCAGTTCTCTCATGATCTGCCAAAAGCAATAAACGCCTACGAAATGGCTTTTGCCTTTAAAAAGAATGATCCGGTTTATTATGCTGAATTGGATCCGCTCTATGAAATGAGTAATACATCTATCAAAAAGAGATTAAAACTTTTTGAGGGGGCTCATGAAATCGTTAAGCAAAGAGACGATTCTTTTGTTCGTGAGATAATTGTTCTGAATCTTGCCGGAGAATCTGAAAAAGCTGTTAAGTACTTAAGTAAAAGCAACTTTCATTATCGTGAGGGAAGCTCCAGAGTAAGGGATGTTACTGTGGATGCACACCTGTTGCTTGGTAAAAAATTTCTTGCAGAGAAGAAATATGAACAAGCTCTGCAGCAATTTCTTTCAATAGTTAAGTCCTCCGATGATTCCCAATCTGGACATGGAACTGGAGATATAAGAAGCCCTCAGATTAATTATTACATTGGATTAGCTTATGAAGCACTGAGTAAAAAAACAAATGCAAAATCATATTTTACCATGTCAACTGAACAGTCTATCAACGAGACTAATTATATTCTTTATTATCAGGGACTAAGCTATCTTAAACTAGGTAATAAGACAAAAGCCTTCGAATATTTTAATTCTCTTATTGAAAAGGGGAATAAACGGATAAAACAAGGTTCTGAAATTGATTTCTTTGCAAAATTCGGAGAACATGAAGCAGAAAATGTGCAGCAATCAAATGCATATATGATGAAAGGCCTTGGTTATAAAGGCCTTGGTGATAACAATGCGGCAACCGAAAACCTAAAGAAGGCATTGGAGTTATCAGCAAGTAATCTGTTTGCTAATGTTGAATTACAAAATTGAAATGATGGCAGAGTGACACCAGAGGTGTCAAAATTCCAATACCTTCGTTAACGCCATGGGTATGGATATGCTGATTATGAGAAACATATAAAACAGCTTTAATAATAATGAAAAAAAGAACAATTGCATCTTTATTGGGTCTGACGATCATTTTAATGACATCATGTGCTTTCCGAAGAGAGAGAAATCCACTCACACTTTACGGTCAAATCGACTGTACATCTACCCCGAATACGCTGGCTGCAGCAGAGAAGAAGAAAGGATGGAGCCTTCTGTTCGATGGTAAAACGATGAGTGGCTGGCATGGATTTAATTTAAAAGGGTTCCCCGATTGCTGGGTAATTGAGAATGGAGTGTTTACCACAACAACCAAAGGTGGCCGGGAAGATTTGGATATTATTACTGACAGGGAATACCGCAATTATGCCCTAAGCCTCGATTTCAAAATGACGAAGGGAACCAACAGCGGGGTTATTTTTCAAGTGGCAGAAGATTCTAAGTACAAATATCCTTATGAATCAGGCCCTGAATTTCAGATCATTGACCAGGCCAATTGGCCCGATCCTTTGAAAGATTGGCAAATCTGTGGCGCCAACTATGCAATGTACCCCCCGAAATCACTCCCGAGTAAACCGATTGGCGAATGGAACCACCTGATGCTTGTTGTTGATGGCAATCATGTAACTCAAATTATTAATGGAGTCATAGTTGTGCAATACGAAAAATATACCGATGAGTGGAAAAAGCTTCGTAGCAGTGGCAAGTGGGCGAACTTCCCTGACTATGGGAAATTTGATGAAGGATATATCTCACTTCAAAACCATGGGACACAGGCATGGTACTACAATATTAAACTGAAAGAATTTAATTAATTATAAATCAAACTATTAATGGATAGTTTAAACAATTCACGGAGGAATTTCATAAAGCATAGTGCTATTGCAACTGCCGGAATTTCGATCGTACCCAGTTTTTCAGTCAGCGGTTTGGGCCACAAAGCTCCAAACGACAAGATGAACATTGTCGGAGTTGGGGTTGGTGGGAAAGGTCATCCCAATCTGGTAGGAATGTCGAAAGAGAATATTATTGGTTTGTGCGATGTGGATTGGAAATACTCTGAGAAGTGTTTTAAAGAGTTTCCCACTGCCAAACGATACTGGGACTGGCGCAAAATGTTCGACGAAATGAACAGCTCTATCGATGGCGTTATGGTTGCTACTGCTGACCATTCGCATGCAGTAATTGCCGCAACTGCGCTTTCGCTAGGAAAACATGTTTATTGTCAAAAACCATTGACCCATTCTGTTTACGAATCGCGACTGCTGACCCGACTGGCTGCCAAACACAAAGTGGCGACTCAAATGGGGAACCAGGGCAATTCCGGTGATGGTGTTCGCCAGCTTTGCGAATGGATTTGGAACGGCGAGATAGGGGAGATAAAGGAAGTGCATGCCTGGACCGACCGGCCCATCTGGCCGCAGGGACTTCAACGTCCAACTCTTGTGATGAAAACTCCCAAGACTTTGGATTGGGATCTTTTTATCGGCAGCGCTCCAATGCGTCCTTTCAATGACATTTACACACCCTGGAACTGGCGTGGTTGGTGGGATTTTGGAACCGGAGCATTTGGCGATATGGCCTGCCATGTGTTAGATCCGGTCTATCAGTCGCTAAAGTTGGGATATCCGGAAAAGGTTCGTGGAAGTTCTACTGCCATCAATACGGAATCGGCGCCTCAGGCAGAAACTGTTGAGTTTACATTCCCGTCTCGTGAGAGTCTGCCAAAAGTGGCGATGCCGGCAGTTAAAGTTTACTGGTACGATGGTGGACTATTTCCCAATATCTCGGATCTTCTGCCCGAAGGAGAGAACCTAATGGCTGATGGACTTGGAGGTTGCCTGTTTGTTGGTTCGAAGGATACGCTGATTTGTGGCAGTGGTGGCTTTAACAGTCGTCTGGTCTCGGGTCGCATACCAATCGTTGCTTCCTATCTCCGCCGAGTTCCTGGAGCAACCGGATATGTTGACGGGCCTCACGAACAGGACTGGATCCGTGCCTGCAAAGAGTCACCCGAAAGCAGGATAGAGGGAACTTCAAATTTTGCCTATTCGGGACCATTTAACGAGATGGTACTTCTGGGCGTTCTGGCGATCCGGTTACAAGGATTGAATAAATCGCTGAAATGGGATGCTGAAAAGATGCAGATCACGAATATTTCGGCAGAAGAAGAGCTCAAAATCATTACTTCGGATGAGTTTAAGGTGATCGATGGCCATCCCCATTTTAACACCCAATATGAGAAATTTAATGCTCTGGAGCGTGCCAATGAATACATCCGGCACACCTATCGGGATGGTTGGGATTTACCTGCTATGCCTTAGTTGAAATATCTTCATCAAAGGATCTTTATTATGGTCTAAAATTTATTATATAAAAACATGAATTCCAGAGAAAATCTGAAAATGACATTGAATCATCAGCAACCCGAGCGTTTGGTTCTTGATTTTGGTGGAACCGGAGTTACCGGAATCCATTGTTTGTCGGTGAAAAACCTTAGAAATTATTACGGACTGGAAGATCGTCCAGTAAAAGTAGTCGAACCTTTCCAAATGTTAGGTGAAGTGGACGAAGAGCTAAGAGAGGCGATGGGTGTTGATGTAATTGGTGCTTACGGCAAAGGTAACCTTTTTGGATTTGCCAATAATGAGTGCGACTGGAAGCCTTTCACCACCAATTGGGGACAGGAATTGCTGGTTCCCGTTGATTTTAATTATACTAAAACTGAAGATGGCAGTTTAATTATCTATCCTGCAGGAGATACAACCGTTCCTGCCTCTGCAAGGATGCCTGAAAGTGGATATTTTTTCGATGCTATAATTAGGCAGGAACCGATTGATGAGAATAAGCTTAATCCAGAGGATAATTTAGAAGAGTTTGGGCAAATTGATGAGGAGACTCTGGATTATTGGGAAAGAACTGTCATTCCGTTATCTGAATCCGGGAAAGGAACTATTGCAAGTCTGGGAGGCACAGCTTTGGGTGATATCGCACTTGTTCCAGGGATGAATCTAAAAAACCCCAGGGGGATTCGCGATGTGGCTGAATGGTATATGAGTACGATTATGCGTCCCGACTATATCCATGCAATCTTCGAAAAACAGACGGAACTCGCCATGGAAAACTTTACAAAGATTTATGAGAGAATTGGAAATAATATTGATGCCGTTTTTATTTGCGGTAATGATTTTGGGACACAGAACTCGACTTTTTGCTCTCCTGATCAGTTTAATGAGTTGTATCTTCCTTACTATAAACGAATGAATGACTGGATGCATCAAAACACTGAATGGAAAAGTTTCAAGCACTCATGCGGAGCTGTCGAGCCTTTTATGCCTTTATTTATTGAGGCAGGTTTCGATATTATCAATCCCGTGCAGATCAATGCCAAAGGGATGGATCCTCGTCATTTAAAAAATACCTATGGTAAAGATCTGGTATTCTGGGGAGGAGGAGTTGATACGCAAAAGATGCTCTCCTTTGGTACTCCTTCTGAAGTAAAGAAGCAGGTGCTCGAAAATTGCGAAATCTTTGCCAAAGATGGTGGATTTGTTTTTAATACGGTTCATAATATCCAGGCCAACGTACCGGTTGAAAACATTGTCGCGATGCTTGAGGCAATCAAGGAGTTTAACGGGGAATGAGTTAATTGACACGGTCAGGTCTTGAGTTTCATCCAAACCTGACAGAAACCGAAGAGTAACAAATGGATTATATCCCTGAAAAAAAAGATGGAATTCATTGCCTTCAAAAGAGAATTTAATGTAATTCAATAGACATATTAAAATAAAAAAAATGTTAAAAGTCAAATTGTTGATACTATTGGTAGTGATCACTTCATTTGTCTCAGCCAAAGAGTATAACGTATCAGTAAATGGGAACAATAAAAATGATGGTTCTGCTTCAAAACCATTCCAGACCATCAATTTTGCAGCTCAGCTTGCACAGCCTGGAGATGTAATAACCGTTCATTCAGGAGCTTATCGCGAATGGATCAATCCTGCACGGGGAGGTGAAAGCGATTCGAAACGAATTGTTTACCGGGCAGCTACCGGAGAAAAGGTTGAAATTAAAGGTTCAGAAGTTCTTTCAGGCTGGAAAAAGGAGAAGGATGGTGTTTGGAAAGTAACCGTACCGAATTCATTCTTTGGTGGTTATAATTCATGCAAGGATCTGGTCTTTGGCGATTGGTGCGATAATTTTGGTAAAAATCATACTGCTGATGTTTTTCTTAACGGGAGATCACTGTACGAAATGGAGAAAATGGAAAAAGTACTCATTCCGGTTCCTTATGCTAATTGTAAAGATCAGGAAGGCTCAACCTACACCTGGTATTGCGAAAGTGACGACAAAAATACCAGCATTTGGGCAAACTTTCATAAATCCGATCCAAATAAGGAGTTGGTAGAGATCAGTACACGAAGGACTTGTTTTTATCCGGATAAGCCGGGAATCAATTACCTTACAATTCAAGGCTTTCATGTCAGCCAGGCAGCAACACAATGGGCAGCGCCAACAGCCGAGCAGATTGGAATGATTTCCACCCATTGGAATAAAGGCTGGATTATTGAAAATAATATTATCAGCAACTCAAAATGTTCAGGAATAACTTTGGGAAAAGAACGCAGTACAGGCCACAATGTTTGGTCGGCTAATCCAAGCCTGGATGGATCCATTCACTATATTGAGGTGGTTTTCCGGACGCTCCGCAACGGATGGAGCAAAGAGAATATTGGTTCTCATATCATCCGGAATAATGAAATTTTCAATTGTGAGCAGACCGGGATATGTGGGAGTATGGGAGCTGCTTTTAGCATTGTCGAGAACAACCATATTTATAATATCCACCAGAAGAACCAATTTGGAGGCGCCGAAATTGGTGGAATTAAGTTTCATGCTGCCATTGATGCTATCATAGAAAAGAACCGTATTCATGATAACCTTGGATTTGGTTGTTGGTTCGACTGGATGACCCAGGGAACCCGTATCACCAAGAACTTATTTTATAATAATGCCTGGAATGACCTGTTTTTTGAAGTGAATCATGGACCATTTCTGGTCGATAATAATATTTTATTGTCACCGATAGCAATTGGTACCCAGTCTGAAGGTGGTGCTTTTGTTCATAATCTGATTGCTGGTCAGATTTGTACATGGCCTGGTTCAAACCGTTTTACTCCCTATCATTTACCACACTCTACTGAAGTTGCCGGACTTTGCACCATCGTTTCGGGCGATGACCGGTATTATAATAATGTTTTTCTCGGTATGGGTACTGAGGCAAATACAATGGATCATTATAATTATGGTTTAGTTGGTTACAATGATGCTAAACTACTTGTATACAAGGCAGGTAATGTTTATTACGACAGGGCATTACCATCTAAAGATGAAAAGAATTTCATTCAGAATTCCAATTTTAAACCGGAATTTAAGGTCGTTGAGGTGGGAAACAATGTATTTCTGACTTATTCTTCTGATCTAAAAGGAGTGTATCTAAAAACCAGCTTAATTACAACTGAACTATTGGGAAAAGCAAAAATGGCCAATGAAGCATATGAAAATCCAGATGGTACTCCCTTGAAAATTGACACGGATTATTTTGGCAAAAAACGTTCAGAATCAAATCCTTCGGCTGGTCCTTTTGAAAATCCGGGGAAGGGCTTGATTAAGCTGAAAGTTTGGTGATCAATTTATGTATGATTAACAGAAGCTGTCTGGTCTTGAGTTCCATTTAATCCTGACAGGTTTGACCTTATTGTGGCGAAAGGATTCCAAACCTGAGAAAATGATGGAATCCCTGGCTGAGAGAATCTTTGTTTATAAGGAATTAATAAAAATCATGAAAAGAAGAACATTTCTTAGAGATGTAGGCATAATGGTTGCTGGAGCATCCATTATACCAATGAACTCAGGCTGCGGTTGGAAGAATCCGAATAATCTTATTACAATTGGTATGATAGGTGTTGGTTCACATGGAGTTGGGCGAAACCTGAGTCATTACTTGAAATATCCTGAGTTGTGCAGGGTAGTTGCCGTATGCGATGTTAGCATGTCAAGGGCAATTAGTGCGAAAAATCTGGTAAATAATACTTACAAATCAAAAGATTGTAAAGTTTATCAGGATTTCAGGGAACTCTTGGAAAACAAATCGATAGATGCCGTTCAGATTTCGACTCCCGATCACTGGCATGTTCCGATCTCCATCATGTCAGCCTTAAAAGGGAAACACGTTTGCTGCGAAAAACCAACCTTGACCATCGATGAGGGTCGTTTGCTGTGCGATGTTATCAATAAAACAGGTGTGGTTTACCAGGTTTCGGTTGAAGACCGATTCTTGCCTACCTATCACAAAATGGCTGAGATAGCTTTGAATGGGCGATTAGGTGTACTCAGGCATATCGAAATTTCACTTCCCATCAATCTTTTGCCTAAAAAAGGTCTCGAAGTGACGATTCCACCTAAGGATCTTGATTACGATTTATGGCTAGGTCCGGCTCCGGAAATTCCATTTATTTATTCACGTACTTTTTACCATTTCAGATGGTACAACGCTTTTTCCGGAGGTTTACTGACCGACTGGGGTGCACACTATTGCGATACGGCACAATTAGTTACCGGGAATGAGTTTTCCGGACCTTTGGAGGTTACGCCTGCCGGCGAAACGCTTTATTATAATGACGGCATTTTCAATACTGCTTATCAGTTTGATTTGCAATACAGATATGCGAATAACGTAACTATGCGGGTTGCAAGTGGCAATTGCCTTATCCGGCTCGAAGGTGATGAGGGGTGGGTGAAATCGTCTGGCTGGATTAATAAATTGGCGGCAAGTAATGATAAGGTTCTCGATCTGACCGAAAAGAAAGTTGTTTTGCCGACTGCTAATGACGAATTTATCAACTTTCTGGAAAGTATTAAAGCAGGAAGGAAAGCGATTTATAGTGCTGAGTCGGGGCATCGCACCAGTTCACTTCTGCATTGTGGAAATATCGCTTTAAAACTCAATCGTAAAGTGGAGTGGAACCCTCTGAATGAGAGTTTTGTCAATGATCCGGAAGCCGAGAAATTCAGAAAAAGGGAGATGAGGGAAAAGTGGAGTTACAGCAAAATTTGCCCGGGGTACAAATATTAATAAATTTATATCAATGAAAATTAAATTATTTGTAACCTTAATTGTCGGACTGGTAATGGTTACAGACCCAGTGTGTGCAAAGAAGAAGCTGAACAACACGTTTTATGTCCAAAACACTATGGATGGGTTCAAAAATGGGCCGAAAACTGCCTTGGATAAGGCAAAATTATTGAAAACATTAGGTTATAACGGATTAGAAGGATTTGGATATAAAGGGTTTTTTGAACTTAAAAATGCCCTTGATAAGGAAGGTCTTGGGATGCCTGCAAATTATGTGGCTCTTAATTTCGAGGCCGATGGAAAGCTTGAAAATACTTCAGCTAATGAAATTGAAGCAATGATTAAAGCATCTGCAAAAGGATCGGTAATCTATTTTCATCTTCACAGCAATAGTTATAAAGATGATAAAGAGACCGGCGATAAAATGGTTGCTTCAATACTACGTGATCTTTCTGATTATTCGTCAACTTTTTGCGTTAAGTTATGCACCTACCCTCATATTTCCTTTTACTGTGAAACATTAGCCCATAGTGTAAAACTGGCTAAACTGGTTGACAGAAAGAATTTTGGTGCAGCAATGAACCTTTGTCATTTGCTTAAGGTCGAAGGATCAGCAGATATTGCAGGTAAGGTTAAAGAGTATGCACCCTGGCTGTTTGCTGTAAATATTTGTGGGGCTGATGACGGCGATACAAAACAATTAGGGTGGAACAATCTGATACAGCCTTTAGGCCAGGGATCTTTCGATACTTATCAGGTTGTAAAATTGCTGATAGACAATGGCTATTCTGGGCCAATCGGAATACAATGTTATAATCTTAAAGGTGATGCTATTGAAACGCTGACGCGATCGATGGAAACCTGGAAGGAATACAAAAGGCGATACATAAATGAAAAATAATTATGATATTAAACTAATTAAACTATAAATCATGAAAAGTAATTCGAGACGTAAATTTATTCAAAAAGTCCTTGTTGGATCAACTGGTTTAGCTGTTCTTCCGTTGCTGCAAAGCTATAAGGTAGGTGCCAATGAGGTGATCAGACTTGGTTTTATCGGGCTTGGTCAGCAGGCTATTAATTTAATGAGAGGATTTAATAAAATTTCAGGAGTTCAGATCGTTGCAGGAGCTGATGTATATGGTATTAAGCGTGAACGGTTTGAGAAACTTTTGAAAGAGAATTATCAGTCGAAAAACGCATCAGTTGTAGTTAAGACTTATAAAGATTACCGTCAAATTCTTGATCGTGCAGATATTGATGCTGTTGTAATTGCGACACCTGATCATTGGCATGCTATGATTGCCCTTGATGCCTGTAAGGCAGGGAAGGATATTTATCAGGAAAAACCTATTACATATACCATCGAGGAAAGTTTGAAAGTGGCTGCAGCTGTTCGAAAAAACAAGGTGATCTTTGCAGTTGGTAGTCAGCAGCGTTCCGACAGTAACTTTCAACATGCTGTTAATATGGTGCGTAAAAATGCATTGGGAGAACTTAAAAATATTTATGCTTTCGTGGGGCCGCCACCAACACCTTATAATCTACCAAAAGAAACGATTCCTTCTGATCTGGATTGGGATCAATGGTTAGGGCCGAATCCCTACGTGCATTATAACTCCAAGCTTAATCCACCGATTTCGATAGATCCTCCTCAAAATGAAACTTTCTGGGCCAGATGGCGCTATTACAAAGAAACAGGTGGTGGATTTACATGTGATTGGGGAGCGCATAATTTTGATATCGGACAATGGGCATTGAATATGGATAATAGTGGGCCAATAAAAATTATTCCAGCTGGTTATAAAGACACCAAATTCTTATCCTATATATATGATAATGGTGTAGTAATGACTAACCAGCCATATGACGACATAGAAACAAGAGGCATTAAATTTTGGGGTACAACAGGATGGATTGAGGTTTCCCGTGGTAAATATGCAGCTTCTGATGATTCTCTATTACCTCTCAAAGATGAAGATGTAACTAAAGGCTTACTCTATGAATCAGGGATAGCTCACCTTGTGAACTTCATTGATTCATTGCGCTCCAGGAAAGATACTATTGCTCCGGTGGAAGCTGGTCAGAGAACTTGCACTGTATGTATACTTGGCAATATTGCCCATGAATTGCAAAGGCCTGTAAACTGGGATCCTAAAAAACAATTCTTTGTGAATGATTTGGAAGCAGAGAAGTTTTTTAAGAGAGAATATCGTAAAGGTTATAGTTTGTAAGTATATTTTTCTTTTTGAATCTTGATAATAGTAAATACATTATGCGTATGCAATTTTTATCTCGCAGACAATTTGTAAAAACAACGACAGTAGCTGGTGCCGGTTCGCTATTGCTTACAAATCAACTATATGCAAGTTCTAGTGTAAAAACGTTGAGACCATCACTTCAGGGCAAAAAAGTCCTTTATGTATATGGTGGTTGGGATGGACATGAACCTAAACAATCAGTTGACATATTTGTCCCGTGGTTACGGTCGGAAGGAGCTGATGTGACTGTGTCAGATACTCTTGATTCATACCTTGATGAAAAGCTGATGGAGTCCTTAGATATCATTATTCAGATTTGGACAATGGGTACAATTACGAAGGAGCAGGAAGCAATGTTGCTAAAAGCAGTAAAGAATGGAACAGGATTGGCAGGATGGCATGGTGGAATGGGCGATTCATTTAGGAACAATGTTGAATACCAATTCATGGTTGGCGGACAGTGGGTCGCACATCCCGGGGGAATTATTGATTACAGGGTACACATCACTAACCACAAAGATTTAATTACAAAGGGCATTGAAGATTTTGATGTACATTCTGAACAATATTATATGCATATAGACCCTAACGTAAAGGTTTTGGCAACTACCACTTTTACAGGTGCCCATGCTGCCTGGATCAACGGATGTGTATTGCCTGTTGTCTGGAAAAAGTATTATGGAGAAGGAAGGGTTTTCTATTCCTCTTTAGGACACGTAATGGCTGTTTTTAATGTGCATGAAGCTCTGGAGATTGTAAAACGGGGAATTAGATGGGCTGCCGAAAGTAAGTATCATAGTAAGGAAAACTGGAAAGAACCTGTTTATAGATAATTTGTTTTAAAAGCAAGAATGATAATTTCAATTGAATGACACCTAGTCTCTATGTATCAGTTCGCAAAAGAAGTAATAGAACTTTTATACCTTGAAGTTTAAGTAATAATTATTTTCTCATGAAAAATTTCCTTTTTAAAAGTATTTCTATCAATGTTCTTTTCATATCTCTATCCTTTGGTAACATCGTTCACGCGCAGGATATAAGCCTGATGCCTGAAAGTGTTTTCAGGGAATATTCACACAAAAAAATGATTAGTCCGTATAAAGGCGCTTTTGACCATTTTGATTCTATACAAGTTGCCTTGGATATTGACGATTTAAAAGATGCCGTATATGCGGAAATAGCTTTAAATTTTTGGGGTGGTCATATTGGCACCAGCGATCAGACATTTAAGGTAAACGGAAGTAAAAAAAATAACTTTCCGCAACCCAATACTCTTGATAATCCTTATTGCTATTTTCGCTGTATTCCCGGAAACCGGCCGGTTAAAATCCCGACAGGAATGTTGAAGAAGGGCGAAAATAAATTCACTTTCTTTTGTGGCGATCAAATTTGCTACGGTTATAACTGGCCTCATTACTGGTTGAATTCATTCACCGTTAGGGTTTATTATAATAAGGACCTGAAGAAATATGTGAAAGGCACAATTAAAAAAGTTAAAGAAAATGATATGGCATACAATCTTGTTGGGTTCACTACAGATGTTGATGACCCATCGCTGGTTGAATCAGTCGAATATATTGGATACTACGAAGATTACGACCTTGATGGTGATGGTAATCTGGCAAGCTGGCAATATATTATTAACAATGGAGTATGGGACAGAATAATTGGCAAACAAAGTATCCCGCCCTACAATGTAACCTGGAATAACAATTGGGTACCTCAGCAAAATAGTACAATCAAAGTAATTGCTAAAATAAATTCCAAAAATGGGCTAAGCTACCTTACGCGCCCCATTGAATTTAATAAATTGAGGCAGACCAACTCAATAGTAAAAATATATGGAACCGAAAAGTTGAATGAAAATTTTGGTGTAAGAGCTGGTCAGCGTAAGCAATGTAATTTAGTTATTACCGACAACCTTACAGATGCTATCTCAGCCTATCTGGTTCTCTCTACCTGGTCAGCTAAGTCAGAAGAGGGCGCTGTACACGTGATTGGCATCAACGGAAAAATGTTAGCTGAAAGCCCAGGCAAATTGCACGACTGGGCGTTTCTTGAAATTCCTGTCCCTATTGAGCATTTAAAATCCGGAGATAATACTTTTTTTATTTATTCAGAAACGAAAGGGCATGCGTTAGAAGTAAACTATCCTGGTCCTTCAATTCTGATCCGTTATACCGACAAAGCTAATAATATAAAGTAAGTACAGGAGAGTAGAATAATATGTCTCGATTTTTAAAAATAACTTTAAAAAAAGATCTTCTTTTTCAAAATAAACCAACGATGAAACTACAGTCATTCTTACTTTTTCTTTTCATATTGATTAGTCCCTGGGTACTCTATGCGCAAATAGAAGATGTACCCAATTTTTCCGTATCCGGCAGAAAGTATACTTTACCGATCACAATACAGGCAAATGGGTACACCAGAATAGATAAACCTGTGGAAGTTCAGCTTAACTTCAGTACATTGCTTTCACAGGCTGGTATAAATACTTCCTTTTCTGAAAAGTCCTTGCAATTGATTGAGGTAAGCCCTTCCGGAGAAATATTAAATAGTCAGATACCTTTTCAGTTTGATAAAGCTCCGGAATTTGAAGCTGGAAAGAAAGCACTGAGAACGCTGGTCTTCCTTATGCAGGGCATCACTGCCCCTAATCAATCAAGGTATTACAAGTTATATTTTGATGACAAAGATCATCCTGAAAATCCTGTTAAAAGCCTGGTAAGTATTCAAAATATTGATGCTTATGAAGGTTATGCGGCCTATAAAATCAATACACCAACGGCTGAATATTATTATCATATTTCCAGTGGTGGTTTTGCCAGTATAAAAGATAAGGAAGGCAAGGACTGGGTCAGTTATCATCCCAATGATGAACCGGAAAGTGGATTTATGGGCAGATACCGTGGAATTCCAAACATCGCACCACCTTTATTCCATCCAGGTAGTCCTGAACCTAAAAAATACAGTAAAATAATTGTTGAAGGCCCCATAAAAATATCTCTAATGACTGAAACGGAAGATAAGCAGTGGAGGACAAAATGGGATATTTATCCTGACTATGCCACCATGACATTGCTGCAAAAAGGACAAGAGCCATATTGGATCTTATATGAAGGTACGCCCGGAGGTGAGTTTAATGTTGAGGATTACTGGGTGCGTTCCAATGGCACAAGAGAGGTGATGAAACCTTACCTTTTGAAAAGTCAATGGACAGGTCACCTACCTTCGCCAAAGTGGGTATATTTTGGCGATCATCAATTGGATCGTGTTTTATATTACATCCATCACGAAGACTATCCTCATGAAGATGTGTTGTGGCATTCTGGTGATGGAGGGATGACTGTGTTTGGTTTTGGTCGCGGCCCTACCCAGAAAAATTGGCAGCAACTGTCAAATGCACCCGCCCATTTAACGTTAGGCTTTTCTGAAAAAAATGATTTTACTTTTGTGGGTGAGAGGATCAATTCTGCCTTTAAGTCATTGAAAATATCAGTGGGCGAAGTAACGAAAGCTGAATAATGAATCTCAGGTTGTAACAATCAACAAATCAAAATATACTACGACAATGATTATTGGAGTTCCAAAAGAAATTAAAAACAACGAAAACCGGGTTGCTTTAACCCCGGCTGGAGCGGCTGAATTGGTTAAAAATGGTCATACTGTTTATGTACAATCAACTGCCGGTATGGGAAGCGGATTTGAAGATGAAGATTATATTTATGCACACGCAACCATTCTTCCAACCATTGAAGAGGTATATGCCATTGCTGACATGATCATCAAAGTAA
>Ga0209317_1000409_pt1 | contig 52525 bp, 39 predicted proteins | sample RifGroB2_FD_183994 | JGI IMG/M metagenome (GOLD analysis project Ga0209317, IMG submission 183994) | Soil microbial communities from Rifle, Colorado, USA - Groundwater B2 (SPAdes) (version 2) | ecosystem: Environmental > Terrestrial > Soil > Unclassified | place: Rifle, Colorado | collected... | reverse complement strand
CCCCTTTTTCCCAAAAGTCGAGTAGACCGGTTTCTCCCTTGTAGTAACTGGACTTGCGCCTCCGTTACAGCCTGGTTTCCCCGACAGTTTCGCGCAGCTCCCTTGACTATTTCAGTTGGCCCCGGCCCCTCTCAGAACCGTGCTTGCACTATTTATGCACACGGCTCCTCACATGGCAATTCACTGAGTTTTAGAACATCCTGACCGTGATTCGTGGTTTCGGCAAAGGAAACCGTTCCAGCATTTCGTTGAACCTTTCCCAGTTGAGACAGCGCCTTTTTCCCCTGCGATTGAGCCACTTGTGCAACAACTTCTTCACTTCGTGACCGAACCTCGCGATACCTTGCGCATTGTCGGTTACACCGTAGTAGTTGTAATGGCCTCTCAACTTGGCTGATGCGGTTTCCCAAAGGTCCTTCGTCTTCATTGTTCTGGCCTTTTTCAGCCAGTCCTTGAAGGCTTTCAGCTTGGCGGCGAACTTTTTGCGGGATGTAACCCGCTTCATCCTGAATCCTTTTCCGTTCCTGCTCGTGCCGCAGTAGTGGGTTAGTCCCAGGAAATCGAATGTCTCCGGTTTTTCCCCTCTCCTTTTTGCGCGTTGAGCGGCGAATCTACCAAACTCCAATACTCGGGTCTTCGTCGGTTCCACCTCAAGTCCGAACTTGCGCAGCCTTTCTCCCAACTCCCTGTGAAACCTTTCCGCTTCCGCCCTTTGCGCGAAGCAAACGACGAAGTCGTCGGCGTAACGGATCAGTCGGGTGAAGCCTTCACAACTCTTGCGATAAACCTTCTCAAACCACAAATCGAGAACATAGTGAAGATAGCAATTTGCAAGCAGCGGCGAAATTGTGCCGCCTTGAGGAGTCCCCTCATCGCTCACCGTCACACTCCCATCTTCCCATACACCCGCCCTGAGAAATCGCTTAACCATGCGCAGGATTCTCTTGTCCTCAACCCTATGACCCAGAAATTTTAATAACCATTCCTGATTTACGCAGTCGAAAAAACCTTTAATATCGGCCTCAACTATGTAATTCGTCGGGTTGTCTTCAACCGTGTCGCTTAGTGCTATGAGCGCCTTGTGACAGCTGCGACCTGGACGGAATCCATAGGAGTCATCTATGAAATCCTGTTCATATACCGCTTCCAGTATTCGAACCAGTCCGGCCTGGACAAGTTTGTCCTCGAAGCACGTTATCCCCAGAGGTCGTTGTTTGGTGCTGCCCGGCTTCGGTATATATTTGCGCCGGACAGGTTGCGGTATGTACGCCATCCTTTGCAGCCTCTCCGTCAGATTCGACAGGTTGGCCTCCAGGTTTTCGGCATACATCTCCTTGGTCACTTCGTCGATGCCGGCGACCGCTTCCTTACGCAATCGCTTAAAGCATCCCCGCAGCAGTTCCTCGTTCATCAGGTGATACAGGCTGGTGAACTTGAAGCCAGGCTCCGTGCGTGCTTTCTCCGCTATGCGAAGCAGTTTCGTTCCCACCGACTCCCCGCTACTGAGAACGGACGGTGTTTCCTCACTTCGCGCTACCATGTGTGGCCCCCTTTCCTCCAGCGGCATTACCCGCCTTCATCGGTACTACGGAGCCATCCGACTCCCTACGCCACATTTGCCATTCTCCCTCTTCGGTTGTCAGGCATACTCCTCTGTCGAGAAGAGGCGCAGGGCCTCCCGGGTTGCCGCATAATCACATTGTCAGGCATGCCATGGTCTTTGACCCCGGGGAAGCGGATGCGTTCTTGCCGTTATCGTTCGCATCCGTGTTGACTTCCGACAATTGAAGATCGTCGTCCTTCCCAGCTGTTGAATTTCGGGGCTCATTCCCTTCAACCTTTCGGCTTACGGCCTACCTGCTTGCTGTCCTACGCTTAAAGCTGGACGTTACCGCCAAGCCTCCAAGGACTCGCTACCCGGTGGTTGGCCAACCTTCCGGGGCGGGAATCTCACCCGCTAGACTATGCGACCTTGCCCGGCCGCACTCAACTTATCAACACCCGGTTCCATCCGGGTTCCATTCTATATATGCTCAACCTTGACGTGGGCCCTCCCGGTATTTCAGGCAAGGGTAGACGTACTCCTTCCCTCCACTCTTCACCTTCCCTTGCCCGAGGCACCCTCGCGGCAGCTTCTCCATCTCGGCAGCGATCTTCTCGATCACTCTGGCGCAGCGATCCCGCTCTGATTCTAATATTCTGAAAACACTCTCGTCCCTGGCTTTAACCCGCATAGCTGTCTCCGCATTTTTGTACCAACGTGCCCCCGCAAAGAGCAGGATTGTTGGACAAGGGCGCTTATGAAGCCTGGGATTTCGCTTAAGTCGCCCCCCTTGACTTACGATTAACTTACGAGTATCCTGCACAACGTAAGGCGACCCCATCCCCACCCCAACCCTCCCCTTGAAGGGGAGGGGGCTTTTGAGGCGGCCTTGGAGGGAGGGGGAGATGCAAGGATGTAAGGGTCATCTAACAGCTACGCCAAGAGAAATCTAAAGAGAGAGAAACCATGACGCCTAAACAGAAGAAGGTTCTTGATTTCATCATGCGGTTCAACGAGCGGCAGGGTTACCAGCCTTCGCAGCAGGAGATCGCGAAGGGGTGCGGTTTCGAGTCGCTGGGAACGGTGCAACATTACCTCCGGCTCCTGGAGCGGGACGGACACCTGTCGCGCCAATGGAATGCCAGAAGGGGGCTTCAGATTGCTACGCCTGAAGTGGTTGGAGCCCCGGCGAACGAACTGCCGTTGGTGGGGATCGTGGCGGCGGGGAAGCCTGTGGAGGCGTTCCAGTTGTCGGACGCCATCGAGGTCCCTTCTTCAATGGCCGGACCTGGCAACGTGGTGTACGAGGTGCGCGGCGATTCGATGGTGGAGATGGGGATCATGGACGGCGACTTCGTTGCGGTGCACCCGCAGGCGGAGGCCGATAACGGCCAGACGGTGATCGCCGAGGTGAACGGCTCCATAACGATCAAGAAGTATCTCAGGAAGGGCGATGTCATCGAACTGCATCCTGCCAATGCTGCAATGTCTCCCATCATCGTCACTGAAGTGGACGATTTCCACATTAGAGGGGTGCTGGTCGGCTCCATGAGGTTCTATCGAAAGTGGACAGGGAAATCCTCCATATAACTGTCCCCGCCTTCCCCATTGCCTTGGCTCGCGTCATCCACTCCAACCTGCGCGGCAGACCGGTGGCGGTGGCTCCGCTCAACTCGGAGCGGGCTCTGCTGCAGTGCGTCTCGGCCGAGGCTGCCTCGGACGGCGTGTATGCCGGAACGTCTATCTATCATGCTCGTAAGTCATGTCCTGCGCTGATCGTGATTGCTCCTGACCCTCATCTGACGGCCAAAGGAAGCTTGGCGCTCATGGAGCTTTCGGGGGAGTTCACGCCGATCGTGGAGCCCGGGGCGGGCAGGGTGTTTCTCGATCTGACAGCGTCGCGCAAGCTTTTCGGTCCTGCTCGGGATGTGGCGGCACGGCTGGAAAGGGCGATCGCGTCGCATCTGGGGCTGGAGGCTATGGCGGGTGCGGGGATCAACAAGCTGGTTTCCCGGGTTGCCGCGGATGTCATGCAGAAGCCGGGTGTCTACGATGTGTTCCACGGCTCGGAGAAAAGCTTTCTGGCTCCTTTCCCGGTTTCGGTTCTCCCCGGCGTCGGGGAGTCGCGCCAGACGCTGCTCTTTCGCGACCTGAACCTGCAACGGGTGGAACAGGTGGCGTCGCTGTCGGTCCCGCAACTCAGGCTCGCTGTCGGCCCCTTTGCTCCGCTTCTGCACGACCGCGCCTGCGGCATCGACCGCTCTCCTGTGCAGCCTCCTCGATTTAGTACGGAGATCGTGGAGGAGGGATTGCTGGACCAGGAAGAAAACGACGACGCTATCCTGCTCTGCGAACTGCTGCGCCTGGTGGAGGGGTGCGGAGTCAGGCTGCGCCGGCTTAAGAAGGGGGCGCGCAAGGTTTCGCTATCGGTGATGTACGCGGACGGCGTGACGCAGCAGGGGAAGAAGTTACTCCCCTCCCCCACTTCGCTGGATCTCCTGCTGCTTCGCGCCGTGGAAGAGCTGTTTTTCACGACCTGCAAGAGGCGGCAGCGGGTGCGGGGGATGAGGCTTAGCTGCGATCAGGTGGCCGAAGAGGCGGGGCAGATGGATCTTTTCGCGCAGGCTGAGGTTAAGGTATCGCAGAAACAGTGTGACCTGCAGGAGACGCTGGACGCCTTGCGGGAGAAGCATGGGAGGAATGTGGTGCGCTGGGGGAAGGGGGTGGCGTCCAGGAAGGAAGAGTTGACGCACAGCGAGCCGATGCCTGAGTGGGACCCGGAAAAGACAAAGTACATGACGTTAACCAAGAGCTAGAGTCGAGTCAAAGGCTCGCACACGGATTGGACGGATTATACGGATAAAAGCAGATCAAGCTGAGAGTTTTACGGACAGAAGCAAATCCCCCCCGACCCCCCTTTTTCAAAGGGGGGAGGTGTTTTTGATTGTCTAAAAAGTGTTTAGACTATCTGCCTTTATCCGTTCAATCCGTCTAATCCGTGTCCGGGTTTTGACTCTGTTTTTGTCTTTAAGAGGTTGTTCCTAGATGTTCGTTCATCTCCATGTACACTCATCGCTTTCCCCTAACTGGGGCATTCACTCGCCGGAGACGCTCTGTGCTCATGCGGTGCAGCTGGGTTACCGCTCCATCGCCCTTACTGACCGCAACGGGCTCTACGCTGTTCCCCGCTTTCTGAGCGCCGCTCGCGACGCCGGCATCATCCCCATTATCGGCACTGAGGCGGTTACGGCGCAAAACCGCGCGGTGCTCCTGGCCCGGGACGAGGAGGGATACGCCAATATCTCCCGGCTGCTCTCGGATCTTCATTGCCGAAAGGGGTTCGACCTTATCCGTGCCTTGACCGAGTACCGCCGCGGCATGGTGGTGCTGAGCGATGACGCCAAGCTCTTAGCGGCGCTCAAGAGGGATTCGGAGGAGGCGCTCTTCGTCGAGCTGTCGCCGGGACACGCGCTGCACCGCTCGCTCGCACTGTCGCGGGACTTGAAGATTCCACCTGTCGCTACTTCACGCGCGCTGCTCCTCGATGGAGGCGCCCTCACCCCGACCCTCTCCCGGGGGGAGAGGGAGGGTAGGCTCTCCAGGGGGGAGAGGGGGTGTACGCACGACTTCCACCTGCACAGGGTGCTGCGGGCAATCCACCTGAACACGAAGCTGTCCAGGCTCCAAGCTGAGGAGACAGCGAAGGATTCGGATATCCTCCATCCGCCTGCCAGGATGGCGGAGTTCTTCCCCCACTGCCCGGAAGCGCTGGACAATACGCTGCGCGTAGCTGAGCTTTGCCGCCACGACTGGGATTTCTCCAGCACGATCTTCCCCGCCTTCCGCGGTCTAGGCAACGATACGGCTTTCGAGGAGTTGCAGCGCCGCTCGCGCCAGGGGGCTATCTGGCGCTACGGAGGAATCGATGAGACGGTAGAGGCGCGCCTTGGCAAGGAGCTCTCCATCATCAGGGACAAGGGGTTTTCCCATTATTTCCTGGTGGTGGAGGAGATCTCGAAACAGTCGCAGCGGACCTGCGGCAGGGGGAGCGCGGCGGCATCTCTGGTCGCCTACTGCCTCGGCATCACGCATGTCGACCCGATCAAGCACAACCTCTTCTTCGAGCGTTTCCTCAACGAGGGGAGGACGGACCCGCCGGATATCGACATGGACTTCCCCTGGGACGAGCGGGACGCCATCCTCGACTTCGCTTTTGCCCGCTACGGCGCGAAGCGTGCAGCCATGGTGTCAAACCACGTCGGCTTCAAGGGAAGATCGGCGCTTCGGGAGGTGGCAAAGGTTTACGGCCTGCCGGATTTCGAGATCAAGGAGATGACGGATCGAATTTCCGGCTTCTGGCATGCGGACCAGACGGTCGCGGCGGTCGCCGGTCATCCGCTTTTCCAGGGCGAAAGGCTGTCACCGGACTGGCTGGAGATCATGGCCACGGCCAAACGGCTTAACGGTCAATTGCGCCACCTCTCTTTACACTGCGGGGGACTCGTGATCGTGCCGGACGAGATACGCAAATACGTCCCGGTGGAACTCTCGCGCAAGGGGCTGCCGCTGATCCAGTGGGAAAAGGACCAGACCGAGGATGCCGGGCTGGTGAAGATCGACATCCTGGGGAACCGCTCGCTGGCGGTGATCCGCGACGCCATGGCGGCGGTCAAGGAACAAGGCGGCCCGGAGATCGACTACGCCTCGTGGCAACCGCTGGAGGATGAGAGGACCTGCAGCCTTCTGCGCCGCGGCCTCACCATCGGATGTTTCTATCTGGAATCCCCGTCCGTGCGCCTTTTGCTGCGAAAGATCTGGAGCCACACGGCACCTCCCGAAACCTTCCAGCTCGACATATTCGAGGTGCTGGTCCAGGCTTCCTCCATCATCAGGCCGGCCGCGAACAGCTTCATCCAGGAGTACCTGGCCAGGCTGCAGGGGAAAACGTGGGCTCACCTCCATCCGCTGCTGGAGAGCGTGCTGGATGAGACGCTGGGGATCGCGATCTATCAGGAGCAGATCACGCAGATAGCGATGGAGCTTGCCGGTTTTTCGGCCAGCGAGGGTGACCAGCTCCGCAAGGTGATCACCAAGAAGCACCGGGAAAAGCGGCTGGCGGACTTCCGGACCAAGTTCTTTTGCGGAGGTGCCGACAAGGGGGTCGCCGAGCCGGTGCTGCAGGCGATCTGGGAGCAGATCCTCTCCTTTGCCGGCTATTCCTTCTGCAAGCCGCATTCGGCAAGCTACGCGCTGTTGAGTGCCAAGGCGGCCTTCATGAAGGCGAACCATCCGGCGCAGTTCATGGCGGCGGTGATCTCCAACCAGGGGGGATACTACTCCGCCTTTGCCTATATCTCGGAGGGGCGCAGGTTAGGCCTTGCCATCCTCCCGCCGGACATTAACGAGAGCGACTACCGCTATATCGGTATCGGGAAGGGTCTGCGGGTGGGGCTGATGCAGATCGACGGGCTGACCCGGGATGGCGCCGACAGACTCCTTAAGGAGCGCAGGGAAAGGGGAAATTTCAGCTCGTTTCAGGATTTTCTGAGAAGGGTAAACGCGCCGCGCTCGGACGCCGAGCGGCTGGTGAAGGCGGGCTGCTTCGACAGCCTGGAGGGGATAGAGAGGCGGCCGACCCTGCTCTGGGAGGTGCTACATTTTCAGCAGCAATCGACGGGGCTTCTTTTCGAACAGAAAACGGAACTGCCGCACCCCCCGGCCTATGACGCGAAAATGGTGCTGCGCCAGGAGGTCGAGAGCCTGGGGTTTCTGGTTTCGCGGCACCCGCTCACCCTTTACAAGGCCGAGTGGCAGCGGCACAGGCCGATAAAGGGGTCGGAGCTGATCAGGCATTCGGGGAAATGGGTGACCATGGTCGGCTGGTGGATTACCACCAAGACGGTGGAGGACAAGCACGGGCGGGCGATGGAGTTCATCTCCTTCGAGGACGTGACGGCGATCTTCGACGCCACCTTCTTTCCGGACGTCTATGCCAGGTTTTGCCGCAAGCTCTCGCAGAGGCGCCCTTATCTGTTGAAGGGGGTGGTCGAGGAGGAGTTCGGGGTGGCCACGCTGCGGGTCAAATGGGTGGGGTTCCTGGACAGCTGAGGATGGGGGCGCATGGAAGCTGATGGCGGCTGCCCCCTCTCCCCGACCCCACTGCCATTAAGTTAAGCTCCTACTGATCGCTCCCCCTCCCTTGATGGGAGGGGGTAGGGGGGAGGGTGAGGCTGGTACGAGCTTTTCACCCTCTCCCCAGCCCTCTCCCATCAAGGGAGAGGGGGCTTGTCAGCATTGAGCTTAACTTAATGGCAGTGCTCCCCGACCCTCCCCCACGAGGGGGAGGGAGGTGTTTGGAGGAAGTTGGAGGAGGTTTGAGGATGCGGTTGTGGTGGGCGCGGCCCACCGGACCTCTTTAGGGGATTGAGCGAAGTCACGCGGCCAGCACTTCTCTCACCTTCTTGAGCAGGGCTTGCGGCGTGGACGGCTTGGCAAGAAAATTCTCCTTCCCGAAGGTGAGCCCCTTATTGTTGACGTCTTCAGGGGTGTAGCCGCTGGTAAAAAGTACCCTGGTCCCGGGATTGATCTTTACCATCTCTGTGAAGGCCGCCCTGCCGTTCATCTTGGGCATGATCACATCCAAAATGACGAGATCGACATCCTCGCGGTTCTCTGAGAATTTCTGCACGGCATCCTGGCCGTCCGTTGCCTCGATCACCTGATAGCCGCTTTGTTCCAACACCTTTATGGTGAGCTTTCTCACCTCGGGGGCATCTTCGGCGACTAATACGGTTTCTGTCCCTTCGTAGCAGGCCGCCGCTGTTTCGACACGGGGAGACGGCACAGCTTTTCTGTCCAGAAGCGGCAAGTAGACGTTGAAGGTCGCTCCCGCACCGGGCTCGCTGTGTATCTCCAGGTACCCGTCATGCTGCTTCACGATGCCGTAGACGATCGCCAGACCCAGGCCGGTCCCCTTCCCCACTTCTTTGGTCGTGAAAAAGGGCTCGAAGATATGGGCCATGGTGGAGTCGTCCATCCCCATGCCGGTGTCGCTCACCGAAAGCACGGCATAGGCTCCTACGGCGCCATAACCATGCGACTTGATGAAGTTCTCGCACATCTGCACCGTACTGGTGCTGATGCTCAGCACCCCGGCGCCGCTCATGGCATCGCGGGCGTTGGTCACCAGGTTCATCAGGACCTGGTCTATCTGACCCGAATCGGCCACCACCCCCAGGCGCTGTTCGCTGAGCGATATTTTCAACTCGATCTCCGCCGATATCAGCCGGCTCAACAGCTTTTTTATGTTGCTGACGATGCTGTTCAGGTCGACCGGCTCGGGATTGTTGACCTGCTTTCTGCTGAAGGCGAGCAGCCCCTGGGTCAGATTGGTGGCACGATCGGCAGCGAAGATGACCTGTTCCAGAAACTTCAGCGCCGGCTCCTCCTCATCCAATTTCATCTGTGCCAGAGTCACGAAACCGATGATGGCGGTGAGGAGGTTGTTGAAGTCGTGGGCCACGCCGCCTGCCAGTTGCCCCACAGCCTCCATTTTCTGCGACTGGCGGATCTGCTCGGCCATGCGTCTCTCGCGCTCTATGTACATGGCGTTGCGGATGCTCATGCCGATTACCGGCGCGATTCCGGTTAGAAGGCTCATATCGCTTTGCATCAGCTGCTTCTTGCTCTTCATGTTGTCTACCGCCAGAACTCCAAGGGATTCCCCTTCACAAACTATGGCGCAACAGATGAAGGACTGTGCATCCATCTTCTCCGACACCGAAATGCTTTGCGGGGAATGAACGTGCGATACCTCGGAAAAATCCTCGACGAATATCGACCTCTGCTCCCGAAACGACACGACAAAGACACCCTTGGATCCGGAATCGGTGAGGTTGAACGAGGTGTTCTTCAGCACCTTCAGCTGGTTTTCGGAATATCCGAATCCGGTGCGGAATATGAGCCTGGACTTCTTCGCGTCAGCCAGAAGAATGACACACCTGTCATAGCCGAGCCTTTTCTCAAGGGCCTTGATGACGTTCTCCAGCACCTCATCGATGTCGCTTTGCTTGCTGATTGCCTGCCCCACTTCGTTGACCATGCGGGCGTTGTTGTAGTTCATCCCGATCTGCCCCAGAAGGTTATCGGTGGATTCCTTCAGGTTGGCAAGCGCGGCGGACATATCCCTTTTTTCCAGGCGCTCCGCCAGGTAGGAACAGCCGAGAAACAGAAATGCCAGGGCAGCCAGTATGTCGGTTGTTTTGGCCCAGCCGCAATACCACCCCGCAGTTGCGCAGACAACCGAAAGGGGCGGGATCAGACCGTTTCGAAGTGCCCTGACGCGGGCATAGGGGGTTCTTTCCCAGGCAATGATATACCGGCAGCAGGGATCCCCCTTGAAAAGGCACTCCGGATGCTCTATCACCGGAATTTCGTAGTTGAAGAGCATCAGGATCGCCTCGAAAAACCCGGTCCGGTTTTCACACTGGTAGGGCTTTTCCTCGACCCCCTCCGCCACCGTCACGGTGATCTCCACCTTGTTGTCGGCTATTTTTCTTGATTTGAAGGTGGTCGATCTGGTGAAGTTCGGAGTGGATTTCCCTATGGCGGTGAACGCGTTGACGGGCCCGATCATCCCGAGCACGTATTTCCCCATGAGACCTATGGACTCGCCTGAGGCGGCGTAGCGCCCCGCCTCTCTCGCGATGTCGGTTCCGACCAGTTTCGTCACCATCTCATGAAAACGGTCGACATGGCGCTGGGTGAACCAGTGCCCCTCGTCGCTGACCTCGTAGGGCATGATCTCCGCGTACAGCAGCAACTCTCTCACATCGACCCGGGGGTACTTCTTTTTGATGAGATTGAGGTAGCTGTTTATTATTCTGCTGTTATAGAGCGGTTGATCGGCTGTCATTGCGGATGAACTCCGGGTAACCAAAGGAAAATAATGTGCGGCGGGTAACGTCTCTGACTTTACGATGCCTTAAGCTCTATCGGATGATGTACCATCCAGCTTGAACTATTATTGCATCAAACTCCCTCCCCCTTGACTCCGGTCCATACACCCATCAAGGGAGGGGTGCGAGCCACCCCTGATGGGCACTGCCGCTAAGTTAAGCCGTAAACCCACGTGAGCGTGTCCCCCCTCCCCTTGCGGGAGGGGGTTAGGGGGCACTGCCATTAAGTTAAGGTCAGTGCTGATTTCCCGCACGCCGCACAAGCCCCCTCTCCCTTGATGGGAGAGGGCTGGGGAGAGGGTGAAAAGCTCGTACGAGCCTCACCCTCCCCCCCACCCCCTCCCATCAAGGGAGGGGGAGCGAGCAGCAGGTAGGAGCTTAACTTAATTGCAGTGGGGTTAGGGGGTGGGGGAAGGTGCCACATTATCTGAAGTTGGCAACTTCACCCACCCCCCTGCCCCCTCCCGTCAAGGGAGGGGGAGACAACAGCAAAACGTTAACTTAATCTGACTAGCGCTGATCTTCCGCTGTTCGGGTCCCTCCCCCTTCAGGGGGGAGGTCAGGAGGGGGATGGGGGTGTTTTTGGCACCGGGGCTGCCCCATCCCCACCCCAACCCTCCCCTTGAAGGGGAGGGGGTTTCCCAGCTGAAGATCAGCGCTAATCAGGTAACTTAATGGCAGTGCCCCCCGGCCCCTCCCGTCAAGGGAGGGGGGAGTTTCAACCAGCGGAAGATTGACGCTAATCAGGTAACTTAATGGCAGTGCCCCTGATGGGGGGGAGTTCTGATCGGACAAAAAAAACCCGGCTCCCAATGAAGGGGGCCGGGCTGCAGATGCGCCTGCAACATCTGCGGGCTTTATCTGTTCGACGGAGTTTGGTCCGATGCAACCTTCCGTCGACCTATTGTCTGGTCTAGTCGACCGACTTTCTCAGGAAGGTCGGGATATCGTACTGGTCCTCGTCGTCCATCAGGAAGTTGCGCTGCCGGGCAACCGTGTCGCGCTGCTGCTTCTCGCGGATGAAGGTCGGGATCTCGCGGTTGATCTCGTTGTGCTTCACCACGGAGGCGACGTTCTTCAGCTCGTGGCGCCCCTTCTCCAGGTCGAAGCGGTCGCCGAAGCCGGTGGCGATGGCGGTGATCTTGATGGTCTCGCCCAGCGTCTCGTCGATCACCAGGCCGACGATGATGTTGGCATCCTCGTGCACCTTCTCGTGGATCACCTTGCTGGCCGCGTCGAACTCGTCCATGGTCATCGATGCGGAGCCGGAGATGTTGACCAGCACCCCTTTCGCCCCGGAGATGTCGATGTCCTCGAGCAGCGGGCTGGAGATCGCCCTGAGCGCCGCGTCGACTGCCCGGTTCTCGCCGTTGCCAAGGCCGATCCCCATCATCGCCATGCCGCGCTCGCTCATGATCGCCTTGACGTCGGCAAAGTCGACGTTGATCAGGCCGGACTGGGTGATCAGGTCCGAGATCCCCTGCACCGCCTGGCGCAGCACGTCGTCGGAAGGCTTGAAGGCGTCCAGGATCGACATCGACTTGCCGGCCAGTCCCAGGAGACGGTCGTTCGGGATCACGATCAGGGAGTCCACGTGTTTCTTCAGCTCCTTGATGCCGTCCTCCCCCTTGGCCAGACGCTGCCTTCCCTCGCGGGTGAACGGCTTGGTCACCACCCCTACGGTGAGCGCCCCCTGCTCCCGCGCCACCTCGGCTATGATCGGTGCCGCGCCGGTACCGGTGCCGCCCCCCATGCCGGCTGCGATGAATATCATGTCGGCGCCCTTGAGCGCCTCGGTCAGCTTCTCCTTGTCCTCCAGGGCCGCGTCGCGCCCCACGTTGGGATTGGCTCCCGCCCCCAGACCCTTGGTGAGCTGGGTCCCGATCTGGATCTTGACCGCCGCCTTGGACATCCTGAGCGCCTGGGCGTCCGTGTTCGCCACGATGAAATCGACCCCGGTGACGCCGCTCGTCATCATGGTGTTCACGGCATTACCGCCGGAACCGCCAACGCCAATCACCTTTATCTTCGCACTCTGATCGATGCTTTCATCGAAGTGAAACATGGACTTCCCCCTTATCGCGCCCCCCGGCGGTAACAAAAATAATTAGCCGATTTTATACTACTTTTAATCAATTATTGGAAGTCCAAAATGCGTCAAAAGACGTTTTTTTAGAAGAACTCTCCGAACCATTCCTTCATCCTCCGGCTCACCCGGCGGAACACCGTGTCGTCGCTTTGCTGGGTCGGGAATTCGTGCACTCCGATGTTCTTGCTCCCGTATACCACGAGCCCCACGCCGGTCGCGTAGACCGGGGAGTTGACCACGTCGATGAGCCCGCCGATCCTCTGCGGCAGGCCGCGCCGGACCGGAAGGTTGAAGATCTGCTCGGCCAGTTCCGGCATCCCCTCCAGGATGGTGCTCCCGCCGGTGATGACCACCCCCGAGGCGATCAGGTCCTCCAGGCCGCTCTTCACGATCTCGCGGTTCACCAGGGTGAAGATCTCCTCCACGCGCGGCTCCAGGATCTCGCACAGCAGCTGCCGGGAGAGCACGCGCGGCTTTCTGCCGCCGACGCTCGGCACCTCGATGGTCTCGTCCTTTCCGACCAGCGATGAGAGGCAACAGCCGTATTTCTGCTTGATCCGCTCCGCCTCCGCCATCGGGGTCCTGAGACCGACCGCGATGTCGTTGGTGAGGTGGTTTCCTCCCAGCGAGAGGACCGAGGTGTGCTTGATGGCGCCGTCCACGAAGATGGCGATGTCCGTGGTGCCGCCGCCGATGTCGACCAGCGCCACGCCGAGCTCCTTCTCGTCCGCGGAGAGCACCGCCTCGGAGGAGGAGAGCTGCTCAAGCACGATGTCCGCCACCTCGAGCCCCGCGCGGTTGCACGACTTCACGATGTTCTGGGCGCTCGCCACGGCGCCGGTCACGATATGGACCTTCGCCTCCAGGCGCACCCCGCTCATGCCGAGCGGCTCGCGGATGCCGTCCTGGTCGTCGATGATGAACTCCTGGGGGAGGATGTGGATCACCTCGCGGTCCATCGGGATGGCGATCGCCTTGGCCGCCTCGATGACGCGCTTCACGTCCTCGGGGGAGACCTCGCGGTTCTTGATGGCGATCACCCCCTGGGAGTTGAACCCCTTGATGTGCCCGCCGGCGATCCCCGCATAGACCGACTTGATCTCGCAGCCGGCCATGAGCTCCGCTTCCTCGATCGCCTTCTTGATGGCGGCGACGGTGCTCTCGATGTTGATCACCACCCCCTTCCTGAGTCCCTTGGAGGGACTGGTGCCGATCCCGACGATGTCGATCCCCTCCTCGGTCAGATTCCCCACGATGGCGCAGATCTTGGTCGTCCCGATGTCGAGCCCTACGATCAGATTGTCTCTTTTGCCGGACATGCTCCCCCCTTTTACTACACTTTTTTAACTATTATTTTGTCGCCGTAATCAAGATCGATATAGTCGAGTGCCTGCATCTGGGGCTTCAGCTCCTGATAGATCCCCGAGAGGCGGGCGAGCTTCTCGTCGAAGCCGTCGTTGCCGAGCTTCACCGGGATCCCCCCCAGCATGGTGAAAAGCGTGAAGCCGTACCCCTTGTCGTAATGGATCTCCGAGACGTCGTCAAGGGTGAAGACCTTCCCTCCCCTGAGGCTCGCGATCAGGAGCAGCGCGTTTTTCAGCGCCTCCTTGGTGCCGGAGGGATCCCTGGCCAGGTCCTCCTCGCTCACACCGGTGATGAGCGGGTAATCGAGGCGGTCTCCTTCGACCAGCGACTTGAAGAGCACCCCCTTGGCGTCCAGGTAGTAGAGGCAGCCGACGTTGGCGACGGCCTGCGGCGTGCGTTCGGAGAGCGTTATCGAGAGCGTGTGCGGGAAGTAGCGCCTGACCTGCACCTGCTCGATCCAGGGGTTTTTCGAGAGCTGCGTCACGACCCCCTTCAGCTTCAGCCCGAGCATCGAGTCGCCGGGCTTCACTCCGGCCGCCGCCAGGACTTCGCTGCGGGTAAGCTTTCTAAGCGGCGACACCTCTATGGTCTGCAGCCGCAGCAGGGTCAGCCCCGACACCAGATCGTACAGCTGCCAGCCGCCGAAGCCAAGCGCGGCACAGATCGCCGTCGCCCCCGCCCCCCTGGAGAACCAGGTGAGTATGGGGCGCCAGTTGACCGGCTTGCGCTTTTTGGGCGACTTTTTTACCCGGTTATGGGGGACCAGGCGCTGTTTTTTGGCGTGCAGATCACGCATGGGGGACACCGTTCAATGGTTGAGGTTCTAACGGTGGCAGCGGCATTGCTGCCGCGATCACCGCCTCCCGGCGGTTGCTGCCACGGCTTACAAAGCTCCAGCGTCTAAATCTTCAGCGAGGCGGCCAGCAGGATCCGCTGCACCAGTTCGGCGAATCCGATGTCTGCGCCGCGCGCTATCTCCGGCAGCAGGCTCAGGTCCGTCATCCCCGGAAGCGTATTCACCTCGAGGAGGTAGCACTCCCCCGCGGCGGTCACCAGGAAGTCGACGCGGCTGTAGCAGTCGCAGCCAAGCGCTGCGTGCGCCCTCTCCCCGGCCTTGAGCACATCCTGGTAAATGGCGGCGGGAAGCCGTGCCGGAAGGATATGCTCCGCCATGCCGGCTGTGTACTTCGCCTCGAAGTCGTAGAACTCCCCCTTGGGGACGATCTCGATGGCGCCGAGCGCCCGCCCGTCCAGGATCCCGACCTGGACCTCGCTGCCGGCGATGAATCGCTCCACGAGGATCTCCGTATCGTAGCGGAACGCCTCGGTGAGGGCGGCCTCCATGCGTCCGGGCTCCCTGACGATGCTGACCCCGACCGAGGATCCCTCCTGGGAAGGCTTGACCACCACCGGCAGTTCGAAGGCGAGGTTCAGCTGCTCGCCCCGGCGCAGCACCTGGTAGGGTGCCACGGTGAGGCCGGCGCAGCGGAACATCACCTTGGAATAGACCTTGTTGATGGCGAGGGCGCTGGCGAGCACGCCGGATCCGGTATAGGGAATCCCCATCAGTTCCAGAAGCCCCTGCACCGATCCGTCTTCGCCGAAGCGGCCATGGAGTGCTATGAAGGCGACCTCGACCTGTTCCGAGGAAAGCCTCTCGGGGAGGTCGCGCCCGACGTCGATGCCGACCGCGCGGTACCCTTGCGAGACCAGCGAGGCGAGCACCGCGGCGCCGCTGTTTAGCGACACCTCCCGCTCCGCGGAAAGCCCCCCCATCAACACCCCGATCTTCTTCGCCTTCAGCTCGGCTATGGTCATATGATCCTCTTATCCAAAACGCTTTATCGAATTAACCTTCCGCTAAACCTGCTGCCTGGCATGATGGAAGCATCGGCTCCCCCCTTTGAAAAAGGGGGGTCGGGGGGGATTTGCCTTCGGTGGCGAATCAAGTCAAAATCAAATCCCCCTAAATCCCCCTTTGCCAAAGGGGGACTTTCTCACCCTTCGCCTATGATCTGCACTTCCTCTTCCAGTTCCACGCCGCTTTTCTCCTGCACCCGCACTTTCACAAGTGCCGCGAGCGCCAGGAAGTCGGTGGCCCGGGCACCTCCCCGGTTCACCAGGAAATTGGTGTGCACCTCGGAGACCTGCGCCCCACCGACGCTCACCCCTCTAAGCCCTGCCTGGTCTATCAGGCGCCAGGCCTGTCCGCCGGGAGGGTTCTTGAAGAAGGAACCGGCGCTCGGGAAGGTGACCCGCTGGGAGTTCCCCCTGATCGAGAGATAGCTCGACATGCGCTCCTCGATCACGCGCCGCTCCGCCGGCTCCAGGCGCAGCCTCGCGGAGACCACGATCTCGCCCGGGTGCAGCTTGAGATAGCGGTAGCCGAAGCTCAGGTCGCCACCCTTTTGCACCACGATCTCGCCGTGGCGCAGGGTGGTGAGGCTCTCGACCCGACGCAGGGTCTCGTCGCCGTGCGCCCCCGCGTTCATGGCGACGGCCCCGCCAAAGGTCCCCGGTATGCCGCAGAGAAACTCGATCCCCGCCAGGCAGTTCTCCGCGGCGATCCTGCAGAGCATGCCGTTGATCACCCCGGCGCTCACCTCGAGCCGGGCGCCCGGCATCGGCTTCAGGCTGTCCAGCCCTCTCAGGGAGATCACGCACCCCCTGATGCCGCCGTCGCGAACCAGCAGGTTGTAGCCCCCCCCGACCACGAAATACGGGATGTCGCCGGCAGCGAGGTTCGCCAGGGCGTCCTTCATGTCGGCAAGGTCGGCGGGCTCTATGAACAGGTCGGCCGGTCCCCCCACCCGGAGCGCCGTATGGCTCGCCATCGGCTCGTCCCACCGGATCTCGCCGCGCAGCTCGCCTGCCACCTTTTCCAGCCCCTCGCGCTGCATTTTCAGGGCTCCCCTGCCGCGGTGAGCCGCTCCAGCATGCTCTCGCCCACCTGCCAGACGTTCCCCGCCCCGAGGGTCAGCATTATGTCCCCCGGCTGCAGCACGCGCTCCAGGTGCTCGCAGAGCTGGTCGCGGTCCGAGATCCAGGTCACGTCCCTCTGGCCGTGCCTGCGGATCCGGGTGGCCAGCGCCTCGGCGGTTACCCCCTCGATGGGCGCCTCGCCCGCCGGGTAGATGTCGGTCAGGATCAGGACGTCCGCGTCGTGAAACGCCTTGACGAAATCCTCGAAGAGCTCCTTGGTCCTGGTATAGCGGTGCGGCTGGAACACCACCACGAGCCTTCTCTCCCCCCAGCCGGACTTGGCGGCTCCGAGAGTCGCCCTGACCTCGGTCGGGTGATGGCCGTAGTCGTCGACCACCATGATGCCGTTCACCTCCCCTTTCATCTGGAAGCGGCGTCCCACCCCGCCGAAGGCGGCAAAGCCCTCGCGGATGGTCTCGAAGGGGATGTTGAGTTCCATGGCGACGGCGATGGTGGCCAGCGCGTTCAGCACGTTGTGGGCTCCCGGCATAGAGAAGGTGATCTCGCCCAGCCTCACCCCCTTGTGGTGCGCCACGAAGCTGGTGCTGAAGCCCGACAGCCTGACGTCGGTGGCGCGGAAATCGGCCTGGGCCGAGAGGCCGTAGCTCGTGAAGCGCTTCTTCACCCGCGGCAGGATGTCGGCCACGTTGCCGTTATCCAGACAGAGCACCGCCAGGCCGTAGAAGGGGACCTTGTTGATGAACTCGACGAAGGTGTCCTTGATCTCCTCTATGCCGCTGTAGAAGTCGAGGTGGTCCGCGTCTATGTTGGTGACCACGGCGATGGTCGGTGACAGCAGGAGGAAGGAGCCGTCCGACTCGTCCGCCTCGGCCACCAGGAACTGCCCCTGCCCGAGCCGGGCGTTGGTCCCGATCGAGTTGAGCCTGCCGCCGATCACGATGGTCGGGTCGATCCCCCCCTTGGAGAGGATGGTCGCCACCATCGAGGTCGTGGTGGTCTTGCCGTGGGTCCCCGCCACCGCGATGCCGTACTTCATCCGCATCAGCTCCGCGAGCATCTCGGCCCTGGGGATCACCGGGATCAGCCGCTCGTGCGCCTCGATCACCTCCGGGTTGTCGTCGTGCACGGCACTCGATATCACCACCACGTCGGCGTGCGCCACGTTTTCCCTGGCATGGCCGAAGAAGATCTCGCCGCCGAGCCCCGCCAGCCGCTGGGTGATCTCCGAGCCGCGCAGGTCCGAACCCGAGACCTTGTATCCCAGGTTCAGGAGCACCTCGGCGATGCCGCTCATCCCTATCCCGCCGATGCCGACGAAATGTATCCTCTCTATCTTTCCGTACACGTATGCTCCCGTTGGTCGCAGAGATTAAGATTAAGATTGAGATTAAGAAACCCCTTGAATCTTGACCTGCTCCGCCACCGCTAACTTTCTATCTGACTCGTCTTAATCTTAATCTTAATCTTAATCTTCCTTCCGCACCATGGCCGCCACGATCGCCTGGGCCGCGTCCAGCTGCGCCATGCTGCGGGCGTTGCGCTCCACCTCGGCAAGCCGCTCGGGATGCTCCATGAGGGTCAGGATCTCGCCGGCAAGCTTCTCGCCCGTCAGCTCCTCCTCCAGAATCATGAAGCCGGCATCCCTTTTCAGCAGCGACTCGGCGTTCTTCCTCTGGTGGTCGTCCGCGGCGTGCGGATAGGGGATGAAGATGCATCCCTTGCCGCAGGCGGTTATCTCGGCGATGGTGGTGGCCCCCGCCCTGCAGATCACCAGGTCCGCGGCACCGTAGGCCGCCGACATGTTCTCGATGAAGCCGGTCACCTGCGCCTGACACCCCTGCGCCCGGTACCCCTGCCGCACCCGCTCCAGATCCTTCTCCCCGGTCTGGTGCGTGATCCTCAGCCTGTGCTTCACGCTCTCCAGGTGGGGGAGCGCCTCCAGCAGCGCGCTGTTGACCCGCTGGGCGCCGGCGCTGCCGCCAAAGACCAGGACGCTGAAGTTCTCACCGACGCTGCGCACCCGCTCATGGAAGCCCCAGAGGATCTCCTTGCGGATCGGATTGCCGGTCATCATGGTGATCTTCTTGGGGAAGAAACTCTCCGACTCCGGCATCGAGATGAAGATCCCGTCCACGAAACGCCCCAGGATCTTGTTGGTGATGCCGGGGGCGGCATTTTGCTCGTGGATGAAGCGCCTGATCCCCATGCCGCGCGCGGCCAGGAGCAGCGGTGCGGAAGCGTACCCTCCCACACCCAGGACCAGGTCGGGGCGGAACTCCTTGAGTATCTTCCTGGACTGGGCGTAGCCGTACAGCAGACGCCCGGCGCTCAAAACCTTCCTGGCTGTGCCGAGCCCCTTCATGCCGCTGGCCGAGATGAGCGCCAGCTTGTACCCCAGCTTGGGAAGCAGGCGCGCCTCGATGCCGCGGCTGGTGCCGACGAAGAGGACCTCGTTCTCGGGGCCCCGCGCCAGGAATTCCTCCGCTACCGCGATCCCGGGGAACAGGTGACCGCCGGTGCCGCCTCCCGCGATGATGAGCCTCATGCCGTCCCCCTCATCCTGGTGGAGACGTTCAGGAGGATGCCGATCGCGCAAAGCGAGATGATGAGCGAGCTGCCGCCGTAGCTCAGGAAGGGAAGCGCCAGCCCCTTGGTGGGGAGCATGCCGGTCACCACGGCCATGTTGATGAACGCCTCCAGCCCGATCAGCACCGCGATGCCGAAGGCGAGAAAACGCCCGAAATTGTCCTCGGCAGCGATCGCCACTCTAATACTCCTTTGTACCAGCAGCAAAAACATGGAGGCGATCACGATCACCCCGAGAAAGCCCATCTCCTCGCCGCAGACCGAGAGGATGAAGTCGGTGTGCGCCTCGGGGAGGTAAAAGAGCTTCTGCTTCCCTTCGCCAAGCCCCTGGCCGAAGATCCCGCCTGTGCCGAGGGCAAGCCAGGACTGGATGATCTGGAACCCCGCGTCGGTCGGGTCCTTCCAGGGGTCCAGGAAGGCGGTGATGCGCCGCATGCGGTAGGCCTCGGTCAGCACCAGGTAGCAGACCCCCGGAAGCGCCACGACGCCCATCCCCAGGATGTACTGCAGCCGGGTCCCCGCGGCGAACAGCATGACGATGGCGACGCTTCCCATGGTAAGGGCCGCCCCCATGTCGTGCTGCATCAAAAGGACCGCGATGAAGACCCCCAGGATCAGCAGATAGGGGAGGAAACCGGTCAGGAACTGCTTGAGCTTCTCCTGCCTCTTCTCCAGCGAATAGGCCATGTAGATGATGAGCGCCACCTTGGCCAGTTCCGAGGGCTGAAAGTTGAAGCCGGGGAGCCGGATCCAGCGCGAGGCACCCTTGACGGTTCCGCCGATCCCCGGCATGAACACGAGGAGCAGCAGGAAGAAGCAGGCGAAAAAGAGCGGCACCGCCCACTTCTTCCAGAGGTGGTAATCGATGTGCATGGCAAGCGCCATGCCGCAAAAGCCGATCACGGCGAAAAGCGACTGCCGTTTCAGGAAGTAGAAGCCGTCGTGGAACTTTTTCGCCGCCATCACGGAGGATGCGGAGTAGACCATGACCACCCCGAAGCAGGTGAGGATCACCGCCATCATGAGGACGATGATGTCAAAGCCCTCGACGCGCTTCACGCATCCCCCTCGGGTTGCAGGGCCCTGACCGCGGCCTTGAAGCGCTCGGCGCGCTCCTCGTAGTTCTTGAACATGTCGAAGCTGGAGCAGGCGGGGGAGAAGAGCACCACCCCGCCGGGGCGGGTCAGCTCGGAGGCGAGCGCCACCGCATCCTCGAGGGTTTCGGCCAGATGCGTGTCGGTGAGCGCGCCCAGCGCCTCCTGCATGCGCCCCTTCGCCTCGCCGATCAGCAGCAGGTGGCTCACCCTCTCGGCCACCAGCGGCGCCAGCGGCTCATAGGAGCCCCCCTTGTCCTTACCCCCTGCGATCAGCGTGATGCCGGAATCGAAACTCTCCAGCGACTTCACCACGCTCCCCACGTTGGTCCCCTTGCTGTCCTCGTAAAAGGGGACCCCGCCGATCTCCGCCACGAACTCCATGCGGTGCGGCAGCCCCTTGAAGGCGGTCACCGCGGCGTAGGCGCAATCACCGTCGCAGCGCATGAGGAGCGCCGCCCCAAGGCTCGCCATGATGTTGTCCAGGTTGTGCACCCCCTTGAGCTTGAACCCGGCGCTGCCGAAGCGGAGCACCTTCCCCTGGTGCGAGAAGGTGATGAAGCCGTCATGATAGCTGATCCCCTGCTCCAGCTCGCGAAGCCTGCTCATCGGGAAGATGCGCGCCTTGAGCTTCTCCGCGCAGGCCGCCACCAGCGGGTCGTCGATGTTGAGGATGGCGAAATCGTCGGGGCCCTGGTTCTCGAAGATGCGCAGCTTGGCGTCGACGTACTCCTGGAAGCTCCGGTAGCGGTCCAGGTGGTCCTCGGTCAGGTTGAGGAGCACCGCCACGTGCGGCCGGAAGCTCTCCACCCCCTCCAGCTGGAAGGAGGAGAGTTCGACCACGACCCGCTCCACCGGCTCGCCGCTCGAGGCGAGCTCGATCAGCGGATTGCCGATGTTCCCCCCCACGAAGGTGTCGAAGCCGCAGGCCCGGAAGATCTCGCCGGTCAGCGTGGTCGTGGTGGTCTTGCCGTTGGTGCCGGTGATGGCGACCATGGGCGCCTCGATGAACCAGGAGGCGAGTTCCACCTCGCTCACCACGCGGCGCTTCTGGGAGCGGGCCATGGCGAGCGGCTTGATGTCCATCGGCACCCCGGGGCTCACCACGATCAGGTCCGACATCAGGAAGGTGAAGGGGACGTGACGCCCCAGCTCGAAGTCGATATCGAGGTCGGAGAGCTCCGCGAGAGTCCCGCCGAGCTCCTCTTCCTCGCGCATGTCGGTCACGGTCACCTGCGCCCCGGCCTGAACCAGGAAGCGGGCCACCGCCACCCCGGTGCGGGCGAGCCCCACCACCAATATCTTTTTATCCTTGAGTTCCATTGCTACCCTTTTTGAGCGGACCACCCTTCATTCCGCGAATTCTGCTCCCTTGCCCCATCCCCACCCTGTCCCTCCCCTTGAAGGGGAGGGGACGACTTGCTCTCCACGTCAAGAAAACCTCAGTCTCCTCCCCGTCAAAGGATTCATACCCCTCCCCGTCCAAGGATTCATGCTCCTCCGTCAATGGATTCATACCCCTCCGTCAATGGATTCATACCCCTCCGTCAATGGATTCATACCCCTCCCCCTTCAAGGGGGAGGTAGGGAGGGGGATGGGGGTACTCCGTTCGGAAACCGGTGCCGCCCCGGGTCAAGGCCCGAAAAGCGCCACCATATTACCCGAAAAAACTCCGCTGCGGCGTAAAAAAGTGCCGGAAAAATCGTCTTTTCGTCACGCTCCGGTCAGCGCATCTTCAGCGTGGAGATCGCCACCAGCGCCAGGATGATGGTGATGATCCAGAAGCGCACGATGATCTTCGGCTCGGCCACCCCCTTGAGCTCGAAGTGGTGGTGGATCGGGGCCATCCGGAAGATGCGCTTGCCCCGGTACTTGTAGGAGCCGACCTGGAAGATCACCGAAAGCGCCTCCACGACGAAGACCCCCCCGACGATGACCAGCAGGATCTCCTGCTTGGTGAGGACCGCCAGGGTGCCGAGCCCCCCCCCCAGCGAGAGCGAGCCGACGTCCCCCATGAAGACCTCGGCCGGATAGGAGTTGTACCAGAGAAAGCCGAGACCCGCCCCGACCAGCGCCCCGCAAAGCACGGCAAGCTCCCCCGCTCCCGGGACGTACGGTATCTGCAGGTACCCCGAAAGCCTGGCGTTGCCCGCGATGTAGCAAAAGAGCAGGTAGGTCGCGGCGTTGATGGCGACGGGACCTATGGCGAGCCCGTCCAGCCCGTCGGTCAGGTTCACCGCGTTGCTGGCGCCGACGATGACCAGCGTCACGAACGGGATGAAGAGGAGCCCCATTTCCGGGTGCACCCTCTTGAAGAAGGGGAGGTAGAGCTCGGTCGAGAAGCCGGGGAGGTTGTAGAGGATGATGCCGACCCCGGCGGCAAGGAGCACCTGCCAGAACATCTTCTGGCGCGGGGAGAGCCCCTTGGTGTTCTTCTCCACCACCTTCTTGTAGTCGTCCACGAAGCCCAGCACCCCGTACCCCACGATGACGAAGAGGGTGAGCCAGATGAAGATGTTCTTCAGGTCGGCCCATAGCAGGGTGGGGACCACCACGCAGACCAGGATCAGCACCCCCCCCATGGTCGGGGTCCCCTGTTTCTTCAGGTGCGATTCCGGCCCGTCGGTCCTGATCACCTGGCGCGCCTGCATCGCTTCGAGCTTGCGGACCACCCAGGGGCCCACGATGAAGGAGAGCAGCAGCGCCGTGATCATGGCGTAGATGGAGCGGAAGGTGAGGTATTTGAAGACGTTGAAGAGCTTGTAGTCCGAGGCCAGAGGATAGAGCAGATGGTATAGCATCAGTTGGTCCCCCCTGTCGCCTCAGGCGCCAGCGCCTGCCGCACCGCCTGGGCCACCTTCTCCATCTTCATGCCGCGCGACCCCTTGAACAGTATGCAGTCCCCGGTCTTGAGCCAGGCTATCAGCTGCCGCGACAGCTCGTCGTGGTCGCGCGCCACCAGGACGCTGGCAGCGGGAAGACCCGCCTCGAGCGCCCCGTGCGCCACCTCCCCGGCCATCTCGCCCAGCAGGTAGAGCCGCTCCACGCAGCCGGCGGCAAGCCGGCCGAGCTCCCGGTGCGCCGCCTCGGTCCCGGCGCCCAGCTCCAGCATGTCTCCCAGCGCCGCTGCAGAGCGGCCGTCCTCGCGGAGATCCCGGAGCGTCCCCAGTGCCGCCGCCATGGAGGCGGGGTTCGCGTTGTAGCTGTCGTCGATCAGGAAAACCCCCGCGAGCTCCTCCAGCTGGAAGCGCTTGTCGTAGGGGGTGAACTCCTCGAGCCCCTGGCGGATCTGCTCGCCGGAAACGCCCAGGGCGTGTGCCGCCGCGGCCGCCGCCAGGGCGTTGTAGATGTTGTGCCGGCCGAAGGCGCTCAAACGGACCGGCTGCTCCTCCTGCGGCAGGCGCAGCGTGAAGCTCTCCCCCCTCTTGCCCAGGCTCTGGATCGAGGCGCTGCTCACCTCGGCCCCTCTCAGGCCGAAGGTCAGGCGGATCACGTTGGCGTGGGACGGGCACTTGGAGATCAGCGGGTCGTCGACGTTGTAGACGGCGAAGGCCCCCGGCTTCAGGCGCAGGAAGAGCTCACCCTTGGCGCGCGCCACACCCTCGACGCTTCCCAGGCTCTCCAGGTGGGCGGGAAAGGCGTTGGTGATGATGCCGACCTCGGGGTCCGCAATCTCGGCCAGGCGGTCGATCTCGCCGAACTCGCTCATGCCGAGCTCCACCACGGCCCAGCGCTCGCGGCCGGTGAGCCTCAAGAGGGTGAGCGGCAGCCCGATCAGGTTGTTCAGGTTCCCCTCGGTCTTGAGCCCGGGGCCGGTCTGGGTCAGGATCCGCGCCAGCATCTCCTTGGTGGTGGTCTTGCCGTTACTGCCGGTGACCGCGACCACCGTGATCTTGAAGCGGCGGCGATGCCAGGCGGCCAGATCCCCCAGGGCCCTGAGCGTGTCCGGCACCACGACCGCCGAGCATCCGGCGGGGAGCGCGTGGCCGTCCTGCCAGGAGCGGTCGACCAGGAACATCGAGACCCCTCTTGCGGCGGCGGCCGCAATGAAATCGTGACCGTCGAAGCGCTCCCCCCTGAGAGCCACGAAGAGTTCGCCGGCCGCGACCTGGCGCGAGTCGGTCGAGACCCCGGTGGCCGGCGCCCCCGGCTCCCCCGACATGCTGCCGCCGGTCGCCTCGGCTATTTCGTTCAGGGTGAATCTGGTCATGCTGCCTCGGTTTGCTGCATTTCCTCTGGGCGCCTCGGGCGCCATGACTTTTGTCAAACTGATCACCTGCTTTTCGGTTTCTTTAAGAGCTTAAGTGTACTGCCGATCTTCCGCAAACTGCGGCACCCCAACCACTAAGCCCAATTTGCAGCAAACCACGTCAAAAGGGAAGCCCCCATTTCACATGTGAGAGCCGGCGCCCGCCCCGCCCCGCTTCAGCCCCTCAAAGCGAGCGCCGCGGCCGCCTCTTCCCGGTCGTCGAAATGAAACTTCTCGCTGCCGATGATCTGGTAATCCTCGTGCCCCTTCCCCGCCAGCAGCACGATGTCGCCGGGCTCGGCGGCGAGGATCGCCGCGCGCACCGCCTCGCGCCTCGACTCGATCACGGCGAACCCCTTCTCCCGGAACCCCCGGGCCAGCTCGTCGAGGCCGTACTCGCGAAGGGCGAGCGGCACGATGCCGGCCCGCACGTCTTCCAGGATCGCCTGCGGCTCCTCGGTGCGCGGGTTGTCCGAGGTGAGCACCGCGAGGTCGCTGTAGCGCGCCGCGATCTCCCCCATCACCGGACGTTTACCCTTGTCGCGGTCGCCGCCGCAGCCGAAAATGGTGATGATGCGTCCGCTCCTCAGTTCGGAGAGGGTGGTAAGGACGTTCTCCAGGGCGTCGCCGGTGTGGGCGTAATCGACCAGCACCGTGATCCCCTTGGAGTTCTCCACCCGCTCCAGGCGCCCGGGGACCTTCTTGTGCCCCTCGATCCCCGCCCGGATGGCGGCGTCCGGCAGCCCCAGCGCGAGCCCGGTGCCGACGGCGGCAAGTATGTTGTACAGGTTGAAGCGCCCCAGGAGGTCGGAAGCAAGCGCGAGTTCGCCGCGCGGCGTGCTGAGGCGGCAGCGGATGCCGTGCACCGAGAAAGCGACCTCGGCAACGGTCAGCTCCGCCCCACCCTCCATGGCGTACCCCAAAACCGGAGCCGAGGCGGCTGCGGCGATCTCCCTGCCGTAGGGATCGTCCAGGTTGACCACGGCCACCCTTTGCGGCTTGGCCGGCGAGGGTGCCAAAAGGTCGGTGAAGAGCCTTAGCTTGCTGCCGAAGTAGGATGCCATGTCGTGGTGGTAATCGAGGTGGTCGCGGGTCAGGTTGGTGAAGACGGCGACATCGAAGAGGCATCCGTCGGCCCGGCGCTGCTCCAGGCTGTGCGAGGAGACCTCCATGACCGCGCCGCGGGCCCCCAGATCGACCAGCTCCCGAAGGATCTTCTGCAGGTCGACCGACTCCGGGGTGGTGTTGGGGGCGGGGATGCTGGTCGCACCGAAGCGGTAGCTGATGGTGCCGAGGACCGCGGCGGGAATGCCGGCCGCCTCCAGGATCCCCTCGATCAGGTAGCTCGTCGTGGTCTTGCCGTTGGTCCCGGTGATCCCGACCACGGGGATCGCCGCGCTCGGCTCGCCGTAGAAGAGCGAGGCCATGAGGGACATGGCGCGCCTGGCGTCGGGGACCTGAACCACGGTAACCCCGGCAACGGCACAGGGGCGGTCCGCAACAACTGCGACCGCCCCCCCTTTTACTGCGGCTGCCACGAAGAGCGAGCCGTCGCTTTGCACCCCGCGCAGGGCAAAGAAAAGCCCCCCCGGCCTGACCTGCCGCGAGTCGTAGTGGAGCCCTGCTATCTCTATATCGCTGTCGCCTGTCACCCGGGCACCGGAAACGGAGCCCAAAAGTTGCGCGAGTTTCATGCTACCCCCAATGGTCACGCCGACGGTACGAAGCGGACCCAGACCTGGTCCTGCGTGTTGATCCGGCTCCCCGGCGCCGGGTTCTGCTCGACCGCCCGGCCGCTTCCCTGCAGTTTGACGTTGATGCCGCGCGTCTCCATGACCCGGAGCACCTGGCGCATGCTCATGCCCCGGAAGTTCGGCATGCTCCCCGCCTCGCTCCCCTCGACGATGCCGCCTTCCACCGCCTCCTGCTCAGGCTCCCGCACGATCTTCTCCTCGGCCGGCTCCGGCTTCCTCTTCAACCCCTTCTCCGGGGGGACGTTCAGATAGCAGAGGGTCTGCTGGGCGATGGCGGCGAAAGCGGGGGCTGCGACCACCCCGCCGTAGGAGCTTGTCTTCGGCTCGTCGATCACCACCAGGATGGTGAGCCGGGGCTTTTCCAGCGGCACGAAGCCGACAAAGGATGCGGTCCTCTTGTCCGCCGAATAGCCGCGGGTGGAGGGATCGACCTTCTGGGCGGTCCCGGTCTTTCCCGCCACCCGGTAGCCCTCGACGGCGGCGCCGGTGCCGGTGCCACCCTCTACCACCACACCTTCCATCATGCGTGCCACGCTCCTGGCGGTCTGGGGCGAGATCACCCGCCTTTTCAGCTGCGGGGCGAACTGCTGCAGCACGACCCCGCTGTCGTCGGCGATGCGGTCCACCAGGTACGGCTTCATCAGGTTGCCGCCGTTGGCGACCGCCGAGACCGCGGTGGTGAGCTGCAGCGCGGTCGTGGTGACCCCCTGCCCGAAGGAGATGGTGGCGAGGTCGATGCCGTACCACTTGGACTGCGGGCGCAGCATGCCGGCCGCTTCCCCGGGGAGGTCGATGTCGCTTTTCTCCCCGAAGCCGAAGCCGGTAAGTGCCGCGTAGAGCCGCTCGGGGCCGAGCCTGCTGCCGATCTTGGCGGAGCCTATGTTGCTCGAGTACTTGAGGATCTGCGGCACGCTCAAGCTGCCGTACTTATGGGTGTCGTGTATGGTCCTGCCGCTCATGCGGTAGCTGCCGTTCTCGCAGTCGAAGTAGTCGCCTGCGCTGATGGCCCGGCTTTCCAGCGCCGAGGCGATCAGGAAGATCTTGAAGGTCGAGCCGGGCTCGAAGCTGTCCGAGATGGCGCGGTTTCTCAGGGCGGCCTGCGGGTACTTGAAGTAGCTGTTCGGATTGAAGGTCGGGTAGTTGGCCATCGCCAGCACCCGGCCGGTATCCGGCTCCATCACGATGGCGATCCCCGCCTTGGCGCCGTTTTTCTCCACCGCGTTGGCCAGTTCCTTCTCCGCTATGTACTGGACGTTCTTGTCCAGGGTCAGGATGACGTTGCTCCCCTTGGAGCCGCTCTTGGCCTCGCTCCCCTTCTTCGGGTTGATGTCGCGCCCCAGCGCGTCGCGCTCGGTCACCAGGTAGCCGACGTTGCCAAGGATGGTGGAGTCGTACTTCTTCTCCACCCCCTCGAGCCCCCCCGGATCGGTGCCGGTGAAGCCGATCACGTGAGCCGCCACCTCGGAGTTGGGATAGAAGCGCTTGCTCTCCTTGACGAAGCCGATCCCCTCCAGCTCCAGCGCCCGGACCTTCTGGGCCAGCTCCGGCGCCATCCGGCGCGACAGCCAGACGAAGTTGCGGGAGGCCTTGAGCTTCGCCTCCAGCTCGTTTCTTTCGTAGCCCAGAAGCGGCGCCAGCCTGGCCGCCGCGTCCGGCAGGCTCTCCATGTTGCGGGTCTCCCCGTAGCAGGAATCCATCTCGATCGACACGGCGAACGGCGCGCTGTGACGGTCGTAGATCGCCCCCCTTCCGGGTGTCAGCGCCACGATCCTTTGATGCTGTTTCTCGGCGAGCTTTACCAGTCGGTCCTTCTGCAGGACCTGCAGGTAGAAGGCACGCCCGGCGGTAAGCGCGAAGACAACGGTGAACAGGAGGGCCACAAAGCGCATCCGGACCCGGGCCCATTTCTCCCGTTTCTCGATCATTTGACCAGGACCACCTGCTGGTCGGTCGGAAGCGCCATGCCGAGTTCACCCCTGGCGAGCGCCTCGATGCGCGCCGGAGCCTTGAGGGAGGCGACCTCCACCTTCAGGCGCTTGTTCTCCTGCAGCTCTTCCTTGAAGTGCCGCGAGCTCTCCGAAATCCTCAGGCTCAGGTCGATCACCTCGACCCTGGACCAGACGTGGAAAACGGAGACCAGCGTCAGGAGAACCATGACTCCGGTCAGATAGGGGAAGCTGATCCAGCTCTCCCTGACGTCCGCGCCGGCCTTGACCGGTGCCGCAACCTTGCCGTAGGCAACCTTGCTCTGTGCCATGATGCCAACCCCTCTAGATGATCTTTTCTACCACCCGAAGCCGCGCGCTGCGTGAGCGCGGGTTCGCCGCCACTTCCTCTTCCCCGGCACGCAGGGGCTTGCCGGTCAACACCTTGAACTGCGGCACCCGGCCGCAGACGCACCCCGGCAGCCCCTTGGGGCAGGTGCAGCCGGTGGCGGCCCCCCGGAAGCCTTCCTTGACGATCCGGTCCTCCAGGGAGTGAAAGGAGATCACCGCCCCGCGCCCCCCCTTGCGGAGCAGCTTGAGCAGATCGGCGAGCCCGTCCTCCAGGCTCGTGAGCTCCTCGTTCACCGCGATCCTCAGGGCCTGGAAGGTCCTGGTGGCGGGATGCAGCCGCTCCTCCCACTTCGCCTTGGGGATCGCCCCCTTGATGACGTCGACCAGCTCCAGCGTGCTCTCGATGGGGCGCTCGCTCCTCGCCCGCACGATGAAGGAGGCGACCCGCTTGGCCCAGCGCTCCTCGCCGTACTGCGAGATGATCCGGAACAGCTCCCCCTCGGGGAGCGTGTTCACCAGGTCGGCGGCGGACGGCCCGCTGCCGCGGTCCATCCTCATGTCGAGCGGCGCGTCGTGCATGAAACTGAAGCCGCGCTCCCGGCGGTCCAGCTGGTGCGACGAGACCCCCAGGTCGAGCACGAAGCCGTCGATGGCGTCGACGCCGACCTCGGAGAGCGTCGCCGCGATGCTGGCGAAATTCCTCTGAAAGAGCCTGGCCCGGCCGCCGAAGGGGGCGAGACGCTCGCGGGCCACCGCAATCGCCTCGGCGTCCCTGTCGAAACCGATCAGGATCCCCCCGGGTGCGCTGGCGGAGAGGATGAGCCCGGCGTGACCCGCCCCTCCCAGGGTGCCGTCCACGTAGACCCCGCCCGAGCGCGGCTGGAGCGCGCGCAGCACCTCGTCGGGCATGACCGATATGTGGTGGAAATCCTCCATCTATAGTCCCAGCCCGGCGAGCGCCGGGGAATCGATCGGGAAATTCTGCTCGTCCTGCTCGCACACCCGGGTCCAGACCGCCTGGCTGTAGATGTCGATCTTGCTCTGCATGCCGACGAAGTGGATCTCCCGGTCGAGCTCCGCGCTCTTCCTGAGATCGCTTGGCACCAGGACGCGGCCGAGCTTGTCCGCCGAGCACTCGACCGCAGGCACCAGCACGGTGCGTCTCACCGCGGCCAGCTGCGCCACGCTCAGGCCGAGTCCGGTGCCGTCCTTCAACTTCTCTTCCAGTACCAGGAAATCGCGGTAGGGGTAGATCACCAGACCGTAGCAGACCCCTCCCTCATCCAGGCGGACCGGGCTCGATTTGGTGAGGAAAAAACGCTCGTCGCCGAAGCTGTCCAGCAGAACCTCGCGGAATTTCGCGGGTATGCTGGTGCGCCCCTTCGCATCGATCGTCGTCTCGAATTTCCCTCTGAACATGGCCACCCCGGCACTTATTGCCACTTCATACCACTTTATACCACTTTGCGCACGAACTATACGGGAGGGCAAGGGTGTTGTCAAGGCAAATTTGCCCGGAAAAAGGGAATTTTTTGGAGGTTTTCCAAGGGTTTAACGGGCGGGAAGGGGGGATGGCCGGCGAGCTCTGCATCGGGCTGTTAATGAGGAGAGTTAAAATCGTCAAATCGTGCTGCGGCTGCGGGCGGAGGCGGGGAGCCTCCGCCGATAACCGCTTGATCCTTAGGGCTTTTTCCTGTCGAACAGTGAAACCACGTTGCCGCCCTTTTTCGAGGCCCCTTTTCCCACCGAGCTGAGCGGTTTGTTGGGGGGGTCGGGCGACACCACCTTCTCCAGCATGATGGGGGTCTCCCCCATGGTGAACGGGGCGCCGTTGACCTGGCTGTCGTCCAGGATCCAGGTGTAGACCTGAAGCGGGACGGTAAGCACCAGCAGCTTCACCTTCCACCAGCCGGGCTTCACGTCCGGGGTGATCTCCTCGATCCTGGCGTAGAAGGCGGGCTTGTTATCGATGTGGGCGAGCACGAGATCGTGTATGGTGGCCATTTTACTAGATCCTCCGATCGGTTTGCTTTTCTCGAATTCTGTGCCTTCATGCGGCCCTGCGGCACTTGTCGGAGACACCGTACCGACCGGTCTCCGGCCTGCGCCTGCTTGCTCCTCCCCCCAGCGGGGGGAGGTCGGGAGGGGGGAAGAGTGCGGCTTCTACGAAGAACGGACCAAGTCCCCCCTCCCTACCCCTCCCCCTCCGGGGGAGGGGACGTTTGCGTCGAATTGATTCCTACCGCGAGGCCGTCTCTCCCTGTAGCAGCGCCCCGTCCATCGAGTTGCCCGGGAAAAGGGCGCGCATCTCTCCATAGCTGCGCCTGAGCTCCCGCTCAAGCCGGTAAAAGCGTGCCACCTCATGTTCCGGGAGCAGGTCCTCGATCAGCTCGCAATTGAAGGTGATGCAGTTGAAGGGGCGGTATGCCGGCGCCATCAGGCAACCGGCCTCTGCCAGGTAGCTGCAAAGCCCGTTGTGAAAAAGCGGAGCAAAGAGCGGCGCACCGGTTGCAAGGTGGACCAGGAGGTCAACCGCCGTGAAGTGGTATTTCCCGGCCACGCAGCACGCCCCGCCGCAACCGGCACAGTGCGAGGCAGCGTCGACCTGCGCCACGAGCGCCTGCATGGCACCCTTTTGCTCCATCATCAGGGAACCGAGCCTGCGCACCCTTTCCAGTTCCGGCTCCGGAAGAGCGGAAAAGGCGGCGCTTACCCGTCGCACCCCGTCGTGCCACTGTTTGTCAAAATCCATCCACAACCCCGGCACCCTTAGTTCACCGCGGCATAAAAAAAGCCATACAGGCTTTTACCGCAGCCTACATGGCAACCCCGCCTCCAGACAGCGAAGCGGCCCACCCTCAGCAAACCTCCGCGTGCTCCCGGAGCGAATCGGAGCATTCCTTTTGGTCCGGGAGCGACTCAAAATTCCCGACTCGTGAGATTTTTTCTGATTCTCAAGCTCCAGGTTCTTCTGGTTCCCAAGCTCCAGCTTGGGTCTTCTCGTTCCCAAGCTCCAGCTTGGGTCTTCTCGTTCCCAAGCTCCAGCTTGGGTCTTCTCGTTCCCAAGCTCCAGCTTGGGAACGGAATGGCGGCATGGCCTGCTTTGCATCCTGGCGAAGCGAAGCTTCGCGAACCGGCAGGTCCCCAAGCTGGAGCTTGGGAACCAGATCTGACTTGGTCGTTCCCGACGGCTTGGGAACGAGAGGTGAAACTGTAAAATTGGCCGAAGCAGCCCGTAAGCCGGGTTCTGTTCCCGCAGCCGGTTACCCGGAGGCGGGCGATGGTCATTCATCTAGGAGCGCCGTTGCCGACGCCCTCAAGCAACCAACCCGGAAGCACGGACGGGCCGTCCTTAACGCTTCCCTATTTGGTCTTGCTCCTGGTGGGGTTTACCTGGCATCCGGCGTCGCCGTCGGACCCGGTGAGCTCTTACCTCACCCTTTCACCCTTACCCGCCTTCGCTGAAGCTACGGCGGGCAGGCACGCCTCCGGTGCTACCTCGGACGGACCTACCTTTGCTAAAGCTGGGCGGGCGGACTTCTCTCTGTGGCACTTTCCCTGGGGTCACCCCCGCTGGACGTTATCCAGCACCATACCCTGTGGAGCCCGGACTTTCCTCCCCCCTCCTTCGCCAAAGGCTAAGGAGGGCGGCGGCCATCTGGTCTGCTTCGGCCAAACTGTGAAACAGATTAAGATTAAGATTAAGATTAAGATTAAGATTGAGGTTGAGAACTCTCAGGAACAGAAGGTTCTGCCTTTCCTCGATCTTAATCTCAATCTTACCCTGCTACTCGGCTTCCTGGCGCATGACCAGGATGCGCTGGCAGTGCGGGCAGGTGATCACCTCGTCGGCACGGAACAGGGTGTTGTAGAGCTGCGGCGGCAGGTGCATGTTGCACGCCATGCAGTTTCCATCCTTCGCCTCGGCGACCGCAATACCCCTGCGCTGGTCGCGCAGCCGCGCGTAACGCTTCATGACCGAGGCGGGAAGCCCCTTCACCGTCTGCTCCCGCGTCGCGACGTCTGCGGCGATCCCGGACTCCAGGCTCTCCACCCTGCGCTGCACCTCGCCCTGCTGGAGCGCGACGTTTTCCTCGAGTTCGGCAAGATCGGCCTGCTTCTTGGCAACGTCGCCGGAGATCTCCTCCATCGCGTTGATCTTTTGCAGGATCTGGTCTTCCAGCTCCGCGATCAGCTTCTTGGCACCGGAGATCTCCTTGGAAACCGCCTGATACTCCTTCTGGGTCTTGATCTCCTTGAGGTGGGATTCCGACCTGGCGATGTTCTCGCTTTCGATGGCAAGGCTCGCCTCCAGCCCGGCCTTTTCGGCTTCCAGGGTCTCAGCCTCCTCGCGACGGGCCGCTATCTTCTCCCGCGCCTCGGCCAGCTTCGCCTCCAGGGCCTGAGCCTCAGTGAGGAGCTGCCCCTTCTCGCCATCCAGCCCGTCAATCCGCAGGTCGATCTCCTGCAATTCGTATAGCGACTTCAAGTTGTTACGCAAAATCTGCCTCCCCAACGCCTTTTATTTATGCACATCAGAGCGGACCGCCTCACCAGAAACTGAAAGGCTCCCGCTCTCCTTGGTACGCCACAACCTCCGCCTCGAACCTCTTTGCCTCCAATGCGCGCCGGAGCGCATCGGTGAGCCCCTGAACCATCGGGAGCTCGCTTGCGAAGTGCCCCGCATCCAGCAGCGCCAGCCCCATAGCCTCGGCCTCGCGGGCTTCGTGATACTTCACGTCTCCGGTCACCAGCAGGTCCGCCCCCTTGCGTGCGGCCTCATGAATGAGCGAGGCGCCGCTGCCGCCGCAAAGTGCCACCTTCTTCACGCGCCGCCCGGGCTCGCCCACCAGACGCACCCCCCCGGCACCGAGCCGCTCCTTGACCGCCAGGGCGAACTCGCCGGCAGTGGCAGCCTCCGGCAGCACGCCTATCCTCCCCAGCCCCCGGGAGGCGCCCCGGTTCAGCACCGGGTAGATGTCAAAGGCGGGCTCCTCGTAGGGATGGGCCCCCTTGAGGACCGCCAGCGCCGCGCAAAGACGCTCCTTGGGGAGCAGAAACTCCAGGCGGCTCTCCATTTCCAGATGCCGCACCCCGACCGTCCCGACGAAAGGATTGGCCCCGGGGACCGGGGTGAACCTGCCGACCCCGTCCCCCTGGAAGGAGCAATCCCGGTAGTTGCCAAGCGGCGCCATGAACGGGGCAAGCGCGTCGAGCAGTTTCTCCTCGAACCCCTTGGGAACGAAGAGCGCCATCTTGAGAAACTCCTCGGAGCCCGTCACCCTGAGCGGCAGCACCCCCTCGACCCCCAGCCGTTGCGCCAGAAGGTCGTTCACACCCCCTTGCGCGATATCATAATTGGTGTGCATGGAGATGATGGCAAGGTCGTTCTTCAGGGCAAGTATGGCAAGGCGGCCGGTTTCGTCGGTCGCGGAGATCTTTTTCAGCGGGGTGAAGATGAAGGGGTGGTGCGTGATCAGCAGCTGGCAGCGCCCCTCGACGGCGGCCTCCACGGCGGGGCTCCCCGGGTCGAGCGCCACCATGATCCGGGAAACCTGGCGGGACGGGTCCCCGAGCTGCAGCCCGACGTTGTCCCAGGATTCGGCCAGGTCGTTCGGAGCAATTTTGCCAGTGATTCCAACTATATCTGAAACTCTTGGAGTTATCATCGCACACAAAAGAAAAAGAGTGCAACCGCTTGGTGTGCACTCTTTTTCCCCACTTTACGTGTATTTTTTCGTCTGACCAGGTGCTTTAAGGGCATCCCCACATCATCCTAATTGTAGAGGTGGTGGGCCCACCAGGACTCGAACCTGGGACCGACCGGTTATGAGCCGGTAGCTCTAACCAACTGAGCTATAGGCCCGAAAAGCGAAATTTAACTATAGGTTAAAAGCATTAGGGTGTCAAGCGGCAATTTTAATGATCGGCGCGCCGCCGCTAATACATCTCGTACTTTAGCAGCCGGCACTCGATCGGGCCGTTGTAAAGCACGATCCTTCTGGCGGCCTTGAGACCCACAAACTTGGCCAGTTCCAGGTTGCCGGTGAAGAGATAGGCCGTGTACCCCTTGCAGCGCTTTTTCAGGACGTCGCCGATCTCCTTGTAAAGGGGCTTCAGCGCCTCCTCCTCGCCGAGCCTCTTGCCGTAAGGGGGGTTGAAGATCAGGATCCCCGGTCCCGGCGGGGGGGCAAGCTCCCCGATCTCGCCGCGCCCAAGCCGGAGCAGCTCCCCGACACCGGCCCGACGCGCGTTTTCGTTGGCCATCGCGATTGCGGAGTGCGAGATGTCGGAGCCCAGGATCGGCGCCGGCAGGGCAGCCAGCATCCCCTGGCGCGCCTCCTGGACCAGGCGATCCCAAAGCGGCCGGTCGAAGCCGAGCCAGCGCTGGAAACCGAAGCCGGCACGCAAGAGCCCCGGAGGGATGCGCAGCGCCTTCAGCGCGCCCTCGATCGGGATGGTTCCGGTGCCGCACATGGGATCCAGCAAGGGGACGGTGCCGTCCCAGCCGGAGAGTTCCACCAGTGCGGCGGCCAGATTCTCCTTGAGCGGCGCCTCGTGCCTCTCCAGGCGGTAGCCGCGGCGATCCAGCGGGGTGCCGCTGCAGTCGAGGCTCAAGGTGCAGCGGTTCCTGAACAGCCTGACGTTCACCCGCAGATCGGGGTCCTTGGTATCCACGTTGGGACGGCTCCCGACCCGGTCCCGCACCTCGTCCACGATGGCGTCCTTGGTCTTCAGCGCCACGAAGCCGGAATGGGTCAGGACAGAATCCCTGAGGTTGCAGTCGACGGCGAGGGTCATGGCGGGGGTGAGAAACCTCCCCCATTCCACGGCGCGCACCCCGTCGTAGAGCTGTTCCGGGCTCTCGCAGGCAAATTCGGCCAGCGGCATCAGCACCCGGCTCGCGGTCCGAAGCCACAGGTTGGCCCGGTAGGCCGCCTCCATGCCGCCGCCGAAGCGGACCCCGCCGCTCTCAACGGTCACGCCCGGGACGCCGAGCCGAACCAGTTCGGCCGCGAGGACCTCTTCCACCCCCTTGGCGGTGGTGGCGAAAAAATGCTGCTCTGTCATGCAGACTCCTTTGGAAATATCCTGCGCCGGCAAAGGCTTGCCGCAGCGTCGCAGCAGGTGGCGGTCAGATGCTGCAGCCTCGAATGCGGCGCCAATGGACTATACACGCCGAAGCAGAGCAGGCGCAACGCAAAACTCGTTCAGAGCCCGACCTGCGCCGGTTTCCCGGATAAGCCGGAGGCTTCCCCCCTCCCGCCCCCCCCCGGGGGCGCTGCCGTTAAGTTAAGGCGTAAACCCACGTGAGCGTGTCCCCCCTCCCCCTTCAAGGGGGAGGTCAGGAGGGGGATGGGGGTGTTTTTGGCACCGGGGCTGCCCCATCCCCACCCCAACCCTCACCTTGAAGGGGAGGGGGTTTTCCAGCGAAAGATCAGCGCTAATCAGGTAACTTAATGGCAGTGCCCTCCGGGGGGAGGAGATCGAGCAGCCGGTTGCCGGCAAACTTCCCCGAGACCGACCTTGCCTTTGGATACTTTCATGATAGATTTCCATTGACCCTGAATCCAGAGCCCTGGAGCGGATATGAACATTCATGAGTATCAGGCCAAGGAGATCCTGGCGGCCTACTCGATCCCGGTGCCGCGCGGCCGGGTGGCACTGACCTCGGACCAGGTGGAGCGCTGCGCCAAGGAGCTGGGGGGGCACTGCGTGGTGAAGGCACAGATCCATGCGGGGGGGCGCGGCAAGGCCGGCGGTGTCAAGCTGGTGCACCACCCTGAGCAGGCGCAGGAATTTGGCAAGGAGCTGTTCGGAAAAAGGCTGGTCACGCCGCAGACGGGGCCTGAGGGGCTCAAGGTGCGCAGGATACTCGTGGAGGAGGCTGTGGAGATCGCACGCGAGTTCTACCTCTCCATCACCCTCGACCGCACCAGCTCCCGCTACTGCCTGATCGCCTGCGCCGAGGGGGGGATGGAAATCGAGGAGGTGGCGCAACGCACCCCGGACAAGATCCACATGTTGAACATCGACCCGGCCACGGGGCTGCGTCCCTACCAGGCCAGAAAGCTCGCGCTAAGGATCGGACTCACCGGGAGCATCTGCGAGGACTGCGTGCTCCTGATGCTGAACCTGTACCGGCTCTGCCTGGAAAAGGACTGTTTCCTGGTCGAGATCAACCCGCTCGTGGTGACGCGCACCGGGTGGCTTCTTGCCATGGATGCCAAGATCAGCTTCGACGACAACGCCATTTTCAGGCACCGGGACTACCCCGACATGATGGACTACTCGCAGCTGGAGACGCTCGAGATCAATGCCGGCAAGTACGATCTCTCCTACATCAAGCTGGACGGCAACATCGGCTGCATGGTGAACGGGGCCGGGCTCGCCATGGCGACCCTCGACGTGCTGAAGGAGTACGGCGGCGAGCCGGCGAACTTTCTGGACGTGGGAGGCGGCGCGAGCCGGGAGAAGGTGGCAGAGGCATTCAAGATCATCCTGGAGGACAGCGACGCGCACGGGGTATTCGTCAACATCTTCGGCGGGATCATGCGCTGCGACGTGATCGCGCAGGGGATCATCGAGGCGGCCGCCGAAATGAACTGCACGCTCCCCATCGTGGTCCGCATGGACGGAAGCGAGGTCGAGGAAGGAAGGAGGCTTCTGGCCGACTCCGGGCTCAACGTGCAGTCAGCGGACAACCTGGGCGACGGCGCTGCCAGGATCGTCGCCATGCTGCAGGCGTAGTTGCACGGTTCGACACGGTCGGCGGTTTGCGGGGATACCGATCAGAGGTCGGATGCTCCTTCAGGAGTCAACATGTCGATACTTTTAAACAGCGAGTCACGGGTCGTGGTTCAGGGGATCACCGGCAGGAGCGGGCTCTTCCATACCCGGCAGTGCAGGGAATACGGCACCAAGGTGGTGGCGGGGGTGACTCCCGGCAAGGGTGGCATCCACATCGAGGGGATACCGGTGTTCAATACGGTGCAGGAGGCGATCCGCTACACGAGCGCCAACGTCTCGATGATCTTCGTGCCGCCTCCAGGGGCCGCCGACGCCATACTGGAGGCGTGCGACGCGCAGCTCGAACTCGCCGTCTGCATCACGGAGGGGATCCCGGTCAGGGACATGGTGCTCGTCCGCCAGGTGCAGGAGAAAAGCGCCACCAGGCTGGTCGGCCCCAACTGTCCGGGAGTGATCACCCCAGGGGAGTGCAAGGTCGGGATCATGCCGGGGTACATCCACCTGCCGGGAAGGATCGGCGTGGTTTCCAGAAGCGGCACCCTCACCTATGAGGCGGTCAAGCAGCTAACCGACGCCGGGCTCGGCCAGTCGACCTGCGTCGGCATCGGCGGAGACCCGATCATCGGCATGAACTTCATCGACGTGCTCAAGCTCTTCAATGAGGATCCCGACACCGACGGCGTCTTCTTGATCGGCGAGATCGGCGGGGGGGGCGAGGAGGAGGCGGCCTACTGGATCAAGGGGAACATGAGCAAACCGGTGGCAGCCTTCATAGCAGGCGCGACGGCCCCGACCGGACGGAGGATGGGGCATGCCGGCGCCATCATCACCGGGGGAAAAGGGAGAGCCGAGGAGAAGATCCGGGCCCTCAAGGAGTGCGGCGTCGCGGTGGCGCCGAGTCCGACCGGGATGGGCGAAACCGTGCTGCAGTTGATGCGGGGAGCGGAGAATCGGGCGACCGGCCGTTCGCCGCTACCGGTGGTCGCATTATCGGCAGATCTCTGAACCGCTGCCAGGCAGGGCCTTGCTTTCCGATAGCTGCCGGCAAGGCTGCTCGATGCCAAGCGGGGCGTCAGCGGCCCGCCGCCGGCCCTCCCCGTTGCATTATTTTTCGTCCATGATAAGGTTGTAACTTTTGCACGCGAACCACACCCCCGGCCCTCCCTTCTGCGGCCACTGCAGCAGAACCGGCTTGCCGGGCCGTAGTCACCGGCACAGCCGGAACTGCCCGAATCATCGGGAAAGAGCTCCGGGTGGAGAACCCGGTGTCCGTATTTCGGCCGGCCCGTTTGCCATTGGACCTTGATCAATTACAATTGTCGAGTGCATTTGCGCAGCCGGCATTCGTGGAGAAGCTGAATGGAAAATCTGCTCAGGGTGTTGATAGTCGAGGATGCGCCGGACGACGCACAGCTCATCGCGATGGAGCTTGAGCACGGAGGGTACGACGTCCAGTTCCAGCGCGTGGACACTCCTGAAGCGATGCGCGAGGCCCTCGACTGCGCTCCCTGGGACGTCGTCATCTGTGACTACGCCATGCCCGGCTTCAGCGGATTGCAGGCGCTGCAGATTCTCAGGCAAAAGGGGCTCGACAGGCCTTTCCTGATGATCTCCGGCAGGGTCGGCGAGGAGGCCGCAGCCGAGGCGATGCGTGCCGGCGCAGATGACTTCCTGCTCAAGGGAAACCTGTCGCGTCTGGTGCCGGCGATCAAAAGGGAGATCGCCGAGGCAGCCATGCGCCAGGAGCACCATCGCGCGGAAAAGGAGTTGAGGGACAAGCTCGATTTCATCCAGGTGCTGATAGACACGCTCCCCACTCCGATTTTCTACAACGACCCGAACGGCATCTACCTCGGCTGCAACAAGGCTTTCGAGGAACAGATCGGCCTGAAAAGAGGGGAGATCCTGAACAAGAACGTCTATGACCTGCTGCCGCCGGACCTGGCAGCGCTGTACACGCGCGGGGAGGAGGCGGTCCAGCCCGGCACGGGGCCGCGCAGCTTCGAGGGATCGATCGCCTGTGCCGACGGCGAGAGGCGCGACGTGATCTTCTACAGCGCGGTTTTCAGCAACTCGGACAACTCGGCCGGCGGTGTGGTCGGTGCGCTGCTCGACATCTCCGAGCGCAAGCGCTCCGAGACCAAGCTGCGTTACCTGAGCACGCACGACATGCTGACCGGCATCTACAACCGTGCCTACTTCGATGAGGAACTGGAGCGGCTGAGAAAGGGAAGGAAATTTCCGGTCAGCATCGTGATGGCTGACGTGGACCGGCTGAAGGAAACCAACGATCAGCTGGGACACGCGGCGGGGGACGACTTGCTGAGACACGCGGCAGAGGTCTTCAGGGGAGCCTTCCGGGGTGACGACGTCGCCGCACGCATAGGCGGCGACGAGTTTGCTGCGCTCCTTCCCAATACGGACGAGTCAGCACTGGTCGAGGCGATGGAGCGACTTCAGCAGGCGCTCGCCTCAAGCAACGCCGAGAACGGCGACAATCCCCTGAGCCTCTCCATCGGTGCCGCAACCGCGAACAGCAGCGAGGAGTTGGTGGCCGCCTGGCGCATGGCGGATCAGAGCATGTACCGGCAAAAAAAAGGGCGCAGCGCCTCCAACAAACCGCGCGCGCCGCGCCAGCGGGCTCACTGGGAATCTACCACCTCTCCCTGAGGCACCGCCCTTGCCTTAACCCTATTTCCAACAGCAAACCAAAACCGCGGCCAAGCCTTCCCCTCGCCACATCCCCCTGCCTTCAAGTCACCTGATTACTGTTAATTTTCCCGCTGGCTAAAACTCCCCCTCCCTTGAGGGGGGGGGGGGGGGGGGGGGGGGAGGCCCATGCCGGGCTTTTCACCCTCTCCCCAGCCCTCCCACATCAAGGGGGAGGGGGCGCTTGCGCAGTGAGCGGAAGATCTGCGTTAAACAGGGTAAAGGCATGGTTCTGCTCCCCCTCCCGACGGGTCCCGACGGGAGGGGGAGCAGGCCTGGAGCATTTGGTCCGGCTTTTCAGCCTTATCCTGCCCTAAAGCTTCGCCGCCTCGGCATTCAAGGGGCTGTCGGGGAATTCCGTCGCCAGCCTCTTCAAGATCTCCCTGCCCTGCACCGTCTCCCCGGACTTGAGATACGCCTTGGCCAGGTAGAACAGGGTCTGATCCAGCTTGGGCGTGCCGGGAAAGCGCTCCAGCGCCTCGCTCAGCCGCTTGATGGCGGAGGGGTACTTTCCGGTCCGGAGGTAGAAGTTGCCGACGTAATTCTCATATTCCAGCTGCTTGACCCGGCAGTCCGCGAGCTTTTGCCTGACCTCTTCGGCGTGCGCGGAATCGGGGTGCAGGCCCAGAAATCCCTCCAGGGTGACCACCGCGTTTTTCACCGGGGTCTGGTCCGTGTCGATACCGGAGATCTGGAAGTAGTGGCTGAGGCCGAGCCGGTAGAGCGCGTAGGCCGCCTGCTCGTGCGCCGGGTGGAGCTTGCGGAAGTCCTCGTAGGCCGCGGCGGCCTCGATGTACGCCTTGTTCTCGAAATGCGCATCGGCGATCTTCAGCTCGGCCCGGGTGGTCAGCTCGCGGGAGCTGTAGCTCTCCTTGACCTTCTTCCACAGGGCGATGGCCTCCTCGTAGTTTCGCGATGCGTAGGCGGCCTCCCCCTCCTTGAAATAGCTCTCGGCGCTTTGCACGGGAGCCGGGGTGGATGCGCAGGCGCCAAGCAGCGAGAGGATGGAGAGCATACCTAGATACAGCAGGGCTCGCAAGGGCATGAGACGACTCCTCTTTACAGGAAATTGAAATGCGGAATTTGTCGGTTCAAGGGTGCGTCGATACGGTTGGATAATAGCAGGCGCGAACAGCCGGCAGAGAAAGCTCCTGCTTCCGACCCGGCTGCCATTCACCCGGCAGCAATAGCCTGCTGCAAGGATCGGCACCCCGGCCCGAAGGTGCCCGGGCCGGTCGGCGCCGACAAAAAGGGGTCCCCGAAGGCTCGCGCGAGGCTTCGGGGACCCGGCGGGTCACACTATCTGTTGGAACGCTTGCGCATGGTGGGATCGAGCACCTTCTTCCTGAGCCTGATGGAGCCCGGCGTCACCTCGACCAGTTCGTCGTCGTCGATGAACTCGAGCGCCTGCTCCAGCGTCAGAAGGCGCGGCGGCGTGAGCTTGATGGCGTCGTCGGTGCCGGAGGCGCGCACGTTGGTGAGCTTCTTCCCCTTGCAGGGGTTCACCTCGAGGTCGTTGTCCTTGGCGTGCTGCCCGATGATCATCCCGCCGTACACCTCGACTCCGGCGCCCAGGAACAGGGTGCCGCGCGGCTGCAGGGCGTCCAGCGAATAGGCGGTGGTCTCGCCCTGCTCCATGGCGGTCAGCACGCCGTTCTTGCGCCCCGGGATCTCACCCTTGTACGGTGCGTACTCGTGGAAGGTGTGCGTGATCACGGCGGTGCCGCGGGTCTCGGTCAGGAACTCGCCGCGCAGGCCGATCAGGCCGCGGGCCGGAACGATGAACTCGAGACGGGTGCAATCGCCCATCGGCGTCATGGCGACCATCTCGCCCTTCCTGGGTCCCATCCGCTCGATGATCACCCCCTGGTACTCGGAGGCGACGTCGACCACCAGATACTCCATCGGCTCGTGTCTCTTCCCCTCGATCTCGCGCATGATCACCTCGGGCTTGGAGACCGCCATCTCGAACCCTTCCCGGCGCATGTTCTCGATCAGGATGGAGAGATGCAGCTCGCCCCGGCCCGATACCTGGAAGGTGTCGGCGTTCGAGGTGTCGGCCACGCGCAGCGAGACGTTGGTCCTCAGTTCGCGGTCCAGGCGCTCCCGGATGTTCCTGGAGGTGACCATCTTCCCCTCGCGCCCGGCGAACGGGGAGTTGTTGACGATGAAGTTCATGGAGAGCGTCGGCTCGTCGATCGCCACGTAGGGAAGTCCCATCGGGTTGTCGGCTGAGGCCAGCGTCTCGCCGATCCCCACCTCGGGGAATCCCGCGATGGTCACGATGTCGCCTGTGAACGCCTCGGCGATGTCGACCTGCTTCAGCCCCTCGTACCCCAGAAGCTTGGTGACCCGCGCCTTGGAGATGGTGCCGTCGCGCTTGATCAGTGCCACGGTCTCGCCGGCGCTCACCCTGCCGTTGAAGATCTTGCCGGTGGCGATGCGGCCGATGTAGTCGTTGTAGTCGATGTTGGTGACCAGGAGCTGGAAGGGAGCGTTCACGTCCCCCTCGGGCGGGTGGACGTTGTCCTTGATCAGTTCGAAGAGCGGCTCCATGTTCTCGGAAGGCTGGTCCATCTCGAGCATGGCGTAGCCGAGCTTGGCGCTCGTGTAGCAGATGGCGAAATCGAGCTGCGCGTCGGAGGCCTGCAGTTCGCAGAACAGGTCGAACACCATGTCGACCACCTCGGCGGGACGCGCACCCGGGCGGTCCACCTTGTTGATCACCACGATCGGCCTGAGCCCCAGGTCGAGCGACTTCTTGAGCACGAAGCGGGTCTGCGGCATCGGGCCGTCCAGCGCGTCCACCAGCAGGAGGACCGAGTCGACCATCTTGAGCACGCGCTCCACCTCGCCGCCGAAGTCGGCATGGCCCGGGGTGTCGACGATGTTGATCTTGTACCCGCCGTGGTGGATGCTCAGGTTCTTGGCGAGGATGGTGATGCCGCGTTCCTTCTCCAGGTCGTTGGAATCCATGACCCGCTCGGTGATCGCTTCGTTTTCCCGGAACACCCCGGATTGCTTAAGCATAGCGTCGACCAGCGTCGTCTTGCCGTGGTCTACGTGGGCGATTATGGCTATATTTCTGATCTTTTCCTGCATGACTGAACAGCTCCTTTTTTCACGTACCGCTCAAAATAAAAAGACGAGCAGGGTGCCCGTCTTTTAAAACAGCTCAATATCGCATTTTCGACGGCGTTTGACAAGTTATTTTCTGACAGCCCGCCGCCTCCCCCCCATGGCCGCCATCTGCTGCTTCTGGATGGCGGCGAGGCTCTCAAGGTGGAACTGCAGCCACATCTCGCCGTAGCCGCGCATCTTCATCTTCTTCCCCTCGCGCAAAAGCTCCAGGTTCTGCTTCAGATTCTCATCCCCCGGAAGCTTGGAGAGCCCCTTGGCGACCACCTCGCACGCCTTCACGCTCTCGCCGCTCTCGTTCAGGCAGTAGCCGTACAGGCTCCAGAGCAGCGACTCCTTCGGTGTGGCGATGACCGCCTTGTCGAAGGTCTCGCGCATCTTGTCGAGCTTGTTCCTCTTCATGTAGGTGACCCCGAGCATCCCCATGGTGACCCAGTTCTTGAAGAACCCCTTCTCCAGGTAGGGAAAGGCGGTGGCGAAATCCCTCCTGACGAAGTAGACCATGCCGATGGCCGAGTTGATCTGGCTCTCCACGTAGATCTGCCACTTGGCGTAGCGCAGCGCCCCTTTCAGGTCGCGGATCCCCTTTTCGAAGCGCTGGGCCTGGATGTCCTTCATGGCGGGCTCCATGATCGCCTCGAGCTTTCTGGTGACGTAGCGGGAGATCAGGAGAAAACTCCCCATGAAGACCAGCAGTGCCGCCAGGAGGCCGGCCCACCAGTACTGGAACCCGGCGGCGAGGGAGATCAGGAGAAAGGTGACGAGTGCGGCGCCTGCGGAGATGAGAAGGTTGTACATCGGTGGTTATCCTTTCGTGGTGCTTGTCACGTGATTAGTGCCGTTTGGTCGGCTGCTGCAAAAGTTGACTGCCGGGGCTAGCCCGACTGCTTGACCAGGGCGCCCCTTCTTCCCTGGTACTTGGCGACGATGATCCGTTTGCCCGGCTTGAGCGCCACCTTCGTCTTCAGGTTGTTCCAGGCCGAGAGGACCCGAGCGGTGACGTTGAAACGCCTGGCCAGGGAACTCAGGGTGTCCCCCTTCTTGACCGTGTAGTACTTGTTGAACTCGGCGACCCCGGGCTGGGGCCGGGGCTCCGCCCGGACCGATTTGGGAGCCGGCTCCTCGCTTTCGGCTGCAGCCACCTGCACCGGAACCGTCAGCAGGCGTCCCCGCAGGTTACGCGCGTTCCTCCCCAGATTGTTCAGCTCCGCGATGGTCTGCGGGGTGGTCTTGAAGCGCCGGGCAATGGAGGCCAGGGTGTCCTTGCGCTTGGCGCGGTACTGGGCGTTTCTCACCCGCTCCGTATAGCGCTCCGTTTCGGCGATCCTGGCGTAGCCCGCCTCGAACAGGGCGCTCATCCCCCTGGGGATCTTCAGCTCGTACCCCGGGTAGTTGGGGGGGGTGCAGGAGCGGCGCAGCTCCGGGTTCAGCTCGCGAATCTCATGGGTGCTGACGCCGCAGATCCTGGCCACCAGCTCCAGATCGGTCCGGGACGGGATCCTGACCACGTCGAATTCTATGGGGGGCAGGTAGGCGACGTCGGCGAAGCCGTATTTGGCCGGTTCCTTCGCGATGATCGCCGCAGCCAGCAGCTTGGGGACGTAATCCTTGGTCTCCCGCTTCAGGTACTCGCCCTTGGTGAGCTCCCAGAAGTCGCGGCTGTTGTACATGTTGATCGCGCGCAGGATCTTGTTTTCGCCCGCGTTGTACCCCGCCGCGGCCAGGTACCAGTCGTTGTTGAACATCGCGTACAGCTCTTTCAGGTACAGCGCCGCCGCGACCGTCGACTTCAGCGGGTCGCGCCGCTCGTCGATCCAGGGGTCGATGCGCAGGTCGTAGCGCTTGCCGGTAGCCGACATGAACTGCCAGGGGCCGACGGCGCTCGCCACCGAAAAGGCGTGGGGCGCGAAGCCGCTCTCGATCATGGCCAGGTAGACCAGGTCTTCCGGGAGTCCTTCGTTCCTGAGCACCGTCCTCATCATCGGGATGTAGCGCTCGCTCCTGGAGAGCCACTTGGCGAAGGAGCTGCGGCCGGAGTTCTGGAAGTACCGGGTGAAATACTCGACTTTGCTGTTGAAGGTAAGCGGTATGTCGGATTCGGGGAGCTCCTCTTCCGGCAGCTTCAGCTCGAAGGAGCCGTCCGGCTGTTCTGCCTGCTCCTCGACGTCCAGGAAATCGGAGGGGGCCAGTTCCAGCGCCTTGGTCAGTCCGGCGTCCGGCCTGGCGGAGGCGAACCGGAGGAGCCCGCCGGCCGCCTGCTGCAGAGGCTGGGGGCGGTCGCTTTCGGCTGCCGAACTACCCGCCGGGTACGCTGCCAAGGCAGCGCACGGGCCTAGCAGCGCCAGTATGAGAAGGATGGTTTTGGTCATTAATTACCTATAGTTTGACTCCCACGCAAACGAACAGAAGCTGCAGAATAGCGAAATTTTGCGGGGTTGTCAATTCAAACGGGTTTTTATGGCGGGTGGTGCCGGGGGGGGCGGGCAATCTGCAGGGTGGCGGGGAGGTCAGCCGGGGGTTTTCGGGCAGTAAAAAGCCCCCTGTTCTTGTTAACAGGGGGCCTCTGGGGCACGCCCGCCGCTTTTATCCGGCGGGCCAACTAGGGCAACCCTCTTTGCAGCGGGTCACTGGGCGAATCATATAGAAATTTGTCCACATTTCAGGTGATCTCCTTTTCGCTGGTGGATTTGGTTCCCTCGCTGTGTGCTTCCCGGAGGATGTTCCAATCATAATACTCCGTTTCCCCCTTGTCAACAGCACAGGGCATAAATTAAAGCGCTCAGCCCATCTTTTTCATTAGAGAAAGGAGCCAGCCGTCCCTGAGCCTCAGGGCGGCGTGCGGGCAGAGTTCGCGGCAGCAAAAGCAGCGTATGCAGCGCTGGTAATCGAAGCGAAGCCTGCCCCCCTGGGCGCGGATCGCCCCGGGGGGGCAGGCGCCCACGCAGACGCCGCAGAGTTCGCACTTGGAAGCGATCGCCTCGGGGCGGGAGCTGAACTGGTTGCGCAGCCGGTTCTTGAGAAAGCCGGGGAGGCCGAACTGGACGTCGGAGAGGTGGGGGAGCCTGAGCGGCTGGCAGCTCGCCTCATTAACCGTGAGGCCGCAGCAGTCGATCTCGTCCCGGTTGGAGCCGGGGAGCGCCAGCTTGCGCGCCGCGTTCTCCAGGTAGAGGAGCTGCTTCGGGATGCCGGCGATCTCGGCGGCAATGACATCGACGGCGACGGCATTCGTCCCGGCCAGAAGCAGCCCGACCCGGCAGGGGTCGCCGCTCCCGGGACCGTTTCCCTCCATGGCGACCACGGCATCGACGATGTTCAGCTCCGGCTCCCGGAGCCGGTAGACCTCGAGCAGCATCTCGGCAAAGAGCTCCTTGTCGGCCCCCGCCTTGAGATGCCAGGCCGCCTTCTGGGTCCCCACCACGGCGCCGAACAGGTTCTTGACGCAGCAGGTCATGGTCATCATCTCGTGGGTCTTGAGCTTGGGGAGGTTGATCAGGCGGTCCGCCTCAAGGTAGGGGCGTGCCAGCTCGAAGTGGCGGAAGGTCCCCTTACCCGGAACCGGCGCCGTCTCGGAGAAGGGGACGAACTGCGCTCCGGTCTCCTCGATGACCCGGAGCATGCCGGAGCGCTCGGCCACGCGCCTGGCGCTCCCGTAGCCGGGGGAATCCCCCACCAGTGCGACCCCCCCCGCCTGCTGAACCTGTTCGATCACGGCGCGCAGCAGCTCCGGATGGGTGGTGACCGCAGCCTCCGGAGGTTTTGCCGAAAGCAGGTTCGGCTTGATCAGCACCCGCTCCCCCGGCTTGACATGGCGCTCCATGCCGCCCAGGGGCGCCAGGAGACGGAGCAGCGCCTGCTTCATGAGCTCCCGGTCGTACTCCGCCAACCTCTCTACCGCTACTAAATACATGGGGACTCCTGGAGGCAGGTAAAGGTAAAGGTAAAGGTAACCTGATTAGCGTCAATCTTCCTCTGGTTGAAACACCCCCCTCCCTTGATGGGAGGGGCCGGGGGGAGGGTGAGGCTCATGCCAGCTTTTCACCCTCTCCCCAGCCCTCTCCCATCAAGGGAGAGGGGGTGTTTGCGCAGTGTGCGGAAGATTAGCACTAATCAGGAAAGGTAAAGGTAAAGAGGCGATATATTAGATCCTGCCCATCGCCTCTAATTTGTTGTAAATCTGCTCCGGCTTGAGTTAGATTCATACCATGAAATCGGCAATCGAGCAATTCTGCTGCTACCTGGAGACCGAACGCAATGTGTCGGTGCATACCCTCGCGGCCTACAGGAGCGACCTCACCCAGTTCGCGGCTTTTCTTGCCGAACAAAAGGGGCAAGGCGCGCCGGAACTGGTGGACCACCTGACGATACGCCACTACCTGGCCAAACTGCACAGGCTACACACCAAGAGCTCCATCGGCAGGAAGCTCTCGGCGATCCGCGCGCTGTTTCGCTACCTGCTGCGCGAGGGGAGGCTCGCCAGGAATCCGGCTGAACTGGTAGGCACGCCGAAGAAGGAGAAGCGGCTCCCCTTCCACCTGAACATCGACCAGGTGACCGCCCTGGTCGACGCGCCGTCGGCCACGGGAGAACTTCCCCTGAGGGACCGGGCTGTGCTGGAAACCCTCTACTCCTGCGGCATCAGGGTGAGCGAGCTCACCGGGATGAACGTGGGGGACCTCGATCTGGAGGGGGGGCTTGCCAGGGTACTCGGCAAGGGTGGCAAGGAGCGGATCGTGCCGGTGGGATCCTGCGCCAGGGAGGCACTGGCGGCCTACCTCGTGGAACGCGGCAATCCCGCGGCCAGTGCCCCTTTGATCCTGAACGCCCGGGGTGGGAGGCTCACCCGCCGCAGCATCGGCAGGGTGGTCGACGCCCACATGCTGCTGATCGCAACCATGCGCAAGGTCTCACCGCACACCCTGCGCCACACCTTCGCGACCCACCTTCTGGAGGGGGGAGCCGATCTGCGCGCCATCCAGGAGCTGCTCGGCCACGCCTCGCTTTCCACAACGCAAAAATACACCCATGTCAGCATAGATCGACTGATGGAGGTCTACGACAAGGCGCACCCCAAAGCCCGCAGTTGAACCTCGACTGACCACGCCGCGCCGCCCGCCTTTGTTAAATCTCAATCATGGTGCCTATTTACCGCTGCTATCTGCTTGATCTCCTGCACGTAAAGTTGTATGTTTGGACCTGGCCGGGTCCGGCCCTCCTGCCGTATCAGATGGCGCAGCAAGTTGCACCCGCCTCAGATGCAAATTTGATGTAGAGCGAGCACAGTCTGGAGCAGCGCCCCCCATGACCGAGAAACCTCTCTATAACAGCAAAATCGTCCTCACATTCGTAAATCTCCTGAAAGAAAAGTACAGGCATGTCGATCCGCACGAGGTGCTGAACTATTCCGGGATCAAGCCGTACGAGGTCACCGATGGCGGACACTGGTTCACCCAGACCCAGGTCGACCTCTTCATCGAGAGGCTGGTGCAGCTCACCGGCAACGCCGGAATCGCACGGGAAGGGGGGCGTTATGCCGCATCGGGGCAGTCGCTGGGATTCATCGGCAAATATCTGCTCGGCCTGATCGGTCCCGCCCACGCATTTTTTTCCCTCAACAAGTCCACTGCCAATTTCACCAGGTCCTCCAGCTACCAGTCGCGCAGGATCGCCGCCAACCAGGTGGAGATCACCGTCACCCCCGCCCCCGGAATCGAGGAGCGCCCCTACCAGTGCGAGAACCGGACCGGCTTTTTCGAAGCGATGCTGATGATCTTCAACTACGATATGCCTGTCATCGAGCATCCCGAATGCATGTTCAGGGGGGGGGCATCCTGCCGCTACATCGTCTCCTGGAAAAAAAACCTGCCGACCCGGCTGCGGGAGGCGAGGAACTGCCTGGCGCTCGCCCTGATCGTCACCGGGGGGGCGCTGATTCAGTTCTACCCGGCACAGGTTTTTACCGGGCTCCCCTTTCTGGCTTTATTCGCGCTGGTCGGCTCCGTTGTAGCGGACCATCTTGAGAAGAGCGAGCTTTATGCGGCGCTGTCAAACCTCAAGGAATCGACCGACGGGCTCATCGAGCAGACTGCGCTCAACTACAACAACGCGCTCATGGTCAACGAGGTAGGCCAGGCGATCAGCAAGCAGACCGAGAAGGACGAGGTCCTGGAAAACATCGTCAAGGCCCTGGAGAACCGGCTCGGTTACGACCGGGGCCTGATTCTGCTGGCCGACGCGGACAAGACCCGGCTCTCCTTCCGCATCGGTTTCGGCTACAGCGAAGAGCAGCTCTCCGTCTTGAAGCGGACCTCCTTCAATCTCGGCAACCCCGCCTCAAAAGGGGTGTTCGTCACCTGCTTCCGGGAGCAGAAGCCTTTTCTGATCAACGATTTCGCGGAGATATCGGCCAGCCATTCCAACCAGAGCGTCATGTTCGCCGAGCAGATCGGAGCGCACTCCTTCATCTGCTGCGCCATCGTCTGCGAGGGGGAAGCGCTCGGCATCCTGGCGGTGGACAACGTCCGCACCAAAAGGGCACTGGTGGCAAGCGACATGAGCCTGATCATGGGCGTGGCTCCGGTGATCGGCATGAGCATCCGCAACGCCATCTACATGGAGCGCGAAAGACGCATGGCCGAACAGATGCGCCAGTCGCAAAAGATGGAGGCGATCGGAGAACTGGCCGGCGGGGTGGCCCACGACTTCAACAACCTGCTTACCGCCATCATCGGCTTCACCACCCTGGCCCAGCTCAACACCGAGAAGGAGGACCCGACTTTCCCCTATCTGGAGGAGGTGCTGGTCGCCTCGGAACGTGCCACCCACCTGACCCGGGGCCTTCTGGCCTTTGGCAGAAGACAGGCGGTCAATCCGCAGCCGGCCGATCTGAACGGCATCGTGGGAAAGATCGAAAAACTGCTGAGACGGCTGATCTCGGAAGAGATCGAGTTGCAGATATCCCTGGACCAGAGGCGGCTCACGGTGCTGACCGACTCCGGTCAGATCGACCAGATACTGCTGAATCTGGCGACCAACGCCCGGGACGCCATGGACAACGCCGGCACCCTGACCATAGAGACGGGGGTGGAGGAAGTCGGCCCCGAATTGATCGAGAGCCTCGGCATCGGCGCCGTGGGGAGCTATGCCAAGCTGGTGGTGCGAGACACCGGCAAGGGGATGGACCAGGCGACCAGGAGCCATATCTTCGAGCCGTTCTTCACCACCAAGGAGGCAGGCAAAGGGACCGGCCTCGGCCTCGCCATCGTTTACGGCATCGTCAAGCAGCACGGCGGGTTCATCGACATCCGGAGCCTCCCCGGCGCGGGAGCGAGCTTCATCATCTACCTCCCCCTGCTCGAGGAGGGAGCAGTTCCGGCGCAGCGCCCCCAGCCCCGGGAGGTCTCCTATGCGGGGACGGAAACGATCCTGGTCGTGGAGGACTCCCCGGAGGTGAGAAAGCTCACAGGGGAAGTGCTGCAACGACACGGCTACCGGGTCATCGAGGCGGTCGACGGTCAGGACGGGCTGGAGAAATTTCTGGCGCACCAGGAAGAGATCAAGCTGGTGATCATGGATGTCGTGATGCCGAAGATGAACGGCAAGGAGGCGTTCGCCGCCATTGCCAAGATCAAACCCTCCCTCAAAGTCCTCTTCACCAGCGGCTATACCCCCGACGACGTCAACAGAAAGGGTGTTCTCTTCGACGAGGACAACTTCGTCCCCAAACCGGCCGCGCCTCAGACCCTGCTAAGGATGGTGAGGGAACTCCTCTCCCCGGCGCCGGGCTAACCTGCCGGCACTGCGGACCAGCCGACCTCATCGATTCACTCCCCTCCCCCGGAGGGACAGGGGCAGGGAGGGGAACGGGGCCGGTGCGTAGCCAAGCGCCCCCTTCCCCCCTCCCTCCTCCTCCCTCCGGGGGGAGGAGGGTTGACAGGCAGCAAAACGGAGATGGGACCTGCGGCCAAACGGAAACCTGACTAGCGATGATCAGCCTTCGCCAAGGCTGGGGCTGAAGGGAGAGGAGCCTGGACAGCCTGATCATCTTGGAAGATCATCTCTAACCAGTAACGGAAATGGGACTTCCTCTTATCGAACGGCGCCGGACGGCTGCCATGCCGACCCGAAAAAAAGGCCCCGCCGTTAATCCCGGCGGGGCCTTTTTCATGCTGCGGTGACAACCCGGTGCTATTCGCAGAGGTCGACCTTGACGTCCCAGTTCTTGAGCTTCATGGTGCCATTGCGCTCCAGGTTGAGATGCATCTTGAAGGCGCGGTCCCACAGCTGCGGCTCGTGCCCGACCTTCCGGCCCAAGCAGTCCTTCTCGGCCATCTCGAGGTAGGCGGTGAGCTGATCCCTGTAATCCGGGTGGGCGCACTTGGCGATGATCGTCTTGGCGCGATCCTTGGGTGCGAGCCCGCGCAGGTCGGCCAGACCCTGCTCGGTGATGACGCAGTCCAGGTCGTGCTCGGTGTGGTCGATGTGCGAGCAGTGCGGCACCACGCAGGAGATGCCGGTCGGGTCGGTCTTGCTCGGACGCGAGGACGGCGTGTGCATCATCTTCAGGTAGCCGTTACGCAGGAAGTCGCCGGAGCCGCCCAGGCCGTTGATCATGCGGGTACCGCCGACCAGGGTGGAGTTGGCGTGCGCATAGATGTCGATCTCGACCGGGGTGTTCATGGCGATGCACCCCAGACGGCGGATCGGCTCGGGAGCGTTGGAGATGGAGAGCGGACGCAGCGTGATCTTGTCGAAGTACCTGTCCATGTTCTCGAAGAAGCGCGGGAAACCCGGCTCTGCGGAGAGGGAAAGCGAGCAGGAAGAGGCATGGTCCAGCTTGCCCGAGTCGAACAGGTCGAGCATGGTATCCTGGAGCACCTCGGTGTACACGGTCAGGTTGGAGAAGGGGCCCTTGGCCAGGCCGCCGATGACGGCGTTGGCTATGGAACCTACGCCCGACTGGAGCGGCAACAGGTTCTTGGGAAGACGGCCGGCCTTGACTTCCTGGGTGAAGAACTCGATGACGTGGTTGGCAATCGCCTCGGAGGTGTCGTCCTGCTCGGCGAAGGCGCGG